>JADMIO010703315.1_pt1 | contig 28005 bp, 36 predicted proteins | sample 8958161 | NCBI WGS metagenome assembly JADMIO01 (sample SAMN16585339, study PRJNA669376) | soil metagenome | isolation source: Crop rotation soil | place: USA: Cullars Rotation, Alabama | collected 2011 | reverse complement strand
GCCGCGACTTCAAGTCACGTGAATTCCAAGCTTCGGATCCCACTGTGCTGGAAAGGAAGATGCCACCACACCAACTGAAGGCACGCCTTACGAAACCGCGCAGGCGCAAAGCGGCCTTACGGTTGCCTCGTGGGCACAATTGCTGTCGGGTGTCGGCATTTTCGTCACAAATGCCATCATGTCGACCGAACGAGAAAAAGGGCTGATTGCCAGGCTGAAGTAATCGACCTTGCCAATGAAACACACAGCCAGAGCAATAAGTTGCTCTGGCTGTGTGCGCTTGGTCTGCCGGTGCCGTTTGCTGATTACTTACGATTCTGCAATTTCATACCACAGCGTTCGCCACTGCGGGCCAGCCATGAATTGCAAGGTGCCGTTGCGAAAAGTCGTTGTCACCTGTTGCGTGCGTTCGCCACGAACGTCCAAGGCCCAGACGTGCGGCGCTTTCAAGGTCGTTTTCAGGCTGACCGTGAGATTTACGCCTTCGACTTGTGTAGGCCCATTGCCCCAGAAGTCGCCATTGACCACGCCGTTGTTGCCACGCGCGGCACCTTTGCCCATGTTAAGATTTTCGGCTCGGCCTGCGACAGTAAGAAGCAGCTTTTTTGAATCAAGAATTTCGTCGTTATCAAGGCTGGAAAGCGTCACGCAGTTCCAGTTACTTTCGGAAAGTGGCGCGGCCAGTTGCAATTCGCCGATTTCAATACCGCGCCCGCCGAGAAAACCGGTGCATAGCTTCGAGCGCGGTGTGTTGACCGTAAACAGGCCCGGCTTCTCTTCCCAGGCAATCTGTCCGGTATCGGAAGTAAAATTGAGGTCGTAATAGGGCACCGCGCGGTCAGCAACCGGGAATAGAACTTCGCCCACCCTTCCAAAGCGCACATAAGTTTTGCCAAGCAGGGCTTCGGCCCGCGAAGCGCCGGCATCGCGCCAGGTTTTAAGCACAGGAGAAGCAAAAGGGCCGCCGCCAACTGCAGCAACTTCGTTCCATAGCGCGTCTTCCGGCATGGTCAGCGTAACGCTGCGTTCGGCGCTCTGCACATCGCCGGGCAACTTTTGCCCTTCGTTCGCGCGTCGAAAGAGCAGTGCGGCTGCGGGCGCCACAGCCATTTTGACCGGGTGTGAATCAATCGAAAACGGCCCTTCGATGCGGTCGCGCTCGTAGGCGCCACGCCCATGATAATCGAAAACGAAAATTCCCGCCCAATCCTGCCACGCTGCAAGTGCGGCCGCCATCGGCAGTGTTTCGGCACCAAAATCGTTCGGGGCGCCGCTGTTCCATTCGCTGACCACAAAGGGCTTGCCTTTCAAGCGCCACAGACCAAAAGCCGATAAGGGATTTTCATCGCCGGTATTCACCATTGAAGCGTTGCCAACTTCCCAGTTGCCACCCGCCCAGCCACTTTCACCAAGATCGGGATGCTTCCAGTAAGCGTGCTGATCAATGACATCGCTTTGCGACTCGCGCCATAAACCACCCCAGCCGCCGAATTGTGCCTGCGTGAGCCACAAGGGGCACTGCACACCAATTTCCCGTTTTAAAAAGTCACGCATTTGCGCGGCAAAATCGGCCTCGACGCTGCCGAGAAATTCAGCAAAATCGCGCCGCGTGCGCGACACGCCGGTTTCACCGAACTCCGGCAATGGAATGTTAGTCGCTAAAGTCCACTCGTCCGGAACCGCTTTGCGCCCGCCCAGGTGCAATTCGGGTTCGGAAAACTGCACCACACCTGTTTCGTTGCCCAGACTGAACGCGATTTGCCGTGCGCCATCACGAAAATTGGTGGGACGAAAGGCAAAAGAGTATTTTTTCCACGATGGCGAAAGATCGAAGACGGCGTAAAAACCACCGGATACGGTTAACGCCACACGCCGATATTTTTCAGAACGCGCCCAGAAATTGAAGACATACGGCTGATTTTCCTGTAAGGCGATGTCGTTGCGCTGCAAGCGAAACGCCCATGAGACGCCGCCCGCCGCGCGGATGGTGCCCGGCGTTTGCAGCGTAACCGTCAGGCCCGGCTTCACGAGGCCTTCTACCACGGCACCGGAAAGCGCATCGATGTTCACGGTTCCCGTCGCGGGCGTAACGGTGCTGAGTTGCCACTGCTGGAGATTTTGGATGCGGCGCGTGACAATTGCATCCGGCGCATCGGGATTGAGAAATTCCACCGGTAACGGCGTGCCAATTAAGTCTTCGGGCTGCACCGGTTCGTCCCATTCCGACCACGCATGACGCAGCGAAACTTCGTCATAACGCGATTTGAGCCAGGTATTCCATTTATCGCGCAACGGGTTTAAGTAATCAGCGGGCACACGGCCTAATTTACCTTCGAGCCACAAACCAAGCAGCGAGTTTTCGTTGTAAACCTCCACCATCGCCAGACCCGGCTCATCTTTAAGTGCCCGACCTAAATACGGGTTGACGTGGGTTAACATCATGCGCGTGAACTCTTTTTGCAAAGTTATCAGGCGCGGATTGAAATAGTTGATGCCTTTGTCTTTGTCGGGCAGAGAGTTGGCATAAGGCACACCGTCGCTGTCGAGAGTTTTGCGGCCGACATGCAAGTTCAGATTGATGTAAAGTCCGCGTTTGATAAGTTCGGCGATAAAAAAGTCGAGCTTATCAAGTTGAGCCGGATCGAGTTCGCGCGGTTGCTGAATACGCGAGGAGCCAATTGCTGCCGCTTTCCATAAACTGCCTGGCACCGCACTGGTTTCGTATTGATGCAGGCGCACCGCATTGAAGCCGAACTTTGCCAGACGCGCGGCAATTTTAGGCGCCTGATCTTTTTCAGGGAAAGCGCCCTGATAGCTGACGTTCACTCCCCAGAAGCGCAACGTTTTGCCTTGTCCATCCACGAAATGTTCACCGTCCACGCGAACAAAGCCATTGGCGCCCGCCGGTTGCGCGTTGAGCCACGAAACGTCTACAGCATTCTTCGAGCTATCAAACGGCGGAAGGGCAAAGGGAAACATTTCCAACGGCACCGGCGTCGGGGTTGGAATAGGCGTCGGAGTTGGAATGGGCGTCGGGGTTGGAGTCGGTTCGGGTAACTGCGCTTCAAAGGCTGTGTTCAGGGCCGAACCGCCTCGCGACGGCAATTTGCCACGGGTGGGCGCCTGCCGTTTAAAAGCGGGCTTAACCACAGTGGGTTTGGTGCCTGTGGGTTTGGCCGCCACGATTGCGGGCAACGATTTGCCCTTGGGTTGTGCCGTCACTGCGACGGCTCCGGCGGCCAACAACAATACCGCCCCGGCTAAGCGCGGGGCGGAAAACGTGCGAAAAAGAGAACAAAACACTGCCATCAGTTAAAGAACCGACGCCGGTTGGTGGCGCCAGTGCAGATTATTTTCAGCCACATTGCAATCTGGTGCAACCATAAAAGGACAATTTGGCGCCCCTGAAGAGCAGACGCGATGCCACAACCACACTATTATATGCCACAATTGCCATTGAAGAGCACTCTAAAATTGAGTGACAAAATCGTTCATCAAGCCGCTTTTCGCGATTGCGAGTTTCACTCTTTTGACGTTTGCGCACTGTTTTGCGCAAGAAAAACCAACGCCTGAACCGGCACCATTGTCGTGGGCGCCGCCAGCGTTGAAGAATCCAACTACAATTGCCATTAGCGAAGCCAATCATTCGCTCAAGCTTAACGCGGCCAAAGATTACATCCTCAAAATGCCCACCACACCGTTGAAAGTATCGGGTGGGTTAAGCATTTCCGGTGGGCGCAATGTAGTGCTCATCGGCGGCGAAATCGAAGCGCCTTCGGCCAAAGACGCACCCGACGCATTGCAACGCCGCGCCGTTTATCTCAAGGGGCAAACCGGCACGATTCACATCGAAGGTTTGCACATCAAAGGCGACGATTTAGCCGAAGCCTTTAACCTCGATGAACGCTTGGGAGCCATTGTGCAACTGCAAAACATCCGTATTGAAACTGTGCACGGGCAATTTTCCGGTCATCACGCCGATTTAGTGCAAACCTGGGCCGGGCCTGCAGAACTGCGCATTGACCGCCTTACCGGTTTTACCGATTATCAGGGATTCTTCTTATTACCCAACCAGCACTTCACTGATGGCCCCACGCCCAAGTTGTTCAATTTTCGCCACTTGAACTTAGCAGGCAGCGATAAATCCGCCTATCTGCTCTGGTCGCCGGGAGAAAAAGCCATGCCTGTAAGTTTGAAAGAAGTCTGGCTCAAACCCAATCCGAAGAAACGCGACCGTGATCAATTTTTGTGGCCGAAACCTTCAACTGGCGATAAAAGCTGGGACGCCGTGCAAGTGGGCACACCACCCGAAGGCGATTTTGTGCCCGAAGGCGTGGTGGGCGTGAATTATGTATCGCCTGGCTATGAGAAATAGCCGCATGGAAATGTTGCGGATGCAACTGCGCTAAACCGGCTTTGGAGCGGTTTGATGCCTGCCAACAAACCGCAGGAGCCATTCTTGGTGTAGGCATAATGCTCTTTACAATCACTACATCCATAAAAGAAAAGCGAAAGCCCTCTTGACAGATTTGTAAAGTGCACTTTACGATATGTAAAGTATATATAACATTCGTCTGGAGGTTCTCGATGTCATATCACGAAAAGCAAGCATGGTTCAACCTGGCAGTAGTAGGTCTTGCCATGGCAACTTTCTTTGTTCTACTGCCGTTGTTTGGTGTGCAGCGCGCCCTCGGAGCATTCGGTTGGTTAGGACTGCTGGGGCTTAGTCCTCTTTTTTATCGGGCTAAGAAAGGCAATTCCCAGGTTGTCTCGGACGAACGTGACTACTTGATCCAATCTAAGGCAGGGTTAATTGCCTACTCTGTTTTTTGGATGGTCTTTGTGGGCGGCAGCATGGGCGTGTGGGCCCTATATCGGGATCATGGTTATATTTCGGTTGACATTTTGCCGGTGTTTCCGCTGGTTGGCTGGGTAGTCTTAACGCTCGTCCAATCAGTCGCTACTTTAGTTCAATATGGGCGAGGGAAATAATATGCCCTCGGCTGAACTCAAGAATCAAATACGGCGACTTCGTTTTCAGAATGATGAAATGACTCAAGAAGCACTGGCCACTCGCGTTGGTGTCAGCCGTCAAACTATTATCGCCCTTGAGGCAGGCAAATACGTCCCGTCTCTGGTTCTCGCCTTCCGCATTGCCAGAGCCTTTGCGATGACGATAGAGGATGTTTTCCAATATGAAGGATAGCTGAGGAAAATAAACCCCAACAGCCGCCGAACCAGGCGCTGCACCGAACTGCCTATGGCGACAGGTGAACTTGGCGTTCTGTCGATATGTGCGGTGTTGTCTCTGCTAAAACAGGTTCGGAAATCGAGACGACACGTTTAGAAACGGGCACTACGGCGGAGATGGTGTGACGAGGGCGGAAAATGCTCGGAGTTTTAAGTGAGTTTGTGGGTATCCGAAGGGGTGTTTTTGCGAAGTTTCGTGGCGCGCTTTTGCGGAACTGAATCTTCGTAGCCGCATGTTTTGTGGGCAGTTGGAGACGCTTTCTTAACGCGATACAAGGCTCAAAAGCCTTGTAAACTAAGCCACCGAGTTTTGGAAGCGGAGGACGGGAATCGAACCCGCGTAATCAGCTTGGAAGGCTTTATCGCTTTCCACTCGCGATTCCACGACGTTTGAACTCATCCTGTGTTCACCAGTTGCGCACATCTTACAAAGACTGAGGCTGTTGTTTCAACCTCTATTTAAAATCTATTTTCGTGTGCGGCCCTCAAAACCTTTAGTGCGAGAGGAATTCGATCATCGCAGAGAGGTTTTCTTGCGCCTTTTGCGCGCGTTCGAACAACTACTTTTTCTGTTTTTTGGTGAGCGTCACGGGTGGTTTCATCGCCTCATAGGTATCTGCCGTATGGCGCAGGATCGAGTCCAGCGCCAGTTCCAGCGAGACCCGTGGCAATGTCACCGTGCCTGGCGCTTTGGGCGTGCCAAGTTTGGTCGATGTGTGCGATGCGCCTGTACCATTTAAAGGTGCACCGTTTGAGGCAGGACCTTGAGTACCAGCTCTGCCCTGCCTCTTCCTGCCGGATCGCCTTGATCCTGGTTTCCAGTTCGCGCACCGTGCCGCCATTGGCCATGAACTCGATCAGTTCGCGGCGACTGGCAGCATCTTTGACTGTGGAGATGCGCCGGGCCCCACCGCCGAGTCCTTGCGCTTGTTCACCAGGACAGCGAATAAAAGAGCAGTAATGAACAAAGTTGACATCCTCATTCGCATTCGTTATCAAGGCTTCAAACTCATCGTGACGCTGATGGAGAAGGAGTTGGGGTGTGGCCAAACGGACACAGGTCGCGGCAAAAACAATTAAGGATGAAGAGGTTTTGCTGATGGGGCGCAGGCAACGAGATCCACTTCGTAAATCTTGCTCCCCGGCTCGCCCACGCCTTTGTAGGCATAGAACTCGGCAATGGAGAAGTTTGATTCTACAATACAGCTGGGCGATAGGATGAACTCGTAAGTGGCCGTTTCCTTTTTAGTGTCCGCTGCCACGTTCGTGGTCGCCAGCAGTCTCGCCTGATTACGCACCTCCAAGGCAGCCAAGCGTTCCAATGTCCAGTCAACCCCCTCGCCAGGTTCTGGTGCTTTGTCCAGATAACGTGTCACAGTGAATGAAATAGTACCGTCGGGGCGTCTTTCACTGGTCACAGTCATCCCCTTTTCTGGTGTCCAATCTGGTGTGACTTTCGATACCGTAGTCAATGCAAAGGCGAGAGAAACCAACAGCAAGACGCCGAAGAGCAAGGCAAAGCAAGATTTCATGGCAGCACCCTCCGAGTATGAGTGACCACTGATGGCCTGTTCTTCAAGACCATGACACCAGCGGAAATGTTCCGAGGTGCCAATTCCAATGTAACCAAGAACCGATGAAGAAGGAGTTGGGGTGCGGCACAAAGGGCAGCAAGATTAACACTTGCTGCCCTTTGCGGCTTTATCGTGCTGCTCGTTTACGGGAAGCAATTGATTAGGCAACAGCGGCCTGTGCAGTTGCTTTCTTTTTGCGCCGTCCAATGAAACCTAAGAAGCCGAGACCGATGCCCATCATGGCCCAGGTGCCGGGTTCGGGCGTGGCAGCAGTGGGAGGGGCAAGAGCGGAACGGATGCTGATGTTGTCATAGTAAACGCTCTGATTCGCGCCATCACCATTCAGGATCAAGCCGAAGCGGAAAAACGTCTGGCCATCTGGCAGGTCAAATCCCTTTTGGCTGAACGTCTCTGTGACAGTGCCGGAATAGACGCCACCGCTGCCAAGCTGCGTGCTATTCAGTTCCACGTCCTTACCGGAGCCGGGGAAATCCTGAGCGTAATAGCCGTTGCCGGTATTCACATAGGTGCCGAGTTGGAGGAAGGTTCCAGCGCCAGTGCCAAACTGAGATGTGTCGACATACCAGTCGTAGCTGAGCACGTAGTTTGCTTCGTCGGTCGATGCGGCGCTCATGGCAACATATTGCGAATCCGACGGGTTAAACGTAACACGCTCGGCTTCTTGGAAATCGCCGTCACGGAGCACTTGCATGCGCTTACTGCCACCTATGTTAAAAATGGGAAAGGTCTCCGATGTGCCGTCGTTAGTAAATTTGCGTCCGAAACCTTCGTCCGTGCCATTTTCAAAGTCGAAGATCATATCCGCCTGCACCGGCTTCGCACAGAGCACAGCCAGTCCCACAGCCCCGCAGACAGCTATCACTTTTACCTTCTGGCCTAAACTCTGTTTCATCTTGGCTCCCCATCATGACTTTGTATTATGGGTGCCAATAATTTTGATACGGCACTTGGCCTGCAATCATATCAACACAAGATATTAACAGTCAAGTGCTTTAGCGCACATAAGGTGTTAAATGGCGTCAGGCGAACAACACACCGCAGATTATAAGTAGGTAATAGCCTGGAGCGCGAAACATTAGCGAAGGTAGGCCAGAAAACAGGCGTCGGGGTAGGTGTGACCGTAACGGATTCAAGAACCGTGTAGGAAAACGGGCTGAAGACTGAAGATTATCCACGGGTTTGTCTTTACATGTGGCTCTTGTCGGTAATTGTCGATTATGCGACAAAAGCGTGGGTGAACTTGGTCGTTGTGTGGCGGCACGTCTTGATTGGAGGCAGAGTTGGTAGGAGGCATAAATTGTGCAACACGATGTAGACACCAAACACGCTACCATACTGCTTGGCCCAACAATCAAAATTCCTGAACGAGAATAATGCGATGAAGTTACTCCCAAAAATCATGTTGACGGTTGTTTTGATGATTGCTACAGGCACAGCGGGAACACTGGCAATGGCCCAAAGCTACAACTACTCGCACAACTTTACAACCACTCTGAACTCCATGAGCAACCGAGCCGCTGTGCGCGCTGCCCTCCGCAAGGCGCGCTTACGCAAAGCACAGCAACGCAAGGCAGACCCCGGTAAGAGAAAGGCCAATCCTCAGCGTGCGCGTCGTTCCTACCACAAGCGATAATGCTCTTAGCGATAATGCCCTTAGCGATAATGCCCTTAGCGAAAACCTCTCTGTAGAGATCATGTAGAGACCACATCCGATTTATTGAGTGCATTGGGTATAGTTGCGATAGTTTATGACGGACACTCATTCACAAGGAATCTGGCGCATGAAGATTATGGTAGGGAATCTTTGGGATGAACTTGGCAAAGCCGACTTAATTTTATTTACGGCTAATAGCTCGATTGACAGTCACGGATGCTTAGTCATGGGCGCAGGCGCCGCAGCGCAGGCCAGAGAGCATTTTCCGGAACTGCCTCGGTTGTTAGGTGAGCTAATTTCTGAATACGCCATCGATGGCTATTACGGATGGTGCAGTGTGCGCACCGAGGACGGCTATATGGTTGGTGCCTTTCAAGCAAAATATCACTGGCGCGATAAATCAGATCTGGCGCTGATCGAACAAAGCTGCAAGGAACTGCTGGATGCCTGTGGTGATTATGAGCGGATTGCGATGAACTTTCCCGGTATTGGATTAGGCAGCCTCAAAGAATCCGCTGTCTTGCCGCTTTTGGAGATGTTGCCGGACAATGTGTTTATCTATAAGAACTCGTGAGAAACACGTGATTATCGACTGGAGTTGCATAGCGCCAAGCTGAGCCTGATCAGTGGGGCTTAGCTTTAACTCAAGCTCAGTTGTTCCAGTTGAATTTGAGGAAACTCCCAGAACTCAGGAACCCAGCAATCAGTAACAGCCGAAATGCAATCCAGAAGCTAATCTGGCGCAGATTGAAAACCTCCGGCATGGTGATATTCCACAGCCACTGAAAAATGGCAGTACTCACCAAGCCCAACAAGATTAGACCCAGACCAATGAAGATGATTTCCACAGTGACCTCTCCTCTTGATGTTTATGAGCAGCCGATGCCGATGAATCTATCTCAGCGCACTCTCACGTCACACCCTATCCGTGCGAAAAATTCACAGATGGAAAATCAACTTGGCCACTACGTTACGCTGCTACCTCCTCTTCTCCATCAATAGTTCTTGCCCTCTAACCCTGAGGTAGTAAAATAGAAGGCGACGGGCCGCACACCGAAGCTTCGCCAAGGTGTCCCTCCCGTTACTTAGGCGAAAGCCTACTTCACAAGCAGTTCCAGGATCAGCTCTGGCCCCGCTTGGCAAACGACAAAAAGCTCCGTTCTGACTGTGACGCAATCGCGTTGCAAGCCTGCGAGATTTTGTCCCGCCAGGCGGGGTTTTTTGTTTTTATTCCCAGTTTTATGCCATGGCAATCACCAGATTCGACTTCAAAAACATTCCTTCGACGGGCATCATTCCCGAAGATCGCTTGCCGGCGCGCGAGTTTGCCGTGGGCTTTGCCTTTACCTACGAGGGGAACCCCGACATCACCAACCCCAACCAGTCTTTCGTGGCGAAGCTGGTCATCCATGTTACCGACAGCCAGGACAGGGTTAAATACCTCCTTCGCCTTACCGAGCCTTACACTCTCTTTATCATTCCCATGGCACCGGGCCTTGTGCTCTATACCTGGAACTGGGTGCCCAGTGGCGAGGTTATCGAAGGCTTTAAGTTTCCGGCCCCGATTGAGATTCCACCCGGCTTCGATCCACCGCAAATCAAGGATGCCCAGCCGATGCAAACCCTGGGACTGGCATCTTTTGGCGTCGACCCTGCCGAGGGCAGCGGCACCACGGATAAAACCGTGTTCCTGCAAAGCACCTTTTACAGCGGCATCTTCACCGAGCCGCTGGTCTTTGGCGATAAGATCAAGATTCGCTTCCATAACATCAGCGCCGGCTTTGTGGTCTCATGGGCTTCGCTCACCCTGGCGACCGAGCGCATGGCGGCGGGATTGGACACCACCTTTGACCGTGCGGGTGCCCTGCTCCATGCCCGCGTGCCTCTGGGTGCCAGTAGCCTCTTTACCGGGCGCGCCTGGCCCCGCTTCAAGCATCGCAATGTGGGGCGCCTGCTGCCCGGAACCCAGCCTTCCATTGTGGAACTGCCGGACGGGCGCGAGATTGTGGGCTGCAAGCTGTTTGACGGCAGCTATGTGGAGTTTGTCAGCCACACCTCGGAATGGTCGTGGAGCGGCGCCCTCTATCCCGATGCGGCGCGCGGCTTTGGCAAAGCGCCGGCGGTGCTCTGGCAAGGAGCCAACATGCCACTTTTAGCGTTCACAAAATGGTCATGACCATCTGACAACTGCCGAGGAAGAGGCGAAAATCAAAGCGGATTCTATGGCATTCGAGGATTCCTTTCGCAAAGAGGAACAACTTTTAAAATTGCCGGAGTCAGTCCGTTTTGATCAACCGATAAAGAAAGAGTTATTCGGAACAGCCCAAGTCAATGAGATTGTTATCGCACCGGCACGTCAAATCAGGGGGCGACTCGTCTCTGTTGCGATCAATCCAGCCAAAAGAACGAGTTCGTTAGTGATCTATCAGGGAGGTTTACCCGCTGGTAGCCAATCTACAGATCTACAGGGGAATCTATTGATTTATTCAGCCTCCACGAGGTCGAATTTTCCCAAAGGGATGATAGGTAGTCCCCACTTTTCTCTTAATGGACGTTATATCAAATTCTTCTTTGGTAACACCTTCTCTCGTCAATCCCTTAGCGCGGGTAGGTGAAGATCGCCGACCTGCGGGACAACATGAACCTGAGCCGGATGGCTGAGCCGACCGAGAGGGATTATGAGCGTTTGGAGAAGTATCGAAGGACGTTAGTCGTGTTGGGCGACGACGAATGATACTGCAAAATGCCCCGACACTCGTGGCTCTGCTGCCAAGTCCGCTGCACCATTTTGCATTGGAAAGTATCACTGCTTTTACCATGCTCTACGACAGCAGCATTGGGGTGCTGAGTCTCCATTTGCCGGATACGTCAGCGAAGCTCCGCCATGTGGCCGGTATCCATAAATCATTGAAGTAATCGCTAAAGTGCCTTGCCGGATCGAGACCTTTATTGAGTTCCAACACTTATCCGCAACTAAATGAAGTCGGTGCAAAAACCTTCGGGCGAAGCAAGTTTCCCCAGTGCTGGCATGATGAGATCGAGGCACTTGTCACAGTAGATATGCCAGCGATCCTCAAAGTCACTGGGTTGTGGCATCATGGACTCCATGAAGTTCTCATCTTCTTTCTGAAGATGCTTGGTGCGCTCAAAATATGCTCTGGAAAGGCTGTTAGTTTTGAACTTTGTGATCTGGGTGCCACAACCAGGACAATGACCTTCGCCATTGGATTTGTCTTCGATGATCGCGCCTTTCTTGAGCGCCGCCAATGTCTGCAAGGCCGCCTCAAGTTCATCAATGGCCTCGAAGATAAAAGGAGATGCCTTGAAGTGTTCGCGATTGAGTTGGCGCATTTTCTCCAAATCAGCCCCGCAGGCTTCGAGCATTTTGAGGCGCTGCTGGCTGGAAGCTAATGTCATGCGCTTGGCTCGTTGCAGCACACGGTCTTTTGCCCCAGAAGCTGCGAAAATATGTTGCGTCATGGGATGGTCTAAGTCCAGCATAGGGGGCACCTCGTAGAGACTAAATTTGATGGCGGCTAAAATGACTTTACGACCATTATTATGACACTGGACTGCAAGCCTGAACTGATAAGAATGAAGCCGGAAATATGAATAATCCACACGAAGTCATTATCGAGATTCACTGCCACAACCTATCTGGCACTCGCTTCGACCAACGAACAGCCGTCCGCCTTGGTATCCAGAAGGGAAAAGAAGTTATTGATGATGTGCCAGCCGATACGGCTCAGGTGACCTTCACGGTGCCCCTGCGGGTTGAACGGAACCCCGATACGAGCAGCCCTAACTTCCTGGGGCCATTCGCACACGGAACGCCCCAGGAGCGATTCCTTTATCTTTGCTGGGGCGAGAGGAATGGAGAAACTTGGGATGGATTTCGGCGGGCCAAGGTGCATTTGAAGCATCTCACCTGGCAGCAGGTCGAGATTGCGCTTCAGGAGAATCAAGCGATTGAGTTTTCCTTTAACATGACCGATGCTAAATGTGGCCCTGCCTGCGGCTCACTTAATCTGCACGCGACCACCAAATGATTATCCGCCTCACCAAAGCCAAGAATCCAACCAAGTCAGATACCCTTAGCTGCGTGCGCGATGATGGCTCCACGACATGGTGGCTGTTATCGCCCCACTTTGCCGAGCATGATCTGCTACATTATGCAGTCGAAACCACGCTGGGTCTCAGCCGAGCCTTCTTTGGCCTGCTTGCTGGCGGACGCGACATCGCTGATTTTGGGACACGCGACGGGCAGAAGGATTTTTATCCGCCGGACGCTATTCGGGCAGAATTCATTGTGGGACTTTTGCAAACATCCATGCGTGATGGCACGTTTGCGAGCAATGACGAACTGTTTGCCATATTCAACCTGACCGCCGCGAAGACCGAGAATTTACCGCCGTTGAACGTGACCGCAGAGCAGCTTGGCAGCATCAGAGCCAGGGCAGATGAGCTTAATCAGAGGTGGAGCGAGTTGTCTCCCGGCGAAACAATGGAGTTGAGGTTTCCCTGAATCTCGACCATGATTGTTAATAATATACGCCCCGAACACAGTGCCATTGATCGAGCAGTTGAAGTCTTCCTTCAGGGCTTCAGCTTCACCCGTAGCCGCACCCATCCATATTTGGTTGAGCGCGTGGAATCCGTGTCAGTTCTCCGAGATGCGCCCCACAAGCGCGGCGACTATCGCACTGAGGAATGGGTAGCGCATGGCGTGGCACCCGAAGACGTGGATCGGATTGCACGAGAAAATACAAGGGGCCGATTCTCGATCTGTGCCCTTAGTGGCATCAATGAGCCGCAAGAACCGCTGCACGAGAAGTTCAAGGCTCTCGGCTATCGGTTGGGAACAACGGAGCCGCTGATGGTGCATGGATTGTTGCAAATTCCTACCTTTGAATCTCCGGCGGCCAACGAGCGGGTCACAACGGTAGAACTGGCCGAGCAATTGGCGCGGGCAACCCGTTCGCGACCGATTCGGCCTGAGTATTTTGCGCCGGAGTCGCCGCTGAGGCAATATGTCGCTCTCATGGATGGAGAAGTGGTTGGCTGGGTCAGCAGCATCGTTGTCGGAGATGCAACCTGGTGTTCCAATATGTATGTCAATCCGGCCTTTCGTCGCCGTGGCATCGCCCGCTCCTTACTTAGCCGGATGCTGAATGATGATCGTGAGGCGGGAGCGCAGATGGCCGTGCTGTTAGCCAGCCACACCGGCACGAAGTTGTATCCGGTTGTGGGCTACGAGCAAATCGGCACATTGTTCCTATTTACGCCGAAGAAGAGATAGTTATTGGGAGTCAAGGGGGAAATTACTATGGTTGAAATCTCAATCCTCGAAGACACTCTCCACCTGGAAGTTCAGGGCTGGGACAAGCTCTGGGCGCTCAAAAGCAGCCTGACGATCCCACTCTCTCATGTGCGCGGCGTGCGTGCCGATCCTGAAGTGGCTCGCGGCTGGTGGCACGGCATCAGGGCGCCAGGAACGCAGCTTCCTGGGGTTATTACCGCAGGCACGTTTTACCAGCAGGGGAAGCGCGTCTTCTGGGACGTGCATCAGCCGGAGAATACCGTGGTGCTGGACTTGGCCGATGAACGCTACGATCAGTTGATTGTGGAAGTGGCTGATCCGGCAACGGTGGTGCGGCAAATTGAAGCGGCGCTGGCTGGAAAAGCATGAGGCCACTCTGAATCTTGCTGGATTCCAATTCCAACGTGTGAGCCATTTTCCCCACACGACGAGCAACGGGCCGGAATCTAAATTGCTGCCATCAACTCCCATTCCATCCCATAGGAGGCCAGCCATGCCACGCGGAGATAAGTCAGCTTACACCGACAAGCAGAAGCGCCAGGCGGAACACATTGAGGAAAGTTACGAAGATCGCGGTGTGCCACAGGACGAAGCCGAAGCCCGCGCTTGGGCCACGGTGAATAAAACATCGGGTGGTGGCAAGAAAAGCGGCTCTGGACGCGGCAAGGCAGAAAACAAAGAGCCTGCAAAGGCTGGCGGTAAAAAGGGCGGGGCCGCTTCAGCAGCGCGCTCTGCTGCTGATCGCTCAGCCTCGGCCAAGAAGGCGGCTGCCACACGCAAGCGGAATGCTGAGGCCAAGAAGTGAACCCCAGGAGGAAGCCATGTCTACCAAGATCGACAAGCGAGACGATGTAAACCCCGACGAGGGCGAAGACAAATACGGCGACGTGGAATTCGCCGATCCGACCAACAACAAATACCCCATTGATACCTCCGATCACGTCCGTGCCGCGTGGCGTTACATCAACCAGGACGATAACGCCGCCAAATATGACAAGGACGAAGTCGAGGCTATTAAGGGCAGGATCAAGCGGGCAGCGAAGAAGCACGATGTGGAAATCAATGACGAGACGGGGTGAGCCGCGCCAGCACAAACTTGGGACAATAGAATGACCGCCTCATCAGGGGCGGTCATTCTCATTAGCAGCAGGAGCCAACAACATGAAATCTTCCCCAACGCTCGAAGACGCCATCGCCCTGGCCCACCAAGCCCACGCCGGACAGATCGACAAAGCCGGTGCGCCCTACGTGGAGCATCCGCTCCGCATGGTCGAGAGCTTGGCAGACACCGAGGCCAAGATCGTCGCTGTTCTCCATGATGTGGTTGAGGATACCCCTGTGACCTTGGACGACCTGCGGGAGGCCGGGTATTCACCCCAGGTCGTGGCGGCGGTGGATGGGCTGACACGGCGCGAGGGAGAAACTTATGAGGAATTCATTCAGCGCGCAGGTGCCAATCCCTTGGCGCGGCAGGTTAAGATTGCCGACCTGCGAGACAACATGAACCTGGCACGGATCGCCGAGCCGACCGCCCGTGACTATGAGCGTCTGGAACGTTATAAACGAGCGTTAGAAGCGTTAGGGGCAGGAGCTAATTGAAAATATGCAAAAAGTAATAGCGGTTTCGATGCTGTCGTTGGTGATGCTGGGAACGGGTGCAGTCGTAGCGCAGCAGAATCAGACGCAGACGACAAACACTAACTCAGTCGCAACGACCAATAAGCTGGCGGTCGGTGCGCCGCGCCCTGATCTGGCAGGCTGGATGGACTCCCATGATCGGTTTGTCAGACGTGCCAAACGCGGCAGTGTTGATCTGGTTTTCTTCGGCGATTCCATTACACAGTGGTGGCCGCACGACGATTTCATCAACCGCTATGGACGCACCGCCGCCAACTTCGGCATTGGCGGAGATCAGGTGCAGCACCTATTATGGCGCGTGCAAAATGGCGAACTCGACGGCATTCAGCCTAAAGTTGCTGTCATAGCCGTTGGCACCAACAACGTCGCATTCAACTCGCCTGACGACATTAGTGGTGGCATCGCCAGGCTGGTTGCGGCGATTCAGGAAAAAAGCCCAACCACAAAAGTGTTAGTGCAGGGAATCTTTCCGCGCGGCTGGGACGGCCAATGGAAAGCCGACACCATCAATCAGGTCAACACCGGTTAGCGAAACTCGACAACGGCAACAGCGTGCGCTTCTTGGAAATCGGTGCGAAATTGCGGCAGCCGGATGGCACGCTTTCCCGCGACATTTACTCGGACGGCACCCATCTGCTTCCCGCAGGCTATACCATTTGGGCCGACGCCATCCAACCGACCTTGCAGGCATTGCTGGGTAACAATTGGCAACCAGTCAGAACGCTTCCCCAGCCCCCAACGCCTTCTAATCTGCCTGGTAGTGCGGCCCCTGGTGTTGCGCCGCTGCATTTTGTGGCCGGTGCAATGAAAAACCTGAATCAAGTTCCTTCCTGGGGCAACGCTAAAGTGGAACTGGTGCCTGATGCCGAGCGCGGCAAAATCCTACGAGTGCAGTTCGGCCACATCAATAAAGCCGACTGGTATGGCGGTTTCGGACTGGCGCTGCAAGCGCCGACTGCCGGGGAAGCCAGCGATGTTGTTGGCTTTGGATTTCCCGTGAAGGGCGACGGCTCTTATCCCAATTCGACCTACGTCACTCTTACCACTGACAAAGGCGTCGGTTACATCAGCGGTAACATTAGCGCGATTTACGAAGATGAAGCGTGGCATGATTTCGTGCTGAATGCCAGCGATTTCAAACTCGATCCCGAATGGATCAAAAAGAACGCAGAAGCGGCCAAAGCACAATCGCCAACTCTTGACTTCCGTGAAGTGCGTCGTCTTTCCTATACGGTGGTCGCGCCGCTCATGTCGCAAAAAACAATCGCGCTGTTTGGCGACCCTTTCTTTGAGCTAAAGACACCAAATTAACCTTCGTCAACATAAGTTCCAGACTAACCACGGGGCAGCTACAGCCGCCCCTTCGGCGGCCAACCGCGCGGCGTCGGCGAAAAGGCGCCAGTCACGCGTAGGCGCAACGCTTGGAGGCGTTTATCCGCGAAAATTAAGGTGTTTCAGTGGTTCGGGAACCTTATGAAGCGACGCGTTACGGAACCAGAAGGTGGCTTTCCTTATCACCCAGCAGTGATTGAACGTAGGTGATCTGGCCGTGGTGGTTGATAAGTTCGACCACAGGCAAACCGGCGACAAAGCCCTTCGGCAAGTCGCCAAGCGGCGTTGACACGATCTGTTCCAGTTCAGGTGGGGTTAAAGCACCCACCACTTTTTGGTGCGCTTCCACGACGCGGGTGACAAGGGACTTGGCCTCGTCACGATTTGCAGCCGCTGGTAGGTCATGCTGGTGGCTGCCTGTAACCAGATGAGTGAAAGTGTGAACCGTGTTGGCGGCGTGGTTGATGATTTCCAGAACTGACTTGGTTTCAGGCGCCGGTTTCCAGTTCAGCTTGTCGTCTGGTATGAAGTCCAGGTTGTGGTTAATGTTCCTGTGCGCCCAATCAATTTGGCCGACGATGAGTTCCAGAGGTGTTTGAGGCAGTTGCATGGTTTCCCTTGTTGCGATTTGATGTCCCTGCCAGAGTGGCAAGGTTGGGGCCGACATTCTCATCACTACGCTCCGACGAAGTGTCGCAGCATATCCGCATTCCGCACCGCGTTGCCATCACCATCATTGTTGAAATACGCCCACACATCTTTGCCACCGCTATGCCATTCATGGATGCAGTCAGCCCACCAGCGCAGATCGTCATCCGAGTAGGAACCGGCGTAGAGGTGATTCCAGTCAGGGCCATGTAGGCGGACATAAACAAAATGAGCCGTGGCCCGCAGCACGCAAGGCAACCCTGCGCCGCTCATGACACAGTAAGCCACGCCATGCTGCTCTAATAGGCCGAACACTTCATCGCAATGCCAACTGGGGTGTCGAAACTCGATGGTGGTTTGCAGTCCCGGTGGGATTTGCTGAAGAAAATACCACAGTCTGGCATCATCACGCGCTAATCCCGGCGGCAACGGCACCAACCAAATTCCCAGCTTGTCCCGCAGGCGCCAAAGGCCCTGAGCCATGCGTTTCGTCCACACCTCCGGGCCGTAAAGGCGCTTGCTGTGTGTTAGGGCACGGGATGCCTTGACCGTCATGCGAAACCCTTGGGGCAGGCGATTATGCCAGGCGCTGAAGCCTGCGTTGGAAGGCCAACGGTAGAAGGGGCTGTTGACCTCGACGGTGTTGTAGCGAGCCACGCAGCACGCGAATCGTTCAGGGCCAGAGGCACCGTGTGGGTAAAGCACGCCCTGCCAGTGATCGTAGCTCCAACCCGAAGTGCCGATGTAGATTGCCAGGAAGGGTGAAACCACCAATTGCAAACGCCCCGCCGAGCAAAAGCTCAACAGGGCGTTTTTTCAATCGAAATGAATCGAATTAGGCAGCGATGCGGACGTTGTTAGCACGCAGGCCCTTAGCCTCTTTTTGCACGTCAAACTCGACCTTCTGCCCCTCTTGAAGAGAGCGATAGCCATCGGTCTGAATCGCCTGATGATGGACGAAAACATCGTCTCCGCCATTGTCCTGCGCGATAAAGCCAAAGCCCTTCGTGTCGTTGAACCACTTAACTGTTCCTGTAACCATAGTAATCAAATCCTTTTTGTTGTCGTGAAGACGGCGTGGCAGGTTTTACGAGGGTGTGTCCGATGGGGCTTACCAAAAGGAAGTGACCGAAGGGGTGTGACCGCGAGGTTGCTGATTTACGCTCTAACTGACCGACAATGCTAAACAGGCTCCGTAGAGCCTGCTTAAAGCATACCCAATTACCATCATTTTGGCAAGACGTTAGTTGTTTGACAAAACGCGATAACAGTATCAGATACGTGCCGCGCAACCGGCGGCGCGTTTTTCGGTGGTATCGAAGTGGCTCAACACCCGGCCCGTGAATATGAATACCATTTGTAGGGGCAGGGGCAAACCACTCCTACTAATCCACGGCCTGCGTTTGGAGAAGTTATCGAAGAGCGTTGGCAATGCTGGAAGACGGCCAATGAGGTAAGGCCACAGAACTGGCATTTGCGGGGATTACGGGGAATGCGGGGATTATTCCAGCCCACGTCCCTGGGCCTTTACAGCCTCTACATGGGAAAACTCACCGAAATTGCTAATAGGTTAAATGATCCCCGCAAATCCCCGAATCCCCGCAGAGTTTACCGGCCCTGTCTCTTTACCTAACGCTTCAAGCAATCAAAATGACCTGAGATAGAATCAATGCAGCGCAATCACCGTCACGGAAACCCCAGGACATGAAAGCACAGACAGCGTGTTGCCAGTCACAGCCACCTCGCCTTTGTCTTGCCATTTCGGCTGAGTATCGTCCGGCCCCGTGCCAGACAATTGCCGCACGGTCGCCTTGCGATAGGCGACGGCTGATTTTAAGGCCACTTGCAGATTCTCCACGCTCTCATAGCCGCGATTCACGATCCAGACCCTTATGGTTTTCTGATCCGCCGCGCAACTGGCATAAGCCGACACATTCCCGGTGCCGCCGGTGACCGCAACCATTTTGTCTTCGACTCCGCGCCACAATGCTGCCGCTTGCCCGGTGGAAAGGACTTCGTTGTTGGCACTCAGCGCATACCACTGGCTCTTGGATGCTTCTTCATCCTTGACCCAGCGCGTCGTCCAGATCATGGCGCTGGCGACGCGCTCCTGCTGCATCAGGCGACCCAGGGTCTCGAAGGTGACAATGGCATGGCCTAAAGTGTTGTCGCTGGGCCAACCCTTCTCCGAGAAGTCCTTCGAGTTAGTTTCCGCGACCACCACCTGCAAGCGGGCGCGATCCGCTTCTGGCGCATGTTTCTCAATAGCGGCAATAGCCGAACGCGCATCGCCAGTTAAGTCGGCGTTGGGATGTTGGATGAAGTAATCATAGCTTTTCCAGTTCCAAGTGTTATAGAGGCTCAGGCTTATGAAGTCTATGGCTGGGGCTGCTATCGGCAGGAACTGCGACCACCATCCAGGGTTGTTACCGCTGGAACCGATCTTAATCGTCGGGTCAACAGCTTTCATGGCGCGCGAGAACTCAACGACGATGTCGGCCATTTCGGCGGGCTTTGCCGTGCCGTTGTGCCAGTTCTCGTTGCCGATCTCCCAGTATTTGATGTCGTATTTTTTGACGAGGTTGGCATACCTCACCCAGGAGACGGCGTTCTCGATCCACTTCTCCTTGGTGAGTCCGGTGCGCTTCTCGGTATCGTAGCCGACGACAACGTAGGGTTCAGCACCCACGGTGCGAGCAACGCTGACATATTGATCGAAATCCAACCGCACGCCTTCGACCGTCTTATACCAACCAAGGGATGTGGGATTTGACTTCTCATAGGGTGGCTGCGACCAGAGGTGAAAATCGGATTTCTCGCCACCGGGATAACGCAGCCAGCGCACGCCAAGATCACTCAATGCGTCCTTCAGCGGGCGAGCTTGTGGGCGATTAGCGTCGGCGTCGCGCAGGTAGTTCACATTGATGCCGACGACGCGGTTCGCACCGCTGCGGAGAACACGGTTGGCATCCACGGTTAGCACCACCGGAGCAGTGGCCGCTGCCGCCCATAGGGCGCCGCACTGCGTTAAGAACACCGAGCCAACGACGCCCAAGCTGATGTGCCACTTTTGTTGCAGGAGGTTCACACGCTGAAAATATCAAAGGAGGGTGCCATATTCAAGGCGCTGGGGCCTGTGGACGCGCCGGAAGCCGGGGCAGAGTATTAGCGCCGTCCGGCCAGCGATCTTTATCTGCGGTCGCTGCTGAAGAGGAATGCGCGTCGTTAGAGATTTGGAGACGTAGTCACTCCTTTTGCAGAAGTGCCAGACTGCATGATAGCAGCGAAATAACCGTCGTCCACACCAGCGATGCCTTCAGGCCATAATGATCGGATAAGATGCCCGAACCGATTGGCCCCAGGCTCTGCCCCACAGCGAACAGCACCGTCGCTACGGCAATCGCCAGATTCCATGTCCCGACGTGTAAATGACGGCGAATCAAAACGGTAACGGCGGTTACCACAGGCATGGAAGCCAAGCCAAACAGTGTTGCTGATAGCAGCAGCACTGGAAGGGCTTCTGAAAACAGGGGCAGGAGTGCGCCTATGGCGGCTAAGGCCATCATGAGGGCCATCGGCTTGCCACCAGGCCACCGCGACAACGGAATACGCCAAACGGCTGCACTGGCGATCATAGCCATACCCAGTGTCGTCCACACCGTAGTCACGATGCCCGTTGAAGCGCCGTGGGAGCGCACAAAAGCAATCAAAAATGTCATGTAGCTGATATAACCCAGGCCAAAGCCGAAATAAGCGGCCAAGATTGAGCGGAGTGCTTTCCAATTAGCACGACGGGCGGGTGCAGCAGTCCCGATGCTCGTATCTGAGACCGCTAAGGGACGGGAGGCGAACACAACAGCCAGCGTCCCGATGAGGCCTGCACCTGCCAGGACGAGCCATGAAAGTCGCCACGGTGCGCCGCCCGCGCCGCTCAGCAGCAACGGGAGGGAGATTCCCGATAAGACTGTGCCGACGCCCGGCCCACTGAAGTAAATACCCATTGCCAGAGCATTATCGGCTTTCTTGATGCCTAAGCGTGCAGCTAACCCAGCTCCTGCGATAAACACCACGGCACCCGCCGCGCCGACCAGGGCGCGGGCTAAGAGGGCTACCCCGTAGATGGATGCCATCGCCGAGAGCGCCAGTGCGGCCACGACGACGCATAATCCCGCGATCAAGGCGCGCCGCGCCGACACGCGCACAACCAAGGGCGCGGCCACCAGAGCGCCCAGGAGATAACCCACTGCATTGGCGGTGTTGAGGCTTCCAGCCTGGGAATACGTCCAGTGCAGGTCGGAGCGCATCGCAGGCAGGATAAGCGCGTAGGCAAAGCGTCCAAAGCCGATGGCGATGGCGGGCGCCAGGCAAAGACCCAGCGCCAGCGGTAGGAATGCAGTGGAAGTGGATTCTTCACCGGCTCCTTTTAGTCCTTCGTTGTCGCCCAGAGTGACCGCAAGGGCGGAATGCTTCATGGAATCATAGCTCTTTGGCATCTTCAGGGTAGCGTGTTGCCAGCAAGAGCAAATCCAAGAGCATTCTGTCCGCGCAGGCTTCGCAGGAGATTCTCAAAAAAACCCGTTACACTGTCCCAGCCGATTACGCCCCGCGTAATCGAGACCCTTCAGGAGGTTATCACCATGCGAACCACCAACGACAAAATCACTCACCTTGAGGAACAGCCCTGCTTTTGAGCGCACAAGCAAACGCCGCCGGGGCTTCCCGTCCGAGACCAACGTGAAACGCGGCCAGAGCGTCGTCCACGGCGACAAGGAGCTTGTCGAGAAACTGGGACGTAACGATCCCTGCCCCTGTGGCTCTGGCCGCTGCTTTCAAACGCTGCTGCATGAGACAGGGGCTGTATGATGGGGCAGAACGCCATCACTACTTTCAGAGATTGAGCCTACCAAAACAAGAGCACGCCCAGGTAAGGGCGTGCTCTTGTTGCCTAACAAGCCATTGTGCCTGCTATTCTGGCTCATCGTTTCTATCAGCAAAACTCAGCTTTTGATTTGACGCCTGCGAAGCCTCTCGACCGGAGAAAACTTTTGATGTTGGCTCTGTATATCCGCTTGAGCTACCGCACAGTAGCGATTTGTAACTGCAAGTGAATTATGTCCCAGCATCGCTTTTAGCACAAAGACGCCACCACCGGCCCTCAGGAATTCGACGGCGCAGGTATGCCGGAAGGTATGAGGCGAGCAGCGTGTGGCTTGTATGCCAGCAGCGTTACCAAGTCGTTGAACCAATTGAAACAAGCCTGATCGCGTCAAACCGTCACCCGCTTGTGTTCCCCGATCTGCCTTGAAGAGAAAGTCGTCTTGGTGTCGGTCTTCCCGTTGAAGATACTGGCCCAACACTTTGCCAGTTTCACGAGAAAAGCTCAGTTGGCGGAATTTGTTACCCTTCCCCAATACGCGGACGCTTCTGCCTGGCAAGTCAACATTACACATCTTCAGCGAACACAACTCACTGGCCCTCACGCCTGTATCGAGCAAGAATAAAATGATCGCTTTGTCGCGGCGCGGGTGCTTACTTCTTTTTGTTGCCTTGAGGATTGCCTCGACCTGCTCCTGCGTAAATGGCTGAATCTGGTCGGGCCGGGCCACAGGGGGCGTAATCCGATCCATTGGCGAAGATTCGACCGCATCTTCCTCCGCTAACCAGCGGAAGAAAGTCCGCAGGTGCGAGTAATACATGTGAACGGTCACAGGCCGAAGTGCAGTGAAACATCGTGGATTTTGTTTGTTATGCCACCGGCCTTCAGTGCTTTCATGGCCGCGTCGCAAATAGGCTAAGAACTGGCGTATTTCTGCCACTCCACAGTTTTTGTGCTGCTCTTGATGCAGGAACCAGAGCAGTTTGTCGGTCACGACGCGCCGCGTTTCTATGGTTCGTGCCGAATGTTGGCGGTAATCACAATCGAATAACCAGTCCTGAATATGACGTTTCAAATCTGCGGTTGGGATCGAATCGGTTGCGGTTACGGCAGAAGCAGGGGAACAACGTAGTGCTGTTTTCTTAACCGCGTTTTTCGTGCAAGGTAGTGCTGTTTTTCGCATTTTGCCTCTCCAAAAGGTGGATTTGGAGGGTGGGCAAAATCAAAGGTAGTGCTGTTTTTGAACGTAAAAAGTGAAAATCAAATGGGCGATAGAGGATTTGAACCTCTGACCCCTACCGTGTCAAGGTAGTGCTCTCCCCCTGAGCTAATCGCCCTTTGTGTGACTTACTGGCTGTGCCGGAGAAAAATTATACCCAATGTGTGACTCTTTTGGCGTTTTGAGACTGACACATGGCCCAAAGCAGGCATTTTATGGATGGTTTTGCCTTGAGGGCAGTTTTCGGCGTGTGAACACGGCAAAACCTCTGGCACACACTGAAAACTCGCTTATGCATGCTCCTTTGGCTTCTCAAACAGCCGTTCTCGGCTCTCTTGTATCGAAAAAGAGTCATACATTGGGTAATTATAGCATTTATTGGATGGAACAGGCAACTTAGTGCTTCTGAACTTTCTTTGATTATGATACTACTCTACTCTACTGTGAAAATGATGTTCAGGCGGTGCCGTTAGAGGGCTGAAGATCGCCTCGATAACCTAATTGTTCGAGGCGACGCACTAATCGTCGTTGCACGGCTTGGCGATCCCGCTCATCGAAGTAGTTGGCTCCCAAGTCCTGATACGGCTCTTTGCGAGCGAGCACATGATAGATGATCCCCAAGATAGCGTGGCCCACCGCCACTAAGGCTTTCTTGGTGCCCGTCGGCTGGCCAAGCGCCGGTCCAAGGCGCCGAGATAAGTCTGCTTGGTATGAGCCGCACCATGGGCTGCTTCGATCAACACCTGGCGTAGCCAACGGCTCCCCTTACGCGTCGTGCCGCTTTTACGCTTGCCTGCGCTTTCGCGATTACCCGGACACATACCAGCCCAAGAGGCGAGGTGTTTAGCAGTGGAAAGCAGTGGGAAAGCGACTCATATAGCGTCCGATCGCGGCTAAAATCACTTCTGCCGCACGCTGGCTGATGCCAGGGATGGTGTCCAAGAGCTCAATCGCTTCTTGGGCTGGGCACAGACGCTCCTGCAACTGCTCCGTAAAACGGGCAATTGACCCATCCAGATACGCGATATGGCTCAGGTGTTCCGTAATCAAGAAAACGTGATGGGCACGCATCCGTCCCACCAGTGCTTGCTCCAACAGTTCACGCTTGCTCCGCAGGCGGCCTTTAGCCAAACTGGCCAACACTTCGGCATTGCGCTCGCCCCATAAAAGAGCTTGGAGCATCGCCCGCGCCGAGACGCCGGTGATGTCGCTGGCCACTGCCGCCAGCTTAATGTTGGCATCTTAGAGCACCTTTTGGAGCCGATTGACAATGCGCGCACGCTCGGCTACCAAGGTGCTGCGGTGACGGGTCAGGTCCCGCAACTCACGTTGGCCGGACAAGGGCACAAAGCTCCCACGGGGCAGGCCGTGCTGCAATAGCTCAGCAAACCACTCAGCATCCAGCACGTCAGTCTTGCGCCCCGGCACTTGCTTAATATGCTGGGCATTGACGACTAAGATCTCAAACAGGCCCTCCAGCAGATTGTAGACCGGCTTCCAGTACACACCCGTTGATTCCATGGCAACATGGGTGCATTCGGCGGCTGTCAACCAGTCGACAAGCGCCAGTAAATCACGCGTCATTGTGCCAAAAGTCCGCACTTGCTTTTGAGGGCGTTGTGCCACACCAGCTCTGATCAAGCAGGCGACGATCTGTTTCTTGTGAACGTCTAAACCGCAACAACAGGCATGAATAATCTGCATGGCACTCCTCCTTTGAAGACCAGTAGAGATCTCCGGCTCTGGTTGTCCAACGGGGTGCCTCTCATGCGAGATTCTACTCTGCGTGCTCTTCCCTCAGGAGGCGACAGACGGTGGTGCCTAAAGGCACCCAGGCCAAACTGCTGCCGGACTCGTAGCCCCAGTGTCAAAGCGGCCAGTTGTGATTGGGCCAACCAGAGCACAGTGTAATTATTTTCATGTGCGGTGCTGTCCAAGAGGCACATGAGTGCCCGTCAGCGCCAGACGGGCGTTTGCCTCCGCCAGTGGTAATGTGATTAGGAAGCCACCCTCTGACTGCGGCTCTATTGGCAATCCCATTGCTGCATAAAAGCGTCATATGAGCTCGTTTCGTTCGGTAGGCCGCATGGTCAGCAGCAGCCGGTCCAGAGCATTTTCCGTAGCTATCGCGACCAAATGCCGTAGTATCGCGTGCTCGACCTGACGGCCAAGGACTCGACAACTCAGCATGAAATCGGTTACTCGCAAGGCCGGGCCATCGGTCTGCGCAAGCGCTAAGCCAACGAAGCCATAGTCTCCAAAACGATCCTTTACGCGCACGCTAAACCCGTATTGGCCGAGTGTTTTAATCCATGCAGAAAGTGTAGCTTCACCTCGGCGGATGGTAGTGGCGTTGAACTGGTTGGTCCGCTGTGTGAGCTGTGCGGCACGGGGCAGATCGTCTGCGCCAAGTGGCTGGATATCAACTTCCATTTTTAGTTCAATCAAGAACTCTTCGAGGGAGCCAGCAGCTTGGGATAATGTCGCGCTCTTGGTTTTCCTGATACATCTGTGTGCGTTGCTGGTCTTCCTGTGTCACGCGGTGGTTTTCAAAGGCCCAGTGGTGCTGCAGGAAAGGAACAATCTCATCGGGATCTGAGGGCAATTGGACGACGAGGACTTCGGGGGCAGCGGTGCGGACTTCAGCGCATTCGAGGGGATTGTCATCCACGAAGATGAAAATGTCGAGGCCAAGTTGTAATTCGTCAGCCAATGCTCGTAGAGTGTCGGATTTACTGCCCCAGTTGATGCACGCTGCCACGGTATGCTGGCGTTGCAATGGCAAATCGTCGCGCTGCCGCCAGACTTGCCAGACATCTGCCTCGCTGTTCTTACTCACCAGAGCGAGTAAGCGTCCCGTTTTCTGCTGCTCAACCATAAACTGCTGCAGCGTGCGATATGGTTCTGTGATGCGAATTCCGGCATGGCTATCCTCGCCTATGACGCCGGCCCAGAGCATGTTGTCGCAGCCTAAAGCGATCACTTTGGAAGGCAGCCTGAGCATCATCTTAATGCGGCGCTCCAGAGCAGTAGCCATCACCGCAAAGTATTCGGAGGTAATCTGCACGTTCTCCACCTGCGCCCCTTCGTCTTCGGCTCCACAATAGCCGCGATCTCAGCGCACTTTACGTGGAACATTGTGCAGATAGGCATAATCTGGTGCAGGGAGTGCCGGAATGGCTCGCATCACGCCTGAAGCACGCAGCAGTTGGCGATCAGGCACCGAACCGGGACAGCCTCCAAAAAGGGGCAAGATCAAGCGGCCACTGGTCACCACCTGTGTCTTGATGGTGTGACAGTGGCTCTTGCCACTGTCAAAGAGCTTTTTGCGCGCTTTGCCTTCTGCTGTTTTATCCTGCGGCTTGGGCACTTCTTGTTCAGTGGCATCGGTTCAGTGGCATCGGTTCAGTGGCATCGGTTCAGTGGCATCGGTTCAGTGGCATCGGTTCAGTGGCATCGGTTCAGTGGCATCGGTTCAGTGGCATCGGCCCACATTTCTTCGAGTTCAGGATGCGATTCCAGCAGTTCTTTGAGTGTGCCGATGCGCTTGCGACGCTTGGAGCCAGAACCAGAACCAGAACCTTCTTCGACAGCCGAAAGCAAATGGTCTTGCATCGGAGTCGGCCGCACCTCTTGGAGCGCTGGCAGCATCCGTTCATTCCTCTCCCGGCAGAGATTGCTTTCATCCAGGTTGAACAGGTAAGAGAGCAAGGCTCCACTGACATAAAGCCGAAAGTAAAGCAGCGTGGCCAAGAGTCGGTCTTCTAAACTCAGGACAAAGCGGCGTCCGCCACCGACTGCACGCTGCCGCGCTCGTTGACTCTTGCGCTGCTGTTCCTGAGCCTCATATTCCTCTTGTAAGCAGAGGCTGAGCCGGTCAAATTCTTCGATGGATAAACCGGTGAAGCGTGCAAAGTGACGCGGTCGCCGCCGTAACTTCTTGGTGGTGAGCATCTTCTTTAGATTAACTGCTTATTACACAATAGGTTCTTAGAAGAAACGATGGGCTCAGCAAAAGCTTAAATCAATTCTCAAGTTTAGGCAGTCCAAAATCTGGATCTATACTGTGTTTCCGTCTGTTGGAATGCGCACCGGCTCCAAAAAGTGGACTCAACAATTGAGAAAACGTTTGAAGTTAGAATTAAGGATTTTACTCTATGAAGGTTCTGGTTATTGACGACGAGCCCCAAATCCGTCGAGCCCTGCGTATTGGGTTGGAGCGTAATCAGTGTGAAGTCAGTCTGGCTGCAAACGGAGCCGAGGGCCTGGATATCGCTGCCATCAACGCGCCGGACTTTGTCATTTTAGATTTAGCAATGCCAGGATTAGACGGCGTGGAGGTTTGTCGCCAATTGCGCGAATGGAGCAATGTTCCGATCATTGTGCTCTCTGTGCGCGAGGGAGAACTGGATAAAATTCTTTCCAGCACATTGGGATCCTAAGCTTAGAATTCCACGTGGACAAGTTGTCGCG
>JADMIO010983883.1_pt1 | contig 28006 bp, 12 predicted proteins | sample 8958161 | NCBI WGS metagenome assembly JADMIO01 (sample SAMN16585339, study PRJNA669376) | soil metagenome | isolation source: Crop rotation soil | place: USA: Cullars Rotation, Alabama | collected 2011 | reverse complement strand
CCGCAAAATCGCACCGCCATGTTCGACGGCATTCGCTGGACCTTCGTAACCAACAATTCGCCACCTCCACGACGTGGTGAAACAGCCATGGCCTACGATTCCGACCGCCGCGTCATGGTGATGTTCGGGGGCAGCACTTCGACCTCCGGCGCTCTGGCAGCGACCAACGACACGTGGGAACTGGCCGCGACGGATGCGCCTATCATCCTCGAACAACCCACCAGCCAGATGCACTTGGCCGGTGAAACTGCGACGTTTAGGGCAAGTGCGGTCGGCCATGGATTCGTAGCGTACCAATGGTATTTTCAAGACAGTCTCATAGCGGGCGCGCAGAGCGACACGCTGACGATCCCCACCGTTGGCACAAACGACGTTGGCACATACTATGTCAAAGTTGGCAGCCAATGCGGCTCGGCGACGAGCCAGACGGCTCTGCTGACGCTGGAACAGAAACTTCAAATATTTTCCTCGGGTAAAAGTGTCACTTTGATGTGGCCGGGGATACCGAACGTCATTCTTGAATCCAGTCCGGTGGTGACAGGTCCATGGAGTACTGTGGCCAATCCCTACAGTCCCTTTGTGATAAACGCGCTCGAACCGTCCAGGTTTTTTCGACTGCGACCCTCGGAGTGAGTGCTGCGCTCTTTCAAATTTTCATCGAGACAGCAATCCGAAATCTGCCTGCTCCTCAATAGAGCCGCGCTACTTTCGCGGAGTATTCCTCCTCTATTGTAAGGAAAGCCGGGTAAAACAGCGATCCGCCCGAACTATTATGAAACGACTTAATCTGTGCGGACCAGTGGGAAATTATCAGGCGTGGAACCGGTCAATTCGGAGGTTAAATGATGAAATGGTTTCTTAATCTTCTCTGCCTGATAACTCGTCGGGCCACTCTCACTTATGTTATCTGCGCCACGACCGCGTTGAACGGGCTGGCTCAAACTCCGACACTCACTACCACGAATCCCGCACCGGCAATTGCAGAGGTATTCGGATATTCGGTCGCTGTCGTTGGCAACAGTTTCGTGGTCGGCGATCCGCAGCGCTCCGCTAGTGACCAATACTCAGGTGCAGCGTATCTCTATAGTTCGAACGGTGTGCTTATGCGCACTTTTCTGAATCCAGCGCCCGCCAATGGCTACTTTTTTGGCTGGACTATGGCGGCGGTGGGAAACGATAAGGTTTTAATTGGTGCGCCGCTCGGCGCTACCCCCGGCGCAGCACAACCTGGCGCCGCCTATCTCTTCAATACAAATGGGACGTTGCTGCGCACCTATCTTCTCCCCACAGCGCAAGCCTCGGCGCAGTTTGGTGTTTCAGTCGCGGCGATCGGGAGCGATCGCGTGCTCATCGGTGCATCTCGGGACAATAGGGCCGGTACCGCTGCGGGCGCGACTTACCTCTTCGGCACCAACGGAGCTTTGCTGGCGACATTCACCAATCCTGTCCCAGCGAATTTTGAATTCTTCGGGGCGGCAGTAGCGGCGCTCGGTTCGGATCGGTTATTGATCGGCTCCTCAAGCACTCCCGGTGCTGCTTTTCTCTTCAGGACAAATGGGGTACTGCTGGCGAAATTCAACAATCCTATTCCAGACAGCGGAGGGACCTTCGGACAAACGCTGGCAACCGTTGGCAACGACCTGATCGCCATCGGTGCACCCGGTGCCAACATAATGGCAGCCGGAGCGGGAGCTGTTTACCTTTTTCGGACGAATGGGGTTTTGTTTGGACCCGCGCTTGAAAATCCAGACGCAACAGAGAACGACGCTTTCGGAAAAGCACTCACCGCGATTGGCCCAGACAAACTGCTTGTTGGTTCATTCAACCAGGCTGCCGGTCAAAACGCCGGCGCAGCTTACCTTTTCGGCACGAATGGCGCACTGCTCATGATCATACGTGATCCGGGGCCGGTTGGTTCTGATTTTTTCGGTAGTACGCTTGCCGCGATTGGCACGGAACGCGCGCTAGTAGGCGCACCCTTCAAGCAATCTGCAGGGGCCGCTTACGTGTACGAATTGCAGCCCGCATTCGACATTTCACGCACCCTAACCAACACAGTTATCCTGTCCTGGCCTTCCCCCTGGAACGGCTGGACCTTGCAACGGAATATCGATCTCAAATCCACCACCTGGTCATCAACGGGTGATACGGTAAACAATGATGGCACGAACAAATTCATTGTCATTAATCCATCGGCCGGGAATAGCTATTACCGGTTGATGAAACCTTAAATTATTTTTCAACTGAGGCTGGGAGGGTCCTGTCCACCATCCTGTCCGCAATAGCATTGGTGGCGGTGGAAGTTCGCGAGCATCACATCACACTGTCCGTGTCAGTCCTTGCTCGTCTGTGTCCGTCCGCTCATTACCATCCGCGTACATTTGGTCCCATCTGCGGTTTCTGGGCCACTTCAGCATTTAGCCTTTCCCTAACGGCTACAGCATTCCTAAGCTCAACACCACCAAGATCTCTAACGGGTTAACGGCTGTACACCCCCAAGTATCTCGCTCAGCGACCCAGCCCAAGTTTTGGAAAGCTGGGGCTGCGGCTCATCTACTTTGCAAGTTTCGCGGTGGAACAAAACGGAACGATTTCGTTCCGTTTTGGAACGGCTCTTCGTTCCACGTCCCGTTCCCTCTGACGAGGGCTTTTGGCCTAGAACGAGGCGGGACGCAGGGCGCATCCCCAAATGGGGCTGCAACCGACGATCCAACGAAGTGCTGGGCCAAAAGAACCGTCAGAACTGACGGCTGCCTGACGGGTTTGGCCCAATAAAAACAAGGGGTTGACGGATCTGACGGCTAAATCCCATGTGTGCGGCCCATTCGTGAAAATTCGGATTCGTGGTTTCACAGTCGCAGGTTTTCCTTTCAGCCTGGCTTTGTTAAAAACGTATTTTAACAAAGCCTCACAAATTTTCCACAAACCTATACTCACCTTAACAAAGCTATACAAAGCTATACAAAGCTTCACAAACCTTCCGAAAAAATTCCAATACAAACCTTGTCAACAAACCTCGCGTCACGACCCAGCCCAAGTTTCGCCGAGAACACTGGGGCTGCGGCTGATAAAGTGAAAATCTAACTAAATTAAAACAGGCATCCTTCATTCCATTTCGCGCTCCTTCCAGAGGAGCATATAGGTTCCCCGGAAAGAAGACTTACTTATATGCGCACCAATTCTTGCAGTATTCCTTTCGGGGCGGTGGGTTTTAGTGGGTTCTGGTGGGTTTTGGTGGGTCCATCAGACGCTCTGGAACAAAACGAAACGATTTCGTCTTAAAATGGAACGACCAATCCTTCCTGTGCTTGCTAAGCCTAGATAAGCCTTCGAAAGCCTTCCTAAGCTCTCATCCATTAAGCCTTCATGTTAAGCCTTGTCCATTTTCAATTGTTTTTCGAAGTAGTCTTGCTTAACAATAGCTCAGCCCAAACACTGAATGATCTGCGATCGATTAGTCAGAGCAATCTCCTGCCTGCTCGCGTTGGCTTTTTCCTTTCTCTCTTTGCCACTCCAGGCTGAGGCGCTGCGCTGGGCGCAGCGGGATGGGTATCGAGTGGCTCCGCTGAAAGTGCCGACTTCCGGCAAGAATGGCTTCACGCTGCTCACACCCTCCGAGACAGGGATTCTGTTCACGAATCAACTCGACTACCAGATGTCGCAAAAAAACCAAAATCTGCTTAATGGCGCGGGCGTAGCTGCAGGCGATTTTGATGGCGACGGAAATTGCGATCTCTACTTCTGCAATATGAAGGGAGCGAATGGGCTCTTTCGCAATCTCGGCGATTGGAAGTTCACCAATGTGACGGAACCCGCCGGCGTGGGTTGCACACAGCAAATTTCCCGGGCGGCCGTTTTTGCGGATGTAAATGGAGATGGAAAGCCTGATTTGCTTGTCTCCTCCATCGGAGGTCCGAACGCTTACTACGTCAATCTTGGCCAGGGCCGTTTCTCCAATGCGACTGCCGCCGCCGGGCTCGTGCTCAAGGCCGGCTGCCATACGATGACCCTGGCCGACATTGATGGAGACGGAGACCTGGACCTTTACATCGCGAATTACGGAGAAACCTCGATCCTCCGCAGCGGCGGAACGGTTTCGTTTCGATACGTGAACGGCAAGCCAGTCGTTTCCGGCAGGTACGCACGCAGAATTAAGATCATCGACGGCCAAATGATCGAGATGGGGGAGCCCGATTCCCTTTTTCTGAATGATGGCCATGGGAATTTCCAACTGGCTTCCTGGACGGACGGAATGTTTCTGGATGAGAGCGGCAACGCATTGAAGACAGCCCCGTATGACATGGGTCTTTCCGCGATGTTCCGCGACATCAACGGCGATGGTGCTCCCGATCTCTATGTGTGCAATGATTTCCAAACACCGGATCGGATCTGGCTCAACGATGGGAAGGGTCATTTTCGCGCCTTGCCCGACTCGGCATTGCGCACTACCAGCCACTTCTCCATGGGTGTGGATTTCGCGGACATCAATCGCGACGGCCTCGACGATTTTTTTGTTTCCGACATGCTGAGCCGCTTCCACACGCTGGCGATGACGCAGTTAAGTCCAACCAACCCGACACCTGCCGTTGTCGGCGAAATAACAGACCGCCAGCAGGCTCGGCGGAATACGCTGCAACTCAATCGCGGAGATTTGCACTGGTCAGAGATTGGAAATTTCGCCGGAGTGGCGAAATCAGACTGGAGTTGGTCGGTAGTCTTTCTCGATGTGGACCTCGATGGTTATGAGGACCTCCTCGTGGCCAACGGGCATGCATACGATACCCAGGATCTGGATGCCACGGAAAAAAGTCCCTCGCGAAATGCGCTGCAGCCGATGCAGAGAGAGAGACAGCTTACCGAGTTTCCGCCATTGGAAACTCCGAACTGTCTCTTTCGAAACCGGGGCGATTTAACCTTCGAGGAAATCGGCGCCAAGTGGGGTTTCAATTCCACCAATGTTTCGCACGGCATTTGCCTGGCGGATCTGGATAACGATGGCGATCTCGATGTCATCGTCAGTTGCCTGTGGAAGCCGCCTCTCATTTACCGGAACGATTCCACAGCCCCCAGAATTGCGGTCCGCTTGCGTGGCAAGTCGCCCAATACCCAGGGCATCGGGGCACAGATCAAGGTGCTGGGCGGAGCGGTTCCGATGCAAAGCCAGGAAATCATCTCCGGCGGACGCTACCTTTCCGGCGATGACCCCATGCGCGTGTTCGCCGCGGGAAGTTTGACCCAGCGCATGACCGTCCAGGTGCGTTGGCGCAACGGAACTCGCAGCGTCGTCCAAAACGCCTTGCCCAATCACATTTATGAGATTGACGAAGCCGGCGCGCAATCAGTGCCATCTCCATCAGAACCCCCGGCTCCACCAACTCTGTTTCAGGAAGTCCTCATTTCCTCCGCTCCCGAACATCATGAAGATCCCTTCAACGATTTCGAACGGCAACAATTGCTTCCCAAAATGCTGAGCCGCCTTGGGCCTGGCATCGCCTGGTTCGACCTGGATGGCGACGGCCATGAAGATTTGCTCCTCGGGACCGGCAAGGGTGGTCAACCTGCTTTTTTAAAGGGCGACGGCAAGGGCGGATTCACGCGGTTCGCAAATCCATTCGCTCCGGCCGAGGATGACCTCACTGGGCTCGTCGGCTGGACGCCGGTCCCAGGAAAGCGCTCCGCACTTTCCGGCCTCTCAAACTACGAGCGGACGGAGGCCCAACCCTCTTCCCTGCTCGAATTTTCCGGCGCCAAACTCGAGACTATCGTTCAGAAATTGCCCTCAAGCGCTGGCCCTATCGCCGTGGCCGACATCAATGGAGACGGCGCATTGGACGTGTTCGTCGGTGGTCGAGTGTTGCCCGGCCGATATCCAGAAGCAGCTTCTTCTTCGATTTATCTCAACAAAAAAGGTCAACTCATCGCCGACGACGCGAACAACGTCCTGCTTCGGAATGTTGGCCTGGTAAGCGGCGCGGTCTGGAGCGACCTGAACAATGATGGTTGGCCGGATCTTCTACTCGCCTGCGATTGGGGTCCCATTCGCGTGTTCATAAATCATGCTGGAAAGCTCGAGGAACGTACCAGGGAACTCGGCCTGGCAGGACTTTACGGTTGGTGGAATGGTATCACCACAGGGGATGTGGATGGCGATGGCAGGCTAGACATTATTGCTTCGAACTGGGGGTACAACAGTTCTTACGGAAGGCCGTCGGAACAGGATCCGCTCAGAATGTTTTATGCCGATGTGGACGGCAATGGCACTTTGGATCTCCTGGAAGCGCGCCGCGATTCTGAAACCGGCCGCACCGTCCCCCTGCGCAATCTGCTCATCGTGAATGCCGCAGTTCCGATCATGCGCGATCGATTTCCCACGCACAAAGAGTATGCGCGCGCCGAAATTTTCTCCATGCTCGGTCCAAAATTCGCCAAGGCACCCGAAGTTCATGCCAATCACTTTGCCTCCACGGTCTTCCTCAATCGCGGCGACAGATTCGAAGCTCTTCCCCTTCCTGCAGAGGCGCAGTTTGCCCCGGCCTTCGGCGTCAACGTGGCCGACTTCGATGGAGATGGAAGCGAAGACATTTTCTTAAGTCAAAATTTCTCCGCGCTTTTTGGTTATGAATCGCGCCTGGATGCGGGCTGCGGGCTCCTGTTGCTGGGCAATGGCAATGGCACCTTTTCTCCAGCGCCGGCAAAAAGCTCGGGCATTCGCATTCTGGGGGATCAGCGTGGCTCAGCAGTGGGCGATTGTGATGAAGACGGCCGTGTTGATCTGGTCGTCGGCCAAAACGGCGCGGCATTCCGATTGTTCCACAATCAATCAGCCAGGCCCGGACTCCGGGTGCGAATCAAAGGACCGCCTGGAAACCCAGATGGAATCGGCGCAACTCTCCGCCTTCGCTTTGGCTCGAGGATGGGACCTGCTCGTGAAATTCACGGCGGCAGTGGCTATTGGTCGCAGGATAGCGCCGTGCAAGTTCTGGCCATGCCTGAGCAGCCGTCGCACCTTCTCGTGCGCTGGCCCGGCGGGAAAGAAACGCAAAAGGAGATTCCCGCGGGAGTAAAAGAAATTATTGTGACGGCCGAGTAAACAGTCGACTCACTTCTTGCCTTTGCGTGCAGCCAGCGCGGCCGAGAGATTCTGCTTCACACCCTTGTCATCCGGATTGAGTCGGAGGGCTTCTTCGAATTGGGCCGCCGCCATGTCGTAGTCGCCTTGTTCGAAATAGGCGTAGCCCAGGCCGGAGTGAGCTACTGCGTCTTCCGGGTTCAGTTTCAAGGCAGCCTCGAACTGGGCCCGCGCACCGGCTAAATCCTTTAAGTCCAGCAGCACAAAACCAAGGTTCCCGTGCGCCTTCCCATGAATCGGATTCAGTTGCAGAGCCATTTCAAAGGCAGTTTTAGCCATCGGCAGATTGTTGTATGAGCGGAAAATGATCCCCAGGAAATAATGCACCTCGTCCATGCTCGGATCTATTTCCGCAGCACGTCGCAAGTGCTTGTAAGCTTCGTCCTTTTTTCCGACTGAGAGCAGGGCCTGGCCAAGTTTATTGTGGGCCTTCGCATCATCCGGATTCACGCTCAACCGATATTCGTTAAAGCTAATGATATCCTTTGTCAGCTTCGCCGCGTGATCCTGCACTAGTGCCGCGAGCGTACCTTTGTTTTCCGGCAGCACTTGCAACCATAGCTCCGCCATTTCATCCGTGGCTTGCGGTCCGTATTTCACGCGCTTCGGCGGTTGGCTCGGGTTGCGAATGTTGTTCGTGGAATTATCAAAATGATAGCGCATGCTGACGGTAGTCCCCTTCGGGAGAAACATCGGTTCAGCCAACTGATAATCGCCCTGCCAATTGAAATCCCAATTCGGAATCTTCAACAGCCACTTCCGGGAACCATCCGGCAGCACTGCGAGCCCCTCGAGCTCTTTGCCCAGGTAATGCGTGTGGGGATTCACAGCGAGTAATTGCACATCCACCGGCATTTGGTACGAGTCCTCCACCACGTAATTGGTTTCCCCTGCCGGAATGTCAATGGCAGTGGTGCTCAGTGATATCTTGCTCGGCGTGTTGGTCGGGGCGATGTCCGTAAAATAAAATCCCACCTTCGGAAGTATCGTTTCGGGTTTGCCCGTGGTGCGCATGTGGATCTGCAAGACCAAATCCGTTCCCGGCTCAAGTCTCCAGGCCAGGCCTCGCGGCGCTCTCGACGGCACCTTCCCCGGTTGCCAGCTCAAAAAATACCCGCCCGGCGCCTCCACATTGATCGGCATGTCCATGCCTTCAAAGCCCGGCTGTCCATCCTTTCTCTCCAGGCGTCGCGCCTGCCCGGTACGATCCATACGAACAAAGACATGGTGAATCGCTTTGCTTTCGGCCCGAAATTCAAGGGCTTCCACGAACTTCCCCGCCTGCAGCGGTACTGGCACCACGAGGTTTCGGTAAACGTCTTTCCCATCCGCCGGGAGTATGTATGGTGAGGCTGCGGTGGCCACCAGGTCGGGTTGGCCAAGTTGCCATTCGTCATTCCATTTCGGTAATGCGGGCAGTGGACCGTCTCCTTCCCTCTCTCCTTCGGCCACCCATTGTTGAATAAGCCCGATTTGTTCGACGGTCAGTCGGCGCTCCCCCACGAAATGCACCAGCTTCGGATCGGGCAGCCACGGCGGCATATACCGCTTCCCAGTCACCTCGGCAATTTGCTGCGCATGCTTTTTTACATCAGCCGCGTTCAATAAGGGAAACGGTGCGGATTGCCCGGGGCGATGACACCCCGAGCAATTCTGGAAGATGATGGAGGCTACATCCTTTGTGAAGGTCACGGTGTTGGTTGGCCGTGGCGTGTAAACCTCGGGCTTCGGAGTGGAGTTAGCACTCCCGCTATGAACTGACGAGTTTTTGTCGCACCCGGCCAATAACGAAAGCCACATGCTGCCCAGGGTCAGCACAGCGGACCATCTCCAACCTGTGTTATGGTTGCTCTTCAACGAGGCACTAATATCCAACGTATTTGTCCCCGTTCCAAGCTCATTGCTGCTGCCCAGGAATCAGAAGCGCTCTGATTTTTGCAAAACGGGCTACTTTTCCTTCGCTTTCGTCTTGAACTCGCCTATCGCGGCCTGCACCGCATTTTTCAGGGCAGGACCAATCACGGCGTCCACGTCATCGTCCCCAATCACCCCTGGTTTGCTGGATTCCGTGGCTGCCTTGCCCATGACGCTGCGGAACATTTTATCGCCGTAAGAGAGAGCAAAAGTAATTTCAACTTTGACGCCCTTGTCAGTTTTCTTGAGCGAGACGCTCACCTCCACCGAAAACGGTTCCAACTTCTTTCCGGGAGGCGGGTCTGTTTCGAGCTTGCTCAGGGCCGCTTCCACTTTCGGTTTCAACTCACCGGGCAAGCTCCTTTTATACTTCGGATCGACCGTATCGGTCACTACAACCGAACTTACCTTCACTGGGGTTTTCTGGCTCATGATCCGCTCCTCTATTTCTTCACTTTTTTCTCAAGGTCCCCGAGCCGCTTTTCCAGGGCTTTGATGCTGTTCTTGATGGCGGTTCTTTCATCCGACGCCAGCTTGAAACCATCGCTCGAGAATTCATCCTGGATCTTCAGCAGTCGGTTTGTCTCTTTTACTGCCGCTTCCAGCGCGCCAAGACGGGTGTTTACTTTTTGAAGATCTTCCAATGTTACGTCTGCCATATATTTATTGTCCTTTGATTTATGTAGTGTTGCTCCGGTCGCCCGAACCGTCGCAAAACTCGCCATGCGCCTCAAGCCGTCTTTTGCTTAAACGATTCCCCTTTAGTCCCATTGGTTAAAGTGGCAGTCAAAATGCTCAGCTTTTCCCGGGGAAACCCCAGAGAGCTGGGTATCAGAGCAGTAATGCCCCGGGGTAACGGCGTTATGCAAAGCAGCAAGATCAGCGAGCGAATCGCGTCATCGGTTCTTGGCCAAAGGAAACGAGTCCTTCTCGTGGAGAACGACTCGCATGCCCGTCTGGTGCTCTTCAACCAACTCAAGGCGGCAGGACTCGACGTGGAGCTTGCGGCCAACGGGACCATCGCCCTGAAAAAGCTGCAAGAGGCTCAGTTCCATGCCCTTATTCTGGACATGCTCCTCTCCGGAGCGAAGGGGCTTGATGTCATTAAGCGAGCCCGGGAAGCCCAAAAATCTTCAGAATTTCCGATTTTCGTTTGCACCAGCGCCAAACGAATGGGGAGCTGGTCCCGCCGTGGCATGGCCGCCGGTGCTACCAAAGTTTTCGATAAGTCCAACATGCAGGTTGACGCTATTGTAGCGGAGATCGTTGGCCATTTGCTGGGGCCGCGCCGTGCGAAGCTCAGCCCGGCAAATCCTGTCCCTCTCGAACCTCCTCTCGGCAAAGAGTGTCCGGACGAAGATGTCGACACAGCGGCTCCTAGCGAAACAAATGCCGAGGAGCAGCCCGAAACAAAAGACGAAGAGATTTCAGTGACTCGCCCTTCCGCCACTCTCAAAGATTTTATGTTACGACCATTCCGCTCGATGCTAAAACGCAAGGATTCTTCCATCGCTCCCCCGCCCTTGCCCGACGTGCTTCCGGAAGTGGCCGCCAAAAACCCAGCTTCAGAATCGGAAGGCTCAAACGAGGATTCCAACCCAGGCGACGGCGAGTTACGAATTCTCCTCCCTCAAGCGCTCCTGAAGCAGCCTCATCCCACTCCACAGGTGCCTGTGGATGATGCGCCTGCCCCCGCGCCTGAATTAAATCTCTCCGGCCAAAGTCGTGAACAACTTGAAAAACAACTTCGGGCCCTGACCCAGGAACATGCCGATCTCCAGAAGGAGTTGGTCACTTTAACGAAAAGTCGGGACAACCTCCGCACCCTTGTCGGAAGCGCGCCGCTTGGTTCATCGGAAAGCTGGGTCGAACAATTGCAGAAAGCTCAGTCGACTGCATCTTCTGCCCAGGAAGCCTTGCAGCAGGAATCCGCCCGGGCAAAACAATTTGAAGAGGAACTTGGGACCCTCCGCCAAACGCGCAATGAACTGAATACAAAACTGGCGGAACAGGAAAAGGCCTCTGCCGCATCCCAGCAACGCAGCAGCGAGTTGGAACAACGATTGCAGGAAAGCAAATCCGAGTTGGCCAAAGTCCAGGCCGATCTGGATAAGCATATGGTTGAACGCGAACGTTCGGAGGCCACCCTGCGCAGTCAGCTCGAGGCAGCTCGTGCTGTGAGTGAGAAAACGGTCTCCGCTTTTCGTGAGCAAACTACTCAGTGCATGTCTTCGTTGAGCGAGATGGCCGCTCTCCGCAAGGAACGCGATGAATTGAATGCCAAGGCCGCCAGTGAAGCCGAAGCAGCCCAGGAGTCAAAACTCCGCAGCGCTCAGTTGGAAAAACGCCTCCGCGAAAGCACCGAGGAGTTGGAGCGTCTCAAACGCGCCCCGGGAGGGACGGAACACGTGGGCTCTGCCGCCTCCGCCGTGCAAAAAGCCGAAGCCGCCTACAAGGAAGAAGCCGCCCGATGTGGACAATTCGAAAAGCAACTGGCGAAACTTAACGACGCTCGGGAAGAAGTAAACGAAAAGCTTTCCCAGCAGGAAAAAGCCTGCTCCGAAGCCCAGCGCCACAGCCAGGAATTAGAGAAACAACTCGATGCGCGCGCCGTCGAAATCGAACGCCTCAAAAACGAACTCGCCCAGCACACAGCCGAGCATAGCCAGGTCGAAACGCAATTGCGTCAGCAGCTCAGTCAGGTTCAGGCCAGCACCGCAAAAGTCGGCGCTGCTTACGAAGAGGAAACCACTTTCCATACTCGCTCCGCAGAGGAACTATTGGTCATGCGGCAGGCTCGCGATCAACTCAATGCTCGCCTGGAAGCCGAACAGCAATCTGTCGTCCAATCCAAAGCCCGCATTGACGAACTGGAACGACGCTTGAGCGAAAGCGCTATCGAGCTGCAAGGCATTAAATCGGATCGCGACCTGCAGGCCAGCGAGCGAGAGCGGCTGGAGGCTGAATGCCGGAAGATTACCGATGTGCGCGAAGGCCTTGATCGTGAACTGACCCGCTTGCGCCAAACCCAGGCGGCCCAACTCGCCGATGCCAGCGGCGAAGTGCGCGGGCGCGATGCCGTGATTTCACTTGCGCGCATAACGGCCGATTTGGAGCAGCAAAGAGGCGAACGCCGCCGCATGGAACAGCGAGCGTCCACGCTTGCAGCACAACTCCAAACCTTGCACGAGGAATTGCGCAAACAAATGGAGGCCGAGAGCGCTTATCAGGACAACATTGCTGGATTAGAGCGCCGCGTGCAGGAGTTGGAACAGGCCCTGGCCCGTTCCACCGCCGATCTCGAGAAGGAAACTACCGACCGCAAATGGGCTGAAGAACAATTGCGCGCCAATCAGGAAATCGGCGCTCAATTGAGCCAGCATACGAACGTGCTGGACGAGGCCAGGCAACTGCTTGCCCAATCTCAGAAAAACCAGGAGGATTTGGAAAAACGCCTCCACAACAGCCTCGCGTCACTCCAGGATAAGGAAGCCAAACTCCAAAAGGAAACCACCGAGCGAAAGCGCGCCCAGGAAACCAGCCAGGAGCTCAAGCGGAAGATCGAAGAGCAGACCCAAAAACACGCGCTCGAACTCTCTAAATTGCAGTCATCCTTGCAATTGGAAACGCTGGACAGGAAACGTCTCGAGAGCCAGTCCATGCAATCTCGTCACGCCTCCCTGGACGCGGAGCGCGCCGGACGCGTTTCTGTTAATGGGCTCCGCAATCAACTTCAGGGTCCTTTGGAAAACATCGTTCAAGCCACGCGCCGCCTGCTCGAGCAACAACTCTCCGCCGATTCCAAAGGCCTGGCCGAGGCCGCCCTGGAAAGTGCGTTCCTCATGCGCAGCAGCCTGCAAAAGGTGGGCGAGACTCAGCCTGAATCCTCAGAGAGCTCCCAGGAAGCCGTGGCGCAAACCAAAACGGGAGCCAGCCTCGGCAAACCGTCCCAATGAGTTTTTATACTCAATTCTTTATCCGACCCTACAAACACCCAGTGGCTCAACCATTGGCTGGAAGCTTTCTCATGGACGATCGGGGTGGAATTCGGTCTTCCACCCTGCCTACTTCCTTTCCCCAGGAACGCCTTCGAACCATCGCCTCGCATGTCCTGCAAACCTTCAACTCCGTTCGCAAAGCCCTGATGGAATGTAACGAGTTGCGCGTTGATTACGAGGCCCTCAGCCTGCAGGCCAAACGCGGCCCCAAAGGCACCATGGTTTACCTCACTCCCTTGACCCCGACCGCCACTGCCGAATTGGGCTCAGCTTGCCCGGGGCTGGAATAGTAGGCAAAAGATCATTCCAGGCTGCGGGGATGCTTTACCAGTCGGTAGGCCTTGACATTCATTGTAAGCAATGTAGTTATTTGTGCGCTTTGGCAATGCCCTTTTCACGAGGACTCGTTCAAGTCTTGATTGCATTCCTCTCCTGCATTTCTATTCCTTACCCATCCCTCGCGCTCCAACGGGCCTCAAATACCGCTTTCCATATGCCCCTTGAGCCGAGATTTCCCGGCTACAGTCTCGAAAATGCGTTTGGAGATCTCAAATTCAATCACCCTGTCACGATCGCTTCTCCTCCAGGGGAAACTAATCGGCTCTTCATAGTGGAACGCCCTGGCCGTATCATAGTCATCACCAACCTCACTGCGCCCACGAAATCCGTCTTCCTCGACCTCACCGATCAAACCGCTTCCCCTTACATCGAAACAGGTATGTTCGGCTTGGCCTTCCATCCTGGTTTTGCCACAAACGGTTATTTTTATGTATACCGCACGACCTACGGTGGAACGGAACTGGGCCTTTATGAATTTCGGGACCGCCTCTCCCGTTTTCAGGTTGGGTCTGACCCGAATCGTGCTCAGCCAGAGTCTGAGTTAGTCCTGATTGATCAGTATGATGACAGTTGGGAACACAACGGTGGTGATGTTCACTTTGGCCCGGATGGTTACCTTTATTACAGCGTCGGCGACTGGGGCCCTTCCTTCGAAGCCTTTCCCAACAAGCAGCCAATTGATCGAGATTTTTTCGGCGGAATCTTTCGCATCGATGTCGATTCTCGACCGGAGAGTTTGGCTCCAAACCCGCACCGCGCAGCGGTAGGTAATTATAGAATTCCTTCCGACAATCCTTTCATCGGTCTCACAAATTACCAGGGTTGGCGGGTCGAGCCAGCAAAAATCAGAACGGAGTTCTACGCCTTGGGACTTCGTAATCCTTTTAAATTTGCCTTCGATCCGCTCACCGGCGATCTATATTGTGGCGATGTTGGCGCAGCTGCTTCAGAAGAAATCGATCTTGTGCGAAAGGGAGGAAACCTTGGATGGCCTTATCGGGAAGGATTTTCAAACAGCGGTTATTCTGATCTTCCCCCGGGCTTCTCTGGCGAGGATCCGATTGCAAGCCTTTCGCACGGGAAAGGTTCCAACGATTCCGTCGCCATCATTGGCGGAGTTATTTGCCGGCAGAATCGATTTCCAACACTCGAAGGCGCTTATGTGTTTGGCGATCATTTGAACGGCCATATTTGGGCCCTGCACTATGATGGAACCACCAACCCGCAACCTTACCAACGATTAACTGGCGAGATGGGAATCTCCGCCTTCGGTGTGGATCCTCGTAACCACGATGTTCTGATTTTAAACCACCTTTCCGGAAGCCTCAAACGCATGGTCTACGTGCGCCCAGACGAAGCTTCTAGTTTTCCCGCAACTCTCGCGGATACGGGAGCGTTTAAAGATTTGGTGACACTTGAACCGAGCACGGGTTTGGTCCCTTATTCTATCAACGTGCCTTTTTGGTCTGACAACGCAACGAAGACCCGCTGGTTCTGCATCCCCAATGGCTCCTTCATAGGTTTTCGGCCCGATGATACTTGGCTGACGCCCGCCGGCACAGTGTGGGTGAAGCATTTTGAAATTGAAATGACGAATGGCCTGCCATCTTCACGCCGCCGGCTCGAAACCAGATTTCTCGTGAAGAGCGACGCGGGCTTTTATGGAGTGACCTACAAGTGGAACGATGAGCAAAACGACGCAAATCTTGTGGGGGCTGATGGTTTGAAGGAAGTTTTGCCCATTTACCAAGGTGCAATGATGCAACCACAGGCTTGGCGATATCCAAGTAGAGCCGAATGTAATGCGTGTCACTCCGGCACAAGTGGCGTGGCGTTAGGTTTTAATACGGCGCAACTTAACTGCTCAATTACCGTGGATTCGAAAACCCAGAACCAAATCATGGCTCTGAACGAGGCTGGTTTTTTCGACACGCCTATTACCAACATCACCCGCTTGCGGAAACTTTCAAAGGCCACTGAGACAGACTTCCCCCTCGAACACCGAGTTCGCTCGTACTTTGCTGCCAACTGCTCTCAATGCCATCATTCAGTAGACTTCACAGATATGACGGCTTCTTGGGATGCAAGAATCACCACTCCCCTAAAAAATACGGGGCTCTTCGATGGTCGCCTGATCGTTCCCCACGATCCGAGAAACTCTTATTTATTCTCAAGACTCTCGTATGAGGGGCTTTTGATGCCTCCAATCGCCACCGAAGTCATCAATACGGAGGCAACTAATTTGGTTCGTCGATGGATCGAGGGTGCCGTGCCAGCTCCCTGGCACGCGCTAGATATCCCCGCCGGTGAATCGACGGAGAGAGAAGGAAGTACCATATTGGAAGGAGGCAGTTTTGTCGTGAGCGGAGCAGGGGAAGGTTTCGATGCGGAACGAGACCACTTTCACTTCGTTTCTTGCGAGGCCAGCAATACCGTGGCTCTTTTCGGGCGACTGATTGACCAGCAAAGCATGGGTCCATCGGCAAAAGCCGGCTTGATGGTTCGCCAGGAGAATATGACATCAACCGCATCGTATGGTTTCATCGGGCGGGGAGGGGACGGGCAAATATTCATGCAGTCTCGATTCAAGTCGCAGCACCAAAGGATCGACGGTGGCAGTGGCAATGAGCCTGTTTGGTTACAGTTGGTTCAACACGAAGAGACACTCTCCGGCTTTACCTCAAGCAATGGCATTGATTGGTTGCCTGTGGGTACCGTCTCAAACACCCCTTGCGGGAAAATCAGTGCAGGGTTGGCTGTAACCTCTCAAGATAATTACTTCTGGAATCAAGCAAGATTTGACCAACTCAGCATCATTTCAGTAGGAATTTCTTGCCAGCGAACTCTCGACGCGTCTCCAACTGCCAATCAATCCATTCAAGCGATCGTTTCCGCCGTCAATACCGATGTAGGCCTGGTCGACTTTCTAATCGATGGACAACTTTTCACTACTCTCACAAGCGAGCCCTTTTCCTGTCCTTCCACGAACCTGCTTGCAGGTCCACATTCGGTGGTTGCGCGCGTAACAGACACAAATGGCCATGTTGTCGTTTCGTCCCCAGTGATCGTTCAGGTCATGTCCACGGCCCCCGTTGCTCAATTTAATGGAATGAATTCAAATACTCAGGGCAGTTGGCTGGGAACCCTTGGAAATCAGGGCTACATCGTGGTCAACGACGAAACCAACCTTCCTCCTTCCGCAAATTTATCCGTTTCACCAGTCGATACGGTCATCTGGGAAAGCTCCTCCACCAACGCGCGAGCTCTCCAGCGTGTGGATGGGAGCCAAACGGCTGCGGCCTGGGCTTCCCCATCCTCCCTCCTGCTTACCCTTGATCTCCTGGACTCCAGACCACACCTAGTCTCACTTTATTTGGTCGACTGGGCCCGCAGCGGCATGGCGGAAACGATTGAACTTTTTGATAAGTCTGGTTCGCACGTGCTGGACACTCGCGAAGTTTCAAACTTTGAGGACGGTATTTATTTAAAATGGAGGGTGGTTGGGTCCATTCAATTCCGGCTCACATCTTCCGTCGGTCCTCTTGTCAGTGGAGTGTTTTTGGATGAGGATCCCCTCCAACCGCCAGAAATCGCTCTCACGGCCCCTGCCGAAGAAGCCACGTTCACTCTTCCTGCAAATATCCTCTTGAGCGCCAACTTGGATGAATCGTACGTAACACCCAGACGGGTTGAGTTCTTCGCAAATGACGCGAAGGTCGGGGAGGCACTCAATTCCCCGTTCGTCTGCCTCTGGACGAATCCCGTTTACGGTCGGACCAAATTGATCGCACGGGTGGTAAATGATCTCGGCATAACGCGCGATTCAGAACCGGTTACCATAAATATTCTTTTGCCATCAGACGCGGCTGTATTTGGGGGTGTGGATTCGACGACTCAGGGGAATTGGCAAGATGCTTTCGGCTTGGATGGCGCGACGCTCCCGCTCCAATTTGAACAGTTGCCAAACTATGTAAGGCTTAAAAAGTCCGTGCCAAGTTCCTGGGTCTGGAATTATGATACCGAAGATCCCCGGGCGCTTCAGCCAATTAAAGCTTCTTCCAGGATGGCGTCGTGCTGGACAGACTATGATCCTCTCCTGTTTGATGTGGATTTGACCGATGGACGCTGGCACAAAATTTCCTTCTACTTTCTGGATTGGGACAGTTACGCGCGGCAGGACCTTATTGAAGTCATCTCAGCAACTGACACCAATCGTGTACTGGACAGCCGCGACTTGACCGATTTTCATAACGGCAAATACATATCGTGGTTTGCCCGCGGGCACGTCGTATTTCGTGTTTCTCGGCTGCTAAGCATCATTAGCATCAGCGGCATCTTCTTCGATCCACCTCCCACCACTACCATCCAATCCATTTGGTCCTCGCCAGTCCCAAATGGTCGAATTTCGATTTTGAGTTGGAACGCGCTGAGCGGATTGCCCTATAGGCTCGAGTTTACCACCAACCTGAACAATCCCGTATGGCAGCGGGTGCCCGGGGAAATCACGGCGGACGGACCGATCGTGCGAACCTGGCATCAGATCCCTGGCCCACCCAAGCAACTCTTCTACCGCGTTATTGCATTACCTTAATCCCTTTCGCGGACGGAATTGCACACCTCGCGATAAATCCTGGGTTTTGCTTGAACTGCTTTGCTCATCCTACGCCGACTGCGCGATGGCTTGAAGATCGAACTGTGTTCGCACGGTTCTTCTGCCCCACCATAGGGCAAACAACGCGGCGCTCCAGTTCACCATGCAAACACCCCACCAGACTCCCCATATTCCCCAGCCGCATACAGATACCAAAGTCGAAACAACGATCAGGGGCGCGAGTACTTGCCGGTAAAGCCCAATCCAGAGCCCGTAACTCGGACGTTTCAGCCCCTGCATCAGGAACACCGTTGCAAACAGTATCGGATATGCGGAGAGGGTTACCGAGGCTACGATGAGATAACTCCGCCCCGCGGCCACGATTGCCTCATTTGTCGTGAACCATTTCATGGCAACACCTCCAAAAAGCCACACCAACGCGGCCCCGGCCAGCATCAGTCCCACTCCGTAATTGATGGAAGTGGTCCAGGCTTCGCGAACCCGGTGCGGAAGGCCGGCTCCATGATTCTGCCCCACCAGACTCAACACCGCCGAACTCAGTCCGATCACCGGCATCAGCACCACCTGCTCGATTCTGGTCGCAATTCCAATTGCCGCCACAGCCTCTTTCCCAAACTGCTGCACGAACCGCGTAATCACAAATATGCCCAGTGCAATCGTGAGCATGTTGAGCGCAGCGGGGAGCGCTTGAGCAATGATTCGTTTGATCGTCGGAAAGTCGGGTCGAAACAGTCTTCTCGGCAGCTTTTCACAAAGCCCGCTCTTCGTCACTTGCCGCCACAACCATAGGCAACCTCCGATTTGCACTATCACTGTCGCCAGCGCAATTCCAGCCACGCCCAGCTTCGGGATGCCAAACCAACCCCACATCAGGATTGGATTCAGTGCGCAATTGGCCACAAACCCGGCGATGAGAAAATTGCGATAGACGCGCGTATTCCCCTGTGCCGACAGGGCCGAGTTAATAGCCATGGTGAGCAGGAAAAACACGCCTCCCATCAGGATAGTGTCCATGAAGACGACAGCTATCCGCAGATACACCCCTTCCGCCCCAAGCTGCTTGAAAATCCACCGCGCCGTCATGATTCCACATACTGAGAGCACCAGCCCACTCACAATCACTAAGCTGATCGATTGCGCGAAGAGACGCCTGGCTTCCGCGGGTTGCTGCGCTCCCAACGCGTTCGCCATCAGCGCTGTCGTCCCCTGGCTGATGCCGCTACCCACCGCCACCAGGAGGAAAAATACGGGGAAGGACAGTGACAGCGCCGCCAGTGCATCCGTGCTCAAGAGCCCTGCGCAATAAGTGTCCACGAAGTTGTACATCGTGTTGAAGAACAACCCCACGCTGGATGGAATGGCAATCCGCCAAATCAATTGCGGGATCGGCTCGGTAGTCAGTGACAAAGGCCTGCTCATCGTGGACACCTCATCGCGTCTGCTGGCGCAACCCATCCACGATTCGCTCGAGTTGCACCCGGTGAATGGCCATGTGCCCTGCTGCCAATGCATGCCATCCAGCCGCGTTCAGCGGACCGAACCAGTGATGAGCAAATCGCGCTTTCGTTTTCAATTCGCCCACTAAACTCGCGGCTATCACATCATCGCAAGCCTTTTCATACTCCGCCACCACTGCCCCCGTAACGTCGGTGCTCGGTTTCACGTTTGCGGTGCTTGCATGTCCCTGCGGAACAACACCGCCCTTCAGCGCTCCCATGATCCGTGCGATATTGGAATTCACAATGCGCAGATGATCCAGCGTCATCCAAACCGACCAATACCTGCTGCTGTCCTCCAGTCCGCGCGGGCGTTCGATGAGAACTCGCTGTGCGGCCGATTCTTCGTCGCAACCATCCTTCAGCCTGCGAACAAGTTCTCGTTCCTTCTGGAATCGCGCATTAAACGAATCGCGGTTGCCCCTGGCACGTCTCCAGGCGAAAAGCATTCGGGCAATATATAGTTCTGGCGTGGGCAAGCCCGCCCCCGGCGGCGCCAATTTCGGTTCAGCGATCGTTTCCATGCCGCGAGCTTCTCCTATTACTTGCATAATGCAAGTCTTTTTACTTGTTGTTTGCAAGTGATTTTCAGGGTATCTTTTCCTCATGTCCAAAGCTGCGCGAAAAAGCCGGTCCAAAATCGAAGTCCTTCCTCGCCGCTCCCCTTGTCCCGTGGCCTGCTCGCTGGATGTTTTGGGCGACCGTTGGACCCTGCTTATTATTCGCGATCTTTTCCTCGGCCGCACTCGGTTCCGGGACTTCCTTTCGTCACCAGAAGGCATTCCCACCAACATCCTGAGCGAACGGCTCGAGCGGCTTCTCGCCCAAAAAATCGTTCAACAGATCCCTGCCTCAGACGGAACAAAACGACTCGCCTATTCCCTCACCAAAAAAGGCCGCGCCTTGGGACCGCTTCTTACCGCCATGCGCGATTGGGGCCTGAAATGGAACGAAGGAACACAGGTGCTGCTTAGCCCTTCGGCGGCGGGAAATTGACCTTTTTCCAGGGCGCAAACACGAAAAGTGCATTGAGAGCGCTCTGTTCTGCCCATTCTTTTCTGCGCAAAATTTGCACACATCCCTGAAGGTTAAAAACTTGTAACCAATTCCGAAACGGGCTGTCATTGAAAGCAGGTACCTGAACCCTCGTTTTGGCTGCGCTACGGCATGCCCAAAGCACGGGTTTGTTAGCCAAAAACCGAACGGACAGACGAACAGATTATGAAACAGTCACCTCTCAAAATTGTTGCCCTCTTTCTTTTGAGCCTGCTTTGCCTGGACATTCACTCCCAGGCAGCCGTCGTTGGTCCTGCGGGTTACACAAACGATTTCAGCGTCCAGCCTGTCGCGGCAGACTGGGCCACCCTCAGCCGGAATGGCGCAGGTAACGATACATATGATCTGGATGCAGATGTCGCGACTATTACTGCTGCCGGAGTAACTGCCCGCACATCCGTCGCCACCGCCGACCCGGCTGCACAGCTCGCCCAGGCGACCTGGAGTTCTGCAGGATTTTATCTGCAAACCCGGCCGACCGGAAATCGGTGGACTGCCCTCATGGGAAAATTCGTCAACAATACTGGGACTAATGCCACTGAGATAAATCTTTCCTACCTCTTCACCGTTGGACCTCCGGCAACCGGTGGTGGTGGCGGAGCCACCACCGCTGAGGAGACAGGAACAAAAGTTTACTACAGCCTTACTGGCCAAACCAACAGTTGGATAAATCTCGCGGCCCTCAACAATATTTCGGCTGCCGCCGGAAGTGTAAATCTCAGCACAAATGTTGGGCTGAACTGGACCAATGGTGGATCGCTTTACCTCTTGTGGGTTGACGACAACGCCTCCCAGGGGACCGATCCCGGAAACGAAATTGATAATTTTTCCTTGTCAGTTACCGCTGGTGCTCCCCCGGCGATGACTGTGTCCGTTACGTCCCCTGTTAACGGTGGGCTCTTCCTCTCCAGCACGGTTCCATCAGCTTCTGCCGCCGTAGCCTTCGGCACGGCTCCTTTCACTGTACAATATTTCATCAGCAGCGGTGCGGGAAACACTTCATTCACCTCGGCTGGTTCGAGCGCCACCGCTCCCTACAATGTGAATCTGGGCGCGCTCACGCCGGGCACATATAATATATATGCCGTCGTCACCGACAGCGCCGGCACTCCTGCCACCGCTACCTCAACTACCAATACGTTTGACGTGGCCGACCCCATTTTGATTACGCTCGATAGTCCCGCCAACAATGCCACCCTCGATAATTCAACACCCGTGAATGGCTCCGTGAGCGTGTCAGGCGGCACTGCTCCTTATTCAGTTCAATTTTATTTGGATAATGTCGCGAGTGGCGCAGCGATTTCGGCCCCTCCTTTTCAACACAATTTCGGCGCCCTGTTTGTCGGCGATCATGCCATCAAGGCCACCGTCACCGATGCGCATGGCTGGGTTAGTAATTCCCCCATCGCCAATGTTCACATTACCGGCCCTCTCGGAGTCGATCTGGCACCAACCAATGGCGCTTCGGTAATTTTTGGTCAACCAGTCGTTCTCACCGCGGCCCCGGGCGGCGGAACGGGCCCTTACAGCGTCATCTTCTACACCAACGATCAGGTTGCTGCCACCATCACCTCCCCTCCTTACGTGCTCGACCTCGGTGTTCTCCCCGTCGGCAGTTTCACAAGTTACGCCCATGCCTCAGACTCCTCGACGCCCTCAGCTCAGCAGGCCAATTCGACCACGAACACGATATCAGTTCTTCCCAACCCCATCGTTGTAACCCTGACCAGCCCCACCAACAACCAAACTGCCGTTTCCGGTCAGCCCTTCACCATGGCCGCCACGGCCTCCGTGCTCGCCCCCGTCAACGTCAGTAATGTTGAATTCTTCTTTGATGGAATTTCGCTGGGAGTTGACAACACAGCTCCCTACAACGGCCAGGTTCCCAATGTCACCGATGGCACTCACACCGCCTACGCTCTCGCCACCGATAGTCTGGGACGCAAAGCGTACTCGCCGACCAACACCGTGACTTCCGTGTTGGATCCCCTGGCCAACGATAACTTTGCAAATCGTTTCGCCATCGGCACGCCAGCGCTGGTCAACGGCGCGAACGTCCTCGCTACCGTCGAGACTGGCGAACCGGCTTCTCAGGGCTTTATCACCTGGGGCGCTTCTCTTTGGTATAAATGGACGCCACCGATCACCGGACGGGCCACCATAACGATCAATGCTCCATTCCAATTGCTAATTGGCGCGTATACAGGCACCGACGTGGCTGCGCTGACCTCCGTTGGCAACAATATTAGTGGCTTCGGCACCGCGAATACATTTTCCTTCAACGTCGTGGGCGGGACGGAATACGCAATCCAGGCGGCAGGCATCCGGCCTTTTGGGCCTGGAGGCGGGGGACAACCAGCCACCGGCTCATTTCAATTCCAGCTCGCCATGCCACCAACCGTCACCATTGACTCCCCCACCAACCGGAGCGTGTTCCCCGCGAACAGCAACGTGCTAGTCTCCGCCACGGCCGTTGCCGCGGTTGGCACCATCAGCAAGGTGGACTTTTATCGGCTCGGCTCGCCTTCCATCCTCTTGGCCTCTGTCTCCAATGCTCCCTACCAATTCGTCTACAGTAACTCGATCCCTGCCACGAACTCGCTGGTTGCTGTTGCCACGGACACTCTGAACCAGAGCTCAACCTCCCCGACCGTCAATATCGGTTTCTTTAGCGATGGGGTAACCATCGTCAGCCCGGCCGATGGAACCATTTTCGGGAATTCCAATCCGATCCGCGTGAGCGTAGTGGGCTTGCTCGCGTCGGGAACCATCACGAACGTCGAATTCTTCGTCGACGATCAAAAGTTCGCTGAAACCGGCATCCTCCCCTTCACCGGCGTTTGGAGCAATGTCGTCGCGGGTTCCCACCGGCTGACCGCTCGCGGCACCGATAGCTCCGGAGATACCTGGCAGTCCCTGCCGGTATTCATCTCCGTCCCAAAGGTCCTCGTCGCCTTCGGTTCTGTTTGGAAATATCTCGACGACAACTCAGACCAGGGCACCGCGTGGATCGCTCCTTCTTTCAACGACAGCACTTGGGCGAGCGGGCCTGCGCCGCTCGGCTACGGCGATTCCAACGGCCGCCCGGAAGCAACGACAAACTCGTTCGGCCTCGATCCCGCCAACAAATTCATCACTACTTATTACCGCCAAACGTTTACTGCAACCGGCGTAGCCGCGATCACGAATTACTCCCTCACCATCGAGCGTGATGACGGCGCAGTCGTTTACCTGAACGGTGTTGAGATCGGCCGCTTCAACATGCCCGCTGGCGTCATCACCAAGGATACGTTCGCCGCAGCCAATGCGCAGGACGACGGTGGCACTCAGTTCACCATTCCGGTCAATTCTGCCCTCCTTCAGGAAGGTCCCAACGTTTTCGCTGTCGAAATTCACCAGGATTCGTTAAACAGCTCTGACATTTGGTTCCAAATGCAACTCGTCGGTATTCCGCCGGTCATCCGCAACGCCGCCCCATCCGTCTCCATCTCAAGTCCGTCGGAACTGGCCAACTTCCTCGCCCCTCTCAGCGTTCCCATCCAGGCCCTTGCTTCCGATTCGGATGGCAGCGTCAACAACGTCCAGTTCTTCGTCGATGGAGTAAAGATTGGCGAAGATGCCTCAAGCCCGTACAGCGTCTCCTGGGACCTTCCCTCCATTGGTGCCCACATCCTCACTGCGGTGGCGACGGATGATCGCGGAGCCACCACCACCTCTGCGGGTGTCAGGGTCAATATATATGATGCCGCTGGTTCACCCTTTGCGAAAATCACGGCCCCGGCCGATGGCACCATCGTGGAGGGGCCTATTAATATCCCTGTCACGGCCACAGCCAGCGCGCTTGATTCCGTCACGCATGTCGAATTCTTCGCCAACGGCGTCAGCTTCGGTGACGACGCCTCCTTCCCTTACGGCGTCCTTTGGGCGGCTCCGTTCGGCACCAATGCGCTCACTGCTGTGGCCTACGGTGCAGACGGCAAAACTGGCACCTCGGTTGTCACCACAGTCATCGTCACCATTCCTCCCACCAACACTGTGGCCCCTTTCATCGTGAGTCAAAATCCTCCTGCTGGCAGCACCGTCACCTCGCTCACCAACATTCAAATAACGTTCAGCGAGCGGGTGCAGGGGGTGAACGCCGGCGACCTCCTCATCAACGGTATTCCTGCCACCGGAGTGACCGGTAGCGGGTCCAATTACAACTTCACCTTCCCGCAGCCTCCCTACTTTGAAGTCACTGTTACCTGGGCCGCGAATCACGGCATTACCGATTTCGGTTACCCGGCGAACCTTCCATTCGATGAATTGGCGGTGGAATCGCGTTGGGAATACGATCTGATTGATCGCACCCCGCCCATTATCGTCTCCCACACCCCTGCGCAAAACGCCCTGGTCACCAACCTCGCCCAGATCGTCGTTAAGTTCAGCGAACCTGTCACTGGCGTGGATCCCTCGGACCTCCTGGTCAACGGCACCGCCGCGACGGCCGTGGTCGGTGACGGAACGAATTTCACGTTTACGGTTGTTCAACCTGCTTCCGGCATCGTCACGGTCAGTTGGTCTTCCACCAACAACATCTTCGACCTCGGGGCCGACGGCGCCAACGCTTTCGATGGCACAAACGCCGTTAACATTTGGACCTTCAACCTCGATGCCCGCACCATTCTCGTGCAAACGAACAGCGCAAACTGGCTGCTTCTCAAAGGCCTTGCCGAAGCTTCCGATCCCACGAACGCCTGGCGCGACATTGCATTTGATGCCTCCACCTGGTCGAGTTCGCCCGCTCCGTTCTTTTATGGAGACCCTTACTCCAACGGCGTTCCAGCTTACACCCTCCTTTCGGACATGCGTTCCAATTATAGTTCCATTTTCCTGCGCAAGGAATTCGTGATCGATAATCGCAGCGTCATTACCAACCTGTACCTTGCGGCCCAGAGTGATGACGGTTTCATCGCCTGGATCAACGGCGTGGAGGTTCAGCGCTACAACATGGCCACCGGCGAACTGGCCTTTAACGCCACGGCTCTAACCGCATCCCCGGAGCCAAACAATAATGGCGCAGCCTACATCGTTTACGCGCTCACCAATGTTGATTCCTATCTCGTGAACGGCACGAACGTGCTCGCCGTTCAGGCCTTCAATGAATCGCTCACCGCCAGCAGCGATTTCGGTTTCAACGCCCAGCTCTACACCTACCTGACCGATATCGCGCGGACTCCGCCTCGCATCATCGGTGCCACTCCGGCATCGGGCGGTACTCCGACCTCGCTCAAGACAATTACTGTAACCTTCAGCGAACCGGTCAGTGGTGTGAATGCGAGCGACATGCTGATCAACGGCGTTGCCGCCACCAATCTTGTCACCACGAACAACATGATTTACACGTTCGGGTTCGCCCAGCCCGCCTTCGGCCAGGTGACCGTCACATGGGCCACCAACCATGGCATTTCCGACTTCGATTCCCCGCCCAAATCTTTCAACGGAAATGCAGCGGGTTCTATCCTCCGTTACACACTGATTAATCTCCTGGCTCCGCTGGTTTCTGCCTCGAGCATCCAACCCGTTGCCGGTTCGACTAACATCAGTTTGACGAACGTCACTCTCTCCTTCACAAAGGCCGTGGTGGGAGTGAATGCCTCCGATTTCCTCGTAAATGGAATTCCCGCTACAGGCATGATTTCGAACAGTGCCACTAGTTATAAGTTCACATTCCCGCAACCTCCCTTCGGCCTGGTCGCCATAAGCTGGGCCACCAACCATGGCATCCACGATACGACGGCCGCAGCCAATGAGTTCGACGCTCTTAGAGCCGGCAGCCGTTGGAATTATACTTTGATCGACCCAGTTCCGTCGGTCACGATTACCAATCCGGCAAACGGGAAATTCTTCCAGGCCCCCGCCAATCTTACCTTGCGTGCCACCGCTTCGGACAACGACGGCACGGTCAGCCTGGTCGAGTTCTTCTCCAATGGCGCCAAGCTGGGCGAAGCCGCGACTCCCCCCTACACTTACCAATGGACGAATATTCTCGAGGGCTCCTACGTGATCAGAGCTGTGGTGACTGACAACTCAGGGCTGCACGGCACCTCCGCTCCGGTCAGCATCACCGTTATCACGAGTGTTCCCATTAATCTGGTCCGCGGACCATACCTCCAGGTCGGAACTCCGGTGAGCGGCACCGTGCGGTGGCGCACGGATATCAACTCGGACTCAGTGGTCTTTTACGGCACCGACCCAAATGCTCTGACCAATAGCGTCGTCCTGCCGGCTCTCATCACCGAGCACATCGTTCCACTCACGGGATTGCAGCCGAAGACTCAATATTATTATACGGTCGGCAGTTCCGACCAACCGCTCGCGTTCGGCACGAACTTCTGGTTCAAAACCAATCCCACCATCGGCACTCGCGAGAAGACCCGTTTCTGGGTTCTCGGCGATAGCGGCACGGCCAATAACAATCAGCGCGCTGTCCGCGATTCCTTCTATAATTACGCCGCCACCAACGGACCGGCTGATTTCTGGCTCATGCTGGGTGACAACGCCTACAACAGCGGACTCGATAGCGAATATCAATCCGCCGTCTTCAACATGTATCCCGAAGCGCTTCGCAACATGTTCCTCTGGCCCACCCTCGGAAACCACGAGACAGCGCAGGCCTTCACGATCGCGGATTTCCCGTATCTCCACATCTTCACTCTGCCGCAAAACGGTGAGGCGGGCGGCGTTCCGTCAGGGAGCCCACGTTACTACTCCTTTGATTACGCCAACATCCATTTCATCTCCCTCGACTCGATGTCGAGCGGCCGCACCACAAACACTGCCATGGTCCGTTGGCTCGTGAATGACCTCGAAGCCACAGCGCAGGAGTGGACAGTAGTCTATTTCCATCACCCTCCTTACACCAAGGGCAGTCATAACTCGGACGCCGAGACCGAGCTCATCGAGATTCGCCAAAACATTCTCCCCATTCTCGAAAGCTACGGCGTAGATCTGGTGCTCTCTGGCCACAGCCATTGCTATGAACGCTCTTACCTGCTGAACGGTCACTACGGCCTCTCTACCGCCCTCACTCCCGCCATGAAAATTGACGGCGGCGATGGACGCGACGAGGGCACCGGCTCTTATCATAAAAATGAAGTCGGCCAGGGCGTCGTTTACATGGTCGCTGGCAATGGCGGTCAGGCCACGGGCGGCTCTCTCAACCATCCCGCTCATTTCCTCTCGCTCAACGAACTCGGCTCACTCGTCATCGATGTCGTCAGCAATCGGCTCCAGGTCACCATGTTGGCTACCAATGGCGTCACGAGGGATCAGTCTTTCCAGCACAGTGGGATCCGAAGCTTGGAATTCACGTGACTTGAAGTCGCGGCCGCACTGACCCTATAGTGAGTCGTATTAATTTAAATCATACCAACATGGTCAAATAAAACGAAAGGCTCAGTCGAAAGACTGGGCCTTTCGT
>JADMIO010789772.1_pt1 | contig 28007 bp, 24 predicted proteins | sample 8958161 | NCBI WGS metagenome assembly JADMIO01 (sample SAMN16585339, study PRJNA669376) | soil metagenome | isolation source: Crop rotation soil | place: USA: Cullars Rotation, Alabama | collected 2011 | reverse complement strand
CTTTCCCGACCGCTCAGCGCGCCCACCAGCAGGGCGGCGTCGGCGGCGCTGCGCGCGAGCGCGCCGACGGTGTCCAGGCTCTCGGCGAGCGTCTTTACGCCGGCGCGCGACAGCGTGCCGTGCGTGGGCTTGTAGCCGGCCACGCCGCAGTAGCTTGCCGGCCGCACGATGGAGCCGGCGGTTTGCGTGCCGAAGGCGAACGGCACCATCCGGTCGGCGACCGCTGCGGCCGAGCCGCTGGAGGAGCCGCCCGGGGTGTGCGGCGGCGCATTTTCCGTCACGCGCGGATTGGCGGTCCTGCCCGCATGGCGCCAGGCGAATTCCGTGGTCACGGTCTTGCCCAGCACCAGCGCGCCTGCGGCGCGCGCGAGCGCAACGCAGGCCGCATCCGCGACCGGGCGCTGGCCGGCGTAGATATCCGAGCCGCAGCCGGTGGGCATGTCCACCGTATCGATGATGTCCTTCACCCCGAGCGGCAGGCCGTGCAGCGGGCCGCGCACGGGACCTGCGTCCAGCGCCTTCGCCTGGGCGATGGCGGCCGCCGGATCCAGGTGGATCCATGCGCCGACCGTGGCCTCGCGCGCGTCGATGCGTTCCAGGCAGGCGCGCACGAGCTGCTCCGAGGTGATCTCCCGTGCGGCGAGACGCCTGGCTGCGTCGACGGCAAGCAGCTCGTTGAGCGGCTGCACGCTACTGGCCCGGCTTCCGGCCGAAGCGCCGCTCGTATTCCGCGTCGAGCTCGGATTCGGACTTGTAGTTGGGCACGCGCAGGACGGATCGCTTGAGCGCCTGCAGGGCGCGCGGGGTATCGCGCACCTCGGTCTCCCAGTAGCGCGCGGCGAGCTGCAGGTTGCGCTCCTGGTCCATCTCGAAATACAGGCGCGCGCGCGGGCTGGCGAACAGGTAGAGGCGGCCGTCGATGATCTTGAAGGTCTCCGGGCTGGCGGCTTCGGGCAGCGCGTACATCATGCCCGCCGCGCTCAAGCCGTCGAACTGCGGCACGTAGCGGTCGGGCCGCGTGATGAACTGCCGCCGGTTCTCGTCCGTCGCGAAGCGGTAGGTGCGTTCCAGGTGGCGGGCCGAAATATCGTCCCGGCCCGGCATGGGGCGCCCGGCGATGAAGTACGCCACCGGATCATGGCCGTCCAGCATGAGGCCGGGCTCCTCGCCGCCAAGCAGCGAGGCCAGCGTCGCACAGCCGGCGAGCGAGGCCGAGAGCACCGCCGCGACGCCGAGCCAGCCTAGCCGCAGACTCCCGTGTATCCGCATGCCGTACAGTAGTCGCAACCGTCCTTGCGGATCAAGGTCGTGTTGCCGCATTCGGGGCACTTGGCGCCCGCGAGGATGCGCGCCTGGCCGGGCGCAGGGGTTTCCAGGATGCCCATCTGGCGCATCGGCAGGCCGTCCTCGCCGAGCAGGCCCAGCATGGCGTAGCGGTGCAGGATCAGGCGCGCGACGTAGGACACCGTGGACGGGAAGGTCTGCTGCTTCTTGGAGCCGGGCACGAAGGCCATGAAGTCGCCGAGCGGCTCCGGGAAGTCGAGCAGCTTGCGCAGCTTCATGCCGATCCACGCCGGATCGAGCACGCGCATGTCGAGCGACAGGATCTTGCAAAGGCCGTCGAGCGCGCGCGGATACTCGCCCGAGAGCCACATGGAGTAGGGCCGCGTCACGCCGCCGGGATGGCCCTCCATGGCGGGCAGCGCGATTTCCTTGAGCCCGAGCACGAAGTCGTCGCCCGTGCGCGGGTTGAGCACGTCCACGGTCCAGGACATGGTGCCGTCGGTGCCGGTTTTCGGCTCCTTCAGGCTGAACATCGCGTCGAGCACCGGGGTCGGGCCGTCGCCGAAGCCCTTGAGCGCGCTCACGCGATAGCTCACGAGCTGGGAGAACGCGGAGACCACGGAGGGCATGCGCTTCTTCTCGCCCGTGGGCGGGAAGGGCATGTCGAAGGGCGCGTCGCCGCCGGCCTTGGACAGCGAGTCGAGCTTGAGCTTGAGCCAGGCCGGATCCTTGGCGCGCATGTCCATGGAGAGCGTCTTCGCGAGCGCGCCCAGGCCGCGCGGCTGCTCGCTGCCGTTCACCCAGACCTCGAAGGCGTGGGGATGGCCGTTCTCGACGTGGCCGACGAATACCGCGAAGGCGTACTGCGGATGCTCGACCATGTAGGTCCAGGCCGGGTTGCCGCCGCCGAGGTCGGGCCGCCCGGGCCAGCGCAGGCTCGCCAGCACGGGCTGCGGGATGGTCTTGATCTGGATGCGCCGGTTGCGGTCGTCCTGCACGAAATCCTGCGGCTTCTCGGTTTTCTTCTCCACCGACAGCACCGAGCCCAGCACCGAGTTCGGGCGGTAGGTCGCGAGGCCTTTGAGGCCCGACTTCCACGCATGGAAGTAGAGGTCCTGGAACTCCTCGTACGGATAGTCCTCGGGCACGTTCACCGTCTTCGAGATGCTCGTGTCCACATAGGGCGCGACGGCGGCCACCATCTGCTCGTGCGAGCGCGCGGAGATTTCCAGCGCGGTGACGAAATAGGGCGGCAAATTGTTCACGTCGCCGCCCGCCGCGCGGTAGCGCCGCCAGGCGTGGTCTTCCACCGGAAATTCCTTGAGCGTGCCGTCGGCCATGCGCTTCTTGCGCGTGTACACCCAGGAGAAGGGCGGCTCGATGCCGTTCGAGGCGTTGTCGGCGAAGGCCAGGCTGATCGTGCCCGTGGGCGCGATCGACAAAAGGTGCGAATTTCTTATTCCCTGCTTTCTTACCAGGGCTTTGATCTCTTCCGGCAGTCTTGCCGCGAAGCTCGTGCCCGACAGGTACAGGTCCGCGTTGAAGAGCGGAAATGCACCGCGCTCCTTCGCCAGTGCGGACGACGCGCGGTAGGCCTCGTCGCGCATGGCGGCGGATATTTTCGCCGCCATCGCGCGGGCTTCTTCCGTGTCGTACCGCAGACGCAGCATCGCGAGCGCGTCGCCCAGCCCCGTAAAGCCGAGACCGACGCGCCGCTTAGCCATGGCTTCCTTGAACTGCTGCTCGAGCGGCCACTTGGTCACTTCGAGCACGTTGTCCAGCATGCGCACGGACGTGTGGACCGTCTTCGCAAATCCTTCGAAGTCGAAGGCGGCCTTCTCGTCGAAAGGCCGGCGCACGTACCGCGTCAGGTCGATCGAGCCCAGGCAACAGCATCCGTACGGCGGCAGCGGCTGCTCCGCGCAGGGATTGGTCGCCTCGATCGTCTCGCAGTAGTAGAGGTTGTTGTCCCGGTTCATGCGGTCGAGGAACAGGATTCCCGGCTCGGCATGGTCGTAGGTGGACCGCATGACCTGGTCCCACAGGTCGCGCGCGCGCACCGTGCGGTAGACCCAGGTACCGTCGGCGCGCTGGCGCGTCTCGGCGTTCGGCCAGGGCTTCGCCTTGTGGACGAGCTCCACCGGCTGGTCGTCCTCGACCGCCTGCATGAAGGCGTCGGTCACGCCGACCGATACGTTGAAGTTGGCGAGGTCGCCCTTGTCCTTGGCGTGGATGAATTCCTCGATGTCCGGGTGGTCGCAGCGCAGCACCCCCATCTGCGCGCCGCGCCGCGCGCCGGCCGACTCGACGGTCTCGCAGGAGCGATCGAAGACGCGCATGTAGGACACCGGTCCGCTGGCGCGTGAGTGCGTGCCCTTCACCTCGGCGCCCTTGGGCCGGATGGAGGAGAAGTCGTAGCCGACGCCGCCGCCGCGGCGCATCGTCTCGGCCGCCTCGGCCAGCGCGGTATAGATGCCGGGCCGCCCGTCGACCAGTTCGGTGATGGAATCGCCCACCGGCTGCACGAAGCAATTGATCAGCGTGGCCTGCATCGCGACGCCCGCCGCGGAGTTGATGCGTCCCGCCGGAATGAAGCCGTCGTTCAGCGCCTGCGCGAAGCGCTTTTCCCACTTCGCGCGCTCGCCTTCCGCTTCGACTTGCGCGAGCGCGCGGGCGACGCGCTGGCGCACCTGTGTGACGGATTCCTCGCCGCCTTTCGCGTATTTCTCCAGCAGCGCCTCGCGGCAGATCTCCTGGTCGGGCAGGGTGGCGGTTTCGGTCTTGAGGGCAAGGTCGTCGGTGCTCATGTTCTTTTTAGGTATCTGAGTTATGTGCCTGAGGCTACAGACTTTTCGAATCCTGTAAAGCTACTAGATGGCGGCTCGGCCGGGGCTCCCGCGGCGGCCGATTCTTCCTTCAATTTTCCAAAGACTTGGCGGTCTGGCGCGGTGCGGAATGCCCCTTGGGCCTATTCCGCCGGCAGCCTACCTGTAGCGCTTTGGCAGCTGTATAAGCTTACAGTATCAGCGCAGCGCCGAATAGCTGATTCGATAAATCACCCCGGCACTGTCGTCCGACAGCGCCAGGGACCCGTCCGGCAGGACCTCCAGGTCGACCGGGCGGCCCCAGGCCGACTCCCCCTGCAGCCAGCCCTGCGCGAACGGCTCGTACGAGACCGCCTTGCCGGCCGCGTCCAGGCGGACCAGCATGACCCGGTACCCGTTCTTCCTGGACCGGTTCCAGGATCCGTGCTCTGCGATGAAGACCTGGTTGCGGTATTCGGCCGGAAACATCGCTCCCGTATAGAAGCGCATGCCGAGCGCGGCCACGTGCGGCCCCAGCTTCTGCGCGGGCGGCTCGAATTCGGCGCAGCGGCGCGAGCGCCCGAACTCGGGATCCGGCAGGTCGCCCTGGTGGCAGTGCGGGAAGCCGAAGTGCATGCCGGCGCGCGACGCGCGATTCAACTCGTCGGCGGGCAGTTCGTCGCCGAGCCAGTCGCGGCCGTTGTCGGTGAACCAGAGCTCGCGCGTCTGCGGATGCCAGTCGAAGCCGACCGTATTCCTCACGCCTTTGCTGAAGACTTCAAAGGCCTTGGATTTCAGGTCCAGTGCGCCGATGAGAGCGTAGCCTTCGCGATCGCAGACGTTGCAGGGGGCGCCGATGGGAATGTAGAGCCGCCCATCCGGCCCGAAGCGGATGAACTTCCAGCCGTGGTGGCCGTCGGAAGGCAGCTTGTCGTAGACGACTTCCGGTTTTGCGGCCGGATTCGTTTCCGCGTCGGCAATCCTGAGGATGCGGTTGATTTCGCCGATGTACAGGGCGCCATCGCGGAACGCCACGCCATTCGGCGTGCTCAGGCCTTCGGCGATGCGAACGACCTTGCCGCCTGGCTGTACGGCATGAACGGTACTGCCGGAGCGATTCCCGACGAACAGCGTGCCCTTCGTGCCGAGCGCGAGCGAGCGCGCATTCGGCACCTGGGCAAGGACTTCGATACGGAATCCCGGCGGAAGCTGGATCCGCTCGAGCGAAGGTTTCTGCGACCAGGCCGCGCTCGCCGCGCCCAGCAGCAGCGCGGCGACGGCGAATTTCAAGCGGCGAGTCTCAAGCCGGCTTGGGTTCTGCGTCCGGCGGCATCTCGACCGCGCCGCCGGATTGCATCTGCTGGCGCGCCGTCTTGAGGATGTCGGCCACTTCGGAGTGGCCCAGGCGCAGCGCGAGTTCGACCGGCGTGTCGCCTTCGCGCGTGACGGCGGTGGGATCCGCGCCGTTGCGCAGCAACAGCTCCACCATGCGGCCGTTGCCCTTCATGGCGGCGTAGGCGAGCGCGGTGTAGCCGTTGTCGTGCTGCACGTTCGGGTCGAAATTCATCTCGAGCACCTTCTGCGCGTACACGAGGTTGCTCTTCTCGATGGCATAGAACAGCGCGCGCACGCCTTCCGGGCTCTTTTCCTTGGGCTTGGCCTCGAGGCCGGTGGGCATGAGCTTGACGACGTAGTTGATGAGCGCGATGCCGACCATGGCGACCAGCGCCAGGATCAGCGGCGTGCGCGAGATATTGATGTAGTCCGAGATCTGCTGGTCCAGGTTGGCGCCCAGGATGAGCAGCACGACCGCGAGGAAGAAGAAGAACTGCAGGTAGAAGAACAGGCCCAGCACGATGCCGCAGCCCAGCACGCCGAGCAGGTAGTTGCGGTTGATGCCGTAGTCCTCGAGGATCTCGTGCGGCAGCTGCGCCAGGATTGCGGCGAGTACGATGAGGCCGAACAGCGCCACCTCCCGGATCCGCATCTTCGTGAGCAGGTCGTCTTTTTCGACGGATTTTTCAAGCTTCATCTGGGTCTCCCGGGTCTCGCTCAGGGCTCTGAATGGCCCGCCACCCCCGGATTTTGCTGACTGTGGGGCGCGGAGGCAAGGGCGGAGTCGCGGAACACGTCACGCTGGCGGTAAACTTTCCTCCATGTCCAAGGCGTTCACGCGAGAGTCCGAGGACGACGCCGAGGAGGCCGTGCCCGAGCCGGCGCCGCCCCCGGCCCGCAACTACATCTCCCCGGCCGGCTACGCGCGCCTCAAGTCCGAGCTCAAGCAGCTCGTCGAGGCGGAGCGGCCGGAAGTGGTGCGCACCGTGTCCTGGGCGGCTTCCAACGGCGACCGCTCGGAAAACGGCGATTACCTGTACGGCAAGAAGCGCCTGCGCGAGATCGACCGGCGCGTGCGCTACCTGATCAAGCGGCTGGAGAACGCGCAGGTGGTCGAGTCCGCAGGCCGGGACTCGGACCAGGTGTTCTTCGGGGCCACTGTCAGGATCGCGTCAGGCAGGGGCGGCGCGGAGCGCGAGATCACCATCGTGGGCGCAGACGAGGTGGATACCGCCCGCGGGCGCGTGTCGTGGATTTCTCCGATCGCCAAGGCGCTCATCAAGGCGCGCGAAGGCGACACGGTCACGCTGCGCACGCCCGCAGGGCCCGAGGAGCTGGAGATCGTCGAAGTGCGCTATGAAGCGATAGATTAGGCAACCCGAACGGAGCGCGCCACATGAGCATTGCCAAGGAATTCCGCGAATTCGCCATCAAGGGCAACGTCGTCGACCTCGCGGTCGGCGTGATCATCGGCGCCGCATTCGGCAAGATCGTGAGCTCGATCGTCGAGGACATCGTGATGCCGCTGATCGGCTCGTTCATGGGCGGGCTCAACTTCAGCGGGCTTGCCTTCAAGATCGGCGACGCGACCATCAAGTACGGCAAGTTCCTGCAGACCTGCCTCGACTTCTTCATCATCGCCTGCGCCATCTTCGCGATGGTGAAGGTCATCAACCGGCTCAAGCGCGAGGAAGAAAAGCCCGCCGAAAAGGCCGCGGCGCCGCGGCAGGAGGTCCTGCTGGAGGAGATCCGCGACCTGCTGAAGAAATAGCGGCTACTTGAAGTCGCCGGCCTTCAGCACGGAGATTTTCTTGAGATCGAGGTGCCGGCGCAGCGCGTCGCGCACCTGGTCGGGTTTGAGTGCCGCGATGCGCTTCTCGAAGTCGATATCCCAGGCGAAGGTCCGCCCGACGAAAAGGTAGTTGGACAGCCGGCCCGCGATGCCGCGGTCGGTCGAGCGCGCGACCGCGCGCGCCTCGAGTAGGCCGCGCTTGCCGGCCTCGAACTCCGCCTCGCCGAATCCCTTGTCCAGCGCGCGCGCGAGCTCCTCGCGGATGGCGTTTTCCACGCGATCGCGGTTCTGCGGCGCATAGATGGAGGACACGCCAAAGAAGGACGCCGTGTCGAGCGCGCCCGCGCTGAAGGACGCATAGGTGCTGTAAGAGAGGCCTTCCTTCTCGCGCACGCGCGTGGGCAGGCGGCCGCTCGAGGTGCCGCCGAGCAGGTAGCTGCCCAGCACCATGGCCGGGAAGTCCGGATCGTCGTCGCGCATCTGCACGTTCAGTCCGGCGCGCAGCACAGCGTTCGCCTTGTCGGGCGTCTTCACCGTGTCCTCCAGGGCGGGCCGCTCGAAGTAGCGCTGCGCAATGCGCGTGTAGGGGACGGGGCTCTTCCAGCCGCCGAACAGCTCTTCGATCACGCGCGCGAGCGCCTCCGGGTCGAAATCGCCGACGGCGACGAGCTGGGCGCCGGTGGCGCCGACCATGTCGCCGTAGCAGCGCTTGGCGTCATCGAGCGTCACCTTCTTGAGCTCGGTCAGGCGCTCCTCGATCGATTCCGGATAGAGCCAGTGATCGCGCGGATAGGGATTGAGGTGGCGCGACAGGCGCTCGGCCGCGATGGTGCCGGGCTCGCCGCGCTGGGCTTCGGTGCCGACGACCGAGGCGTGGCGCAGCTCCTCGAACTCCGTCGGCGGAAAGGCGGGCTGGCGCAGCACCTCGGACACGAGGCGCAGCGTTTCCTCCAGCTGCGGGCGGCGCACTTCGAGCGAGGCGCCTTCGGCGCCGACGGATACCACCGCGCGCAGCCGGTCGAACTCGTCGCGCAGCTGCGCGCGGCTGTGCTTCTGCGAGCCGCGCATCAGCATGGCGCTCGCCAGGCTGCAGGATTGCCCGCGGTTCGACTTGGTCTTCTCGTCGCCCCAGTACAGCGTGAGCTGCACGACGACATTGCTTCCGCGGGTCTTCTTCGGCAGCAGCGCGAGCTTGATGCCGTTGGGGAGTTCCTTGCGCACGACGCGGTTCTCGATGTTGGCGGGCGAGGTTTCGAACGCCTCACCGGCCTCCAGCACTTCGCTGCCCTTGAAGTCGGCGAGCGCGGCCGCCAGGTTCGGCGGCGGCGGGATCTCCGCGCGGTCCGGCTGGCTGGTCGGGATGAACGCGCCGAGCACGCGGTTGGCCGGCTTGAGATAGGTGTCGGCCGCACGCTGGACGTCGGCCGTCGTCACCTTGCGCACGCGCTCGCGATACAGGTAGAAAAGCCGCCAATCGCCCATGGCCGCGTATTCGGCCAGGTAGCGCACGAGTCCCTGCGCGTCGAGTTGCGCTTTCTCGATGTCGTTGATCAGGGCGGTGCGCGCGCGTTCCACCTCGGCATCCGTGAACGGCTCGCGCGCCGTCTCCAGCGCGGCGAGCAGCGCGGCGCGCGTGGGCTCCAGCGCCGCCTCCTTGCCCAGCACGGCGCCGAAGCTCGCATAGCCCGGGTCGTGCAGCATGCGCTCGTAGCCCCAGGCCGAGCTCGCCAGGCCTTTCTGCACCAGCGCGCGATGCAGGCGTCCCGTCGGCGCGTGGCCGAAGCTGTAGGCCATCAGGTCGACGGCGGGATATTGCGGGTCGCCCGCGGACGGAATGCGGTACATGGCTGCGACGATCTGCACGTCGCCCGCGCGGCGCAGCGTGACCGTGCGCTCGCCGTCCTGGACGGGGTCGCTCGTGTACAGCGCGGGCAGGGCGCGAGCCGGCTTCGGGATGGCGCCGAAGTGCTTCGCCACCAGCGCCAGCGCTTGCGCCTCGTCGAACTTGCCGCCGAGGATGAGCATGGCGTTGTCCGGCTGGTACCACGTGCGGTAGAACGCCTGCAGGCGCTCGATCGGCACCTGCTCGATGTCCGAGCGAGCGCCGATGACGGGGTTGCCGTAGTTATGGAAAGGGAACGCGAGCCGCACCATGCGCTCGTTCAGCACGCCGCCGGGCGAGTTCTGGCCCATCTCGAACTCGTTGCGCACCACGGTCATTTCGCTGTCGAGGTCCGACTTGCGCACGTAGGAATTCACCATGCGGTCGGCTTCCATGCCGAGCGTCCAGTCCAGGTTGTCCCCGGTGGCCGGCAGCGTCTCGAAATAGGTGGTGCGGTCGTTATTGGTGGTGCCGTTGAAGCGCGCGCCGCGATTGGACAGCTCGGCCTTGATGTCGCCGCGGCTGGGGGTGCCCTTGAACACGAGGTGCTCGAGCAGGTGCGCCATGCCCTTTTCGCCGTAGCCCTCGTGGCGCGAGCCGACGAAGTAGGTGACGTGCACGAGGAAGGTGCTGGCGCCCGGATCGGGCACCGTCAGCACGCGCAGGCCGTTGGCCAGCCGGTATTCGGTGACGCCTTCGAGGGCGTGGACTTTCTCCGGGGCCTGCGCGAGCCCGGCGGCGGGCAGCAAGAACAACGGCAGGATCAGCGACAGCAACGCGGCGAGGCGCAATTTCATGAAGGCCTTCAGAAAAGTCGGTCGAACACGTGGAGAGCGGTCAGTCCCGCGAGGATCGTAACGAAGGTCATGCGGAAACGCCATGCGATGGCGACCGCCACGATGCCGGCCAGCAGCCGCTCGTTCCCCGCTGCCAGCGCTAGGACACCCTTTTGCAGCAGCAGTTCCGGTCCCCAGATGGACGTCAGCACGGCCGCCGGCACGAACCGCAACGCGCGCCGCAGCAGCAGCGGCAACTGCACCCGCTCGGGCAGCAGCAGGAAAGCCGCGCGCTGCCAGAACGTGAAGAAGGCCATGCCGGCGATGGCGAGCCAGAGGGTCATGTGCGCGCCTGGGCCAACCGTTCCGCGAGGAGGCCTGCGGCGATGCCCACGACCGCGGCGAGCGCGAGGCCGAGGCGCAGCGGCAGGCCGTGCGCGAGGATCGCCGTGACGCCGGCGCAGGCCGCGGCGGCCACGGTGGCCTTGTCGCGCAGCAGCGGCACGCTCATCGCGATGAAGGCGAGCGGCGCCGCAAAGTCGAGCTTCCACGCCGACGGCAGTTGCGCGCCTACGAGGAGGCCGGCCAGCACGGTCACCTGCCAGCCGATCCAGATCGGGATGCCGACGCCGAAGAAGAATCCGAACTTGCCCGGGACGTAGGCAGGCGTGCCGCCCTGGCCGCCATAGCGCCCGATGAACAGCGCGTACGGGTTGTCGACCAGCATGTACGACACGACCAGCTTGCGCCACAGCGGCGCACCGATGAAATGCGGGCGCATCGACGCGCTGTACATGAGCAGGCGCAGGTTCACGAAGAACGCCGCCAGTACGATCAGGAAGGAGGGCGCGCCGTCGACGAAAAGCTGGGTGGCGGCGAGCATGGAGGCGCCGGCGTACACCAGCACCGACATCGCCATGCCTTCGAGCGGCGGGATGCCGCCCGCGGCCATCGCCACGCCCGTGACGAGGCCGAACGGTCCCACCGCGACCAGCAGCGGGACGGCCGCGCGCAGCCCGGCGCGAAATTCAGGTGAGCGGGGCTGCGGCGGCAACTGCGGGGATTAGCCCTTCTTGTGGCCGTGGTGCGGCTTGAAGCCGCGCTTCTCGGCTTCCGCGCGGTAGCAGCTCTTCAGGTCTTCGCCGCGCTTGCCGGTGCAAGCCTCGGCGATCGCCTGGCGCTGGTCCATGTGCTTGGCGTGCTCGGCATGGCGCTGCTTGGCGTTTTCCTGGCACTTCGCGGGGTCCGCCTGCTTGGCGCAGAAGCTTCCCGTCATGCAGGCGCGCTTATCCTTGGCGTCCTTGCATGCCTCGTGCGCCGCCTTCATCTCGGTGCGGAATTTCTCGCGCTGCTCGGCCGTGGGGCCCTTGCGCTCGGCCGCGCCGGCAGGCGGCGGGGTGGTCTGCGCCTGGACGGCGAGGCTGCTGCAGAGCAGAGCGGCGCCGAGGAGGGTAGCGATCTTGCTGTTCATGGTCTTTCCTTTCGCGTTGGGTGGGAGAACGATCCCAGTAACGCGAACGCTACCCGTCCGCCGACGCCTTAGCCGTAACGCTTCGTAACGAGATGTTTCCTAGGCCTGCTTGAGCATGGTCGCGCCGTCGGAGACCTCGAACTTGCCCGGTCCCTCGACGTTGACCGACTTCACCGTGCCGTTGTCCACCAGCATCGAGAAGCGGTTCATGCGCATGCCCATGCCGCGGGCGTTCAGGTCGAGCTCGAGGCCCAGCGCCTTGGCCCACGCGGCGCTGCCGTCCGCAAGGAAGCGGATCTTGCCGATCGCCTTCTGGTCCTTGCCCCAGTGCGCCATCACGAACGCATCGTTCACCGACACGCACCAGATCTCGTTCACGCCCTTGCCCTTGAGCGCATCGAGGTTCTGCAGGTAGCTCGGCACGTGCTTGGCGGAGCAGGTCGGCGTGTACGCGCCCGGCAGGCCGAAGATCGCGATCTTCTTGCCCTTGACCGCGTCCGCCACATTGACTTCCTTCGGCGGCATCGCGCACTGCGTCTGCGAATCGAATTCCAGGGATTCCATCAGCTTGCCGTCGGGCAGCTTGTCGCCGGCCTTGATCGTCATGAAGCGCTCTCCTTGTTTGGGTTCCTGCGGGGAAGGCGGGATCATACCCCAGCCGTTTTGCCGGACACCGGCGCCGGCGTTACGTTGCGCAGCGGCATCGGGATGGCAAAACGCTGCGGATCGGCCGGACACATGCCGCAGACGGCCTCTTCCTCGCGGTCGAAAAAGGCATCCAGCTCACTGTCGCTGCAGCCGGACGTCAGCGGCTCGTACTTGAGCGAGGGCGCCCAGCGTTCGTCCAGCTTGTACTTCCTGTCCTGCATGCCGAGATAGGCGAGCGGCGCGCACTTCCAGATTTTTCCTTCGAACAGCTGCGGGCAAAAGCGCGCGGAGCAGCGCTCCCAGCTCAGGCGCGGGTTGCCGTCCCGGAACGGTTGCATCGCGCTGCCTTCGCCGTGATAGCGCCGCGTCCAGGACTTGGCCGAGCGGTAGACCGTGAGCTGCACGCCGAAGTCGCGCTGCCAGGCCTGCAGCAGGCCGATCGCAGGCTGCAGCTTGTCCAGGTACTCGGCGGATTCGTGGTGGATCGACAAGTAAAGAACGGCGTTGCCGGCATCGCGCAGCGCACGCGGTAATTCCGGATGACGTGCGAGCAGGAAGCCGTTCGTCACGAGGCGCAGGTGCGTCTCCGGCCAATACGCCCGGGTCATCGTCACCAATGCCGCGAGATCAGGATTGACGGTGGGCTCGCCGCCCAGCAGCGACAGAATCCGCGGCTGGAGCCGCCGGTTCCACGCGGACATCCAGCGGGCCGCCTCGTCGGGGGCGAGGTTGCCCTTGTGGCCCTGGTTGGAATAGTGCGAGCAGCTCTCGCACGCCAGATTGCAGGCGTGCGAGACGTGGATCTCGAGGTTCGCGATCTCCCTCATGCCGGGACGCAGGTGAAGCGGTACATGCCGCGAAAGGCCTCGGGATGCTGCTGCTCGAAGCGGTCCCAGCGCTGCAGGTCGTGCAGCGCGGAGGGATCCGGGTTCCGTGCCAGGAAGCTCGAGAGCACGGCGTTCGAATGCTCGAAACCCGTGAAGCGAAGTCCGAGCTCCCTGAGCGCACCGGCGAGCTGAGGCAGCGTGAAGACGTGCTCCTGCACGTGCATGATCAGGTCGCGGCAGCCGCTCGCGGAGTAGAAGTCGTCGCTGTCCAGCACGGAACGCGCCGGATGCTCCTCAGGAAGGTCGATGATCGCCTGCCGGCAGGCGCGGATGCCCTCGGGCGTGCCGGCGAACCCGCGCGCCTTGACGAGGTCGCGCGCGGCCTGCAGCGGCTGGCGGGCGACGGCGCTGTACAGCCCGATGCGCATGCGGCCTCCCGGCTTCAGCAGGGCCACCAGCACCCGCCAGCCTGCGAGCGGATCCTCGAGATGGTGCAGCACGCCGATGGATTCGATGAGGTCGAATCGCTCGCCCAGCGAGCCGAGCTCCAGGATGTCCGCCTGCCTGAAGCGCAGGTTGCGCGCGCCGTAGCGAGTGGCCATTCGTGTCGCATAGGCGAGGCTGGCGCGGCTGAGATCGACGGCGAGCACCTCGCTGTCCGGATTCGACAGCGCAGTGTGCACCGGATGTTGCCCCGTTCCGCCCCCGGCGATGAGGATGGAGGGAGGAGGCCCCGGCGCGCGGGCGACGGGACGGGGGCGCTGCAGCGTGAGCCAGCGCGGATAGGGATTCTCTTCGTACAGCGCCCGCACGTCGGCGGACACGCCGCCGCGCAGCGGCGTGACGGCCTCGATGCTGCGTGCGATGGCGATCTCCTCGTCGCGCAGCGCCTTCTGCGCGGGCCCCGGCGCGTAGAGCGTGGACGCGCGGGTTTTCAGGATTTCGCTTTCCTCGGGCGTGACGAACCACGCGTACTCGTTGTTGAAGCACTGCCACTCCAGCGCGCTCACGAAGCCCGGCTCGAGCGCAATGCGCCCCAGGAGCAGGTCGCGGCGCATCGCCGTGAGCAAACGCTCCAGGCCGGCATCGTTCACGACGGCACGCTCGAGCAGCGCGCGCGCCAGGGGATCGCGCGCCAACGCCTGGGCGTCCATGCCGGCCGTCATGAGGACGCCGACAATGGCGTCGGCGAGCGCCTGCGTCGCAATCTGGTCGTCGCGTGCCAGGTCCAGCAGCACGGCGCGTGCGGCCGGCGCGGCCGTTTCGAGCGGGAGGTCTTCGAGGCTCGCCGCCAGCGCTGAACGCAGGCGGCCGTCCGCCGGCGTGTACGCGAAGCCTTCGAACAGGAGCTGCGCCGCGTCGAGCGGGTAGCCGTTCGCGGCCAGGATCGCCGCCATGGCGAGCCGCGCCTCCAGGTTGCGCGGCTCGGCCGCCAGCGCGCGCTCCTGGCGCGCGAACACCTGCTCGATGCTTTCGCTCACCTAGGACTGCGCTTGCAGCGCGGCGGCGCGCCCGCGTTCGACGTCGATGCCGGCGAGCAGCACCAGTCCCACCACGAAATACGCGCCGACCGCGAGGATGCCGAGGCGGTGGTCGCCCGCGAAGATCCAGGTAACCGCGCCATACGTGAGGGGGCCGAAGATGGAGGCAGCCTTCACGGCGAGGCCCCAGAGCCCGAAGAACTCTGCCGTGCGCGCAGGCGGCGAGAGATAGCCGACGATCGCCCGCCCGGCAGCCTGCGACGAACCCATGCACAGGCCGGCCAGGTTGGCCGCGACCCAGAACAAGCTGGCGCCCTGCGCGAGGTAGGCGAGCGCGATCATGCCGATCCAGCCCAGGAGTACGAGCCGCATCGCGCGCATGTGGCCGATCGCATCCTGCAGGTAGCCGAACCCGAACGCCCCGATAGCTGCAGTGACGTTGACCACGAGCACCAGCACGATGGTCTGCTGGCTGGTGAAGTGCATGGCTTCCTGCGCGTAGATCGCGGCCAGCGCGATCACGGCCATGATGCCCGCCTGGTAGAACAGGATGCAGATCAGGAAGCGGCGCAGGTCGCGGTACTGGACCGCCTGGCGCAGCGTGAGCCGGACCTGGCCCCAGGCGCTGTTCCCCTGCTTCCGGGGCAGTGCCCGTTCCTTCAGGAACAGGAAGGTCGGCGTCGCGGAAAGCGCGAACAGGGCGGCGGTGATCAGCATGACCACCGGCACGAAGTCATTGCCGGTTTGGCCCTGCTTTTGCGCCCAGGTGATGTAGGCGAGCGAAATCGCGAGCGAGACGAGGCCGCCGATGTAGCCGAAGGCCCAGCCCCAGCCCGAGACGCGGCCCATTGCCTTCGATTCCGCGATCTCGGTCAGGAACGCGGCGATCAGGTTCTCGCCCGTGGCGAAGAAAAAGTTCGACAGGATGATCAGCGCGACCGCGAGTGCGACCGCTCCGGGGCCGACGAAGTAGAGCAGGGCGGTGAACACCACGCAGCCGATGGTGGAATAGAGCAGCAGCCGCTTCTTCGCCGCATGCGCATCCGCCCATGCCCCTACGACGGGCGCGCTGAGCAGGACGGCAAGATAGGACACCGACAGCGCCGCGGTCCATGCGAAGGTCGCCCACGGCGCCTTGCCTGCGACCGCCGCCACGAAATAGGCATTGAACACCGCGGTGATGACGACCGTGGTGTAGCCCGAGTTGGCGAAGTCATACATGCTCCATGCCCAGGCTTCCCGCAGGCCGACGTCCTGCGCGAGCGAGCGAGAGGAAGAGCGCTTCTGCAGGTTGTCCGGCACAGGGCGAGTGTAGCGGCTCTCAGGCATAATCGCCCCATGGCCGCCGCAGAGCCGAAGGCCGGCAACGACCCGAAGGGGGCAGAGCGCCGTCTCACGATCAGCGAGCTCCTCGACTGGATGGTCGAGGACAAGCTGATCGCGGTCGACGACGCCGAGCGCGTCAAGAAGGAGCGCCGCTACTACCGCGGCACGCAGCACCCGCTGGTCATCATCGCCGACCAGAAGGTCAAGAGCACGCAGCCGCCGCACAAGCCGCTGTCGATCGACCGCCTCACCGAGTGGATGGCGAAGCGCGTCGGGCTCGAATACAGGCACATCGATCCGCTCAAGATCGACTTCTCGGCGGTGACCGAGGTCATGTCCTCGGCTTATGCCACGCGTTTCCGCATCCTGCCCGTCGGCGTGACGACGAAGGAAGCGATCATCGCGGTGTGCGAGCCCTACATGCGCGACTGGGAGAAGGAGCTCCAGCGCATCATCAAGCTCGACATCAAGCGCGTGATCGCCAACCCGCAGGACATCGAGCGCTACCAGGTCGAGTTCTACAACCTCGCCAAGTCGGTCAAGGGCGCCTCGAAGTCGTCGGCCGGCGTGTCGGGCCTGTCGAACTTCGAGCAGCTGGTCGAGATGGGCGGCGGCAACAAGACCTACGACGCGAACGACGCGCACATCGTCAAGGTCGTCGACTGGCTCTGGAGCTACGCTTTCGAGCAGAGGGCAAGCGACATCCACATCGAGCCGCGGCGCGAGTTCGGCATCGTGCGCTTCCGCATCGACGGCGTGCTGCACCAGGTGTACCAGGTCCCGACCACGGTGCTGGGCGCCATGACCAGCCGTATCAAGATCCTCTCGCGCATGGATGTCGTGGAGAAGCGCCGGCCGCAGGACGGGCGCATCAAGACGCGCTCGCTGGACGGCGACGAGGTCGAGCTGCGCCTCTCCACGCTGCCCACCGCTTTCGGCGAGAAGCTGGTGATGCGTATCTTCGATCCGGAAGTACTGGTGCGCGACTTCAAGGACCTCGGCTTCTCGGAAGAGGATTCGCGCCGCTGGAAGGACATGACCGAGCGTCCCAACGGCATCGTGCTGGTCACCGGCCCGACGGGCTCGGGCAAGACCACGACGCTGTACACCACGCTCAAGACCCTCTCGACGCCGGACGTGAATGTCTGCACGGTCGAGGACCCGATCGAGATGGTCGAGGGCACCTTCAACCAGATGCAGGTGAACCCGGCGATCGACCTGGGCTTCGCCGAGGGACTGCGCGCGCTCATGCGCCAGGATCCGGACATCATCATGGTGGGCGAGATCCGCGACCTGGTCACCGCCGAGATGGCCGTGCAGGCTTCCCTGACCGGCCACCTGGTGCTCTCCACGCTGCATACCAACGATGCGCCTAGCGCGGTCACGCGGCTGCTGGAGCTCGGCGTGGCCCCTTACCTGCTGAATGCCACGCTGAACGGCGTCATGGCCCAGCGCCTGGTGCGCATCCTTTGCCCGCATTGCAAGGAAAAGGTCGAGCTGCACCGCGCCGAGGATGTCCAGATGTGGGATGCGCTGGTCTCCCCCTGGAAAGCGGCCCGGCCGGCCTCGGTGTACAAGCCGGTCGGCTGCCTCGAGTGCCGCATGACCGGTTTCGCGGGGCGCGTCGGCGTGTACGAGACGCTGCTGTGCTCGGCCGCGATCAAGGAAGTCGTCGGCAAGGGCGGTGATCTCGCCAAGATCCGCGACCAGGGCTACCGCGAAGGCATGAAGGCGCTGCGCATCAGCGGTGCCATGAAGGTGGCGGCCGGCATCACGACCATGGACGAGGTGGTGCGCAACGTGCCGCCGGCGGAGTAGGCGGGCGTCACCGTGGATTGGTCACAACTCCTGGAGGCCCTGATGCTGACCACGGGCGGTGTGGTGCTGTTCGGCGTCTGGTACAGCGGCCGCCGGCGCGACCAGCAGGCCAACCAGGCGCTGCGCCTCTCGGAAGAGCGCTTCCGGCATCTCACCACGCTTTCGGCCGACTGGTTCTGGGAAACCGACGCCCAGCACCGCGTGAGCTGGCTGTCGGGCGGCCCGGCGGTGGCGGCGCTTTTCGGCGTGGAGCTCGTGCACGGGCGGCGCCTTTGGGAAGTGCCCGGCGTGGAGGTGGAGCCGCGCGCGCTGGTCGAGCACTTCGAGCGCCTGCAGCAGCTCGATGCGCAGCTGCCTTTCTTCGACTTCGTCATCTCGCGCAGCGACTCGGGCGAGCGGCGCGTGCACTCGGTGACCGGCAAGCCGCGCTACGACGCGGCGGGTAACTTCCTCGGCTACCGCGGCGTGGGCCAGGACATCACGGAGAAGCGCCGCGCCGACCAGGCCCTGGCCGAGGCCAAGGAGCGCCTCGAGCTCGCCACGGACGGCGGCAACCTCGCAGTGTGGGATTGCGACGTGACCACGCGCACCGTGTTCGTCAGCGAAGGCTGGTCGCGCCTGCTGGGCGAGACCAGCGCCGCGCGCACGGCGCGCTACGAGGATTTTTTCCGCTACATCCATCCCGAGGACCATGCCGCGGTGCGCAGCGCATTCGCGCGCACGCTCAAGGGCGGCGGGCGCACGGAAAGCGTGGAATTCCGCATCGCCAAGCCGGGCACGGAGTGGATCTGGGTCTACGCAAGCGGGCGCGTCAGCGAGCGCGGCGCAGAAGGGCGCGCCCGGCGCATGTCCGGCACCGTGGCCGACGTCAACGCGCGCAAGCGGGCCGAGCAAGGCGCGCGCGACGCGGAGACGCGCTACCGCTCGCTCATCGACCTGTCGCCCGACGGCATCGTCGTGCAGTCGGGCGGGATCATCGAATATGCCAACGCCGCTGCGGCGGCGATCATCGGCGCGGCGTCGCCCAAGCAGCTCATCGGCCAGAAAGCCGAGCAGTTCATCGTGCCCGACCAGGTGCAGCGCCATCGCGAACGCCAGGCCTACCTGACGGCCGGACCGGGCAAGACGCCGTTCGAGGAGCGGCGGCTGGTGCGCCTGGACGGACGCGAAGCGGTCGTCGAGGCGGCAGGCGTGTCGTATCTCGAGCGCGGGCGCCTGGTGCTGCAGTTCGTCCTGAGGGACGTGGCGGAGCAGCGCAAGGCGCGCGAGGCGCTGGCCGAGCGCGAGAAGCGCTTTCGCGACGTCGTCGAGGCATCGGGCGAATATGTGTGGGAGACCGACGCGGCCTGGCGCTACAGCTTCCTGTCCGAGCGCGTGGAGGCGGTGCTCGGCTATGCGCGCCACGAGATGATCGGCCGCACGCCGCGCGAATTCATGCCGCTGGGCGAGGCGCAGTCGACCGAAGACTGGTTCGTGCGCCACAGCGCGCAGGGCGAGGGCTTTCGCGACCTGGAGCACCGCTCGCTCACGAAATCGGGGCGGGTCATCTGGCAATCCGTGAGCGGCTTGCCGGTCTATGACACGGCCGGCGCGCTGATCGGGTACCGCGGCACGGGTGCGGACATCACGGCGCGCAAGCAGGCAGAGGACCGGATCCAGTACCTCGCCACGCGCGACGCGCTTACGGGGCTGCCCAACCGCGTGCTGCTGGCCGATCGCGCGAACCAGGCGATCCTCGCCGCGGCGCGCGCCCGCGGCAGCCTCGCGCTGCTGTTCCTCGACCTCGACCGCTTCAAGCTCGTCAACGACTCGCTCGGCCACGCCGCCGGCGACGCGCTATTGCGCTCGGTGGCCGAGCGCCTGGGCGCCACGCTGCGCCGCGACGACACGCTGGCGCGTCTGGGCGGCGATGAATTCGTGCTGCTGTGGAACGGCCTCAAGACCTCGCAGGACGCGGCCACGCTCGCGCAGCGCGTGCTCGGCATCCTGGCGCGGCCGTTCACGGTGGAGGGCCGCACGCTGAGCGTGACGGCCTCCATCGGGATCAGCGTCTACCCGGACGACGGCCGCGACTTCGGCGAGCTGCTCAAGAACGCGGACGCGGCGACCAACCACGCCAAGGAGACGGGGCGCGACAGCTTCCGCTTCTTTTCGCCCGAGCTCAACGCGCGCGCGGTCGCGCGCCTGGGCATGGAGAACGACCTGCGCCACGCGCTGGCGCGCGGCGAGCTGATGCTGCAGTGGCAACCCGTGCTGCGCGCCGCGCCGGGCGGCGGCATGGTCGGCGCCGAGGCGCTCGTGCGCTGGCAGCACCCGAAAGAGGGCCTCCTGCTGCCCGACAGCTTCGTGCCGGTCGCGGAGGATAGCGGCCTGATCCGGCCGCTCGGCCAGTGGACGCTGGAGCGCGCGCTCTCGCAGGTGGGCGCTTGGCGGCGCGCCCACCAGCCCGACCTGTGGTTCGCGCTCAACGTCTCGGCGCACGAGCTCGCGCAGGGCGACCTCTACGTCGAGGCGCTGCGCGAAGCGCTCGCCGCCAACCAGCTGCCCGGCTCCTGCATCGAGCTGGAGGTGACCGAGCGCGTGCTGATGGCGCAGCTCGCGGCGAATGTCGACACGCTCAAGCGCATCAGCGCGCTCGGCGTGCGCGTGGCGATCGACGACTTCGGCACGGGGTATTCGAGCTTCGCCTACCTGCGCCAGCTGCCGGTGGACAAGCTCAAGATCGACCGCTCCTTCCTGCAGCAGCTGGAAGGCAACCCGCGCGACCCCGCGCGCGATGCGGATGCGACCATCGTGCAGACCATTGCCGCGTTGGCTCGCTCGCTCGGCCTGCGCGTCGGCGCCGAGGGCGTCGAGAGCGCGGCCCAGCTCGCGCGCCTGCACGGCCTGGGTTGCGACGAGTGGCAGGGCCACCATTTCAGCGCAGCGCTCGACGCGCCCGAGTTCGAGCGGCTCATCGTCCAGATGCAGGCGCAGCGCGCCGCGGCGGGATAAAACCATGTCCAAGACGTTCACCTACACGCTGCCGGTCGAGGAAACGCAGTGGAGCTTTCCTTCCTCCGGCGAGGTCGCCTTCACCTGGGACTACGACGCGCGCTCGGACGAGCTGCTGCAGCTCTATTCCAAGGGCAAGCAGCAGCAGTGGGATGCCGACAAGCGCATCGACTGGTCGCTGCCGGTCGACCCGGACGACCCGATGCAGATGGACGACCAGGTGGTGCCGTTGTTCGGCACCGACCTGTGGAAGAAGCTGTCCGAGCGCCAGCGCTCGGACCTGCGCTACCACAGCCAGGTGTTCAATCTGTCGCAATTCCTGCATGGCGAGCAGGGCGCGCTGGTTTGCTCGGCGCGCATCGTGCAGGACGTGCCGCGCATCGAGTCGAAGTTCTATGCCGCGACCCAGGTCATGGACGAGGCGAGGCACGTCGAGGCCTATCGCCGGCTGCTGTCGGAGAAATTCAAGTTCGCGTACCCGATCTCCAAGCCGCTCAAGACGCTGCTCGAGCAGGCGCTGAACGACAAGCGCTGGGACTTCACGTACCTCGGCATGCAGGTGCTGATCGAAGGGCTGGCGCTGGTCGCGTTCCAGCGCATTCGCGACTACGCCAAGAATCCGCTGTGCCAGGCCGTGAACGCCTATGTCATGCAGGACGAGGCGCGCCACGTGGCGTTCGGGCGCCTGGCGCTGCGCGACTACTATCCCGAGCTCACCGACGCCGAGCGGCGCGAGCGGGAGGAATTCGTGATCGAGGGCTCCTACCACCTGCGCGACCGCTTCAATTCGCCGGAGATGTGGGAGTGCCTGGGCTTCGACGTGAAGGAAGTCATGACCACGCTCGACCATGCCGAGGGCCAGGTGCGGTTCCGCAAGCGGCTGTTCTCGCGCATCGTGCCGACCGTGCGCGACATCGGCTTGTGGAGCGAGCGCGTGCAGAAGGCCTACACGGAGCTCGGCGGCATCCAGTACGCGCAGATCGACGCGCAGCAGATGCTCGACAACGACGCGAAGGTGGCGGAGGAATTCGACCGCCGCATGAAGGAAGGCTTCGTGAAATCGGGGACAGACCCGGTTTTGTCGTGACGCGGGGTCTGTCCCCGGTTTCATGATCGACACCACGCCGCATATCATCACCTCGCTGCTGGCGATGGGGATGGCGCTCGCGTTCATCTTCGCCGACCGCAACTCTCCCACCAGCCGCGCGCTCGCGCTGTTCCTCGTTTCGGTGGGCGCCTCCATCGGCATCGGCTCGCAGATCGCCTATCCGCGCCACTACTACGGCATCATCGAATGGTGGGACGGCGTGTTCGTGATCCCGGAGACGCTTGCCTTCGTGTTCGCGTACGAGTGGATCCTGCGCGTGCGGCGCACCGTTCCCGCCGGTCGCCTCAAGACCGTCGGCCCGGACAGGCTGCTGCGCGTCGCGCAGGCCTTGGCCGTGTTCACCTTGCTCGCTTCGTTCGCCTTTCCGCACCAGCGCGTGGAGGGGTTCCAGAACATGGGCTTCCGCGAGGCCTTCATGGCGGGCGAGCTCGGCTTCTGGCTGTTCGCGCTGCCGCTCACGATCTCGCTCGCCATGGGCCTGTTCTCGGCCCTGCTCACGCTGAACCGGCGGCCCGACCAGGCTGAAGCGACTCGCCTGGTCGCGTTCGCGATCGCAGCGCCGTTCATGGCTTCGGGCGTGGTGTTGCCGAACACGCTCGCTCCTGTGTCCACGGCGGTCGGCCTGTTGATCTTTCTCGTCGGTGCGGTCCAGTACCACGTCGTGCAGGGCCGCCGCGCGCAGTTCCTCTCGAAGTTCCTGTCGCCGCAGGTCGCCGAGATGGTGGGGCGGCGCGGCCTGAAGAGCGCCACCGACGAGCAGACCCTGGAGCTGTCGGTGGTGTGCTGCGACCTGCGCGGCTTCACGGCCTTTACGGCAGCGACGGAGTCCCGCAGGGTGATCTCGATCTTGCGCGAGTACTACGACGCGGTGGGGGCTGCCGCCACCGAAAGCGGCGGCACGATCAAGGACCAGGCTGGCGACGGCGTGCTGATCCTCGTCGGCGCGCCGATCGCCATGGAAGACCACGCCCTGCGCGCGCTCACGCTTGCCAACCGGATCCGCGAGCGGGGCATGGCGATTACGGCGCGCTGGTCGGACGCGAACCTGCACCTTGGCGTCGGCGTCGGGGTGGCGAGCGGCTTCGTGACCGTCGGTGTCATCGGCGCCGCCTCACGCCTCGAATACACGGCGGTGGGGCCGGCGGTGAATCTCGCGTCGCGCCTTTGCTCGGAAGCCCAGCACGGCGAGGTGTTGGTGGACGAACGCACGATCGAGCTTTCGGGCGCGGAGTCGGAGCACCGCCCGCACATCAAGCCTGGCGAGGAGCTGCAGCTCAAGGGTTTCCAGAAGCCGGTACAGAGCTATGCGCTCATGGCGGCCTGACAAAGGCGTGCCTTTGTCACGCGAATCCTGTGTGGGATGTCCTTGCACTGACATCCACAGCGACTAGTCTGCACATGTCGCATACCGGGGAGCGACATGATGGCAAAGGTACTAGTACTGGCGCTGGCACTTGTCGGACTTTGGCTGGCGGCGATGGCGCTCGATGAGCAGGGCCCGCCGACATCGGTCGCTGCGTCGCGACCGGCTACCCAGAAGCTGATGCGTGATCCGTGGGAAAAGCCGCGCTATGCGAAATCGGCAAAGGTGCCCTAGGTTTCGAAGAGCTCGTTCACGCTGAAACGCCTGGGAATTAATCCCTGGCGGAACATGTAGTCGATCGCAACTTCCAGGTTGCGCCGGTTCGCCTCCAGGCCGAAGGGGCTCGTCTCGGCATCCTTCGCGCCGATGTTCTTGCTCTCGAGCAGCATGCGGTAGACCTCGTCGCGCACGTCCTTGGCCAGGCTGGTGCGGACGGCCACCATATGGTTGATCTGCAGGGCATTCTTGCGCCGTTTCCAGTCGGCCGCCGCAGCCTGCGGGTCGGCGATGACGGGCCTGAGGCGCGCGTCCTGCGGCACCGGGTCGGCGAGGACGGCGGCGTCGACTTCTCCGTCGAGCAGCATGCCGAGCGCGGTCTTGCCCGCGGGCGCGCGCTCGGTGTTGGGCGGATCGCGGTATTCGGCCACGTGCGCGTCCTCGAACGTCACCCAGGTCACTTTCGAAAGATCGACCCCGTAGTCGTCCGACAGGATGCCTCGCAGCCACGCCACCGTCGTCACGGAGCTGGAGCGGATGGCGACGCGCCGGCCTTCCAGCTGCTTGGGCGTCAAGGAGGAAGTGCTGACGAGATACTGATGCTGGAACCGTCCGAACATCACGGCCGGCAGCAGCACGTAGGGCTTGCCGAACGACTTGGCCATCAGGAAAGTGACGATGGCGAGCTCGGCCACGTCGAACTCCAGGTCGCGCACCACGCGCTTGAAGCCGGCGTGCGGCGGCTTCACGTCGGCGTAGTCGAGCTGGAGCCGGCTGCTGGTGACCTGCCCGCTCTTCAGGGCTTGGGTGACGGGGTAGTCACCAAGCAACGTTTTCAGCCGGACGGGAGTATCGATTGCAGGCATCGGTGGGCCAACCTAGAATGCGGCTCATGCGCGAAAGCGGGGGGCATTCGCGAATGTATCTCATAGTCTTGCCAGCGTTCCTGCTGGCGAGCGGTCGCGTCTACGCTCAGGAGAGCGTTTCGACCGACGTACTGCTCGCACCCGGCGCACGCGTCACCTTGGTCGATCAGAACAATCCGGCGATATCCGTGACGCTGACTGCGCCTGCCGGTGCACCCATGAACCTCACGCGCCTTGGCACGGCGGCGGCCAAAGACGGAATCTACAGCGCAGTGGTTGCCTCGCAACTGCCTGAAGCGGGGGCCCTCGTGCGCAATGCGAATGGCTCGGTGACCCTTACCGTGGCACCCCCGGCGCCCGCACCCGTTGCCGGAGCCGTGATCCCGGCCGCCATGACGATCGGTGGTGGAACGGTTGTGGTCGCGCCAGGCAGGTATTCGATTCATGTCGAAAGTGTTGTGGCGAATGCCGCTGCCGCCCATGCGGCTATGCAGCCGGCGACGTCCGCGGCCCCCGCGACGATCCCCATTTCCACGCCGAGTGGGTCAGCGGTCAGTGCCGCCACCGCTATGCCCAAGCAGGCGCCTCCTCAGGCAACCACAGCGGCGGTGCCCATGACAACGGCGGTCGTAGCGGCGCCGGCCGCCTTGCCTGCGGCACCGGCGATCGTCGTGCCGGCCTCGACCATGGTTTCGCCTGCCACGATTCAGATTCCGGCAGGGACTACGTTTCCCAGCGGCCCTGCGATGGCAGGCGGCGGAGTTATCCTGAGAGTCGGTCCGTCGGGCGGTGTCATCGCCAGCGGAACTGGAGCGCCTGCCGGAGTCCTTGCAACCACCGGCGCGGTGAACGCGGTTGCTCCCACCAATGCAGTTGCCAATAACCGCCCGGTCACGCTCGGATCCGGAAACATTACGATGAACGGCACACTGACAACCACTGGCCGTCCAGCCTCTGTCTCACCGCCGACCCTCGCGCCGCGCTGATTTTCAGCGCTGCTTCCGCAGCGCAACACATTGGCGGCGGATTCAGGTACAATTCCGCGCCTTTTTTGCCGAAGAATCAAGTAAATGCCGCGCGCCCTGCGTAATGTAGCCATCATCGCCCACGTCGACCACGGGAAGACCACGCTCGTCGACAAATTGCTCCGCCAGAGCGGGACTTTTGCGGCCCACGAAGCGCTCACCGAGCGCGTGATGGACTCGAACGACCTCGAGAAAGAGCGCGGCATCACCATCCTCGCGAAGAACTGCGCGGTCAACTTCGAAGGCACGCACGTCAATATCGTCGACACGCCCGGCCACGCCGATTTCGGCGGCGAGGTGGAGCGCGTGCTCTCGATGGTCGACGGCGTGCTGCTGCTGGTGGACGCGGTCGAAGGCCCGATGCCGCAGACCCGCTTCGTCACGCGCAAGGCGCTGGCGCTGGGCCTGAAGCCCATCGTGGTCGTCAACAAGGTGGACCGCCCGGGCGCGCGCCCGGACTGGGTCGTGAACCAGACCTTCGATCTCTTCGACAAGCTGGGCGCGACCGAAGAGCAGCTGGATTTCCCGGTCGTCTACGCCTCGGCGCTGGAAGGCTGGGCGACGCTGGATGCCGGCCAGAAAGGGGAGAACCTGCGCCCGCTGTTCGAGGCCGTGCTCAAGTACGTGCCGATGCGCGACGAGAACCCGGACGCGCCGCTGCAGCTGCAGATCTGCTCGCTGGATTACTCGAGCTACGTCGGCAAGATCGGCATCGGCCGCATCCGCCGCGGGCGCATCAAGCCCGCGCAGGAAGTCGTGGTGCTGAACGGCCCGGACGCGACGCCGATCAAGGCGAAGATCAACGAAGTGCTGATGTTCCAGGGCCTGGAGCGCGTGAAGGTCGACGGCGCCGAGGCGGGCGACATCGTGCTCATCAACGGCATCGAGGAAGTCGGCGTGGGCGTGACGATCTGCCCGCCGGACAGCCAGGAAGCGCTACCGCTGCTGAAGGTGGACGAGCCGACGCTGACGATGAACTTCCTCGTCAACGCGTCGCCGCTCGCCGGCCGCGAAGGCAAGTACGTCACCAGCCGCCAGATCCGCGAGCGCCTGGAGCGCGAGATCAAGTCCAACGTCGCCATGCGCGTGGAATTCCCGTCGGACTCCGACACCTTCGTCGTGCACGGCCGCGGCGAGCTGCACCTGACGATCCTGCTGGAGAACATGCGCCGCGAGGGCTACGAGATCGCGGTGTCGCGCCCGCGCGTGATCACCAAGCTGATCGACGGCGTGAAGTGCGAGCCGTTCGAGGCGCTGACGGTGGACGTCGAGGAAGCCAACCAGGGCGGCGTGATGGAGGAGCTGGGCCGCCGGCGCGGCGAGCTGCTCGACATGCAGCCGGACGGCAAGGGCCGCGTGCGCCTGGACTACCGCATTCCTGCCCGGGGCCTGATCGGCTTCCAGGGCGAGTTCATGACCCTCACGCGCGGCACCGGCATCATGAGCCACGTGTTCGACGAATTCGCGCCCGCCAAGGCGGAGCAGGTGGCCGAGCGGCGCAACGGCGTGCTCGTCTCGCAGGACGACGGCGCGATCGTCGCCTACGCCATCTGGAAGCTGCAGGAACGCGGCCGGATGTTCGTCAGCCCGGGCGAGCCGGTGTACGAGGGCATGATCGTCGGCATCCACAGCCGCGACAACGACCTCGTGGTCAATCCGATCCGCACCAAGCAGCTCACCAACATCCGCGCCTCGGGCAAGGACGAGGCGATCGACCTCGTGCCGCCGATCGGCCTGACGCTGGAATACGCGGTGGAATTCATCGCCGACGACGAGCTGGTCGAGATCACGCCGAAGTCCATCCGCCTGCGCAAGCGCTTCCTCAAGGAGCACGAGCGCAAGAGGGAAAGCCGGGCGGCAGCGTAGCTGCCGCCTGACTACTTCGGCGCCGGTGCCGGCTTGGGCGCCGGCCTCGGATGGGCCACGCCGCCGTGGCCATCGCAGCCGGACTTGCCCTTCACCGTCTTGCGCCCGTCGGCGCAGCGCGTCCAGACGACATCGTGGGTCGCCTTGGCGGCCTTCTTCACTTCCTTGCCGGCTTCACCCACTGCGTCGCCCACGGTTTGCGCTTGGGCGAGGGGCTGGAGGGCGAAGGCGAGTGCGGCTGCTGAGATTATTTTTCTCATAGTCCTGTTAAGACAGCCTGCCATAAAGCCGGTTCTCGCGGTTCAAGGGGTCACCGGAGGCGGCGGCAGGCTGCCCAGTGCCCGGATGGGTTCATCGGCGAAGAAGACGTACACGGGGTAGCCGGCGGCCTCCTTCCAGCGCTCCTGCGTGACCAGCCACTTCGACACGAACTCGGCCACCGTCTTGCGCGCATCCTCGCGCTGCAGGCGGATGTAGGCGGGGGAGGCGGCCTTCGTGGCCAGCACCGCGGTGATGGAGCGCTGCAGCTCGGCGACCAGGGACGGACCGGTGACGAGGGACCACACGCCCGAGGACTCCGATTCGAGCTGCGCGGTGTCGATCGCGACCGGCAGCGTCGGCGCGACGGCAGGCGCGACGACGATGAAGGCCTTGTCGCGCAGGAGGATCCGCCATTCCGGCGCGAGCGCGATGTGGTAGCGGTAGGTCGCCGGGACCCGGATACGGCTGACGGTCTTGCCGACGAACACGCCGAAAATCTCGTGGTCCTGCGAAGCTTCGAAGCGCTCGGGCGAGCGGATGGTGGCGACCTCGAGCAGGCCGCCCCGGGTGCGCATGACGACGGGTTCGTCGATCCTGACTGTCCGGGCGGTGATCGAATCGCCGCTGCCCCAGAGTCTCGCCGCGAAGTAGACGTTCAATGCAACGCTCGCCGCCGCGGCAACCGCTACCAGGAATGCGGTCCGGGTCATCGCGGCGCGCGTCCGAGGACTTCGCGGGCTGCCCGTGCGCCGCTGCGCAGCGCGCCGGCCACCGTGCCGGCCTCGTCCGTGTCCGTGGCCTCGCCCGCGAAATAAAGCGTGTCCGATAGCGGCGCACCGAGCGCTTCGCGAGCTCCCGGGAAAG
>JADMIO011197766.1_pt1 | contig 28010 bp, 35 predicted proteins | sample 8958161 | NCBI WGS metagenome assembly JADMIO01 (sample SAMN16585339, study PRJNA669376) | soil metagenome | isolation source: Crop rotation soil | place: USA: Cullars Rotation, Alabama | collected 2011 | reverse complement strand
GCCGCGACTTCAAGTCACGTGAATTCCAAGCTTCGGATCCCACTGTGCTGGAAAGTGGGCCTCACGCCCGACGAGATCAAGAACTTCAAGCTGTCGGACTACGGCCCGCGGCTGTCGTTCAAGTTCTACGAGAAGAAGTTCGCGGAGGTGCTGGGGCGCGCGATCACGTACGCCGACTTCCAGCAGCTGACGAACTGCCTCAACGTGGTCGCGCAGGTGCGCAAGCCGCTGATGGCGATCCACTCGCACCAGGACAACTGGATGGGTTATCAGCACGCCGAGGAGCTCAAGTCGCGCGCGGCGGGCAACCCGAACGTGATGCTGCACTACGTGGACGGCGCCGGCCACGCCAGCTACTTCATCCACGACCCGGTGTGGTTCCACCACCTGCTGCAGTCGTACTTCGGCTACTGGCTCGAGCCCGCGGCCGCGCCGGCGCAGCACGCGTACCTCGGCGACAAGGTCACCGGCGGCAAGCCCGCGGGCCTGACCGCGGAGACGCCGCAGCAGAAGGCGGCGGACGCATCGGCGGAGCAGCCGTAGGCCGGCCGCCCGCCGTTCGTCGCGCTGACTACTTCTTGGTGTACGTGACCTCGAGGACCTTGGATTCCTTGCCGCCGCGCGTCTTGTAGAGCTCGTACTTGATGGTCTTGTCGTTGACGAGCTCGGTGTTCGTGCGGAGCTTGCCGGGCTTGCCGGTCAGCGAATCCGTGAACTTGCCGGTCGCGCGGATGATCGCGTGTCCGTTCTCGGTCTCGGCCTGGCCCTCGGTCGTCAACACGTCGGTGGACGCCGAGTCGATCCAGATCGCCATGTACTTCTTGCCGGTGTTGTCGTAACCGACGAGGCCCATGCCCTCGATCGGCTGGCCGCGGAAGTCGCCCTTGTAGGTCTGCTTGAGGTAGCGGCCGCCCAGCACCATCTCGTTCTGGCTGGTGGCCTTGCTCTCGGTCGGCTTGTCGTCGCCGGGGCCCCAGTACTTCACGACGGCGTCGAAGTTACCGGCCATCTGCTCGAGCACCTTGTGCTTCTCACCGGGCGCCGCGGCCTTGGCCCAGGCGGCGGCCAGCTCCTCCTGCGTCGGCTTCTTCGCCCCGGCGGCGTTCGCGGAGGTCGCGCACACGAGGGCGATGGCCAGCACCTTCAAGCTCTTGCGGATCATGGTGTCTCCTCTCGTTCGGGTCCAGGTCGGCGCCACTATAGGGCATGCTGTCACCGGTGGCCAGAACCATGGCGGTCGCGCTGTTCCTCGCGGTGGGGTTCCCTTTTCGCCGGAAGGGAGTCTAACGCCGCGATGGAGCGCGTGCTGTACACGATCGGGCATTCGACGAGGCCGCTCGAGGAGCTGGTGGGGCTGCTCGCGGAGAACGGCGTGACGCGACTGGTGGACGTGCGCACGGTGCGCAAGTCGCGCCGGAACCCGCAGTACGCCGAGCCGGCGCTGGCCGAGGGGCTGGCCGCGCGCGGCATCGAGTACGTCGCGATGCCGGGGCTGGGCGGACTGCGGAAGCCGCGGAAGGACTCGCCGAACGCGGGCTGGGAGAACGAGAGCTTCCGCGGTTATGCCGACCACATGATGACCGAAGGGTTCCGGAAGAACCTGGAGGCGCTGCTCGCGATGCTCGAGAAGGGCGTCGCGGTGATGTGCGCGGAGGCCGTGCCCTGGCGGTGCCACCGCAACCTGATCGCGGACGCGGCGTCGGTCGCGGGCGTGCGCGTGCAGCACATCATGGCGCCGGGAAAGCTGCAGCCGCACCGGCTGACGTCGTTCGCGGTGGTGCGGGACGGCGAGCTGTCGTATCCGCCGCAGGGCAAGCTGCCGGGCTTGTGATAGGATTGCCCGCGACGACGAGGAGGCATCCAGATGGCAGATCTTCCAGCGAGCAACGTGCGGCGGTTGATGGGCGGCGGCGCGGGCGACATGCGGATCTCGGCGGAAGCCGTGGCGAGCGGCGTGTCGGCGGCCGAGGACTTCCTGAAGCGGCTGGGCGAGCGGGCCGCCAGCATCGCGCGCAGCCACGGGCGCAAGACGGTGATGCCCGAGGACCTCGACGCGGCGAAGGCGCAGCTGTTGCCGTGAAGTTGTCGCGCGGACAACTTCGGAAGCCGGAGCAGCCGTCCGCGTTCGACGAGGTCTACAAGGTGGTGCGGCGCATCCCGCGCGGGCGCGTGGCGACGTACGGGCAGATCGCGAAGCTGCTGCCCAAGCGCTGGAGCCCCGCGCTGGTGGGCTGGGCGCTGCACGCGCTGCCCGAGGGCTCGAAGGTGCCATGGCACCGCGTGGTCGACGCGAAGGGCCAGCTGGGCACGCGCCGGCTGGGCACCGACGCGGCGGCGCGCCAGGAGGACCTGCTCGAGGGCGAGGGGGTGACGCTGGACGCGGAGGGCCGGTGCGACCTGGCCCGGCATCAGTGGCGCACCGACGGACGTGGCGCACAAAAGCGGTGAACGGTAGGCTCGTTATGGGAGTCTGATCCGTTATGAGCGCCACACTGAGCTGTCCTGTCTGCTGGGAATCGCTCGACGCGACTCCCGTCCGCTGCCCCGATTGCAAGACCGCCTACCATGCGCGCTGCCTGCGCCTGGTGGGCCCGTGCCCGGTGCCCGGCTGCACGGCGGCCGACACCGCGCTGGCGGCCCGCGCGCACAGCTGGCCGGAGCCGTCGCGCACGCGCGGCACCCCCGAGCGCTACCGCGAGACGGTGGCCCGGCTGCGCGCCAACGCCCCGATGGTGGTGCCGCTGGTGGCGCTGCAGATGCTCAGCATGGGCTGGCTGGTGCTCGGGCGCGGGGACCTCGGCGCGATGCTCGCGTACCAGCTGTTCTCGCTGCTCGCGATGGTGTGGACCACGACGCTCGCCGCGCGCCCCGCCGATCGCCCCCGCAGCGCGGTCGAGATGGTGGTGACCCCCCTCGCCCGCCTCCCCCGCCTGGGCTGGGCCTTCGCGCGCCTGTACTTCATCACCGCGTTCCCGATCGGCGTCGCGATGGCGTTCACGAACTCCACGCTCGCGCTGGCGGGCGGCGCGGCGTGGTTCATGTACTGCATGTTCCGCCTCCACCTCACCCCTCTCTTCGCGATGCTGCCGTCGGACCTGGGCGGCGACCCGATCACCGAGAGCCTGCGCATCACGGGCCGCACCCCTGGCCTGCTGGTGCGCGGCCACCTGGGCCTGTGGCTGGTGCTGGGCCCGCTGCAGCTCTTGATCCTGGCGCTGAGCTCGATGTTCCTCTCGGGCGGGATGTTCGCGGCGCTGATGTTCGTGCTGCCGGCGCTCGGCCTCGCGATGCAGGCCTTCGCGACCACGTTCACGATGGTGCTGGTCGAGGACTGCAAGCGCGCGCTCCCGGCCGCGCAGCCCGCCAGCGCCGACGCCTGACCTCCGGCCTCAGTCCGTGTCGCCGAAGCGCGACGCCAGCACCTGCGACGCGTGCGCGGTCGTCTGCATGTCGGCCACGTGCAGGCTGGTCGACGGGTCGGCGGGCACCGAGCGGCGGTGGCTCAGCAGCGGGCGCAGCGGCACGCTCGCGACGGCCTTGCCCTGGCGCGGGATCACGACCTGCGCGTCGATCGACTCGAAGTCCTGCATGCGGATGCTGATCCAGTACTGGCCGGCGTTGCCCTCGAGCTGCAGCGGCGTGACGCCCAGCGTGCGGTTGCCGACGCGGACCACGGCGCCCGGAGGCTCGGTCTGGATGGTCAGGCGGCCGGAGCTCCAGGGACCGCGGTAGGCGAGGAAGCCTGCGAGCACGAGCAGCGGCAGCAGGACCGCGCGCAGCTGGAAGGCGCGAGCGGCTTCCGGCGCCGCGCCCGGTGAGGAGTCAGAGACTCCGGGCCGCGACGGGGTGACCTTGCGCAGGATCGCGGGGACTCCGCACTCCCAGCACTCGGGCATGTCATCCGTCATCGGCCGGAAGCACACGGGGCAAATCGGTTCCGGCTGCATTTTGTCTCCTGAATTCGTGGCCAGGTCCAGTTCGGTTGTCGTTCATCCAAGTTCCGTGCCCAACCGCTTGGTTACGGTCGCTTCGAGGGCATGGCGTTTTTACCGCAGGGCGGTGGGGGAGTTTCGCCCGCACCGGAGGCCCAGGCATCCCGGGCGGTTTTCCCTGTGCACTCCGAAGGGGGGAAACAATTTTCACATGATGGTGTGGTCGTTCCACCGCACGGGAACCTGCCCGGCCCGCCAGATACCAAGCAGGACGAGGTGGTTCGACATGACGTGCGCACGGAGCGTCGGGATCTGGCTCCTCGCGCTTTTCATTTCCGCGGCGGCTGCGCAGGCGGCCCGCCCGGTGCGCGAGCTGCAGGGAGACGAGCAGTTCGGGCAGGGGAATTACAAGCTCGCGCGCGCCCTCTATCGCGAAGCGCTCCGCGCCGATCCGCGCAGCGATCGCATCTGGGCGAAGTACGATCTCACGTACCTGCGCGAGATGAGCGCGGAGGCGGGCGTGCAGACCGCCACCGCGGCGGTGACCGTGGCGGCGAACGCGACCGCCAGCGCGATGATGACGCGGGCGGCGGTCGAGCCCATGCTGGGGCCGGCGGTCACCCAGGAGCTCGCGCAGGCGCCGGCGGCGCGGCGGCCGCTGATGTCGGTGTTCGACGCGGTGCGCGGGTCGGCTCCGCTGGGGGCTCCCGTGGCGCCGATCGGCCCGATGGCGATGGCGACGCCGCGGCGCGACCAGCCGCTCGAGCCGGAGCTGGACCGCGAGCTGCCGCCGGAGCCCGAGACCATGGTGCCGCCGCCGCTGCCGCGCGTGCCGGGGCAGGTGGTGCCGCACGGCAACCCGACCACGCCGTCGGGGGTGGCGGAGGCCGCGGCGCGGGCGCAGGGGCTGCAGTCACAGAACCCGGTGCCGGGGACGCCGTCGGCGAACTCGGCGCCCAGCGCGACCACGCAGCTCGCGCCCAGCGAGGTGATCTCGGTCGCCTCGGTGCAGCCGGGCGACGCGCTGGCGCCCTCGGTCGGGGCGCGCGGCGAGCCGCTGGTGGTGCGCGGCGTGGGCTGGGACATCTGGGACCTGCGCTACGGCGTGGATCTCGCCGGCCGCCCGCACGTGGTGGGCAAGCTGCGCAACCTCGCGGGCACGGACCTCGTGAACCCGTCGATCTACGTCGGCCTGGTCGACGCGGCGGGCGTGCAGGTCGCGTTCAAGCCGGTGAAGCTGGTCGACGCCGCGGGGGTCCTGTTCCCGGGCGCGTCCGGCGAGTTCGACGCGGAGTTCCCGACCACGACCTCACCGGTCGCGGGGTACCGGCTGTTCGTGCTGCCGCAGACGCGCTAGTACAGACCGGGAAAAAGCTGGCGCTCGATCGCCTCGATCGCGATGTGGATGATCTTGATGTGGATCTCCTGGATGCGGTCGGAGGTCTGGGCCGGCGCGACGATGGCGAGGTCGGCGAGGGCGAGGCACTTGCCTCCGTCCTTGCCGAGCAGCGCGATGGTCTGCATGCCCAGCTGGCGGGCGGTCTCGAGCGCCTTCACGATGTTCGGCGAGTTGCCGCTGGTCGACAGCGCCAGCAGCACGTCGCCGGGCCGGCCGTACGCTTCGACGGCTCTCGAAAAGATGAAGTCGTAGCCGTAGTCGTTGGCGGTGCACGTGATGTGCGACGCGTCGGAGAGCGACTGCGCCGGCAGCGCGCGGCGGTCCTTGCGGTACCGGCCGGTCAGCTCCTCCGCGAAGTGCATGGCGTCGCACGTGCTGCCGCCGTTCCCGCACGAGTAGATCCGGTGACCGGCCTGCAGCGCGGTCGCCATGATCTCGGCGAGGCGGCTCACCTTTTCGAGGTTTTCCCGGTGCTCCAGGAAGCGCGCGAGGGTATCGCGGGCGTCCTCGAAGGCCGTGCGGACGTGTTCGAGCATGGGGAGCATTCTAACATCCGAGTCAACTTTGTGCGATAAAGCACTTGTCAGAGCGAACCACTCTGCGATACCATCGTCGAATGAGGGCGATGACACTTATCGACCCGAAGGAGCACCACCGTATGGTCGCAACCAGCCTGTTGAAGCGGGTGCCGTCCCGATCAGCGCTCGCCGTCGTCCGCGACTCGCTGCACGTCCGCACCCGCGAGTGCCTGCAGTTCGTCGATCTCACCGACCGCATCGCCGAGCGCGTGCGCGCCTCCGGCATCTGGAACGGCACGGTGAACATCCAGAGCCGCCACACGACGACGGCCATCGTGATCAACGAGAACGAGCCGCTGCTGCTCGACGACATGCGCCGCGCGCTCGAGTCGCTCGCCCCGCGCCAGACGCTCTACGAGCACGACGACCTCTCGCGCCGCGCGGGCCCCCTGCCTCCGGACGAGCCGCTCAACGGCCACTCGCACTGCAAGGCGCTGTTCCTGCGCGCGAGCGAGACGCTCAACATCGTCGAGGGCCGCCTGGACCTCGGCCGCTGGCAGAGCATCTTCCTGCTGGAGCTGTGCTCCGCCCGCGACCGCAGCGTCTCGCTGATGATCATGGGTGAGGAGGGATGAAGGCCCGCAGTTGCGCCGCCGAACCCGGGCTCGTAGGCTCGGAAGGAGGAGGCGGAGGCTCGATGGATCACACGCGCGCGGAGCAGAATCTCGAGATCATCCGCACGCTGATGGAGCGCGCCACGCGGTACGAGTACCTCTCGGCGCGCGCGGGTCTGCAGGTGGGCGGCATCGCGGTCGCCGGCGCGGCGGCGTTCTGCTGGCTGGACGCCACCTCCCCCCTCACCTTCGGCGCGGTGTGGTGCGTGGTGTTCGCGCTCGCGATCCTCGTGATGGTGCGCGAGCAGGTGCGCGAGGTGCAGGCGGCCGGGGTGCCGCTCTGGACGCGGCCCGCGCGCGAGATCGTGCGGGCGCTGCTGCCCGCGGTGACGATGGCGGCGGTGCTCTCGCTGCAGGCGTTCAGCCACGGGCGGCACCTCGAGCTGCCTGGCATCTGGATGCTGTGCTACGGCTGCGGGGCGCTCTCCACCTCCACCTACGCCCCTCCGGTCGTGTTCCAGATGGGCGTGTGCTTCATGGTGTGCGGCGCGATCACGCTGTGGCTGGGGCCCGCGTGGTCGATCGCGATGATGGGGCTGGTGTTCGGCGGCGGGCACCTCGCGCTCGGGGCCGGACTGCTCGCCACGCGCCGGCGCCCGCTGCGCCGCGTCAAGACGGCGGCGATCTCGTGATGCAGGCCTTACCGCGCGTCCAGGACCTGGATTCGGTGCTCCACGAGAAGAGCCGGCTGGCCATCGTCTCGGCGCTGGCCGCCACCGATGCTTTGACGTTTCGTGAACTACGGGACACGGTGGGGATGACCGACGGCAACCTCTCCGTGCACCTGCGCGTGCTCGAGGCGGCGGGGTACGTGGAGGTCGAGAAGACCTTCGTCGGCCGCAAGCCGCAGACCCGCGCCGCGCTGTCGCGGACGGGCCGCAAGGCGCTCGAGCGGTACGTCGATCACCTCGAGGCCATCGTGCGCGAGGTCAAGGGGCGGCACGAGACCTGAAGCTCGAGTCCTTCGTCCGCCCCGGCAAAGACGGCAAGCGCGGCATGGTGCGCTGGTACGATCCCGGCGACCTGCTGCGGCTGGGCCTGTCGGCGCTGGCCGCGGACATCTTCGGGCGGTACGCGGATCAGCGCGTGCTGCAGGCGCTGAACGGGCCGGCGGAGATCTACGACGTCACCGCGGCGCGCGGCGACGACGCGGCGGCGCTCGAGCCGGCTCCCCGCCTGCGCGCGCCGGGGCGGCGCTCGATCGAGCGGCCGCCGGTGGTCGGCGTGCGCGATCCGCGGCGGGGCGCCGGCGGTCCGGTGGTGATCGATTACGCGGCGGACGTCGGCGACGGCTGGGAGTCCACCTGCGCGATCGCGCGCGCGATGGCCGCGGAGCAGAGCGTGGAGGTCGGAGGCGGCCGGCTGACGCTGCCGCCGGGCGAGGTGCTGATCTTCGGCGGCGATGAGGTCTACGCGAAGGCCTCGCGCGAGGAGTACGAGTCGCGCCTGGTCGCGCCGTACACCGAGGCGTTCGCGTCGGCGTCGCACTGGCCCAACGTCTTCGCGATTCCCGGCAATCACGACTGGTACGACGGGCTGGTCTCGTTCAGCCGCCTGTTCTGCAGCGCGAGCCCGCTGTTCGCGCCGTCCACGCCGCCGGGCACCGAGGGCCGCGGCTGCCGCACGTGGCAGAACCGCAGCTACTTCGCGCTCAAGCTGCCCGCGGACTGGTGGCTGCTGGGCACCGACGTGCAGCTCGACTCGGACATCGACGGCCCGCAGTTCGACTATTTTTCGGCGGTCGCCGCCCTGATCCCCGCCCACGGCCGCGTGCTGCTGGCGACGCCGGAGCCGCACTGGGTCTACGACCGCTGGCGGATGGAGGACGGCGACTCCACCGGCCTCGCGTCAAGCCACGCGCTGCGCCAGCTGGAGGCGCTGCTGGGCGACCGCATCAAGGTCTACCTCGCGGGCGACGCGCATCACTACATGGCGTACACGAACGCCGAGCACGGCATCCACTGGATCACCTGCGGCGGAGGCGGCGCGTTCCTGCACCCGACCCACGGCCCGTTCCTCGCGCCGAAGATGCAGGTGCACGTCGGCTGGCGCGCGGAGGACGCGACGCTGGACGCCGCCCACGTGCAGAGCTACCCCGACGCGGACACCTCGCGCCGCCGCACGCTGGCCGCGCTCGCGTTCCCGCTCTACAACAGCGGCTTCGGCATAGTCCCCGGCGCGGTGTACGTGATCATCCTCTGGCTGATGTTGCCGTGGCTGCCCGAAGCCTGGCGCCTCCACGAAAGCTCGCTGATCCAGGACCCCGCGCGCCTCGCCGACCTGCCCGCGATGGACCGCCTCGCGCACGTGTGGGGCGACGCCGTGAAGCAGGCGGTGTACGTCCCCGTGCCGCTGGACTGGCACACCGCGCTGCGCGTCGGCACCATCGCCGCCTTCGCGCTGTTGGTGGCCGCCTGCGTCGCGTTCGTGGACAGCCGGGTCCGCGGCCTGCGCCGCATCGCGCTGGGCTCCGCGCACGCGCTCATCCACGTGATCGCGGCAACGATGCTGACGACCTTCGGCACCTGGTTCTTCATGCGCGCCCCGCAGACCGCATCCGGCTGGGGCGTGGTGAGCGCCTGCGCCGCCGTGATCGCGCTCTGGGTCACCGACGCCGTGTTCTTCTCACGCTCCCGCGATTCCTTCTTCGCCACCGTGTTCTCCATCGACGGCGTGACCGTCGGCCTGACGATCCTGCTAGCCCAATATTTCGTCCCTTTCCTATCTCTCGAATTCGCCCGCTTCTGGAGCCTCTCCCTGTTCACCCTGGCCGCCGGCTGGATCCTGGGCTCGATCATCTTCGGCATCTACCTCTTCGTGATGCTCAACGTCCTGGGCCTGCACTGGAACGAGACGATGTCCGCCATCCGCACCGAGAACTACAAGTCCTTCCTGCGCCTCGTGTTCGCCCCCGAGGGCCAGCTCACCATCTACCCCATGAAGATCGAGGACCCCGACGCCGCGGATACGAAAGCCGAGCTGATCGGCACGCCGCTGACCGTCTCGCCGGACACTCATCGCGGATGAAGGTGAAGGTGAAGGAGGAGGAGGTGGAGGAGGTACACGGGTGTGAGGAGGGGGTGAAGGTGAGAGGTGGAGGTGGAGGTGCGGGACGCCGCGAACGCGGTTGGTGACGCGGAGCAAGAGCGCTGGCTGCGATTCGGCGTCATCAACCCACAAACGCCGTTTGCCTCCGGCGGCCAAGGCTTCGCCCTGGACCCACCAGGGCGCTTCGCCCCTGGACCCCGACCAGGCGCTGCGCCCTGGACCCGCCAGCCAGAGCGCGACCACGGGCGTGCACCGGCGCCTCCACCTCCACGCGCACCTGCACCTGCACCGCCTCTTCCTCCTCCTCCTTCACCTTGCACCCGTGCACGCCCTCTTCCTCCTCCTCCTTCACCTTGCACCCGTGCACCTCCTCTTCCTCCGCCTCCTTCACTTCCACCGCGCGATCTCACCCGGTGGAGCGCCGGAAGAACGCGCGAGATGACGAGCGGCGAGCGCCAGCGGAGAAGGCAGCTCGGGTGGCGCGAGGTGTCATCGCAACGCGCGCTAGCGCAGACGCTAATCCACCTTGCCCGTCCACTTCGTCTTCCACCTTCACTTCCCGCTTCCCGCCTGCTCCGTGCACCATCCACCTCCACCCCCACTTCCGGACGGAAGAAGGACGAGGAAGGGGCACGGTGCAGGTGGTAGGGGGGATGTGGACGAGGAGGAGGAAGTGGAGGTGGAAGCGCCTACCGCACCCGCGGGGCCCAGTAGCTGAGGCGGTCTTGCCAGTAGGCGTCGGGGATCACGATGGGGACGGACAGGCGGGTGCGGTGGGCGGGTTTGCCGGGTAACTGCGAGGACGGGACGTCCAGGTACATGGACGCGGTGCCGTCCAGGACCTGGAGGCCGATGGCGTCGGGTTTCGCGAAGCCCAGGGGTTTGCCGTTGCGCAGGAGGGGTTTGCCCTCGCCTTCCCAGGCGTAGGTGGTGGCCTCGACCTTGGCGTCGCCTCGCTTGATGGCGAGCAGGAGCTGTTGCTTGGTGGGGTCTGATTGCCCGGCGATCGAATGAAAGAGGTCGACGCGGAGGGCGTCCATCGTGGAGTAGATGGCGCCGATGGCGTCCAGGCGGCCGCTGGTCCAGGTGTCCTGCTTCCAGGCGGCGGTCACCAGGGACACGATGCCGGCGATCACGATCAGGCCGATGGAGCCGATCACCAGGACCTCGATGAGCGACATGGCGGCGCGCCTCACTCGGTCATCTCCCGTGAGGTCGCGGCGGGCGAGAAGGCGACGCGGAACATCTCGGGGCGGTCGAGGTTGTCGCGCATCACGCGCTGGCGGGACGCGTCGAAGTCCAGCTTGCCTCCGTACTGGTCGCCGGTCGAGACCTTCGCCACGATCAGCGAGCCGGCCAGCGCGGTGTCCGCGCCCATCTGCACGCCGCCGCGCACGACGATCGATGCGTCGATGCGGCCGTGGGTGGTCAACACGCCCTCGGCTTGCACGACCAGCAGGTCGTTCGCGGGGTCCTGGACCTTCACGTCGTCGAGGTCCACCAGGCCGGTCGCGCACACCACGAGGCGGCCGTGGAACGTGCGGCCCTTCAGCTTCAGCGGCTCGTCGCGGTTGTCCACGAACGCCACGCCGGACACCGACAGCGGCGGGCTCTCGCGCGCGTAGCCGTCGAGCATGTCCAGCAGCCGCTGCGACGCCCCCTGTCCCTCGAACAGGAAGAACGCGCGGCGGCGCCACTCCTGCGGCGTCAGCTGGCCCGCGAGCGCCATCAGCTGCTCCGCGGCCGGGCCCCCGACCTCCTCGAACTGCGCCTGGTAGCCCTTCGCCTCCTCCAGCAGCGCGCTGTGCGCCTGGGCGATCTGGCCCGCCTTCTTCGCGGTGCCCGCGGGGTCGCTCGCCGCCTGGCCGGCCAGGTCGCTCGCCGGGCCGAGCGCCTCGATGCGCCGGTGCGCGGCCTCGATCTTCGGCCAGAGGTAGATGCGCGTCAGGTCGGGGATCTGCGCGGCGCTCGAGCGCACCACGTATTTCGCCGGGAATCGATGGATCTCGCGGTCGAGGTCATCGATCAGCGGCGGAGGCGCCTCGCCCACCACCGAGCCGCCCGCGGACTTCACGCCGTTCGCGATCTGTCCGATGATCGAGACGGCCTCCTCCATCCACCCATTGGTTTGATCCCCAACGAGTGGCCTGGCGTCCAGCACCAGCACCGACGCCCCGTCGAAGGGCGCCGGCAACGCGGTCAGCGCCAGGCGCATCTCGCGGCCCTCGCGCACGACGCGCGCGAGCCCGCTGACCTCGTGCAACGCCCGGGCCTCGATGCGCACGTCCGCGATGCCCTCGCGGGTGCGCACCGACGTGGGGTTGCGCGGTCCGATGGTCACCTTCACCTTGCCGTCCACCAGCTTGTAGCCCGCCAGCTGCGGGTCCTCGGCCAGCATCTGCGCGAGGTGCGGGACCTCCAGCGTCAAGGTCTGCGCGGTCGCCGAAGCGCCGCGCAACGTCAAGTACAGCGGATTCCCGGAGTCGGTCGAGCCGTGCTCGAGCACCCACCAGGCCTCCGCGACCGCGGCGCGCGCCACGTCTCCGCACACGGCGCTCCGCACGGAGCGCGCGACGTTGCCACGCGTGTGGCTGCCCTGCAGGTGCCGCGCGATCAGGAGCGGCACGAGCAGAGCCAGCGCCAGCAGCGCGACGGGCAGCGCGACCGCGGTCCCGGCGCGGCTCACTTCGGCGTGGTCTGGCTGGGATCGGGCGGAGGCAGCGCGGTCGGCGGGATGACCTCGGTGGTGGTCGGGATCGTGGCCGGCACGCCCGGAGTGCCCGGCGGGATCCACTCGCCGGTGTTCGGGTTGAACCAGCCCTGGCGCCCGGACCTCCAGCCGCCCCATCCGCGCGTGCGCGTGATGATGTCGATCTCACCCGGCTTGATCTTGATGATGGTGGTCGTCCCACCGCCGCGGCGCCGCGCCCACCAGGGCTCGCGATCCGGAGGCAGCGGCTGGGGCGGAGGCACCGGGATCACCACCGTGGTGGTCGGCGTCGGAGGCGACGCGAGCGGCCCCGGCGTTGTGGTCGTGGTGGTGCCCGGCGTCGAGGGCACCGGCGTGGTGATGATCACGATCGTGGTGGTGCCCGGCACGGGCGGCACGGAGGTCACGGTGGTGGTCGGGGGAGTCGAGGGCACCGCAGGCGTCACCGCAGGCGGAGCAGGCTGCTGGATGACCACCGGCGGATTGTCGCCGCCGCCGCAACCGGTGATCATGACGCAGACCGCCGCCATGAAGATGGCGCGCATGGATCCGAGAGACATCGAGTTCCTCCTAAGCGGCGTGACGGGCGCTTTCCAGGCGCCGCGGCAACATCGCTCCGGTCCAGCCCCCATCCGCCCGGCGGAGGATGCGAATAGAGGCAGCTTCAAGCGTGTGACGACCACTACCCAGCGACGTGGGCAACCAGCGGACCCGTGCCTGCAAGCGCACGAGCCCGTCTTCGAGCCTCTCCGCGATGAGTACCTCCGCGTAGATCTCCGGACTCGGTCCCCAGAGCTCTTCGGGCGGGTCCCCCGCGGCCGCCGGAACCGGCAGCTCGGTGGTCACCACGCCCCTCGGTATCGAGATCCAGCCCTTGCCCTCCGCGGCATCCAGGATGGTCTGGATGCGCGCGTGAGCCAGGAGATATGTTTCGCTGAATCCCGCTTCTCGTCCCGTATCGGCCATCGAGCGCAGCATAGGAACCAGCGCCACGCCCAGCAGCACGACGGCGAGCATCACTTCCACCGCGGTCATACCCTTTGGTCGCGATGGTACGGTACGGCGGCTCTCTCTGTCACACGATCGTAACAAAAACGGCTCTCCAAGCGGATTAGGGACCGGTTGGAAGCTCAGCGTACAGCCCGCGGCACGCGCGCCGCAACGTGCGCCTACCCTCCAACCTTAGAGAAACCGTTCACGCATTGCCGGATCGGGCATCATGCACGCGTCGCGCTTGCCGAAGATGCGATAGCGATACCGCGCGATCAGGTCGTACGCGACGTCCATGACCGCCGCCGGCACCACGCGCCCGATCGCCGCGAGCTTCCACGGCCACCCCAGCTTCGACGCGCAGTGCAGCGCCGCGCGCGAGCGCGACATCACGCGCTCCTCCGCCGTCCCGTAGCCCTCGATCACGTACACCGTGTCCAGGTCCTGGGGGTTCTTGCCGTGCTTCGCCAGCACCGCGCGCGCCACCTCACCCTGCAACGGCGCGAAGCGGAACATCCCCGACGGATCGTGCCTCAACAGGAACTGCACGCTCGCGTTGCAGAACCCGCACACGCCGTCGAACAGCACCAGCGTCTTCCCGATCGTTTCGTTATTCATTGAAATAAAAAATGGGAGCGGTCCCGTCGGACTGCTCCCATTGTACCTGCCCGGGTCGCGGCCGGACAGGCCCGTGTTCTAGCGCTCTTCCTTGAGGAACTCGCGGATGTTCTCGCGGGCGCGGTGGAGCCGGCCCTTGATCACTTCCTCGTTGGTCCCCAGGATCTGCGCCATCTGCTCGTAGCTGTGGCCCTGGATCGGCCCCAGGATCATCACCGCGCGCTGGTTGGGCGGCAACCGGCGCACCGCGGAGTCCAGCGCCCGGTAGAGCGCCCGGGACTGCACTTCCTTCTCCGGATCGCTGCCGCTCGCGGTGCCGGTCGGCGGCAGCTGCGCGTCGGTGACCTCCTCGAAGGAGGTCTCGCGCCGGTGCCTCACCGCCCGCTTCACGTACTGCAGCGACACGTTCGTCGCGATGCGGAAGATCCAGGTATAGAACTTGGAGCGCCCCTGGAAGCCCGACAGGTTCTTGTAGGCCTGGTAGAAGACTTCCTGGGTCACCTCCTCCGCTTCCTGCGCCGATCCGACCATCCGGTAGACGAGGTTGTAAATCTTCCGCACGTACTTGTGGTACAGCTCCTCGAAAGCCGGTCGGTCGCCGTTGACGGCCCGCGTCACGACGTCTGGTTCCTGATCCTGTACGGATTCAGGCGTGTTGATGATGGCAAGGGACTGCAAGGAAAAACCCCCCGTGAAGTCGAAACCAGGGTTGGCCAGGTCCAGCGACCGGCGAACCGGTCGCGAAGATCGGAAGAAACGAGCTCGGTCTTGACCGTCTCGGGATTTAGCCCAGAACCGGCAGCAGCTTGCTGCGCGCCAGCTTCTTGACCTTGGCGGTCTCGCCCTCGGGCGCGGTCGCGGCCTCGGAGGCCTCCTCCGCGTCCAGGCGGGCCATCAGCGACGTGAAGATGCTCTGCGGAGGCTCCAGATCGGGCATCATCCGCAGGCCGTCCTGCAGCGTCTGCATCGCGGCCAGCTCATCGCCGCACGGGCGGCACGCCGAGGCGTGCTCGACGCCTTCCAGCAACGTGCCGACGGGGAGCTCCTCGCTCACGAAGTCGCCGAGCATATCCTTGAACTCGTTGCAGCCCAGAGCAAGCTCGACGGGCTGCGTCGGATCGAACGCGAGGGGCACGATCGGGCCGGCCATATCCAGCCGCGCCGCGAACATCCGCTCGATCTGCGGACTGGGTTCCTGCATCGGGAACAGCTCGGGAAGGATCCCGAGGCCCTGCTCCACCTTCACCGCGAGCTGGTATTCCTGCTCGCAATCGGCGCAATCGCCGCGGTGCGCATCCGCATCGGCGCGCATCTCCGCCGGCGCATCCGCGCTCAGCATGTCCGAAAGTGTAGACCGGAACCACCGGCACGCATCGGAGCTCGACGTCTTCTTCACACAACCTCCAGTTCTTCGCCCGGGATCCCGCGCGATCCCATTGCCCCCGGCTCTACGGGTGCGGCGTTCAGTAAGTTACGGCAGGGTGCGGCAAGTTACGCATGATTTTCGTAACTTGTGTGCGCTGCGGAGAACGCCTCATGAAGCGGACTTTGCTAGAGCTCGGGGACAAGCGACCTCAGCCATTCGGCCGCCACGTTGACCCAGCTGGAGGTCAGCGCGCCCCTCCGGGCCTCCATGCGGCGCCCCAGCTCGTCCAGCTGCGGGCGCGTGAGGTGGCGGCGCGCCATCGCGAAGGCCCCCTCCGGCGCGTCCTCCTCCTCCGCGATGTGCCGCAGCGTCATGTCGCGCAGCAGCTTCATCTTCGCCGCGAACCGGTCGTGATCGGGTGTCAGGCGGGCGAGCTCGGCCAGCAGGCGCTTCACCACCAGGTGCTCCTCGACGGCCCCGGCGATGGCCTCGCGCGCGTCCTTGCGCAGCGCCGGATAGAACAGCTCGTCCTCGAGGCGCGCGTGCACGGTGAGCTCGCCGTGGATGTCCTCGAACAGCTGCTGGCGGCGCTCGGGGTCCTCGATGGCGTCGTACCGCCGGAAGAGCTCCTTCACCCGGTTATGGTCGTGCTTCAAGAGCCGCGTGACGTCCATCGGCGCACCCCCCGCTCCCTTGAGTTGGAGGTGGGGGAGGTGGAGGTTCGGCGAACTATCGCGGGACGACGACCTCGAGCGGGCGCCCGCGCACGGAGACCGTCACGCGGATCGAGGCGGCGTCGGCCTGCGCGTGCGCCCCCGGCAGATCGGCGATGCCGGAGGCGCCGGCGGGCAGCGAGGCGGCCAGCGACGAGCCCGCGGTGCGCGCCCGGATACGTGCCGCGGCATGCGCGGCGCGGCGCAGCGCGGTGAGCGCGGCGTCGGTCTGCACGATGGCCACGGCGAGCGCGAGCGTGCCCACGAACGACACCAGCGTGACGAACGTGAACCCGCGCCTGCGCCTCATCGCGCGCTCCCGATGGGGATCGCGCGCGCGAGCAGCGCGTCGGCGTCCCCCGGCCCGCGCACGGTGGCGAGCACGATCATTCGAGCCCCAACGGTCTCGATCGCCAGCGCCCGCGCGTGCAGCGACGGCCAGCGCCGCGCCCGGCCGTCCGCGGCGTGGCGCTCGAGCCCCGCGGCGGTCTCGTTCCAGCGCACCAGCCCGTCGCGCGTGGGCAGCGTGACCTCCGCGGCCGTCGCGTGCGGCAGCGCGGTGGTCGCGTCGGCGTCCAGCGAGAGCTGCTCGGAGACGGCGGCGAGGTCGGTGAGCGCGTCCACCTCGCCGTCCAGGCGGGCCTGCAGCTTGAGGTGGGTGAGGTACCCGTCCCACAGCAGCGTGATGCCGCTGCAGATCACCGCCAGCGCGAGCAACGCTTCGATGAGCGTGAAACCATGGAAATTACTTCGGCGCAACGGCGGTCACCTCCTCCACCCCGGTGTGCGAGCCGGCCGTCCAGCGCACCGCGGCGGTGACGCGCTGCGGGGCGGTGGTGATGGTCGCGCCGGTCGCGGACAGCAGGCGGTCGCGGGTCGCGCGGTCGGGCGCGAGGCTCGCGATCAGCGCGGCGGAGGCGGCGGTCTCGGTGGCCGCCAGGCGCGCACGGGCCCCACGCACGCTGCGCAGCTGCACGCCGCGCAGCTGGTGCAGGCCGGCGATCAGCAGGCCCAAGAGCGCCATGCCGATGAGCGCGTCCACCAGCATGAACGCGCCGCGCCTCCGCCTCACCGGCCCGCCTCGAGCTGCAGCGGCAGCATCTCCTCGAGCGAGGTCAGGCCCTGCGCGACCAGGCGGCGCGCCGACTCGCGCATCGGCACGAAGCCCTCGCGCGCGGCCAGCTCCTCGAGGTCCTCGGGCGCGACCTGCACGCGCAGCGCGCGCTTCACCTCGCGGGTCATCTCCAGCAGCTCGCCGACCGCGATGCGGCCCGAGTAGCCGGTGCCGAGGCACTGCTCGCAGCCCTTCGCGCGGTACAGCGTGTGCCCGGTGAGGCCGCAGCGCGCGACGAGCTCCTCCGGGTGCTGGGCCTCCTCGCGGCACTCGGGGCACAGCCGGCGCACGAGGCGCTGCGACAGGATCCCCGACACGCTCGCGAGCAAGAGCGGCAGCGCCACCTCGAGGTCCATCAGCCGCGCGAACAGGCTCGTCGCGCGATCGGTGTGCACCGTCGAGAGCACGAGGTGCCCGGTCAGGCCGGCCTGCACGGCGATGCTCGCGGTCTCGGGGTCGCGGATCTCGCCGACCATGATGACCTCGGGGTCCTGCCGCAGCAGCGACCGCAGCGCCGCCGCGAACGTGAGCCCGACCGCGCTGTTGATCTCGGTCTGCGCCACGAAGCCGAGGTTGTTCTCCACCGGGTCCTCGATGGTCGCGATCGAGCGCGCCGCGCCGGTCGCGTCGTGGATCTCCTTCACGCACGCGTAGAGCGTGGTGGTCTTGCCGACCCCCGCCGGGCCCACCACGAACACGTTGCCTTGGTGCGCGGTCAGCATCCGCCGCAGCCGCTCGAGCACGTCCGCCGCGAAGCCCAGCGCCTCGAGCGAGAGGTGCTGCTTGGAGAACGCGAAGATGCGGATCACGCTCTTCTCGCCGTTGATGGTGGGGAAGAACGAGGTGCGGAGGTCGAGCTCGTCCACGCCGTCGAGGTGGATGCGGCCTTCCTGCGGCGTCGACACCTTGTACACCTGCAGCCGCGACATCACCTTCATGCGCGCGATCAGCCGCGTGCCCAGGTCGATCGGGTAGCGGCCCACGGTGATGAACGTGCCGTCGATGCGGTAGCGCAGCCGGTACTGCCCGTTCACCGGCTCGAGGTGGATGTCGGAGGCGCGGCGCCGCACCGCCTCGCGCAGCACCGCGTCCACCAGCGGGACCACGGTGCCCTCGCCGAGGTCGGTGCCGGCGCGCAGGCTCTCGAGCAGCGTCATCGTTTCCATATTTCTAGAAATCCATGTTCGCGACCATCTGCACGATGGGCGCGAACACCGACAGCACCACCGGGCCGACCACCAGCGCCAGCATCAACAGGAACGCGGGCTCCATCACGCGCGCCGCCATCTCGCTGCGGTGGCGCGCCTCCTCCTCGTAGAAGTCCGAGAGCTCGATCAGCACGTCGTCGAGGTTCTCGCCGGTCTCGCCCAGGCTGACCAGCCACGAGAACGAGTCCGGGAACACCTTGTGCCGCGCGAGCTGCTCGGAGAACCGCGAGCCCTCGCGCAAGCTGGCGGCCAGCTCGTCGAGGGTGCGCGTCACGATCGGGTTGTCGGGGTCGAGGTTCAGCTTCGAGACCGCCTCCTGCAGCGGCACTCCGGAGCGGAGGAGGAGGCCGAGGCCGCGCGCCATCGACGCGGTCAGCGTGGCGCGGTACAGGTCGCCGACGTACGGCAGCTCGAGCTGGATCCACGCGGTGAGGCGCCGCAGCGGCCCGACCGGGTGCAGCAGCGCGACCGCCACCAGCGTGCCGAGCAGCAGGATCGTGAGCGGGTGGCCGACGAGGTTCAGCGCGAGCCAGCTGACGCCGCGGGTCAGCATCGGCGTGGCCTCGATGTCGCGGGTCATCGTGGAGGTGCGGGCGGCCGCGAACATGCACACCGGGATGATGCCGAGCACGGTGAGGCCGATCACCAGCTTGGGATAGAGGAGCGCCTGGCGGAACGAGTTCCCCAGCCGGATCGAGGCCCGGCAGTGCCGGCTGGTGTACTCGAGCATCTCGCCGAGGTTGCCCGCGCGCTCGCCCGCCTCGAGCAGCGCGATCACCAGCGGCGGCAGGCGCGCCTGCGTCTTGCGCAACGCTTCGACGATCGTCGAACCACGCGAGACGTGGATCTCGAGCTGCGCGGCCAGCGCGCGGATGCGGCGCGAACCCGCCTCCTTGGCCAGGCGGCGCAGGCCCACGTCGATGGGCAGGTTCACCCGCACCATCGTGCGCAGGTAGTCGAGGAACAGCGCGGTGTCTTCCTCGGAGAGCGCCGGGTTCGTGAACATCCCGAGCATCGCGTCAGGTCTCCTGCAGGATCCCGAGGATCGCGAACAGCACCGTGAAGACCGAGAACCACAGCGCGGCCACCAGCGAGCCCATCACCAGGATGACCACCGGCTGGATGTACGCCTGCGACTTGCGGATGATGCCCTCGGCGTCCACGCGGCACTCGTCGGCCAGCTCGATGAAGCTGGCCGCGAGCATGCCCTCGGGGATGCCCAGCCGCAGCTTGAACACGAACACGTGGGGCAGCACCGGGACGCTGGCAAGGACCTCCGCGAGCGGCTCGCCGGCCTCCGCGCGGCGCGAGGATTCGCGCATCACGTCGCGCAGCCAGTCGTCGGGCACCGAGTCGGCACCGAGCTTGAGCGCCTCGTGCAGCACCACGCCCTGGTTCAGCAGGCCGGCCACGCAATCGCAGTACGCGGCCAGCGCGAGCTCGCGCTGCGCGCGCCCGTAGAACGGCAGCCGCGCCACGATCTGACGCGCCGCGTCACGCACGGTGGACGCCCAGCTCGAGCGCATCAGCTGCCGCACGCCCGCGCCCAGCGCGACCACGGTCAGCGCGATGAACACGCCGATGGCGAGCGCGGAGGTGTCGGCCAGCCGCAGCACCAGCGCGCTGGTGATCGGGTAGCGCGCCTGGAACTCCGGCTGCGCGCGCGCCACCGCGCCGGCGCTGTCGAGGAAGTCCGGCAGCATCATGCCGCCCAGCACCGCCAGCAGCAGCAGGATCGAGCCGGTGAGGAACAGCGGATACGCCCAGTCGCGCTCGAGCAGCCGCAGGAAGTGGCACCGGCGCGCCTGCAGCTCGGCGAGGTTCTCGGCCACGCTGTCCATGTGCCCGCCGCGCTCGCCGGCCTTCACGCCCGCGATCATCCACGGCGGGAACACGTCGGGCGCCCCGGCCAGCGCGTCCGACACCGCGGTGCCGCCCCGCACCTTCAGCGCCGCCGCCCGCAGCGCCTCGCGGCACCGCACCGGCATCGCCTCGGTGGACGCGAACCGCTCGAGGAAGTCGACGATCGGCACCCCGCGCTTGAGCGCGAACGCCATGAAGCGCAGCAGCGTCCCCAGGAACGCCGCGTGCGCGAACGGGGTGGTGAACGGCGACATCGCGGCCCATCGTACCAACTGGAGCGCCCCGGTTCCAGCAGGGTCAGCGCGCCGCGGCCACGTCCTCGCGGGCGGTGAGGTCCATGCTGGCCAGCACGTTGCTCCACAGCGCGCGGTTCGCGGCGATGAACCCGGTGATCCCGTAGAGCTCGACCTCGTAGCGGAGGCCGCCCTTCACGGTCTCGAGGTAGCGGACCGCGCGCGCGCCGCCCTGCACCTGGAACCGGCCCGAGACCTCCGTCCACGCGTGGCCGTCGATGAACGCGACGCCCGCGCGGTCGACCTCGACGTGGAAGCGCCTCCGCCGCTGCGCCAGCCGCGCGCTCGCGCCCGCGATGTCGGCGGCGCCGGGGGTCGCGTCGGCGCGCGTCTTGCGCACCGCGAGCGCCGCCACGGGCGCGCCGCCGCCGACCGCGTACACGAAGCCGACGGTGCCGTCCGCGGCGTTCTTCGCGGCCCAGCCGGCCGGCGGCTGCAGGCTGAACGAGCCGTCGGACGCGCTGACGCGGGGGCCCAGCGCCTGGGCGTCCTGGACCCACACGCTGGCCGGCAGCCGCTCGGGGACGAACGCCTGCAGGTGGGTGCGCAGGGTGAACGCACCCACCACCGCGAACAGCGGCGCGATCACCAGCGCGAGCGAGCGGCGGTGATGGAGGCGGAGGTCGAGGTCGTCGGGGCGCAGGCCCGTGCAGTACGCCCTGGCGGCGGGCCGTCCCAGCAGGAACAGGCCGGCGAGGCCGAGCAGCACGTTGCCGGGCACGAGCTCCGCGCGGCCCATCGCGTAGAGCGGCGCGGCGGCGAACAGCTGGAGGCCGTGCGCGGCGAAGAGGGTGCGCCGCGCGCGCTCGGAGCCGGACCACAGGAACGCGGCGGGGACGAGCACCGCTGCGGCGCACATCGCGATCTGCGCCGCGATGCGCCCGGGCGCCGCGCCGTCGGTGAGGTAGCCGGCGTTGAGCCACAGGCCGATCCAGCCGCCGGCCGCGATCAGCGCGAGCGCATAGGCCTCGAGCGTCCACGGGACCGGCACCGCGCGCGCGACCGGCGCGGGCTCGGCGACGGCGCCGGACGGGACCGTGGCCGGGCCGAGGCCCAGGCGCGCGGGCGCCCCGGAGCGCAGGTCCGGGGGCCGCGGGGGCTGGACCTCGGGCAGCGTGCGACGCCGGACCTGGCCGGTCCTGCCGGAGCTCGACGCCTCCTCCTCCACCGCCCAGGGTTGCTGGCCGGGGTCGAAGGGCAGCGCGGTGCCGATGCCGGGGCGCGACGGGGGCAGCATGCGGACGGCCTCGCGCAGGCGCGCGGCGAGCTCGCCCGGCGTGGACGGGCGGTCCTCGCGGTCCTTCGCGAGCGCGGCGAACAGCACCGCGACGACCGGCTGCGGCACGCCGGCGGGCTCGGGGACCGGCTCGTTGCGGATGGCCCACGCGATGTCGCCGCCCACGTACGGCGGTTGCAGCGTGAGCATCTGGTAGAGCGTGGCGCCCAGCGAGTAGACGTCGGCGCGGCCGTCGAGCTTCTGGCAGGCGAGCTGCTCGGGGGACATGTACGCGAGCGTGCCGGCGGGCACCGCGCCGGTCTGCCTGGTTCGATAATTCGTGAGCTCTGCAGCGATGCCGAAGTCCGCGAGCTTGGCCTCGAACGAGCCGTCCGGCTGAGGATCCAGCATCACGTTGGACGGCTTGAGGTCGCGGTGGACGAGGTTCTTGGAGTGCGCGTGATCGAGGCCGCTCGCGACGCCCTCGATCAGCGGCAGCGCCTCCGCCGGCGTGTACGGGCCGAGGTCCTTGCGCTTGCGCATCGCGAGGTCGGCGGCGAGCGTGGGGCCGGAGATGTACTCCATCACCAGGAACGAAGGCTCGCCGGGCTCGAGCGTCATCAGGCGCACGATGTTCGGGTGGGCGAGCTTCTGCGAGAGCTTCGCCTCCTGCTTGAGCGTCTCGCGCGCCTCGGGGTCGCGCCACAGATCACCCGGCAATATCTTGAGCGCGACCTCCGTGCCGTCCATCGCCTCGTCGGCCGCGAGCCACACCTGGCCCATGCCGCCCTCGCCCAAGAGCTTCTGCACGCGGTATCGGCGGGCCAGCAGCGTGCCGGCCTCCATCTCCCCGGGCTTCTTGACCGGCACCGGCAGCGGGACCGACGGGGCGGCGACGGGGCCGACGCCGATCTCCGCGTCGGGCGAGAGCTGCTTGTAGAACGCGAGCAGCTCGCGGCGGAACGTGCGCGCGCTGTCGAAGCGGCGCGCGGGGTCCTTGGCGAGCGCGGTGACGAGGATGCGCTCGAGCTCTTCGGGCACCGCGGGGTTGATGGTGCGGATGAGCGGCGCGGCGTCGGTGGTGTGCTGGGTGAGGTAGTCGATGGTGTCCGGGCCGGTGAACGGGCGCCGGCCGGCGGCGAGCTCGAACAGGATGCAGCCGATCGAGTAGATGTCGGAGGAGACCGTCGTGGAGCCGCCGCGGCACTGCTCGGGGCTCATGTACGCGGGCGTGCCGACGATGCGGCCGACCAGCGTGCCGGAGGAGACGGCATGCGCCTTGGCGAGGCCGAAGTCGCCGATCTTCGGCTTCGCGGAGGCCGAGAGCAGGATGTTGCCCGGCTTGAGGTCGCGGTGGATGACGCCCTTCTTGTGCGCGGTCTTGAGGCCGTCGAGGACCTGCAGGATGATGCGCAGCGTCTGCACCAGCGTGAGCGGCGGCTTGCGCGAGATGCGCTTGGCGAGCGTCTCGCCCTCGACGTACTCGCAGACCATGTACGGCTTGCCCGCGTCGGTGCCGACGTCGTACAGCGCGAGGATGTTCGGGTGGTTGAGGCTCGCGAGCACGCGCGCTTCCTTCTCGAGGCGGCGCGCTTCCTCGGTGCTCAGCACGTCCTCGCGCACGACCTTCACGGCCACCAGGCGGTCGAGCTTGACCTGGCGCATGAGATAGACGGCGCCCATCGCGCCCTTGCCCAGCAGGCCCATCACCTGGTGCTGCTCGAGGAACTGGCGCGTGAACGGCGGGACCCAGCCCTCGGGCAGCGGCTCGAACGATTGCCCGCCGCTGGGCGCGAACGCGTCGACGGTGTTGTCGGCGGTGTCCTCGGGGGATGGCGCCAGCGCGCCCGCGGCGACCGGCGGCCCGGGCCGGCGCGCGCCCGGTGTGGGCGGGGTCGTCGGAGGCGGTTCGGGCTTCGAGGAGCCGGTGCGCACCGGCGGCTCGGGCAGCACGCACAGCGCGCCGCAGCCCGGGCACTCGACGCGTCCGGAGACGCTCGGAACGCCCCCGAGCGAGCGCGCGCAGGCCGGACACGAGATGACCGATTCGCTCATGGAAAGCCCTTGATTCCTACCACGAGCGCGGCCTCGCGGGCCATCCGGACGAGCCATCCGGATGAGGAGGTGTGTATAGTGTTCCCCGCATGAACGACACCGAAGGCGAAGCGACCGCGGAGCGGCTGCTGAGCGAGCTGGACGGTGAGGCGCAGGCGGTGCTCGCCTCCGAGCTGGACGCGCTGGCGAAGATCGCCGCGCTGACCGAGTCCGTGCAGGCCAAGCTCACCGCGCTGTACCAGGCCAAGTTCCCCAAGGCCTGCGCGACCTGCGGCAAGACCTACGAGACGCGCGAGGACTACCTCAAGGCCACCGCCGCCCTGGCCGCGAAGAGCACGATGGTCAACAAGATGGGCGTGCAGGAGTACCGCAACTGCGAGTGCGGCTCGACGCTGATGGTGTGGACCAAGGAGCGCCGCGACAACACCCCGTTCGGCGCCCGCCGCCGCGAGCTGTTCGACGCCTGTCTCGAGAAGCTGAAGGCCGCGTCCGGCGAGCCCGATGACGTGCTGCGCAAGCGCCTCCGCGAGCTGTTCCACGAGATCGCGGAGAAGCTGACGCGGCCGGAGCGGACGCCGGCCTGATCACACCTCGGCGAACGGAGCGGGATAGACCGCGCGTCCCGGGCGCAGCGAGCCCTCGCGGAGCTCGAGCGCCATGAACGAATCCCCGGCGGCATCGTACGGCCCGCTGATGCCCAGCCCTCGCGCCGGAACGAAGCCGAACCGCGGATAGTACGCGGAATGTCCGAGCACGATGACGCCCGGATAGCCGAGCTCCCGCGCCGCCGCGAGCCCGGCCCGCACCAGCGCCGAGCCGACGCCGCGCCGTTGCCAGGCAGGCAACACCGCCACCGGCGCCAGCGCGAGCGCCGCGTATTCGCCTCCGGCCTCCACGATCGGCAGCCGCGTGAACAGGATGTGCCCGACCGCGACCGGACCGTCGCACGCGACGAGCGAGAGCTCCGGCACGAACGCGGGCGTGCGGCGCAACGCAGCCACGAGCCGCGCCTCCGCATCTCCTCCGAACGCTTGCTCGTTGATGTCCGCTATCGCCTGCGCGTCGGAGGCCGACTCCGTTCGAACGGTGATCACGCCGCCAATCACTTGTGCTCGAACAGCCCCATGCGGTTGCCGGCGATGTCCACGAACACCGCGAAGGTCCCGACGCCGGGGACCGTCGTGCACGGGACGGCGACCGTCGCGCCGGCCTGCGTCACCTCATCGAGCTTGGCCTTGACGTCGCTGACGCCGATGTACAGCACGCGCTCGGCCGGCGCGCCCTTCTCCTGGCGGAAGCCGGCCTTGAGCCCCGGATTTCCGCCCGCGCGCGTGTAGGTGTACCCGGGAAACGGCCGGCTCTCCGGCTTCCATCCGAAGTGCTGGTCGTAGAACTTCTCGAGCTTCGTCACATCGTCGCCGGTCAGTTCGAAGAACACCACGGGAGAGGACACGTCGCGGATCACCATCCATCGGTTCGAGGGCCGTACGGGTTCGCGCCGGGGAGCATCGTATCACGCGCGCGTCAGGAGGCGAGCGCGCGGAGGCTCAGCGATTCGCGGCCGGGCTGATGCCGAGGCGCGCGCAAAAGTCGTCGAAGGGCAGCGCCTTGCGGACCGTGAAGTTGATGATCTTCGCCTGGAACTGTCCGTCCTCGACGATGAAGCTGTCGATCCCGTCGAGGACCGCCACGTCGGCCTCGGGGTTCAGGTAGGCCCAGCGCTCGGTGACCCAGCCGCCCTTGCCGGTGTCGCGGACCACCGTGTCGACCATCGTGTACTGCGTGGTCGGCACCACGGCCATCAGGTCCTTGTTCGCCTGCCGCACGCCGGCGTGTCCGTGATACATCCCCGGCGCGGTCCCGATGCAGGACAGCGTGATGTTCTTCGCATAGTTCCGTTCGATGTCCAGCGGCACGTTGTTGATGTACCGCAGCAGGATGTGCTCCCAGTAGACCTCGCCGACCGTGCGCCCGCGGATCGGCTTCAGGTTCCCCGACAGCACGCGCTCCAGCGTGTCCCGGCTCGGCCGGCTGGCGACGTCGCGAACGTTCGCGACGATCTTGGCGAACTCGCGCCGCAACCAGGCCTGGCCCGCCGGATGCCGCGGGTCCGTGTCCTGCGCGGGCCCCCGGGCCACCGCGCCCCGCACGGCCAGCAGCAACACCGCGAGCAGAACGATTGCGATCGTGCGTCTCATCGAGCATCTCCTACCAGGCATCTAGCGCATCGTGTGGTGGGCCGGACGAAGCTCGACTCTAGCGTCCCGCGCGCGCGAATTCCATCGGGTCCGCGGGAGCCGCGTGCCGGAAGTTTAGCTTGCTCGCTAGACCGTCCCCGGGTATGCTCCCGGGCCGAGGGGAGCATCTTGGATTCAGACCTGGACCCGGGCGGGTGGACCTGTGAGGAGTCTCCGGCGATCGTCCGGCTTCACCGGCCGCTGGGCTCGGCCGCGACGATCGTCTACCTCGTCGTGATGCTCGGATTCCTGATCGGCGTCGTGATCTTCCTCATCTGCGCGATCCAGCTGCGAAGCGTCCCGCTGATCGCCACCGCCGCCGTCCTCCTCCTGACGAACCTCGCGGGACTGTACCTGGGCGCGGCGACCTCGATGAATCGCCTGTCGGTCGAGCTGGGCCCGCAGAAGCTCGTGGTCCGCGTGGGCCCCGTCCCGATGCGAGCCGACGTGGTGATCGCCCGGAATCGAATCAAGGACCTGGCCCCGGCGCCATCGGCCTCCATCTTCGGCCTCTGCCCGGGCATGATCGCGACGCTGGATGACGGGACTCACCCGTGGATCTTCGCCCACCCCATCCCGGAGGCCGACGCGCACTACCTCCAGCAGCTGCTCCTCGAGCGTCTGCGTCAGTGACTCGCGCGGCCGCTTGCCGCTATCATCGACGCCCAGCAAACACGTGGAATGCGAAATGGGGGATGCGATGGACCACGACCTGATCGAGAGATTGAAGAACGCTGGAATAACGCTGCAAGCCGTCAGGGACCAGCTGTCGATCGCCATCGCCCTGGACGAGAACCGTGGTCCCGTCGTGATCGGCGACGAGGTCCCACTCTCGCTTCCGGATGGAAGGGTCGTCGTGGCCAAGCTCAAACCGATCTCGGCGTTGTTCTCCGGTCACGCCACGCCCCCGAGCTTTGCAGAGGGCCCCACGCCCGAGTATGTGCGCTTCTTCCACATGCTCGAACGGACCGCGGCGAATTACTGCGTCACGACCAAGCGGGCGGAACGCGACGCCGAGTTCGAAGCCGTCTACAACCACCTGCGTCGCCGCCCGGACGGCAAGCACGCCAACCCCCTCTACTCGTACCTCCGAGCCGCCGCCCGGCTCTACATGTCGTTCTCGCCCGCGAGCCAGGCCGAGTTCGAGGCGGTCGTGGACCGGTTGCGCAAGTCCGCCAAGCACTTCGCGCTCAACGCCACGACGTCGAACTACTACCAGCTCATCAAGAACCAGCTCGGCTTCGAAGACGGCAAGGAGACCACCTGGCCCATCAGCGAGATGGTCTAGCGCCCCGTCACGGCGCCCCGTAGGTCAGCGTGACCCGCGCGGCCTCCACCTGCTCGAGCACCTGATACGCGCGGGTGGTCGTGACGAACGACACGAAGTCCTCCAGCTGCGACGGCGCGTGACACCAGCCATTGCCCGCGCCAAACACGCGAAGCTCGCGCGTGGGCCGGTACTCGAACCCGAGCGACAGCTGCCGGATCTGCCCGTCGTCCCCGTCCGCCCACATGAACTGCCGCGTGAAGTCGAGCTTGAACCGCTCCCCCGACCCGAAGTCATGCGCCCCCCACTGAAAGAGCAGCATGTCCCCATCGTCGTCGCTCGCACACCCCTCCGCCCGACGCCCCGCATAGAACGCACACATCAACGTGAACCCGGTCCCGGGCACGAGATCGGCCAGCTCCAGCCCCCGACCCGCCACCACCTTGAGAAACGCCGACCGGCTCGCCTGCACCCGCATCGATTTCATCCGCGCCGCCCCGCGTGAGCCGCAAGGCCCCCCCTCGACCGCCGTGAGCCTTCCATACCCGCGGGACCACCGCCACAGCACCGCGCCCGCCACCCGGGATTTATTTCCATATTCGTGAAACTATAAAGCGGGTCCAGGGCGCAGCGCCTGGTGGGTCCAGGGCGAAGCCCGGCCGCCGGAGGCCTTCGCTGAACGGCTCGGCGGGCGGCCAGCGCGGCAGGACACGGAGTGAGGTCGCGCGGTGGAAGTGAAGGAGGAGGAGGAAGAGGGCGTGCACGGGTGCAAGGTGAAGGAGGAGGAGG
>JADMIO010361636.1_pt1 | contig 28019 bp, 14 predicted proteins | sample 8958161 | NCBI WGS metagenome assembly JADMIO01 (sample SAMN16585339, study PRJNA669376) | soil metagenome | isolation source: Crop rotation soil | place: USA: Cullars Rotation, Alabama | collected 2011 | reverse complement strand
CGCGACAACTTGTCCACGTGGAATTCTAAGCTTAGGATCCCAATGTGCTGGAAAGGCGGCGCCCTTCATCGCTGCGCGACGTAGGCCTTCGCGCGTATGAATTCCGGCCGATTACCGTCGGCCTTCTTCGAAAGCTCGAGCAGCTTCGCGTAATACTCGGCCGCTTTCTTCTTGTCGCCCATGGCCTCGGCCGCCATCCCGGACCCGGCGTAGTTGCGGAAGCGGTTGGGCTCGCGAGCCTGTGAGGCCTCGAATTCCTTGAGTGCCGCCGCAGGCTGCTTCTGCTCCAGGAGCATTTCGCCCAATAGCTCACGCGCGGGCAGGATACGTCCCGGCGTCACGATGTGCTTCTCGTTGCTATCCTCCAGGTCGGCGGAGGCACGCATCAATTTCGCGGCCTCCGCTGCGTTCCCCTTCGCCTGCGCGATCCATCCCGCCACGGCGAGACGCTGCACTTCTACTTCCGTCGCCCAGTACGTGTTCTTCGCAGTCTCGAGGCGCTTGTGGATCTCGGCGAGCTGCTCCGCATCTTTTTCGGCGGCGGCCACATCACCGCTTCGCGCCGCGCCAATCGCGCGAGCGAAGTAGGTGAGGGCTTCCGTGAACGGCATCTTGCTCGCGACGGGTTTCAGCTGTGCTGCAGCCTTCCAGTCGCCGCGCTCCATGGTAAGCCGCGCCGGCATCGCGGCCGCGGCATAGGGGGATGCCGGTGACGGCGTGTCGCCACCCGAGAAGCGCAGCGCCTCTTCCATCGTGAGCCGCGCATCGTTATCGCGCCCGAGCTGCAGGTACGCGTAAACCGCATAGTCGCTCGCGTGGTACGCCTCGGGCCAATCCCCGGCGGTCCTCGCTACCTCGGCGGAGCGCCGGTTGGTGGCTATCGATTCCTCCCACGATCCGACGCGCGTGAAGATATGCGACGGCATGTGCAGCGCATGGGGGGCATCCGGAGCGATGCTGGCATAGCGGCGCGCGGCAACGAGACCTTTCTGCGCGATGGGCGGCGCATCGTAGCTGTGAATGAGGTAATGCGCGACGCCCGGGTGATCCGGATGCTTTTTGAACTGCGGCTCCAGGATCGCGACCGCCTTCATGTACGCGGCGTAGGTCTGGTCCGCCTGCGATTGGGTTCCCGCGAGGTAGAGCGCGGAGAAGATCTGTGCCTCGTCATCGTCCGGGTATTTCGCCGCGAGCGCCTCAAAGGCCTTCGATCGGGCCGCCTGCCGCGCCCTCTCCGGGCGATTGGCGAAGTCCTCGTAATACGCTGCAACGGCTTCCACGTAGTCGCGTTCGCGCTGGGTCTTGGGCGGCATACGCCGCGCATTGTCGATCGCCGCCTGGGCCCTTTTCGCGCCGTCGGCCGAAGCGCCCGCGCCCGCTAGCGGGTTCGACATCAGGAGTGCCGCGTAGCCCCACGCGGTCACGGTACAGCTCGGATCCTGCGCGAGGATGTCGGCGAAAGTCTTCTCGCCCAAGTTGTACCAGAACGAGTGCAGCATCGCGACCGCCCGCTCGAAAGTGGGTTGAACCGCGGGCGCGCACGAGGTTGGGAACGAGACCTTCCCAAGCGTGCCGCCGTGTGCTGCATGATCTTGGGCGCGCGCAGCGAGGGAAGAGGCCAGCAGGACAGATGCGGAGACGGCGAAAGCGAGGCGTTTGGCGCTCATGCGGTGACCCCCTTGGCTCGACAGATGGCGTCTCGGAATGATGCTCTACGCTGGCCGCGACGACAACTGCGCGCCGGCCCACATACACCGTATCGTCTTTTATACAGGGCTGGATCGGACGCGCACGCCGCCGCACGGCGAGGGAGGGTTGCCGCTGGACGAAGCTAAGACCGTCGAGTTGTTTTGGTCGGCCGCAAATCTCGGCGAACGCCGAGCGCTGGCGAAGCTGGGCAACATGTATGAGGAGGGACGTGGCGGATTGCCCAAAGACGGGCCGCTGCGACTGTGCGACAGCGACGGCATGGAGCGCTGCGATGAGAGAGTCGTCGCCGATCTCCTTCGGAAGCGTGCTCGAGGTGCTGCCGCTGGTCGTCGAAGCGCGATCGAGCGCCCACACTGCACGGCTCCTCCGTCTCTCAGCTAAACGGTGGAGACCTACCGTTGCAGGCTCATGAAGAAGATCGGCGTTTCCACCCTGCCGTCACTCGTGAAGCTCGCGCTGCAGCACGGGCTCACTACCTTGAACGGACGAGCCCGGCCAAAGCACGGATCGCAGGGGAGCGCACGTCCTGATAGGCGCGATGTTGGACACCACAATTAGCATCAAAAGATGCTAAAATTGATGCGAAGGAGGGCTTATGCGGACCACGGTGAATCTCGATGACTCTTTGTTGGATCGAGCTGAAAAGCTGAGCGGCGTGAAAGAGCGCAGCGCCCTGCTGCGCGAGGCTCTCGAAGCGCTGATTCAGCGCGAGAGCGCACGGCGTCTCGCGCGACTGGGCGGATCTGAGCCACAGCTGCGTGCGCCGCCTCGCCGTCGCGCGCAGCCTTCATGATCCTGGTCGATACGTCGGTCTGGGTGGATCACCTCAGGGGTGGCAATGCGGACCTCGTGAAGATGCTGGATACCAACGCGGCGGCAATCCACGATTTCATCATCGGCGAGATCGCGTGCGGCCATCTGAAGGCGCGTGAGCGCGTTCTCGGGCTGCTCGCCTCGTTGCCCCGTATCGCGCCGGGGACGGACGAAGAAACCCTGCACTTCCTCGAGCACCGTCATCTCTTCGGCCGCGGCCTCGGCTATATCGACGTGCATCTGCTCGTCGCAGCCTCGTTACATCCGGGCACTCGCCTGTGGACGCGGGATAAGCGGCTCGACGCAATCGCGCGCGGACTCAACTTTGCCTATTGACCGTGTCGCGTGTCGGCCAGATTGAACCGGGGTAACCGTCGGGGTAACTCGCGGCTGACCCACGCCGGGGAAGCTGACGGTTCAATGGCTTAGGTGTTGAATTAAGTTGTGACCCCCGCCTCCAGTCAGATCAAAGCATTAGCGCGGCTCCGCTGATTAGCGGGCGGTTTCGGGCGAACGTACTTGCGAGTGCAAACACCGATCTCAAAATCGGTGCTTCCTTCGTTAGTTATATGTCGTGAGCCGTGCCTCCTGTTGGGTTGAAGGACGTGCTTCGTCCCGAGATGAGTATGTGCTTGTCGCCGACGCATGCTCAAGCTGCGTCTAGCTGGCACCACGTAAAACCGCGCGACAATCGGCTGCTTTCGAGTGGCGGCGCAAAGCAGCGCGAGGTTCGTGCAACGGCAGGGCGCTGCGGCTTTCTTTCTGTGCCATGCCCAACTGGATGAGGTTGCATTGATTTTTCCGCGGCGGCTCTCCCACCGCCTTCACGCAGGCCAAAAGGTATCCGTGCGCCGATGGAGGGCTGCCTTGTTCACGGTGTAAGGGTTTTCCCGACAGCCATGCGGCCGATAGTTATGCTTCTATAGCCCGCTAAAAGCGTTTAGGAATCTCGTTCGCGCTACGAAAGATCCGGCAAAAACAACCTTTGGCTTTCACTCACCGCGGAATGGAGCGCGTTCACGGAGGGAGTAAAAAGCGGAGAAGTCGACTTGCCCCGATAAACCTCCGCGCAAACGTCGAAAGAAACTACGGGGAAAGATATGACGCGAAAGCAGGAGCAACCTGACACGCGCTGCGCGGCAGCGGGTTACGAAGCGCGGCTGTGGCGTTGGATGTGCGTAATCCTGGTCATGGGATGCGCATTAGTCGTTACGGGTTGCCGCAAGAATGACAATGGGCCAGCTGCTCCCGCTTCCCCAGCGATTAGCAATTCCCGTGATCCGCAATGGATCAATCAACAGACTCCTCACGCCAAAATCGCGGTTGTTTTCGTACACGGTATTTTTGGCGATACGCTCGACACATGGACTGCGGGCAACGGTAAGACATTCTTCCAGTTATTAAAGGAAAACCCTGAAGTGGGGCCGAAGGTGGATGTATTCGCCTTCGGATTTACGTCGAACATGTTCCAGCAGGGTTCGTTCGATGTGAGGGAAGCTGCAAATAAGCTGCAGACATCCCTCGAATTCAAGAAGGTGCTCGAATATCCGTCCATTGTTTTCGTCGCGCACAGCATGGGCGGACTTGTAGTGTTACGAAACCTACTTGGCAATCGGGACCTGATCGAGAAAGTGCCCGTCGTCGTGCTTTTTGCGGCGCCTCAAGAGGGCGCGCAAATTTCGAAAATAGCGAACCTCGTCGCAAAGAACTCCGCGCTGTCTCAGATGTTCTCCGCCGATCACAATAGCTTTCTTCAGACGCTGAATGACGATTGGCGCCGTCTCAAGGTCCGGCCGATAGTAGCTTGCGCGTATGAAAAGAATGAAACCTATGGTCAGATGATCGTCCCCTGGAGTACCGCAACCCGGTTTTGCGATGGCGCGCCGGATGCGATTCCTGCAGATCACATCGGGATCGTTAAACCCGATCGCGCCGAGCACGAATCCGTGGTCGTCCTGGTAAATGCGCTCAACAAGAATGTACTGCTAGCCAAGCTCGACACGCCCGATTTCCAGCGTGAGGGAAATGAATTGGTGTACGAGATGACCGACCCGGACGGCCGGAGCGAAGCGCGCCTCGTGAATGCCGGCGGGGTGAGGCTTCGCTACACGCTCGCCGATGTTTCGGACAAGCACTTCTATTTGTGGCCGGATGACACGCCCAAGGTGATTGGGCCAAATCAGACCGAAAAGCTACACATGGCGCTCGCACGCGGCGCGGATCGCAACGAATACCGGTTCGCCTTGAGCACGGATGTCACTGACCGACAAGTAGTGCTCGTACGCATCCCGAGTCTCCAACTCGTTCGTCAAAAGCAGGCAATGCTAACCAAGCAGGTGATGCAGGAGATTAGCGAGCGCATCGGACAGGTCGAGCAAGCGGGCTTAGCCGAGTTGCCCATCGGTGATACGCGACCGGCCGAGCAGGTCGTATACGCCGCCGAAGCCGCTATCAGGCGTTATAACCCGGAGCTACCCGAACCGGCGCGCTGGGTTCTCGCTGCCGACGTCTTGAGTGCCGCCAATTGGCCAGATCTTGCAAAGATTGCATTGACGCGTGCAGAGGCCAAGTCAAACGCAGTTGCAAAAACAGCGGCCGTCCGACAGCTGGCAGGATTCGTCGCGGCGCGGTCCGGAGATTCGAAAATCTTTACCAGCACTACCACGCCGGTGCTATCACTCGCGGAACTGCAACAGCTGCCCAATACTGATTGGACCTCGGAAGGCGTCGCCTCAGCAGAATTTGGGGACTGGAAGCAGCTTGCCGCCAGATTGCAGCGCATTCCGGCGCTCAAACCCTACGGGCTTAGCTTTGAGGGCGACCTTTGGCGCTCCCAAGGAAACCGCGACGCAGCGCTCCAAGCGTACAAAGGTGCCGCTTCGCTTCAAAACTCGCCGTTTATCACTAACCGGATTAAAGAAGTTGAGGTTCGTGCCTCATTGGGAGATCCCAACGACCGCAGTGCGCGGATTGTCGCCCCACCTAGCGGCACAGCGGCCGGCAACAAGCTACAGGGCTTCAACGAAAACGCCATCTCGCGGCCGCAAGGCAACTTCAAGAACCAAGCGGGGCGTCCTTGACCTCCGCGCAGTCGCTTTCGGTGTTGCTAGCAAACAAGCTGTATAACGCGCAATGCGAAAGCGCCCAAAGCGGCCGTAGATGCCGGCGGGTGCAGCGCAATGCGCTGTTACGTCTTTTACTCTGTTCGTGATCCGTGTTGGTCCAGCGGACCTTCTGAATTTCGGGGGACTGCTGACGGCTATACATGCCGACGGCTTCGCGTGACATTTGGAACGACGACGGGGGATTCCACAGCCATGACACTACGTACAAAGCTTACCTATAGCCTCTTCGCGTCTCTGACGTCGCTGTTCGTGCAGCTGGCGTGCGCGGGCCAATCGGAAATCCCTGCCGCACCCGTGCCGCTGTTGGCGACTGGCCGAGCAGTCGATTGGTGGTTCGTTTACAAATTCAACACTGCTTTTCCCGGCTGCGGAGCAAATGCTAAGCGCACGTGCCCGTTCGGAGGGAAGGTGCAGCCGTACAAGGCATTTAGTCAGCAGTTCGTTTACGCCAGTAGCGCAAACACCGAGCTCGAGCGAGGAAGCGGATGCGCGGGTGCGACAACGACGGACCCGGTCGGCGCCACCTTCGATCAGCTATACAACGGCCCTTTCTACTATGTTTTCTGGAACGATCAGTTTTACGGAGATCCGAAAATCGCGTATTCCAAATGCTCGGCTCAGCAGTGCGGTGCCCCATGGGGACATTCCAAAGGCGTGCTCGCTTGGAACGACGCAGGCGAAGGGCTTATCTTGCAGGTGACAACGCCCTCATGGCCTGCAGCTGCAAGCCAAGACTTCACGCGAAAAGCAGGGAATACCCTTGGCTGTATCGTCAAACCGAACAATGTCGTCAACGCTCAGCACTTCTTCGCGGTTAAGCTAACCAAAGACGATCTCTTAGTCGTCCTAAAGGCGCTGCAGAACGCGAGTGTTGTAACAAAGCAGACTGAGGAAAAGATCTTTAAGAACGGAGGCCCGGAAGAGGTGCGTGCGCTTGTCGATACCTTGGGCAGCGGGAAAAAATCTGACAGCAGGAGCTATTTGAGAGATGCGCTCTCTACTGGCGTAGAAGTTATTTCGAAGCCTTCGGACTTGCACGTACCGCCCTGGCAGATGGTGTCGGCCGCATTGGGCGGCGTGTCACTCCGAACGGCGACATGGTGGGCGGCTCCACGCATTTACACCACGACGCGCTCAAAAAAGATCGGTTGCTGGGATGACAGTTTGAAACGACCGGGGCGTGTAGAGGTCGCGCTCACCGGAGAGTGGCAAGCGACCACGATCAGTCTCATCGGCGGTGCAAATCACGCAAAAATCGGTGTTTCTATATCGGGTGGTGAGCATTACGCGATCTTTGGCGACTTGAACCAGCAGGGCGCGACTTCTGGAACAGTGCAAAACTGCGCGCGGAGCCAGAATGGTCGTGGCGGTCTGTTCTTCGTCGTCAATGATAAGCGGCTCCACGAAGACATAGCGGCGTTAGTGGACGGCGATACGGCGCCGACCCGGGCGCCTGCGAGAAAAGCCAAACGATAGCGTGACGGATTTACTCGGGGCGCCAGATACAAGGCGGGCTTATGGACTTCGCGGAATCGGAAATTCTGATCGTATTAGTCATCTTGGCCCTCGTCGCGGTCCTTCTGGCGACATTACGTGCCTGCGATCGGGAGCCTTACGAGCCGCAGATGAAAGGGAGTGCATGTTGAGACTACTGGTATTTCTGATGATGCTGACGAGTACAAACGTCATTGCGGGTCAAGCGGAGCTCTGCACTCCAGGCGCGTTCAGATCACCGGATGGGCGCTCGTCGATTCCGGCGCACTGCTTCCGGCAATCGTTATGGGTTGCATCCGTAGGAAACAAGATCCACCGTGCGATGGCGTATGAGTATGTTGCCGCCGCGGACGCGCTGCAAATGATGTACGCAGCTGCGCCAAACACGCCCGCAGCGGATGCAGTAAAGCGGATCGCCGCCGCGCTTGCGACAGTTCATCAAGAGTTTCCCGCGAGTGCTGATGCTGCTAGCGCTGCTGATGCATACGAGAAGATCATCAGCACCTATACAGTATTCGCCAGTACAACAGGTATTCCGCGCAAGGAGTTGCTGGTTCAGTCGTTAAGATGGTCTCAAAGCGGCTCTACTGTTTGGGCAGACGCTTCAGCAGACATGGCGCCGAATGCACGAGTGTATATAACAGCGAGTTCATTGCTCCAGTCGGTTCACGCTGCGCTAAATACCGCATATATCGCCGCTCAAGCGAATGCCAATCTCAAGGCGGTTCTTCAGGACGCCTTGACGCCAATCAGCACGCTTTCGTTAGACGCAGATGTCAATGCGATCATCGCCCAAGATGCGAGTCTCGCGAATTCGAACTATATCCGCCAGCTGGCGCTGCAATTCGCGCAAGGTAGTGCGACGCTAAATATTCCGGACCTAGTTGGTGAATCGGCGCGCACCGTAGACACAGCACGGTCGCAACTGACTGCTGGGATGGGGCAGCTTGATAAGATAGACGCCGCCCAATCGCCACTTGTTGCTTATGATCCGAACTCGCCTGAAGCGCAACAGCTCCGCAAAGAGGTGCAGCAATATGTCGGTGAAGCTCAAGCCGCGGCCGAAAACGTTCAGAGTGTCGTATACGTCGTGGGAAGTCTCGCTTCTCTAATCGACCAGAACATCGGGGCGCGCATCAATGCGGTGGGAGATGGAATAGGTGAACTGGTGCGAGACGTCGCGAATTGTGCGAACACGGCTGTTGAAATTGGCAGTGCCGTGATCGGTTTCGCGGCAAGCCTCGCGACCGGCAACATAGTGGGTGCCGTAGGTGGCTTGCTCGGGTTCTTTGACGGTGGCGGACCGAGTCAAACCGAACAGGCAATGATTGATCAAATGAAACAACTTCAGCAGCAGCTTACTGGTCTTCAACGGCATCTTGACGCTCGTTTAGACCGGATCGACGCGGAACTCGATAAGATATTTACAGTTATGAACGACCGTTTGAACAATATCGCTGCAGATATTCGGGTTATTCGTACTGAGCTTGCAATGCTGACGGCCGCGCTGAATCGTCTGGAAACAGAACTCAATGCTTACGTTACGTATGATGTTTATCGGAATCTCAAATTGCAGCTCGCATTATTGAACGGAGTTGACCCCATTGGTCAATGGCCTGCAATTGAGGCCAATTTATATTTGTGGGCTACGGATGATTTTCTTGGCCCGGTGCAAGCGGGACTGCCCACGCCAGCCCGGAGTTACTCTGACGATAAAGTGTTGAGTGAAATTACCTCTGCAACGCTTGAGAGGAACATCAACTACCTCAATGACTACCCTGCGCAAGCGCTCGGGTTGCCGCCGGTTTCGCCAAAGCGGCTCGGCAACTCGCGTGATTGGGTCACCGCCACGCTTGCGTATTTCCACGGGATCACGCTCGGCGGGAGCTTTCAAGAAAGACGCCTTCGAGATATCTACGCCGCCGGCAGCCAGCTGAACCAACAAATCACGAGCATGGGTGCCGCCGCGACGGCGAAAGACGATGAACGATCCGATATGACGAGCCGCGTTTACCTGCGACTGTTTGATAAATATTGGCGCATACTTGATCGATTTACCGCCTCATCGACGAGTGTCGTGACCGAGTTGATGCAGGCGCGGCTCAGTGGCTTGAGCGGTTTTTTGGCGTCGAGCGCAAATCGACCAATAGGCGTTTCAGAACTCAGCCCTGTGAGCGACCCCCGCACAATCGCACTGCAGTTGGATGGCTGGGGGCGGCCCTATGTATCAGATCAAGGACCCATTCAAGCCGACCGTCAATTTTTCCTGCGACGGTTCCATGTGTGTTCGGAATCGCGTCCTGACATAGAGCTCGTCCCATCCGCCATGCTGCGCTTTGACAATGTTGTCTATCGTGCGCAGGCGTTCGGCATTGGGCGACTCGATATGTGCTACGACGCTAGTTTCAGCGCGAACCAAGGCGACCCGAGCGACTGCTGGCCGCCTGGCACCCAGTGTGTTCGTCTGAACGTCATTTTGCGCAGTGCTTTTGTGCTAGCTAACGGGCAGCGCATGCGATTGGCGCAGTACACTCGAGCGTTTGATAATGTTCAGCCATCCGGGGATTTGGTTTTTCCAGGCCCACCTTCTCCTCCAACGCCCGAAGCGACTTTCGAAAACATGTTGAAGTCCTTGCTCGGTTGGTTTTCGCCGTTTATCAAAAACGAAATTTCGGAAGCCGAGCAGAACATGACGCTAAATTCATTGCGAGCTGCGGAGGAAAACACGTTGTCGAGCCTACAGCGCGAGTTTATTGCGTATGTTTTCGGCAATCCTCCACCTGCCTCATCAGGCGCTTTGGCACACCACGTCACCGATGCGCGCCAGGCCCTTACAGAGTTAACCGGCATCAAGCAATTGTTGGCAGCATATGTTCATACCGGCATGCCAGCACTTTTGGAAAAGAATGACCTTGCTCGAGCTGCGTTTTACGGGAGCGATGGAATCGTGGATGCGAGGATTGCAGTACAGCAAGTCGTACCAGCGCAGTTCCCGCTGCGGCTGGATCCGTTGCAAAAACTGAAGGCGCATGCTGCCAAGCATATAGAAGTTGTGCACGCGCAGCTCCGTAAAGCGACTGAGGGGGGGCGGAGTGCCGGACAATCTTTGTTACGTGCTACCGTAAAACAGTTACAGATGATATGCCCGAGCTGCTAATCCGGAACGGCAAATGAAACTAACAGAATGCGTTTCAATGTTCTTTGTAACAACCTTATGCGGATGTGCTGCTGATGGATCTGGTTCTGCAGCAGCAACTCGTCAGACGTCGTATCAACAATGCGAACGTCGGCTCGAGGGCCTACCAGCGGATGCCGTGCAGATGCAGCAAGGAGAAGTTTCGGCGGGGCGGCGGTTCAATTCTTCTGTCGCGACGAGAAATCGGTTCTTCGTGCGAGCCGTACCGGATGGATCAGCGATCGTGCCGATACGGATTACGATTTATGACCGCGGCGCCTACCCGCATGACCCCATTATCTACTGCGCTTCCGCTGTATTCGCCCCAACTACGTTCACGTTCAAGCCACCCGACGATAAGTCATACACAATGGTCGAGTACGATGCGCCGGATCTAGTAACAAAAGTCCTGGTGCAAATCAGTCGCGAGCCTTAAGCGAGCCGTCGAGCATATGTGTGCTGTTTTCCTGGGTACAGGACGGCACAGCCCGTCTATAGGTGGAATAGAGCCACACCGAGCTTGCGTCCGCCCGTGAGCCGGCGAACGCGAGCGATCCGGCATCAAGGAACTCGCCGGACCCGTTTCACGAACGTGCTGGAGTTCATGCAAGCGCGTATCGATGCGGCGCTGGCGCTCGGCGCGCCGCGTTGGCGCTCCTGCCGAACTCTAATGTTGCAGTATTACTGCACCGCTGGAGCACGGGCGCGCAACGGGTACGCGACTAACGGAAGTACTTGCACCAGGGGGAACGTTGCGGCCCGTTTACATCACCGACGCGAGCACGAACCGACCTAAGGACGCGTTACTTACGAGGCATGAGCGCACGTGAGGATGTACAAACGTCGATGGACGCGGAGGATGCCCGGGATGGGGAAGCGCTTCTGGAGTCGACGCGTCTGGGTCGACTTTAGAGTGGGTTGGCGGGACAACGATGGCAGCCCCCCGCGTTACCGTTTTGAAACGGCACGGCTCCGGATGTAAGTCTCGTGAAGCTTCGGCGCGCGCTTGAAACCGGTAGCCACAACGCGATAACGCACTGCTGTCGGGACTTCGGAGCCCCGAAGAAGCCAGTCACGGCTGCGTTCCCGCCACGCGAATGTTGATGATGTTAGCAGAGCCTCTCTTGGGCGCGCGCGAGCTAACTTTATGTTCGCAAACATAGATAACACCCACTCATCGCTGTATGGGGATTAACGGAGGCGTAATGAGCGTATGCACGACGTGCGGCGGTAGCGGTCAATGCTTTCACTGCGGAGGCAGCGGCAGCTTCAAGTGCCTGCAATGCAACGGTACTGGCAGCGTCGAGAAGACATGTCATTCCTGCGGCGGATCTGGTTCAGTTGGCGGAGAGGTGTGTCCTACCTGCGCTGGGTCTGGAAAAGTTAGAGACACTTGCAGCAACTGTAACGGTGTTGGCAATCTTGAGTGCATTCAATGTCACGGCACGGGGAAGTGCAAGGATTGCGGCGGGACAGGTCAACGGCCCGACCCGCAAAAGGCCGCTGGCGAGTCTCTAGAGTAAACCAGGCGAGCGTTGCATGGCGCTGGCAAATCGTCGTGTATGCCCAGGCAACCGGGCCCGCGGGAGCATCGACAGCGATTCGGAAGGTGACGCCGTAAAAGACCGGTGCCGGTTTTACCGGTGCTGCCGAGTACGCTCATGGAGGTCGACGGTGTCTACGACTCCCGCGGCATACCAGTTGCTCGCCAGCGACTACACGGAGGCGCGCTGGGTGTCGTTCATTGGACTGCTCCGCTCGGGCGACGCGTTCAGCGCGCCGACGACCGATTTTCGACTCACGTCGAACGGCGGGAGAATCGCGCTGGGCCGCCGCGCACGTGCCGTGTGGATCAAAGAGACCGGCTTCGCGCTGAACGGTCCGGACGATCAAAGCGCGCTCGCCTTTCAGTTGCTCCTCGTGTGCCGGCCTGAATTCGTCATGTAATTGGACAGGAGAGCCGCTTCGTTCACGCCGGTCCTGGGAAAAAACGGGGCGCGAGGTGCAACAGCGGTCTTCGGTAGCAGGCAGCATGGCGCGTGAAGGCCTAGGACTCCATGCTCAACATAACGAGGCTCACTAGGAAGCATGTGTAGAGGCAGCTCCCGTCTGCAGGCGCTACATGAGGGTTGTAAGGAATACTCTGACACTGACACGCCAGCATCGGACGACGCAGGCCGCTAGACCACCCATTTGGGGCTTGTAATACCAGAGGCCTTATAGCAAGCTTTCCCGAAGGAACGCGGCATAACTAAACCTGCCTACAGCAGGTCCGCCGCCGCTCATAAGAACAGGTAGAAAGCTTCAGGGAGAGGGGATCCATGTCGCAGACGCGGACTGACGCTATCGTCGCGCTCTACGTGCGCCCGATGAGAGTGCACCATGGTCGCGGAGTGGCCATGAGTCACATAACCCAGCGGCACGTGTGCGCGCGGGTGCGAGGAATGCCCATTGCGCTCATGTACCCGGGCGCCTCGCGTTGAGACCTCTCTATCCCGACGCTCATAAACCGCATCTGAACGGCCGAATTCGGCTGTGCCTTACCCAGCATACGAGCCGAAGCAGACTGCGGACGGTGCGTAAGCGCCGGAGTCCCGTCGGACAAGCACCTACATCGCAGTGGTATCGACTGCTTTCACTTGATACAAGTGAAGGCGAATCAAGTTGCGCGCGCACACGTGCGCCCAACCTGCAGTTATCTGTGGCGTCATCCGCGTGACGGCGCGCGATGCTTAGCGTCTTACGTCGTCGGTGGAGACAACGACACGCGTTAGCGAGGTTTCGGCTGAGAGACGTCGGGCGCAGCCAGTCGCTTGCACATCCTTTGATCACGGTTCAAGTGAACTAAAAGGGGTATTCACCGCAGCATCAAGGAGGCAGCATGGGGACGAGGGAGAATGCAATCGCGCGCGTGCAGCGTTTCGAAGGCACGATCACGCACATGTATCAAGACACGAATGCGAACGTGACGATCGGCATAGGACACATGATTCCAAACGAGGGAGCATCGACGGGGTTAAGTATGGTCGTCCGCGGGTCCACCACAGCCGCCACCGACGAGCAGAAAAAAGCCGACTACACGAGCGTCCAGGCGGCGCCCGGAGGGATGGTGGCCGGCAAGTACAAGCCATACACCAAGCTCGACCTCAGCAGCGGAGAGGCCGCCAACCTTCTAGGCACCGACGTCGACCGCGCTATTTCCGATTGCGGAACACGCTTCAGCGGATTCTCGAGCTTTCCCGGGCTTGCGCAGGAAGCTCTCATCGACATGATGTTCAACATCGGCCTCACCAACTTCACGCGTGCCAAGTGGCCGAAGCTCTTCACGGCCATCGACGGCAAGAAATGGGCGGACGCTGCGAACGAATCAAATCGCCCCGAAGTGCCGGCGGACCGCAACGCGGAGATCAAGAAGCTCTTCAACGACGCGGCCGCGAAGACGCCGATGGTTGCCGTCAGCGGGGGCGTCAGGGGAAAGCCGAAGAAAAAGGCCATGGCAAAGAAAAAAGGCATGCCAAAGAAAAAGGCTAAGGCGAAATCGAAGAGCAGGGCCGCCCGAAAACCGCCTACGAAGCCGCGCCGCAAGCCCAAATCAGCCAAGCGTCCGCCGGCTCGCAAGAAATAGACCATTGATGACTGAACCGTGCTCGTTCGAGCGCCCGACTTCCTGGGCCGTTGCAACTCGCCTGTCAAAGCGACTCGGTGCGAGGCACGCATGACTGACGCGCGAGTTTCCCGCGCTTAGGTCCAGAGTATTCGTTCACGCGCACCATGCAGTATGGATAGTCAGCCAGTCGGCACGTATCACTTGGGCTTTCTTGTTGAAATGCTGATCATGCAGAAACCAGCAGTCGACAGTGATATACGTGACGATTGACCACACATACCATGGTCCGTCAAGCCCGAAGGCTGGGCGGGCTACGGCTGTGTTGTTCAAGTCAGGGGAGAAATCGATGTTCATGTGGCTGTTCCACACTGCGTCGCGTGAAATTCGCTCGCATCGAATGATTAAGCAACGACTGTGGCAACGCTGCCAGGTAGGACGCGCTCCCTAGCTCCCTTCTGATTCTTGTTTGGCCGTAACTGTGTCCGCGTTAATTCCCGTGTGCTGTGCCGGGCCCAACCTCTGCTTGCCTGCCGCAATGGCGCCGTGTAGCGCGGTTGAGGAATTCCAGGAGTAACGATGCCCCAGTCGACCCCTCTACACGTCACCATTCAGGCGTACGAACATCATGAGCCGGCCCTTTCATATTGGTTGGGCTTCTATGGTCAGCTCGAAGGTGATCGCGGCACTGTCGAAGGGGGCGGCACCTATCGAGCGGAAGAGATACTGCTCAAGCACGCGGAGGACGTTGTATTACGCGCCCGTCTTCCGAATGCCGTGCAACTACCTGCCGCGCTGCTCGAGTCTGCAGGTGAGCCCGCCGCGTTTCGTGCGTGGCCGTCCATCGAGGACGAACTAAACGGACTCGGTGACCGCATCCGCGCAGAGTTACTCGCGCTGCGGGAAGAAGGATTTCGCCGTTTGCGTACGGTCGAAGTCAGGTGGTCTGCCAGCGCCGATGATGGTTTCCTAAGCAGCGGTCTGGATCTGCTCGGGGAGGTGAGGCTCGACCTTGCTGGCGTCAGCGGACCCGATACGGCGACAGTAAGGCTGCTCGCCGAATTTCGGGCGACAACAGAAGCGACCCTTTCGTTTCACGGTACGACTTTGTCGCGGCGCTACGCTTTGGCGTGTCGGTTACGCACTCGTGCGGCCATTACGCTGGCGCTCGACCTCGACGATTTCAATCTAACCCTCCCGGAAATCGAGCTGCCGCAATTGAAACTGCGGGATCTGCCCCCCTTGGCATTCCCGTCGGCGCCCGACCTCCGTACGTTCGCGGCCGGCTTTGGGCGTTTCGGCAAGGACGTCCACGTCGATCGGTACGTGTGGAATCCGCCGGACCCGCAGCTGGTATTGCAGCTCGCGGGAAAGCAGCTGCTCGTAGCCGTAATGAAGAGCGGCTTGAGTAACGCCGACTATGACCTTACACGCGATCCCACGGCGAATCTCGCATCACTGAACGGGAGGATTCTTATCGGGGCGGATCCGAACGCGCCGGAGATCACCATTAATTTGCAGGATCTCAAGGTCGCTCACTGGAGCGGCGGGGGCGTCTTCGATGCAAACATAAGCGCAAGCGGTTCAATTGCGGTCCCGGGCGATTCGACCCGCGTTGGGCCGCTGATTATTGAATGGGAGCCGCTCACCGTTAAGCCGGAGATTGCCGGCGTGCAGATTGCCGGCGGCGGGAATATGCCTGCCGGCGCGATGTTGCGCGCCTCCATCGAATTCCCCAAGGTCAAGCTAAGCCTCGTCGACGATCCGACGACCGTGCTGGCATTTGGCGGCATTGTCGAACTTACCCCGACGGGAACGCATGTGCGCGAGCTGCGGCTTTTAGAGCCGTATCCCTGGAAACTCGTGGAACAAGGAGCGTCTCTGCTGTACCGCGGTGCCCACAAGGTCGTGCAGGTCCTCTCGCAACTTAAGCCTCAGGCTGGAGATCTCGACAAGCTCAAAAGGCTCCTCGAAGTCATCGGCAAGCTCGCGGTGGCCGTTGCGCAGGCCGCGGTGCTCGTGACGAAAGAAATTGCCGGTGTCGTGAAGTCGGCAGTAGATCTCCTTGCACAGGCGGCGATGCGTGTGAGTGCGATGGTCGTCGAGCTGTTGAAGCAACTCGCGAAGCTCCTGGCGTCCGCTCCGGCGAGTCTGCCTGCCGTGGATATCGAGATCCGGGTTGCGCTCGACCCTTTCGAACTGCGGCAGGTGATGATTACGATGCACACCGACCCCGCCGTCGTTCTGGATCCTATAGAAGTCCTGGGTTTCACGTTTGCGATTGATGGGAGTTGGCGTCCGGCGCTGCTGATCGACTTCGTTACCGGTCCCGGCGCCTACCTGTTGGCCGTCGGCGGCGATACGCAAGGCGCTCTCGCAAAGCTTTCCACCGATCTGTGGTTGAAGCGCCCTGGCGCCGATCCTGCGCAACCGGAAGCCGTCGACGCAGTGCGAGACGCGTCAAAGAAGGATGGTGAGCGTCCGGACAGGCCCCTTTTAACGGTCTCCGCAAAATGGGAGAAAGACAACACGCCTGCCATCGTCGTGCTCGCCGGCCTCTCCAGAGGCAAGGGCGTGTTCTTCCAGCGCGTGAAGCAGCCCCCGGCGACACGGACGATACCAGTGCCGGGTGGCGGGACGGCGAAAATTTCCGTAGTCGAAGGATCGTTCGAACTGGCGCCGTTGGAGAGCGAAATCAAGGTCGACGTGGACTTCGCCAAGGAACGCGTTCTGCCGCTGCTCGGTATGGGTGAACCGGGCACAGACTCCGGGTCTGATGGTTTTCTGCAGAAGCTCCAGAACAGTATCGGGCAGGTCGTAACGGTGGAGAAAACACTGCCGGCCACGCTCTCAGGCCGCAAGGCGACTGCGGGGCTCGTATTGAACATCAAGGCCGCCGGGGTCTCCACGCAGGCAACTCTAACCATTTCATTCAACCTCGACACTTTCGAAATCGAGCTCGGAGCCAGCGATACTTTCCCGCTCAAGTCGCGACGCATCGAAGAGAAGGCGCTCGGGCTCACTTGGGTCGTCGAGCAGCGCAGGGATGAGGACCGCAAGACGAACGCTGAAGTGCCGATGTTCACGCTCGCGTTCAAAGGCACCGAGAGCGGCTTTACGCTGAACAAAAACGAAGCGCGAATGGAGGTGCGCTTCGACGAACTGTCGTCCGATGGCGAAGGCGTGGTACTGGAGGTGGACGAGTTCTATGTCGGCCGCGGGGGCCTCGATCTCGTCGCGAAAGTAAGCGACCGTGCCGTGCGCATGAACGGACTTGATGTGCCGTTTCGCTTCACCTCCGGAGGCTTTGTCATCCGCTCGGACCGGATCACGGAGGCGACGCTGGCCGGCCGCGGTCAACTTCCTCCCGACCTCGTTGGCGAAGCCGATTGCAGTATCGCGCTGGCTTTCGCCCAAGGCACGAGCGGGATCGAGCTTCAGTCGGGCAAGGTCGAAATCGAGAAGAAGGGCGAGCCGATCGTCTGCCACGCAACGCGCTTCACCCTCACGATCACGGATCTCGACATCGGCTTCGTCAAGGATACCGGCTATCACTTCTACCTACTGGTGACCGGTTCGCTGCGGTTTACACCGAAGACAGGGGAATTCGAGGACGGTCTCCTCCAGCACCTTGGCGATCTGGAAATCTCTCTCGAGCGTGCGCCCCTTACCAAGGACCCGCGGGTTCTGATGCGTCACATCTCGTTTCAGAAGGCGCTTAATCCGAAGAAGACCTTTCCGCTGTTCAACATCTTCACGTTCGAGCTGCGCGGTTTCGGTTTCCACCCCGCGTCCCCGAAGTTCGAAGGCAATCCACCGGCCGTGAACATTTCCGGCCAGGTTCAATTCGTCCCGATCGGCGACGTGATGCAGCCGAAGATCGATTTTCACGGGCTTTGGCTTGCGCCGCCGAAAAAGGGAGAGAGCTTGCCGCGTATCAAGGCCGACGGGCTTGGAGTGGATCTGCAACTCGCGGGCTCGGTCAAGGTCCGCGGCTCGGTCCTCGCGGTGGATCCGCAGACGCGGACGGTTGAAGGGGCCGAGCTCGCGCCACCGGGCTATAACACCTATGGCTTTCTGGGAGAGGGAGAGCTCGAGATTCCGGGTTGGGGAAGCATGCAGGCGAGCATGGGCTTCCTGGAAGTCGAAAAAACGGACGATCCCGGCAACCGCCAAAAAGCATTCTTCCTCTACCTTCAGAAGAACAAGCTCGCCGTCGAGATTCCCACGCCGTTCTGGACATTTTGGCTGCGGGAGGTCGGATATGGCGTCGGTTATCGCTATACGCTGGCCGGTATCAAGGACGCCGAAAATGCACGCTCCACCGCCCAGCTCATTCGCATCCTGGATGACGTATCGAAACGCCAAGGCGACTTAGGCCGGTTCTCTGCCTGGAAGGCGGATCCGGGCACCAATAACTTTACCCTGGCGCTGCGCGGCGCGTTCCAGCCCTATCCCGCGGAGAAGGTGTACGACGAGAAACGTGAAGAGCGGGCAGAGAGCCCGTTCTTCTTCGATGTCGTCGCAGCACTGCGTTCGGATTTCACTTTCCTGATGAGCGCGCGCGGCTGGCTCGGAGTGAATTACGCGGCGTTTCTCAAGAATGCAGACAACCTGCGGGAGAAGCCCGGATTCCGAGGCTATCTCTACATTTCGGCGCCGCGCTCCGAACTGCTCGCACGCGTGGTCGCCGATCCGAGAGGCTTTATCGGCGTGAACTGGGAAGCCGTAAAGGACAAGGATTCGGTGCTGCGCAAGGCCGTACAGTCCGTGGAATGGTCGGCCACGCTCTACATACGGCCCGGACTCTTTCATTACGAACTGGGCTGGCCTGATCAGTTGTCCGTAAAACTGGTCGACAAACCGAACTTCAGGGTGGCGGTGCGCGGCGGAATGATATTTCGGGCGGCGGACGACGGTCTGCTCTGGGGCTACAACATCGGTGCGGACGCCTTCCTTCGATTCGAAGGTCGCGTCGGGAGTTCGGTGGGTGCGGCGATTCATGCGGAACTCGAAGCGAAGTTCGTGGCGCGTTTGCTCGCGTACCTGTCGTGGCGTCTTCAGGGTTCGCTCGTGTACGGGCTGGTTTCCCTCGATGCGCGCCTCACGTTCGCGGTGGAAGCCTGGATGCGAGTAGACCTCGGCTTCCACAAGTTTACCCTTAGCATCGGCTTCTCGTTCTCTGTCCAGTTCACCGCCGCGGTCGAGCTTGCGATAACCACCGAAGGTATAGGCGCGCGTGTCGAAGCGCGCATCGCTGTTCAGGTATTCGGCTGCACTTTGTCCATCGGTGTCGGGTTTAGCTTCAACGACGGACAGCTCGAAATGGCTCGCGCCCGCGTCGCGCGATTCATGGCGTTGTCGATCACGTCCGAACAACCTGATGCACCGCCGGTTTTTGCGGCGCAGACGGGGGACGCGACGATTCAGAAAGATGCGGAAACGGCGAGTGCGGTGCACAACGCCCCCGCCGATCCGGCGCCTGGCTTGAAACCCGACATCATCCGCTCGCCCTTTGGCCGCGACATCAAGCCCACGAACTTCTGGCTGGTCTTGCGCGAAGCGAAGATCGCCCCCCCAAACCTCGCGATGCAGCCGGGTGTGCGCTACGCGTATGCGCTGCTCGTTCCGCGTGAAGCGGTCAATACGAACCAAGGCGGCTTTTACGCAGCACCGTCGCAATGGGTTGACGAACAACCTTGGCGACGCGCGGAGGATCAGCCCGTACACAGAATCAAGGTAAACGATACGTTCGAGGGCTTGCACATCTGGCAGCCAGGAGCACAGGCCAGTCCCGGGCGCTTCGCTGCATTCACTGGCAATGCCGACATTACCGCGCGCTGGAATGCACCCATTCGGGTCGATGGGCCTTCAGAAGTCACGTTCACGCTGGCGCACTACTTCGACGAGTGCTTTCTTGCCGATACCACATGGCAATTCGACGAGTCGAACAAACCCCAGCGAATCACCTGCCGGTGGGCCGAGCCCGAGGGCCTCCGCGTGCACATCACGCCTGAGATGCCGACCGGCGCGTCGCGCGAAGAACGTGAACTCGAACGCGATGCAATGCAAAAAGCGCAGCGCGCCCACGCAATAGAGAACCCCCACGACGATCGTGCTTTCCAGGCGCGCTCGACCATTCTCATGTTGTTCCTGGATCAGTTCGTCGCGCTCTCGGAGGCGGGCAAGCGCACCGATATCCCTGAAGCGCCGATAGGTGCGGCCGCGGAAGTGCCCGATGCGCACGTAACCGATCTGGGACTCGTCTTTTTCGGGCCCGTGGAAGAGTTGCTGAAACTCCGGCACGCGGCAATCTTCAAGTGCGACGAGTCGGAATTGAGCCCGGGCAGCGTTGAAGTCCTGAACCCCCCCGAGACGTGGTTCGACTGCGTCGATCCCACCCTCATAGATGCACCAGCGGCCATAGAACCGGACGGCGTGAAGCTCAACTGGCGCCTGGAGCATGGCGTCGGCAACACGATCGATCCGGAACACTTCCTTCACCATTACGAGATTCACCGCACGGTGGAGGGCAAGGAATTCACGGTCGACGGGAAGCAATCCAAGCCGCCCATAATGCGCGTCAAGGCTGCCGCGACCATTGGCGCCACAACGAAAGAAGGCGTGACACTGCTCGCGGGCGACTGGCAGCTCGCAGACACGCTTGGTGAGGATACCGGCATATCGGCGGCGACCCGGCGGGCGTTGCTGCCGAGCGCGAGCGAAGCCGACATCATCAAAGCGGCCGAAGCCTGGTTTACCGAATTTGGCGGCCGCACCGAGGTCACGCTCACCTATTCGGTCACGCCCATTGACATCGCGGGCGTGCGTGGCCTGCCGCGCAGCTTCAAGCTCAATGTACCGCAGCCGCGGATACCGGTGCGACCTGCGCTCGGTGAGATCAGAGTGGTTCAGACGCTGTCGGTCGACCGGCCGGGCGCCGAAAAAGAGACCGCCGGGCGCGAAGACGAGCTGGATGTCTACCTGGCACTCGCCGACTCCGCCTGGGATGACGAAAATCTGCCCGGATCCAAGGAAGCGGGTTTTACGGTCGAGCGGATCTATCGACTTATCGTCGACCCGGATGACCTGGAGCCGGCCGGCCATTACGGATCAGATGCCGCGACAGAGCGCGTGCGTGGCCCCGGCGCATGGTCGCCCCAGCACTCGGCGGATGAGCTTGCGTTCGAGATCGAGCGGAAGGATACGACGGACGCACGTACGTTTTCGGAAATCCGCGCTCTCGAACCCGAGGACTCTGAGCGGGCAAAGCTCACGCGATGGGCACGACTCACCAAGAAACGCACGTCGTCTCAGCAGCTCGAGCAGACGTTGGTCTACTCCGAAGGCGCGAAGACTGCCTTTCCGCTGCAAGTGTTGTGGCAGAGACGTCAGAGCTCTCCGCCCGTTCGTGTGGCGACGCGGTTCTTCCTCGAAACGCTCGTTCGCTTCACGGTCGGCGGGAAACCGCCTACCGACTTCGTCTCCCAGCGTGTCGCTCTGCCGGTCGAACATGTTGTCATTACAGGCGCAAATGATCCTGGAATCGCAACCCTGCGGCCCGAGGCGTTCGAGTGGGCGGTTCCTCTCGTTTTTCCCGCGCTCGCGATGGGGCAGGTGCATGCCGAAAGCGGTTTCGCAAGATTCCGGTCACCCCGTCCGAACGCGCGTCTGGGCGACCTCGGGACGCCAAGCGGTCATGCACTGGTGCGAGACCCCGAGCGGCGTGTGCTCACGACGGTGCGGTTCGCAGCCGTGCCTGATTGGGCCGGCGGCTTTGGATCACAAGGGTACGAGCGCCTGCACGGCACTTCGATCGCCGGCTACGATCTCCACGAGCTCGACATAGATGATCTCGCCGCGCTCGATAGCGCAAGTGACGTCTTCCAGAAAAACGCCGCAATCTGGAGACATGCGCGCCGCGTGGCGCGCATCGAGCGCGTTTCTGCGGACGCAGCCCGTTTGATCCCGACCGGTAACGCGGATTGGCAAGGCTGGCAGGCACACTATCCCAGCGAAACGCGGCGCCTGGAGCTTGCGCGGCTGCTGGATCGGGGACGCGACTCGAAGCCGATCCGCGCGCCGTGGTATTCCGATCGGGAAACGACGGCCCACTTCCCTGAGCGTACACCCCGCTTGCGGCTACTGCCGCTGCCGCCGGAAGGTGTAATTGCAGAGCTCATGCGCGGCGGATGTCCCACGTGCATCACCGCATGGCTCGTCGCGGAGAATGGCTCGACCATGGCTGCGACGGACGTGGCCGTTACCAAGGGCACCGTTGCGGAAGGCGACAAATTACGCGTCGGTTTGCGCCTGCCGCGTCTCATGCTTCATCGGACGTCAGTCGGTCTGAATCATCCGACGTCAGTCCCGCAGGATGTTGCTGCTGCGTTCGATCAAGGGCCGGATGATGCTGACCCGAGCATGCAGAGATTTTCGAGGCGTGATGGCAAACCGCTTTCGCCTGCGGGTGTCCGGAATATCCTGCTGTGCCTCGGGTGGGACTCCTTTGATATGACCGGTGAAGAGAACGGCGGGATATACGGCGACTACCTCAAAAAATGGCAGGAAAATCCCACCGCCTTCGATGGGCTCACGCTCATGCTAAGTGCGGAAGGCAAGTTCGGCTACGCGTATCCGGAGGCCGTGCGCGAGCAACTCGGAGATCGTGCGCGCGCGAAACTCATTTCAACGGGAAGCGCGAAGATCCCGCTGGACTTGCGGTCGCCGCTTCATCCAGTACTCGAAGAAGCACTTGCGGAACTGACACTGACTTTGCGCGCGACGGAAGACGATTCACTATCAACATACCGGCAGTACACAGTAATGACGCAGCCTGCGCCCGCAGTCGAGGCACGCGACCTGGCGGGCTTCATCGCCGCAACGGGTCCGGGGCCGGATCCTTACGGGTGGAATGCGTTACAGGCGATGGGTCTCGCCGCAACGGTGCGTCTGTATGATGCGGCGCTCGACGAGTTCGCGGCTCCCAGCGTGCTCACGAAACGCGTCAACGAGGTTCTCCAAAGCGTGCGCGCGCGCTGGCAATTGATTTACGGCCCGGCCTACGACGAAATCATCGGACAACCTTTCGTGGAAGTTCATCTGAAGCCCGGCGGCGACCGCCTCGCCGGGCCGTTCGAAGCCGTAATTGACGGCGATCTCGAGTCGGAAAAAGCGGGTGAGTTCGAGATCGACGATGCAGGACTCGCTTTCGTGCAGATTTCGCTGAGGCCCCGGCCCGTGGCGGCTTGGCGCTACGCAGCACTCGAGCTCGGATGGAAGGCGGCGGAGACGCAGCCCCCATCTACGCAGGACCACTACATCAAGAGCATTTCGCTCGAGGTCACCCGGCGGGACGGCTGCGATGTCGACATAGATGTCGCGCGCGCCCAGGGCGCGAATATCGCGCGACTGACGAAGCTCTCGCCGAGCGTGATACTGCCCCTTCCATCTCGCGCCGTATTGCCGAGATCGTCCATCGCACAAGATCAGGATCTCGACCTGTATGTGCGATTGCCGGGTTCGAGTGCGCGACCGCAGTTTCAGCGAGAACTGCGCGATGATCTGCTGGAGGTGAAGCTTCTCATTGAATGGGAGAACATCGAGGTCGCTGAAGGCAAAACTAAAGTCACGCGGGAGTATTGGAAGCGGTCGCTCGAACAGATCGATTGTCCTGTCAATATCTACCGCGCCTGGACCGAGATCGTGGAGCCCGGAGAGCGTCGACCGGATCCTTTCGAGCGCTTTGCTGCGCTCTCCACCGACGACTGGGGGATCGCATTCGGCAGACCGTTGACACCGCAGGAGGTGGGACAAATCTCGGCCAAACCCGTGCGCGAAGCGACGGACGCGCTCCAGTCGCTTCGCCGCACGCTCGCCGCCGCCAAACCGCAGGATTTCGAATTCCCTGAACCGGACGCCTACACAACGATCGTCGGCGCGTACCTCAACTGGCTGCAGCGCTTCCTCGAGCACTGCGCACCGCGTCCGATCGAGGAGGAGCCGGGGCGCAGCGATGCCGATGCCTCTTCGCTCTCGCCATTCCTCGCACTGGCTGCGCCGATCAAAGCCACACCGTGGAAGCTTGCCGCCGACGCGGAAGGCTTTATGACGCTTCAGTTCCTGCACGCCGATCGATGGGCCCACGCGCGGGCGTATGCGGTCAAGCCCCTCGCGCGCTATCACCACGTCCTAGACAGCGTTGGAATCAAAGCGCAAAGCGGTGCCGAAGCCCTTGTGCGCGGAGACACGCTCGACGATCCGATTGGCTACGCAGTGGCGGTTTCTCCGCGTACCGAGAAGATCGAGGCGCCAGTGATCCTCGGTTCCAGTCTGGCAAGATTGCCGGATGCCTCCCATGCGATCCAGATCGTAGTCGCTCGCCATGGCGAAGAGTCGCTGGCCGCGTCGAACCGACCGCTTATGGCGCGTCTCGGCGTCCCTACTACGCTTCTCGCATTCAGCCGCGCATACCGTACGCCTCAGTGGACAGACCGACTGCAAAGAAAGTACAGCGAGATTCCGATCCCCAAGCACCTGCCGACTCGGGACCCGAAGGTGCCTGCGCGTCCCGACGATGGGCATCAGATTACGGGGACGGTGGTCGCAGAGGTCGCGAAAGACTATCCCAGCTTGTGGAAGGGTGCGGACATCTGGCGTGTAGCGCCGATTCCACCGCATTACCGCTTGATCGCTCTCGCGTCCGTGCGTGCGGGTGTTGTCGTTTCGAACATCAGTTCGGTGGTGCAGGACGATCTGCCACGCAAGGCTTTGGAAGGGCGCGCAACCGAGTTGTTCCCGGGGACCCGTGTGACGTTCGAGCGCGACCCCGGAGGACCCGCTCGCCTCGTTCTGACGCACCCGCTCATATCACACGCTCAGCTCACGCCAGATAACGCGAGCGACTGGCTGAAGGATGGGGAACAAGGGCGAGAGTTAGATGACCTCGACGTAGCATTGTGGCCCGACCCGGATGTGCTTTACGTGCTGTCGCGTCGGCACCGAGACGAAAGCACGCAGTCGGAAGAGGAGGATGCGGAGATTCGTCTTGTCGCGACGAATGATCCGGATCCCGGCAGCACGGCGCTGCCACAACCGGTGGTCGTTCGTGCCCGCGGCGCACGATACGAAGCAGCAGCTGAGAACGGCAGGCCCGTTGTGTCGACGGAGCTACCAGGCACGACACGACGCTTCATGCTCCAGACCTCGTACGTTCGCCGCCTCGGCAAAGGCGCCGCGGCTGAGATCGATTCGATCCGCCTGCGCGCCGCCGCCGACATGCCAAGTGGAAAAGACGAGTGGGGCGAGGAGGGTGCAATTCGCGCCTTCAATGCAGACGCAGCATCATTCGCAGCGATACTTACGCCTCACACGCTGACGCTATCCCTTCCTGAACGTCCTGGCGAGACCGGAGCCGCGTATGTCGCCCGCTTGCGCGAGCTTCCCGACGCGCTGGCAAAAGGGACTGCCGGAGTTGCCATAGACAATGCGGAATGGCGCACGATGCTCGTCGCACATCTTGTACGCCTCAACTTGGCGTGTCAGGCATGGCTTGTCGATAACGCAGACGCACTCGTTAACGCGGGTAAATCCGCCGCAGACATTGAGAAAGCCGCATCGGAGGCTTTAACGATCCAAACCGCTTGGAAACCTGGAGAGCCTCTGCCCCCGATCGACAGCAGCGAAGCGCCGCTTGGCATGCACGCGAGCCTCGAACCGCACGCCCCGCAGCAAGACTCGGCCGTATTTCTCGTTGTGTGGGATATCGCATCGGACGCTGAACTCACCGCGCTCATGGCAGTCGGCATGCCGCCCGTAGCTCAGCTTGGCGGTCGCTTACATGAGCGTCTCGCGCGTCGTGTGCTCGGCGGCATGCAGAGCTTCCAGATTAGGGCTGTCGATGCCCGCAACAGCACGACCCTTTCGCTAACGAATCCGGGCGTGGTGGAAACAGAAGTCACGCTCCCGAAATGGCTAGAGGGCGCACTGCAGACACCAGGAGAGCGGCCATGAGCACAGCATCCACGGCGTTGCCTTACATCGTTCTACATGGCCCCGCGATGAGCGGCGTCGCGCCCGCCGGTGATGACGCGCTCAGTTTGTGGACGCTTCGCGCTGGCGCACCCGCTTTCGGCCTGGAGAACGTCAGACCGTCGCACACTGGCGTGCAGGAGGACCGCACTTATCCGGTGCGCACGCTTCTTGTCGATTCCGACAGCGTGACGCGCAATCACCGCGACTGGCGTAACCCGCGACTCGCATCGATCCATCTCATCGCGGGCCACCTCGAGGGGCACTACGGCGATCCGGACTACAACGCCGGGCACAACGAGCCTCCTCGTATTTGGTTGAACGTCGGCAACACAACAGAATCTCTCGGCAGCTTTATCTACACAGTAAGAGGGAGAGAACTGCGATTTCGCACGGTCGACGCATCCATTGGCGACGGGAACGATGGAGATGCCACTGCCGCCGCGTGGCAGCACGTGATTGCGGCGCCCTTGTTGGGCAAAAACGACGCTTGGCCGGAGGGTGCGAAAGATGCCATCGACGTGCCGTCGTTCAGGCTTGTTGCGGGCGACGTCGATCTCATCGTCATGGAAGGTGAGCTTCCATGGCTCGATGCCCTCAGGCCAATCGCCGATATCACAGTCGGCAGGCTTAATTACTTTCGGCTGCGCCTGACACCGGATGGGATCGAGTTCGTTGCTCATGCGCCGTTTCCGCGCATCGACGGTGTCAGGCCGATTAGGGGCCGTTTTCTTCTCACGCATGATGGCACTGGTTTCCTGCTGCGCCTGCTTACGGACCGGCCTGAGACCGACATGGATGCCTGGGTCTCTGCGTGGGACTCGGTCACGCCCGCGGACGATGTAGCCGAAGAAAGCATCGTGGGTTTCAAGGTCGAGGGGAGGCGGGGCGCACCGCCTCCGTCGTTCGTCTGGCGAGTACCCAGCAACCAATGGAAGCTGGGCCGGCTGAACCCCATCGTAGAACTGGATCCGGCGGAAGTCAGCGTCCGTCTGCTGAGCCCGCGCGGTCCCACTGGTGTTGACGGTATAGTCGACCTGAAGCCGCGATCCTACACACTGGCGGCTTTTACGCCACAGCAGATCGGCGCGCTCATTCCGACGCCCCTACAGGCGCTCGTCACGCAGCAGTGGGTCGAACACGATGCACCCAAGGTGGTGCTCACGGCACAGTTAGATGCGGCTGGCACGACCGAAACCCCGCAGCCTGAGTTCACTACCGCATTCCTCATTGACGGAGCCCCTGCGCGAGCCGACTGTTCCCTGGTGCCTGCAGGTAAGGCCAAACGGGTGGCGCACGCCTGCGCGCACGACGAGCCCGCACTCGCCGCCGCACTTCGTCGGGTATACGGTGCGCGCGAGCTTTCGCCCGACCGCTACGACGCAGAACGGCCGCTCCTTGCGGCTTTCGTCCCGCTCGACGACGGCTGGCTGCAAATACCCGTGCCGAATCTACCGCCGCCTGATCTGTCGAAAGACAGCAGCGTACTCAGGGCGCCGTTGCCGGCGCCAAGCAACGTGATTTCGGGGTACCTGCGATTCGCGCAGCATGGCGATCTATCCGGGGTTCTTTCGGCGTTTCCCGGTCCCGGCGCGCTAAACGCTCCGCACGTGGAGGAGGCTCCCTGGATATTGACGATCGAGGGTGCACAATCTGCCTCCGTCGCAATCGGACTGGGCCAGCGAGACGGGCAAACCGGGCCGCTGCGCGCCGCGGCCGCATTGCAGAATCCGCAACTCTCGATGCGCGGCTTCGTTTGGATCTCGAGCGATGCGCCAGACGAACTGGAGGCATTGCCGCGTCTTGGCGCAGGAGCGGGTGCGTATCTCGACATTCCGCTCGAGACATACGACATCGAGCAAGAATCGCTCGTGCAATACACGCTCACCGATCTGGCGCTCTCGGTCACAACACAGGAACGCACCGAGGCCTTGCGCATCGTGCGCACTCGCCTGGCGATGGCGGCAGGCCTGAATCTCGAGTCCAGTCACTGGAAAAAACTCGAGACGGTTGGGGAAGCTGTTCTGACAAATACGCACGACTTGCTTGTGGGCTCGCCAGGCACCGA
>JADMIO010001217.1_pt1 | contig 28020 bp, 30 predicted proteins | sample 8958161 | NCBI WGS metagenome assembly JADMIO01 (sample SAMN16585339, study PRJNA669376) | soil metagenome | isolation source: Crop rotation soil | place: USA: Cullars Rotation, Alabama | collected 2011 | reverse complement strand
AGGTGAGCCAGTGTGATTACATTTGCGGCCTAACTGTGGCCAGTCCAGTTACGCTGGAGTCACTAGTATTTAGGTGACACTATAGAAGCGGCCGCGACAACTTGTCCACGTGGAATTCTAAGCTTAGGATCCCAATGTGCTGGAAAGCCGGCGAGACCGCGCGCGCGGACGACGGGCTTGCCAGATGATAGGCGACGACTGCGCCAAGCCCCAGGATCAACACCACTGCGTAGACGATGCGCATGGCGGCCTCAGTCGCGCGAGAGACCAAACAGCGGGCGCAGCCGGATGCCGATCGCGCAGCCCCCGAGCGCGGCCGCAAACCAGATCCAGCCATGCAGCGAGCCAGAGGCGACGCCACCGACGAAGGCGCCGATGTTGCAGCCGAATCCGATGCGCGCCCCCCACCCCATCAGCAGCCCGCCGATGGCTGCCGCCAACAGTGATTTCGCCGGAGGCCAGGCAGCGCGCGCGAACGGTTTCGTAGCAGCGGCTGCTGCCATCGCGCCCAGGATCATGCCGAGGTCGGTGAGGCTCGAAGTATCAGAGAGAATCGATTCACTGAGCGCGCGCTTGGGGCCCGGCCATTGCCAGAATTCCGCGCCTGACAAATCGAAGCCGGCAAGGGACGCGAGCTTCGCACCCCATACCGTGAAGCCGAACGTGACGCTCCATGGATGATGGCCGGCAAGGAATACGCCGATCGAAAGCAGCCCGATCGCGATGCCGCCGACGAGGATCAAGGAGCGCGGCCGATAGCTCGCGCCTCGCGATCGCGCGATCGCCGCGATCGCCAGTGCAACCGCCGCGATGCTCGCGAGCGTCACCGCAAGCCCGCCCCACGGGCCGAAGTAGCTCGAGGCCAGAACCGGATCGATGCCGCCGAGGCGCAGGAACGCCGGCAAATGCAGGCTGCCTATCACGCTGCCGACGATGAACAGCGCGAGCACGATCAGCATGCGGCCCGAGCCACCGCCCGCGGTGTAGAGCGTGCCGGAGCCGCAGGCGTTCGCGAGCTGCATGCCGACGCCGAACACGAACGCCCCGATGATCAGCGACGGCCCGATCGGCGCAATCGCCCCGCCGAAGCCGGGCACGACCGCCGCGACCGGCACGATCACGACCGCCGCCACCGCGATCAGGAGCAGCGCGCCGATGAGACCGCCCGCCTCGCCGCTCACCAGAAAGCGGCGCCATGCCGCGGTGAAGGAGAATTCAGTTTTCAGAAACGCGACGCCGAGCACGAACCCGCCGAGGATCAGCGCCGCAGACGCCGGGTGACCGTCAAGCCCGACCAGCGCGACCAGCACGGCAGTGCCGAGGAGCGCGGCGGTGAGGAATGGCCAATCGAGCCGTGGAAGTTCCGCCGACGGCGAAAGTGTCGTTGTCGTCATAACCGTCCCGGAGAGTTACGACCCGAAGCCGAGCTTCTTTTTCAGGTCATCCCACTTGGTGCGCGCGGAGGCCAGCGGGCGACTCGCATCCGAGGTCCAGTCGACCATCGAGCCGTAGTAAAGCTTCACGTCCGGCCGGCCGAGAATCTCGGAAAGGACGAACCAGTCGGTCGCCGCCCAGTGACCCGTGTTGCAATAGGTGACCGTCGGACCGACCGGCACCGCCGAACCCGCGAGCGCCGCAAGCTCCGCGCGCGGCTTCAGCCGGTTGGTCTTCGTGTCATAGAAGGTCGCGCTATCGAGGTTCACGGCGCCGGGAATGTGGCCGTAGCCTTGCGCGGCGGGCGCCTTTTCCTTGCCGGAAAAGAATGTCGCGGGCCGCGCATCGACCAGCGTCACACCGCCGCCGTGTTCGATTGCCTCGACCTCGCGCGCATCGACAAACAGCGCACTGTTCAGCGTTGCGCTGAAAATTTTTGGCGAGGGTTTGCTCAGTCCGGATTCGGTTGCGTTGCCGTCGGCCTGCCATGCCGCGGTGCCACCATCGAGGATGGAGACTTTCGACAGACCGGCGACCTTCAGGGTCCAGTACGTGCGCGCCGCCGCGCCGAAGTCGGTGTGGTGGACGCCGGCGGGTACCACGATCACGTGGGTATCCTCGTCGATGCCGAGCTCGCCGATCAGCTTCTCGAGCTCGGGCAGCGTCGGCAGCATGAAAGGCACGTTGCCGCGGGTCACGCGCCAGCCGGCCTTGTCGTAATCGCTGTGGATCGCGCCCGGGATGTGCCCCTTCTGGTAGGCCTCCGCGCCGCCGCCGTCGATCGCGGAGCGGATGTCCAGAACCAGCACGTCTGGATCGTGCAAGTGCTGCTTGAGCCATCCAGTCGAGACCAGCGGGGTCACAGTTTCGGCGCGCGCCGGGGTCGCCTGCGCGAAAGCCAGTAAGACGATCAGGCTCAGGAGACGGAGCGCTGGGACAAGGACGCGCATCGACATGGGCCTCAATTCGAAGGGGCCCTTGAAATAGAATATTCTTCTCTATAATAACAGACTTGCGCCCCAAATAAGAATACCATTCTCCTTTGGATCGCAGCTCGACGATCTTTTCCTGCCATCCTGGAGCTTCGTGGCATGGACGCTATCGACCGCAAAATTCTGAACGTCCTGCAGCAGGACGCCTCGTTATCGGTTGCCGAGGTCGGCAACCGCGTCGGGCTCTCGTCCACCCCATGCTGGAAGCGCATTCAGAAGCTCGAAGCAGAAGGCGTGATTCAGAAGCGGGTTGCTGTGGTCGATCCGGACAAGGTTGGCCTTGGGGTCTCGGTGTTCGTCGCGATCGAGACCGGCGATCATTCGGGGGAGTGGCTCGGCCGCTTCGCTGAAGCCGTGCGCGCGATGCCCGAGGTGCTGGAATTCTACCGGATGGCGGGCGACGTCGACTACATGCTGCGTGTCGCGGTGGCGAGCATCCAGGACTACGACACGTTCTACAAGAAGCTGATCGCCGCGATCCCGCTCAAGAATGTGACGTCGCGCTTCGCGATGGAACGGATCAAGCAGACGACTGCGCTGCCAATCGGGTAGATTGCAGAGCGTCAGCTATCCGAAAGCGTTCCCATCCTCGATCAGCTCGAGAGCATGCTTTTCGGCATGATGCTCGGAGGCACTAGCAGGCGTTACAGGCGACCGTATCGGAGAGCCGCGGCCGCATGTAGATCTGATCCTTCAGCGTGATGGGGCCGGTGATCACGTAACCCATGGCCGGCGTGTAGACGTACTCCGATTGCGCCCAGATCACCGACGTATTCGCCGTGTTCAGCGCAGCTGGCAAAGTCACTGTGCCGCTCTGCACGGTCCCATTCTTGGTCTTGCTCCAGATGACCTTCGCGACGCCGGCGCCGTCGACGTCGACGCGCGAGACAGTCACCTTGATCAGCGAGGATGAGTAGGGTTGCACGACCGAGCTCGCGGCGTTGAGGATGTTCGTCATGTCGTTCGCGTTGACGCTGGTCGACTGCGCCACGAGATCGCCAACCGTACGCGCCACGAGTGTGACCTTGCGATCGACCGCGATCGCGGAGGAGACTTCCACACCGCCGATGTAGAGCGTGACCATGAGCGGCAGCAGCATGGCGAACTCGACGGCGGAAACGCCGCGCTTGTCCTTCTGGAAGCGGCGCAGCAATCGCCGGGCCCGCGCCGCAAGATGAGCTGGACGCATGGAACGCACTCTCATTGATAGGGTTCGTTGCGGAATGAAGCGGTCGCCATCAGGAGCCGCTTGTTGCCCGACAGGTTACCCAGCTTGAGTCCGAGCAGGTCCGCGTAGACGGGCCACTGATACATCAGCTTCACCACGACGATGTCGCCCGGGCCGCCCGGGCTGTAGCCGAAGCTGCCGGTCTTGAGGTTGCCGTTGGCATCGACCGGATTTGAGTTATCGATCGCGCCAAATGACGAATAGGTCTTCACGTCGACGTAGAGGCCGCCCGCACAGTCGAACAGGCCGCCGATTCTCGAGCACACCGCGGTTTTGAATTTTCCCGCATCGAAGCTTTGCGACTGCGCCTGGCCTGTCATGATGAGGCGGGCCGAATCGGCTACCGCGGTCTCCAGGGTCTGGCTCGCAAAGAAGACGAGCGCCGTCTCCATGATAGCGAACATCAGCCCGAGAAACGGCGCGGCAACCATGCCGAACTCGACCGCCGCGGCGCCGTCATCGCGGCGCGCGAAGCGCCGCAGCGTGCTGGCGCGAAAAATCGCCATACGGGAGAGCTGCAATGTCTGGATGGCGAATGCAGCCCGGATTGCCTGCAACATGAGGTGATTGCTCCGGATCCTTCGGTGCGCTGGCACCGTACTCAAGCGATATCCGTGATCCGGTTGAGCATTAGCAAAAGCGTGTTGTCGAATTGTTGCGCGGATTAGCGAGACAATCAGGCGCGCGATTCATGGTTCGGTAACCACGCGGCCGGTTCGCGCCGCGCTAGCTAGCGCGCCGGCGCCTTCGCCGCGGCGGCTCCACCGCTTCCCGCCGCGCTGTTGCGCGCTTCAGCCTGGGCCGCAGCCGCCGTAAAGAAGTCGACGGAATCGCCAAGAGTGATGCGGCGTTCGCAATTCGGCGTGCAGCTAAAGGTCTCGCGCTGGACGCCGCGATAGACCTGTACCGTGTCGCGGCTCCGTGGGCCGCTCACGACAATCGAGCGCTCCAACAACACCGCACCTGCGCGATCGAGGGCGATAAGGTTGGTCGCGCCGAAGCCCTTGCCGGTCACCACCACAAGGCCGCCCGACTGGATCGCAATGTCGGCAATCATGGGATTGCCAATGACAATGGTCGAAACCTTATCGGGAAGTTTCATCAAGGCGGCCTGGTCGAGGACGACCTCCAGTGTCTCCGCGGCCGCGACCGCACACGGCAGAAGGAACGCGGACAAAATCAGGCCTAGGACGGTCGTCTTGCCGGCACGCGTCGCCTTCATCTCAACATTCTCCGGAGTCCCGCCTTACGATGGGTCAACGCACTGGCGCGAACCGCCGCGGCGAATTTGACTGCAAAATGGTGAATGAAGTGCAAATGCAGCGTGTTTGTGGCCCCCGACGTGCCGGTCGAACGAAGTCGCTAGCATGTGAGCCGTTGGCTCTTGCCTGACCGACCTCTACCACTTCAGCAATTCTCGACTATACGCACATCATCAAAAATATTCGTATTGAATTCTCAAACATTCGCGTTATTGTTTACTTTATGTAAGCTCAGAAAGTAACTATTAACCACGTATCTAACCTCAAGAATGACTGAGTTTTTCCAAAATTAGATTAACTTTGGTGCAATTCGTCTCTGTTAACTTCCGCCTCAACGCATCGGGACGAACAACAAGCCCGGGCGGAAAGTGCTCAGACAGCCACGTGTGGATCCAAAGGAGCCTACCCATGAAGACCCTCAAGCGCTTTGCCAAGGACGAGTCGGGCGCGACGGCCATCGAATACGGCCTCATCGCCGCCGGCATCTCTGTCGCGATCATCACTGTCGTGCAGGGCCTCGGCACCAAGCTGAACGGCACGTTCAGCAACATCTCCACCAAGCTCGGCTAACTCGAAAACCGCGTCAGTAGAGGCCCCGGCCTTGCCGGGGCCTTCTGTTTTGTGCAGTCCACTCACTTCGAATTTATTTTCCGGAAATTTGAGTGAGCAAATTTTAGGATGGGGACTCACCAGTCCTTAGAAGTTTAGCGATACCTTCTCGCATGCTCGGCACGGGTCGGGCACTCCAGTTCGGCACCCTTCAGGAGACAAGAATGACCCTTCTTCGTACCTTCCTTCGCGACGAATCCGGCGCAACCGCCATCGAATACGGCCTGATCGCCGCGGGCATCTCTGTCGCGATCATCACTGTCGTGCAGACCCTCGGCACCAAGCTCAACGGCACGTTCAGCAACATCTCGACCAAGCTCGGCTAACGAGCAAGCCGCGCCAAACCAGTAAGGGCTCCGGCTTGCCGGGGCCTTTATCGTTTATAAAGCTCTGGACCGAACTTCATTTTCTGAAATTTGAGCAGGTAAATTTTAACACGGGAACTTACCGGTCTTTAGAAGTCCTGCGGTATTTTTGCGACGGCTCGGCAATCAGTCGGACCCCAATTTCGACACCCTTCGGGAGACCAGAATGACCCTTCTCCGTTCCTTCCTTCGCAACGAATCCGGCGCAACCGCCATCGAATACGGCCTGATCGCCGCGGGTATTTCGGTCGCCATCATCGTGACCGTGCAGACCCTTGGTACCAAGCTTAACGGTACGTTTAGCAACATCTCCACCAAGCTCGGGTAACGCAAAAACTTGGTGCAGCAGTCAAGGGCTCCGGCGCCGCCGGGGCTCTTTTCCGTTTGTGCAGATCACCGACGTCCATGTCTATTTTCGGAAATTTGAGCGAACAAATTTTAGCATGAGAACTCACCCGCTTTTAGAATTTCCCGAAGATACTCACGATGCTCGGCACGGGTCGAGCATTTGACCTCGGCAAGCTTCGGGAGACAAGAATGACCCTTCTCCGTTCCTTCCTTCGCAACGAATCCGGCGCAACCGCCATCGAATACGGCCTGATCGCCGCGGGTATTTCGGTCGCCATCATCGTGACGGTCCAGACCCTCGGCACCAAGCTCAACGGCACGTTCGACAACATCTCCACCAAGCTGGGCTAATCGCGCTCTCCGCGGGATCCCCGCGGTTTGCGTCATTTTGCTAACCGTTCCGCAACGCGCCCGGGCGTAAGCTGCCTGGGCTCGCTGGCGTTGGCGACCAGCCGACTGCAGGACGGATGATGATCGCGGACGCAATCAGGCTTTTGCTATTTCCCGCGTTGATGGCTTTCGCGGCCTCAAGCGATCTTTTGACGATGACCATCTCCAACCGGATCTCGCTCGCCTTGGTAGGAGGTTTCTTCGTCCTCGTCATATTGTCGGGCATGCCGCTCGCCGATGTCGGGATGCATGTTCTTGCCGCACTGGCGGTTTTGGCCGTGACCTTCGTGTTCTTCGCGCGCGGCTGGATCGGCGGCGGCGACGCCAAGCTCGCGGCCGCGATCGCGCTGTGGTTCGGCTTCGATCAGCTGCTCACCTACCTGACGCTCGCATCGTTCCTCGGCGGGGTACTGACGCTCCTGATCATGCGCTTCCGGCTGATGCCGCTTCCGGCCCTCCTCGCCAACCAGGAATGGGCGAAGCGTCTGCACCGCATGGACACTGGCGTCCCCTACGGCATCGCGTTGGCAATCGCAGCGCTCTGGGTTTACGCCGATACGCCCTTCATGCGATCGGCCGGCATGTAGCCGCGTTTCTTCGCGCTGCTTAAGATTTGGTTTATCGCATGCGTGCACGTTGCCGCACGCCTTGAAACGAATTCGCCCACAAAATTCCGCGCAATATTCGGTTAACTCAAATTGGATACGCGCCATTAACCATGGATTGACGTTTCGCTGGTGAAATCAGCGTGTAGGCCGCGTTCGGCCACAGCGTCATTGTGGGAAGTGAAGCGTATGAAAGCCGCGCGTCTTGTTGTCCTTGTGATTGCGGTTGCGGCCGGTGGCGTTGCGGCATTGCTCGCCGGACGCGGTGGCGACGAACCGCCGCCCGCCGCTCCTGTCCAGACTGTCAAGATGGATACCGTCGACATTCTGGTCGCGCGGGGCGACATCAATCTGGGGCAGGCCGTCTCGGCGCAGGACCTCTTGTGGCAGCAGTGGCCGACACAGGCGGCAAGCCCGGCCTTCGTGCGCCGCACCGAAAAGCCCGACGCGATCGAACAGCTCTCGGGTGCAATCGCCCGGTCTCCCTTCGTCGCAGGTGAGCCGATCCGCGAGGCGAAGCTGATCAAGGCGAACGGCTCGGGCTACATGGCCGCCGTGCTCGACAAAGGCATGCGGGCGATCTCGACCGAGATTTCGCCCGAAACGGGTGCCGGCGGATTCATCCTGCCAAACGACCGGGTCGACGTGATTCTCTCGCGGCGTGACCGCGAGGCCGAGAAGGCCGGCGCTGCCGATACCCAAGTCAGCGAAACGATCCTCTCCAATATCCGCGTGCTCGCGATCGACCAGACGCTCGGCGAAAAGGACGGGCAGAAGGTCGTGATCGGCAAGACCACGACGCTCGAGCTGACGCCGCGCCAGGCCGAGATGCTCGCGCTGTCGCGCCAGCTCGGCACGCTGTCGCTTGCGCTGCGCAGTCTCGCCGACGCGGGCGAGACCACGCTTCCGAATGAAGACGAACGCGCCTCGGGGCGGCGCGCGGGAATCAACACGGTGCGCTTCGGCATCAGCACCATGTCGACGCCGAAATGAGCTTGCTGGGGGACGAGTAACATGACGCGTACACTGAGACGAGCAGCGCTTTCGGCTGCGGTGCTCTCGGCGTGCCTCGGCGCTGCGCTGAGCGCGCGCGCCGCTGAGCCCGCAGGCTACGTCCCGGCGCCGGGCGGCACGATCCAGGTTGCCGGCTCTGACGCCACCTCGCGCTTCGTGCAGCTCGGCATCGGCAAGTCGGTGGTGATCGACCTGCCGCGCGACGTGAAGGACGTGCTTGTCGCCGAGCCGAAGTTCGCCAACGCGATCATTCGCTCGACGCGGCGCGCCTACCTGATCGGCGTCTCGGTCGGCCAGACCAACATCTACTTCTTCGACGCCGAGGGCCGGCAGATCGCGGGCTTCGACGTCGCGGTCACGCGCGACCTCAACGGCGTGCGCGCGATGCTGCAGAAGATGTTTCCGCGCTCCGACGTCCGCGTCGATGGCGTGGGTGACGGCGTGATGCTCAGCGGCACAGTCGCAAACGCCGCCGAATCACAGCAGGCGGCGGATGCAGCAGCGCGTCTGGTGGGCAGCCTGGACAAGGTGACCAACAATTTGACGATCCGGGCGCGTGACCAGGTGATGCTCAAGGTCACGGTAGCCGAGGTGCAGCGCGACGTGATCAAGCAACTCGGCATCGACCTGAATGGCAGCTTTAACATTGGCAGCACGGTACTCAACTTCGCCAACAACAACCCGTTTACCGCGACCGGGCAGAACCTGGTCGACAGCAACGGCGTGCAGGCCAGCTTCAAGGGGGTATCCGCCACCTTGCGCGCGATGGAGCGCGCCGGCGTGATCCGGACGCTCGCCGAGCCCAACCTCACGGCAATCTCGGGCGAAAGCGCGAACTTCCTGGCGGGCGGCGAATTCCCCATCCCTGCCGGTTACCAGTGCGACCCGACCACACGCATCTGCCAGCTCGCCATTCAGTTTAAGAAGTTCGGCGTCGGTCTCAACTTCACCCCGGTCGTGTTGTCCGAAGGGCGCATCAGCCTGAAGGTGATGACCGAGGTCTCGGAGCTCTCGAACGAGAACTCGATCACAATCGTGTCGGGCAACGCCTCCCAGAACATTCCCTCGATCAAGACGCGCCGCGCCGAGACCACGGTCGAGATCCCCTCCGGTGGCGCGCTCGCCATGGCGGGCATGATCCAGGAGCAGACCAAGCAGTCCATCAGCGGCTTCCCGGGTCTGCAGCAGATTCCAGTCCTCGGCACGCTGTTCAGGAGCCGCGATTTCGTCAACCGGCAGACCGAATTGATGGTGATCGTGACGCCGTACATTGCGCGCGCGGTTGCTCGGAAAGACCTGTCGCGGCCGGATGATGGCTTCTCCGACCCGTCCGATCCCGCCGCGATCCTGCTCGGCCGCCTCAACAAGATCTACGGCGCACCCGGCAATGCCGCGCCGGCGTCGAGCTACCAGGGCAAGTACGGCTTCATTCTCGATTGACGCGACGAGGACCAGCTCAATGAAACAATGTCTCACCCTCGCGCGGATGCTGGCTTTCGTCAGCCTCGCGGCTCTCGTGGCGGGCTGCAAGACGACCTCGCAGGTCGATCTTGCGCAGAGCATGCCGGACGATTACCGCCAGCGCCACCCGATCGCGGTGCGCGAGAAGGTACAGTCGATGACGGTGTTCATCGGCGATGCCCGCGGCACGCTCACGCCGGCACAGCGCGCCGAGGTCGGCGCGCTCGCCTCGAGCTGGCGGCAAGAAGCAACCGGCGGCATCGTAATCGAGATGCCGGTCGGCTCGCCCAACGAGCGGGCGGCGGCGAGCGCATCACGCGAAATCCGCTCCATCCTCGGCGCGAGTGGCGTGCCCGGCCGCGCAATCGAAATCCGTCCCTATCCGGCGCACGACCCGGTGCGCCTCGGCACCGTTCGCGTGAACTACCCGCGCATGGCGGCAGAGACCGGTCCATGCGGACTCTGGCCGCATGACATCGGACCGACCTACGACCCGATGTACTGGTCCAATAAACCCGCTTGGAATCACGGCTGTGCCAACCAGCGCAATCTCGCTGCTCAGGTGGCCGAGCCCGCCGACCTCGTTCAGCCGCGCAGCGAGACACCTGTGTTTGCTGCACGTCGCGGTACCGTCATCGACAAGTACCGCAAGGGCGAGCCCAGCGCGACGCAATCTCCGGATGCCAACAAAGGCAAGATCAGCGACCTAGGCCAATGATCAAGTTCGCACTCAAAGGCGGCGAAAGCGCCGCACCCGCCGAGCCGATCGTGCAAGAAGAGCACATCGCGCCGGTGCCGCGCATCTCGATCCAGGCGTTCTGCGCCTCGCCGGAGACCGCCGCCGCCATGCAGGCGGCGAGCGAAGACCGGCGCATGACCAAGGCGCACCTCAAGGTGCAGATGGGCGGCATCGCGGCGGCGACCGAGGCCTATCGCGCCTCCGCCACCCCAAACGTCGTGATCATCGAGTCGGACGGCCGTGGCGAGGAATTGTTGAACGGCCTCGATGCACTGGCTGAGGTGTGCGATGCCGGCACGCGCGTGATTGCGGTCGGCCATCTCAACGACATCATACTCTACCGCGAGATGGTGCGGCGCGGCGTCAGCGATTACCTGATCGCGCCGGTCGGGCCGGTCGATCTGATCCGCGCAATATCCGGATTGTTCTATGCCGCCGACGCGAAGCCGGTCGGGCGCACGCTCGCGGTGGTCGGCGCCAAGGGCGGCGTCGGCGCCTCGACGATCGCGCACAACATCGCATGGGCGATTGCGCGCGATGTGCATCTTGATGCCGTAGTGGCCGATCTCGATCTGCCGTTCGGCACCGCCGGCCTCGACTTCAACCAGGACCCGCCGCAGGGCATCGCCGACGCGGTGATGTCACCCGATCGCATCGACACGGCGTTTGTCGATCGCCTGCTGTCGAAATGCACCGATCACCTGAGCCTGCTCGCCGCGCCCGCGACGCTCGATCGCGTCTATGACTTCGGCACCGAAGCATTTGACTCGACGTTCGACGTGCTGCGCTCCTCCGTGCCCTGCATCGTGCTCGACGTCCCGCATGTGTGGACCGGCTGGGCCAAGCGTACGCTGATCGGCGCAGACGACATCCTGATCGTTGCGGCGCCCGACCTTGCAAACCTGCGCAACACCAAGAATCTCATCGACCTCTTGCGCGCCAACCGTCCAAACGACAACCGCCCGCAATACTGCCTTAACCAGGTCGGCGTCCCGAAGCGGCCAGAAATCAAGGCGGCCGATTTTGCCAAGGCACTTGAGTGGGAGCCGCTCGCCTCGATCTCGTTCGAGCCGCAGCTGTTCGGCACCGCCGCGAACAACGGCCAGATGATCGCCGAGGTTTCCTCGGGGCACCGCGCTGCGGAAACGTTCCGCATGCTCGCGCAGACCTTGACCGGGCGCGCCGAAGTGAAGCGTTCGCGCTCGAGCCTGCTCACCCCGCTGATCGAAAAGCTCAGGCGCAAGCAGTCCTAGCGCCCGGAGACAAGCGTGTTCGGAAAGCGTTCCACATCGGGCCCCGAGCTGCACAGCCCGGCTCCGCCGCCGCCAACGGAGCCCGTGCGCTCGTCCGCTCCGCCAGCAGGGGCGGACGTCGGCCTGACCCCGCTTGTGTCGACCGGACTGGGCGCGCCGATCACCTCGCCGCCGCTCGCCCCCGGCAACGGCCCAAAACCGATCGTGCCGACCGCCCGGGATACCCGGCGCTCGGAAACCTATTACGAGGTCAAGGGCGCGATCTTCTCGGCCCTGATCGAGGCGATCGACCTTTCGCAGCTCGCGCGGCTCGACGCGGAGTCCGCGCGCGAGGAAATCCGCGACATCGTCAACGAGATCATCGCGATCAAGAGCATCGTGATGTCGATCTCCGAGCAGGAGGAACTGCTCGACGACATCTGCAACGACGTGCTCGGCTACGGCCCACTCGAGCCGCTCCTAGCGCGCGACGATATCGCCGATATCATGGTGAACGGCGCCAATACGGTCTACATCGAAGTCGCCGGCAAGATTCAGCAGACCAATATCCGATTCCGCGACAATCAGCAGCTGCTCAACATCTGCCAGCGCATCGTCAACCAGATCGGCCGCCGCGTCGACGAAGCTTCCCCCATCTGCGACGCGCGCCTGCCGGACGGCTCACGCGTCAACGCGATCGTGCCGCCGCTCGCGATCGACGGCCCTTCCCTCACCATCCGCAAGTTCAAGAAGGACAAGCTCACCCTCGATCAGCTGGTGAAATTCGGCTCGATCTCGCCGGAAGGCGCCGAGGTTCTGAAGATCATCGGCCACTGCCGCGCCAACGTGCTCGTCTCCGGCGGTACGGGCTCGGGCAAGACCACCCTCCTCAACTGCCTGACCAACTTCATCGAAGGCGATGAGCGCATCATCACCTGCGAGGACGCCGCCGAATTGCAGCTGCAGCAGCCGCATGTGGTGCGTCTCGAAACGCGCCCGCCGAACCTCGAGGGCGAAGGTCAGGTCACGATGCGCGATCTGGTCAAGAACTGCCTGCGTATGCGCCCGGAGCGAATCATCGTCGGCGAAGTGCGCGGACCCGAGGCGTTCGATTTGCTGCAGGCCATGAACACCGGTCACGACGGCTCGATGGGAACGCTGCACGCCAACACGCCGCGCGAAGCGCTCTCGCGTCTCGAATCCATGATCACCATGGGCGGCTACACGCTCCCCTCGAAAACCATCCGCGAGATGATCTGCTCGTCGGTCGACGTCGTGATCCAGGCGGCGCGCCTGCGCGATGGCTCGCGCCGCATCACGCACATCACCGAGGTGATGGGCATGGAAGGCGATGTCATCATCACGCAAGACGTCTTCGTCTACGAGATGCTGGGCGAGGACCAGAACGGCAGGCTGATCGGCCGTCACCGCTCGACCGGCATTGGTCGCCCGAAATTCTGGGAACGCGCGAAGTATTTCGGCGACGAGAAGCGGCTCGGCGCGGCCCTCGACGCCGCCGAGGTGTCCGGCGAGCCGTACAAGAGTTGAGGTCGCTATGGCGATGCAGTCCCTTGCCATCTTTGCGCTGGTGGCGCTCGCCGCCGGCGGGGTGATCTGGGTGTTCGTCTACCCGATCCTCTCGGGCGAACGTCAGGCGGAGAAGCGGCAGGAAAGCGTCGTGCGCGCGGAGCCGGTGACGCGCGTGGCGACTGCCGGGGGCCGCAATCAGCCCAAGCTGCGCCGCGACATCGAGGAAACGCTCAAGGAGCTTGAGGTCCGGAGCAAGCAGCAGAAGAACCTGCCGCTGGCGATGCGCATCTCGCAGGCGGGTCTGAGCTGGACCAAGCGCCAGTACATTATCATCAGCGTCGGCATCGGCTTCGTGCTGTTCGCACTGATCTTCATGGTCGGCGGCGGGGTGCTGGCCGCCGCAGGCGCGGGCTTCGCGGGCGGTTTCGGCGTGCCGCGCTGGCTCCTCCTCTATTTGAAGAAGCGCCGCGAGGCCAAGTTCCTGCATAACTTCCCGGATGCCGTCGACGTCATCGTGCGCGGCGTCAAGGCAGGCCTGCCGCTCGGCGATTGCCTACGCATCATTGGCAACGAGGCGCCGGAGCCGGTGAAAGGTGAATTTCAGACCATCGTCGAGGCGCAGACCGTCGGCATCTCGATGGGCGACGCCTGCGCCAAGCTCTACGAGCGCATGCCGCTCGCCGAGGCGAACTTCTTCGGCATCGTCGTGTCGATCCAACAGCGCGCCGGCGGCAACCTGTCGGAAGCGCTCGGCAACCTTTCGCGCGTGCTGCGCGACCGCAAGAAGATGAAGGCCAAGATCCAGGCGATGTCGATGGAGGCGAAGGCGTCCGCCGTCATCATCGCGGCGCTGCCATTCTGCGTCATGATCCTCGTCTACATCTCGAGCCCGAACTACATCGAGCTGCTTTGGACGCATCCGACCGGCCGGTTGATGATGGCGTGCTGTGCGGTGTGGATGTCGATCGGCGTCTTCGTGATGAAGAAGATGATCAACTTCGATTTTTAGCGCATGGCCCCGAAAGGCGGATACCGGCTTTCGGACCAGACCATGTGCCAGGCTTGAGGACCTCGCGCCGTGCTCGAACTGCTGATCGAAAAGATGCACGACCCGAAGATGATGGCGAGCGTGTTCGCCGCCATCGCGGCGATCGCGACTGTCCTCACGCTGGCAATGCCGTTGCTTGCCCGCAACGACCTCAACAAGCGGATGAGCGCGGTCTCGGTCGAGCGCGAGAAAATCCGCCAGCGCGAACGCGAGCGGCTTGCCCGCGGCGACAAGGTACAGCTGCGCCAGTCGCCGAAGCAGTACATGAAGCGTGTCGTCGACCAGTTCAACCTGACCCGATGGGTCGGACAGGAGGAGGCGCGCGAAAAGCTGGTCCAGGCGGGCTATCGCGGGCAGGCCCCCTATGTGACGTACCTGTTCTTCCGGCTGGTCTCGCCGGTGGTCGCGTTCGTGTTCTCGCTGACCTATCTCTTTTTCATCCTGGAGATGAACAAGCCGCCGATGGTGAAGCTCGGCATGGCTCTGTTCGCCGCCTATATCGGCATGCAGCTGCCGTGGCTGTTTCTCAAGAACAAGATCCAGAAGCGCCAGCTCTCGATCCGCCGCGCGTTTCCAGACGCGCTCGATCTGCTGCTGATCTGCGTCGAATCCGGCATGTCGATCGAGGCGGCGTTCCGCAAGGTGAGCCAGGAAATCGGCTCGCAGTCGATTCCGCTCGCCGAGGAGTTGACGCTCACGACCGCGGAACTCTCGTACTTGCAGGATCGCAAGATCGCCTACGAGAACCTCGCCAAGCGCACCGATCTGGAAGGCGTGAAGGCGGTCTGCGTCGCGTTGCAGCAGTCGGAGCGCTACGGCACGCCGCTCGGTCAAACGTTACGCGTGATGGCGCAGGAAAACCGCGACATGCGCATGTCCGAAGCCGAGAAGAAGGCGGCCGCGCTGCCCCCCAAGCTCACCGTGCCGATGATCCTGTTCTTCCTGCCGGTGCTATTCATCGTCATTCTGGGCCCGGCCGCGATCCGCGTGATGGCGGTCCAGTAACCCTTCAGGCCGGCTTGCGACCCGAGCCAATCTTGAACGCGACGGGCAACGCTATGCGATCCGCCGTTGCATAGGGCTGGATCAAGCGATCGAAAGCCGTGCGAATGGCCTGCTGCGTTTGCGCATCCTGGCTCTTGATCATCGCGCCGGTCAGAACGAAGCTGCCGAGGCCACCGCGCCAGACTGTGTCCGCATCCGCGAACGTCGAGACCGCGCTGTGATCATCCACGCCCACCTCCGTAAGGCCGGCGTCACGTAACAATGCCTCGAAGGCGGCACGGTCGGAAAAGCGGAAAATATTATGGCCCTGCGGCGCGCCGGGAGGCGGCGCCACGCGCAGCTCAGTCAGCGCCTCGCGGAAGATGCCCTGAACCCGTTGCCGCGACGGGTCATCCCACCACGAGAACGCAATCCGTCCTCCGGGTTTGAGCACGCGCATGCATTCTGCAAGCGAGACCTCCGGCCGCGGAATGTGCCCCAGCGCGAACCCGCAGCACACCGCGTCGAATACGTCCGGCTCAAACGGCAACTGCTCGACATCGGCCTCTTGGAAGAGAATGCCCGGGTTGAGCTTCTGCGCCAACGCGACCATCTTCGGTGCGAGATCGACGCCAACCGCCCGCGCGCCGCGACGCGCGGCCTCTGCGGCGAGCGTGCCCGGCCCAGTCGCAACGTCGAGAAGGGGCATACCGGGCGCGAGATGAACGGCCCGCAACAGCGGGTCGATGGCGAGCTCCGTCACCGGCGAAAAGAAGTCGTGGTAGCTCTCGGCCAGTGCATCGTGGCCCTGGCGCTCGAAAGCACGCAGGCGCTCGGCATTTTCGGCAGAGATCTCGGTGGTCATCGCTCCCCCGACGAGACTGGCGATCTGTCTGAATAGCCGTGTTCAGAATCCGGCGTGCGCGCGGTCTTTGTTGACCTGCATGCCGGCGCGCATGCGCCGCGCAGTGTTGACGATCTCGCCGGGCTTGTCCTCGGCGTTGGGTTTCGCCGTGCAGAGACGCAGCACGCTCAAATAATTCGGCTGCACTTCCATGCGCGCTGCATGCGGGCCGCGCATCATGATGGCGTGCAGCTTCGGCAGATTGTAGCAGGGCACGTAATAGAGCAGGTGATGCTCCAGGTGATAGTTGACGAAGTAAGGCGCGACCAGTGCACGCTCGATCCAATTCGCCTTGGTGGTGCGCGTGTTGCGTAAGGGATCGTCCCCGTCCGGCACGACCGCGTGCTCGGCAATATTGCGAATGCGTGTGATCACCATCTGCCACGTGAGCAGCGGCACGAGCCAGAGCAGCGGATAGGCCCACCACACGCCGGCGACGCTGAGCCCGGCAAACAGGATCGCGTTGGTGGCAATCTGCGGACCGAGCTTCTCGTTGAAGTACCGCACCCGCTGCCGCCAGGGCCATGCGGGGTCGCCGAGCGCATTGAGAATCTGCGCCTTGCGCTGCTCGTAACCAGTCCGGCCTGAAATATCCCGCCAGAACTTGCGGCGATAGCTCGCACGCGTGATCGGAAACGGTTTGGACAACACCAGGTCTGGGTCGTCCTCCTGCTGGGTGCGCATGTGGTGCGTGAGGTGATAGCGGCGGTAGGCGAGCGTTTCGGCAAACACCGGATACGCGCAGAACCATTGGCTGAGAAACAGGTTGCGCTTTTCGTTACGCGACAGGCAGCCGTGCGCACCGTCGTGCATCAGGATCGCGAGGCCGAGTTGGCGCGACCCGATCAGGATCACGGCAACGATGTAGGTCAGCGGGTTGGGGAAGATTGCAACCAGCGCGATCGAACCGAGGATCACCGCCCAGGCATGGGCGATGAGCGCGATGCCCTTCCACTCGACGCGCTCACGCAGCGCAACGAGGTCCTCCCGCGAAATGAGCTCGCGGGCCGGAATCCGGTGGGCCATCGTGGCGGCGGACATGACAATCGTCCGTGATCAAGAGCAAGGGGAGAATAGCACGTTCCGCGGACCACTCCCATATCGGGATAGGGCAAGGAACAGGCGCGTCCTGCCGCCCGTTATTCGACCAAAGGAGACAGGTCATCAGCATCATTCATGCCCGGCGGGACGACTGGATACCGCGCAATCCCCGAATCCGGGTGGGCGGCTGGATCGGCGCATTTATCGCTGCAGCCGTAATCTATTTTGCGGTCGCCGCGATCATCGGCTACCTGCTCAACGGCGACGGATCGCCGTACCTGCTGGGCCTTGGCCTCTAGCTGCCGCTCTCGTCTGCGGGCTCCAGCCCCTGAACAGTGCGTGAGCCAAGGGTCTTCTTGAAATTCGCGTTGCCCTTCTGCGCCAGCATCTGCTTCAGGTAGGCGACGTTGGCAGCCGCCTCCACCGGCGGAAGGTCTGCCTGCGCAAGCGCCTCGGCCTCCTGGAACCGGCCCTGCAAGCCGACCACCAATGCAAGGTTCTGGCGCACCCGCCGGTCGGCGCTCCCGCGCGCAGTGGCCCGGCGCAACGTCTCTTCGGCGCGCCTGAGGTCCTTTGACAACGCGTACGAGAGCCCGAGGTTGGAGAGCACCGAGGGTTCATCCGGCATGATCTTCAGCGCACTCGCGTAGTAGCGCTGCGCCTCGGCGTGCCGCCCCATCTGGTCCATCACGGCGCCCTGCACCGAAAGCACGCGCCAGTCCGGCTGGTCGGGCGAGTGCGCGCGCTCGAGCACTTCGAGCGCCTGCTTGAAGTTGCCGGCGTCGGCAAGCGCGCGGCCGTAGGCGCTGAGCACCGAACGGTTCTCAGGGTTATGCAACGCGGACGTCTCGAGAACGGCTGCGGCCTGCGCGCGCTGCCCGGTGGCGCGCAGCGCCTGCGCGAAGCGGATCGCAACGTCAGGATCGCGCGGATTGGCGCGGAACCGCTCGCCCAGCGCCTGGCTCTCGCGCCGCCAGTCATCTTCGTTCCGCTGTTGCGGGGCGGCGGAAATCGAGCCCGTCGTGTCGGTCGAACCTATGGTCTTGCAGCCACCGAGCGCGGCAGCCGACAAAGCGACGGCGGTGAGGAGGAGAAGGCGAGACGCGACGCTTGAACGCATGATGCTGCTCCGCCAGCGAAAACCCGCGCCAGCCCCGCATCAGCAATAGATCGTTAACCCTAAGGATGGGTTAATCGGGGGAACTTCAGCCTTGCTTCACCGCCAGCCAAGCAAATGCTAGCAGGGCCGTCCGCGGGGACCTTTCATGCATCCGGCTTTTGCCGCACCGGGCGGCGCGTCCGTCCCGGTCTGGTTCGTCAATACGGACACTTGGGCGACCCTGCGCGCGCAGCTTCCCGCAACCGCGCAGCGCTTTGCCGAAAGCGCAAAGTTCGAGCCGAAGGCGGGGCAATCGCTGCTCCTGCCCGGCGACAACGGTGCGCTGTCCGGTGTGCTGTTCGGGATCGAGCCCGCGGACAAGCCAGCGAAGGATCGCTTCCTGGCAGGGCGCCTGCCCGCCCTCTTGCCTGCCGGCGCCTACCGATTCGCCAATGCGCCGCATGACACGCGGCTTGCCGCGCTTGCTTTCGCGCTCGGCTCCTACAAGTTCACGCGCTATCGCAGGGCGGAAGGCAATGGCGCCCGACTTGAGATTCCGCAAGGTGTCGATGGCGCGGACCTCTCGCGCATCGCCGAAGGGGTTGCACTGGCGCGCGATCTCATCAACACGCCGGCAAACGACATGGGGCCTGCCGAACTGGAGCAGGCGGCGCGTGTCGTTGCCGAAAAGCACGGCGCGAAGGTCCAGAGCATCATCGGCGACGAACTCCTGAAGCAGAGTTTTCCGCTGATCCACGCGGTCGGCCGAGCAGCCGCGCGTGCGCCGCGCCTGATCGATCTGACCTGGGGCGACCCGGCGCATCGCAAGATCACGCTGGTCGGCAAGGGCGTGTGCTTCGACACCGGCGGGCTCGACATCAAGCCCGACAGCGGCATGCTGATCATGAAGAAGGACATGGGCGGCGCCGCGAACGTGCTCGCGGCCGCGCACATGATCATGGATGCGAAACTGAAGGTGCGGCTGCGCGTGCTGATTCCGGCGGTCGAGAACGCGATCTCGGGTGACGCGTTCCGCCCGCTCGATATCTATCGCTCGCGCAAGGGGATCACGGTTGAAATCGGCAATACCGACGCTGAAGGGCGCCTGGTGCTCGCCGATGCGCTCGCGCTCGCCGACGAGGAAGCGCCGGAGCTGATCGTCGACATGGCGACCCTCACCGGCGCCGCGCGCGTCGCGCTCGGGCCGGAGCTGCCGCCGCTGTTTACCGACAATGATCAGCTGGCCGCAGACTTCGCACGCCATGCCGACGCAGAGCGGGACCCGATGTGGCGCATGCCGCTGTGGCGGCCCTATGAATCACTCCTCGATTCCAAGACCGCCGACATCAACAATGTCGGCGGGCCCATGGGCGGCTCGATCACGGCGGCGCTGTTTCTGTCGCGCTTCGTCACCGCCGCGAAAGCGTGGGCGCATTTCGACATCTACGCGTGGACGCCAAGCGCGAAGCCCGGGCGTCCCGACGGCGGTGAATGCCAGGTCGCGCGGGCACTCTATGCGCTGCTGAAGGAACGATACGGCTGATGATTTTCGATCCGCGCATCACGCCGGCCCGGCCCGATCTTGCCGCAAAGCATCTCGCAGGCAGAGTGAGCGCGGCACGCTTCGTCGAAGGCGAGGAGTGTCAGGTGATCGACGCGCAGGCGCCGGTGCGAGAGGCCCCTTCGCCGGACGCACCGCTGATGACCGAGGCGCTGATGGGCGAGCGCGTCACGATCTACGAGTTCAACGACGAAGGCTGGGCCTGGGGGCAGCTCGCGGGCGATGGCTATGTCGGCTGGCTGCCAGCCAATGCGCTGCTCGCCCCACGCGAGGCACCGACGCACAAGGTGACGGCGCTGCGAACGCTCGCGTTCCCTGGCCCCTCGATTAAGCTGCCGCCCGTCGTGATGCCGCCGCTTGGCGCGACGCTCAGCGTGATGCGCGAGCAGGATCGCTTCGCGGTGTCGTCTCTTGGGTTTCTCCCGGCGGCGCATCTGGCACCGCTCGGCACAGGCGAAGAAGATTTCGTCGCGGTCGCGGAGCGCTTCCTCGGGGCGCCCTATCTTTGGGGCGGCAAGACCAATTACGGCCTCGACTGCTCGGGGCTGGTCCAGGTCTCGATCAATGCCTGCGGCATCGCCTGCCCGCGCGACAGCGATATGCAGGAGCGGGCGCTCGGCTCAGCCGTTGAGGCGAAAGCATTGCGGCGCGGCGACCTCATCTTCTGGAAGGGCCACGTTGCCATTGTTCGTGATGCCGAGACGATTGTGCACGCGAACGCATTTCACATGGGCGTGGCGATCGAACCGACTGCAGAAGCGATCACCCGCATTCGCGGGGCGGGAAGTGAAATCAGCGCCGTGAAGCGGCTCTAATACCCGGCCTTGCGGTCCACCACGTTCTGCAGCGGCTCCCCGCGCTCGTGGCGCGCGATCTGCTCCGCCACGTAGCGCGAGATCGCATCAGGATCGGTGTCGGCCGCGTTGTGCGGCGAAAGGGTCACTTTCGGGTGGGCCCAGAACGGACTGCCCGGCGGCAGCGGCTCGGTGTGGAACACATCGAGCGTGGCGGCGGTGAGCGTCCCATCATCGAGCGCAGCAATGAGATCTTCCTCGACCTGCAGGCCGCCCCGCCCCGCATTGATGACAACCGGCCCGCCGAGCTTGCCGTCACGCGCGAGCCGCGAGAACGTTCGGCGATTGAGAATTCCGCGTGTGTCCGGCGTCAGCGGCAGCAAGCACACCAGCACATCGGTGCGCGCGAGAAAAGCGCCGAGCTGGCTCTCGCCGGCGAAACACTTGATGCCGGGGATTGCTTTCCAGGTGCTGCTCCAGCCGGCGACGTCGAACCCGATGCGCGCCAGCACATCCGCCGCGTCGCGCCCGAGCACACCAAGCCCCATGATGCCGACACGCAGGTCGCGCGCGGCCCACTGCAGCTTCGGAGCCCAGACCTTGTTGCGCTGGCTTTCCGCGTAATAGCCCTGGCGGCGGTGATGCATCAGCACATGCATTACAATGTATTCAGTCATGCGTTTGGTGAGATCGTCGACCGCCACACGCACCAAGGGTACCGGCGGCAGGGTCAGGTCGGCTACCACCGCGTCGACGCCCGCGCCGAGATTGAAGATCACTTCGAGCTTGGGGAAGTCGCCGAGCATGCCCGGCTTCGGCTTCCACACCGCCGCATAGCGGACGCTGTCCGGATCGATCCGATCGTCGGGCAAGAGCGCGACAGGCCGCTCCGAGCACACGCGGAGGAAGCGTTCGCGCCAGCGTCCGGGCGCCCAGTTCTCCGTGCCACCGGTGATGAGGAGAGCAAGCGCGCCTTTCGTCACTCAGGCCCATCCCAGCTTGTGCGCACGCTCTCCTTCAGCGCATCGACCTGCTTGTCCCGAGTCCTGGCACGCTCCGCGCCTGCCGCCTCAACGGTCTCCAGATTGAACGCAGCGGCGAACAGAGCGCGCGTATAGTCGCTTTGCGGATTGGCAAAGAGCCTTTCGGCAGGCCCCTCCTCCACGATCTTCCCGTGGCGCATCACGATCAGCCGGCACGCGAGCGCCGAGACGACGCGCAGGTCGTGCGAGATGAACAGGTAGGTCAGATTGCGCCGCTTCTGCAGATCACGCAGCAGATCGACGATCTGCGTCTGGATCAGCATGTCGAGCGCAGAGGTCGGTTCATCGAGCACGATGAAGGTCGGCTCCAGCACGATCGCGCGGGCGACGGCAATGCGCTGGCGCTGGCCACCGGAGAACTCGTGCGGGTAACGGAAGCGCGTTTCGGGATCGAGCCCCACATCCTTCAGCGCCGCGATAACCTTCGCTTCCCGCTCCGCAGCCGAAAGCTGCGGATGATGCACCCACAGTCCCTCTTCAATGATGTCGGATACCGACATGCGTGGGCTGAGCGAGCCGAACGGGTCCTGGAAGACAATCTGCATGTTATGGCGGAACGGACGCATCGCCTTGAATTTCAGCCCTTGCAGCTCTCTGCCGAGAAAGACGATCGGCCCTTCCGAAGAGATCAGGCGCAGGATGGCAAGGCCAAGCGTCGTCTTGCCGGACCCGGACTCGCCGACAATGCCGAGCGTCTCGCCCTGGCGCACCGAGATGCTCACGCCATCGACCGCCTTGATGTGGCCGACGACCCCGCGCATCAGGCCGCGCTTAACCGGAAACCAGACCTTCAGGTCTTCGGTCTGGATCACGAGCGGCGCGTCGGGGCAAAGCGGCGCCGGATCGGGCTTCGGTTCGGCCGCGAGCAACGCCTTGGTGTAGGGATGCTGCGGCCTCTCGAACACGTCGCGCACCGCACCTGCCTCGACGATCTTGCCGTCCTTCATGACACAAACGTGGTCGGCGAGCCGGCGCACGATGCCCAGATCGTGGGTGATGAACAGCATCGCCATCCCGAGCCGCGTCTGCAGATCCTTCAGGAGCGTCAGGATCTGCGCCTGCACGGTGACGTCGAGCGCGGTGGTCGGCTCGTCCGCGATCAGCAGGTCCGGCTCATTGGCGAGCGCCATCGCGATCATCACGCGCTGGCGCTGCCCGCCCGAAAGCTGGTGCGGGTAGCTCGCGAGCCGGCCCTCCGGATCAGGGATACCTACTTGGGTCAGCAACTCGATGATGCGCTTGCGCGCGGGCGCGCCAGTCATGCCGCTGTGCAAGAGCAGAATTTCGCCGATCTGCTTCTCGATGGTGTGGAGCGGATTGAGCGAGGTCATCGGCTCCTGGAAGATGATCGTGATGTCGTTGCCGCGCACCTCCCGGATCGCGCGCTCGGAGAGGCCGAGCAGCTCCTGTCCCTTGAAGTGGATCGTGCCGGACGGATGGCTCGCGGCCGGATAGGGCAAGAGCTTCATCACTGAGAGCGCGGTGACCGACTTGCCGGAGCCTGACTCGCCGACCAGCGCGACAGTCTCACCCTTCTTCAGATCGAACGAGATGCGATCGACCGCCAGCATTTGCCGCTCGCCCTGGCGGAACGCGACCGACAGGTCGCGGACGGAAAGGAGCGGTTGGTTTACGGCGTCCATGATCAGGCAAACGTCTTTCGTGGGTCGAACGCGTCGCGCACCGCCTCGCCGATAAAGATCAGGAGCGAGAGCATGAAGGCGACGGTAACGAAGCCGCAGATGCCGAGCCACGGCGCCTGGATATTGGCCTTGCCCTGCGACAGCAGCTCACCCAGCGACGGCGAGCCAGGGGGCAGGCCGAAGCCGAGGAAGTCCAGCGCGGTCAGCGTCATCACCGAGGACGAGACGATGAACGGCAGGAAGGTCATGGTGGCCACCATGGCGTTCGGCAGCAGGTGGCGGAACATGATGGTGCGGTTCGAGACGCCAAGCGCGCGCGCCGCCTGTATGTATTCGAAATTGCGCCCGCGCAGGAATTCGGCGCGCACCAGGCCGACCAGCGAGACCCATGAGAACAGCAGCAGGATGCCAAGCAGCACGAAGAAGCCCGGCACCAGGACCGATGAGATGATCAGCAGCAGATAGAGCGACGGGATCGAGGTCCAGATCTCGATGAAGCGCTGAAACAATAAATCGGTCCAGCCGCCGAAGTAGCCCTGCACGGCGCCAGCCGCCACGCCGATCGCCGATGACAGAAGAGTCAGCGCGAGCCCGAACAGCACCGAGATGCGGAAGCCGTAGATCAGCCGGGCCAGCACATCGCGGCCCTGATCGTCGGTGCCGAGCCAGTTGATTTCAAGGTCACGGCACCCTTTGCCGCCGATTTTCTCAGCCGCCGCCTTGCACTGCTCTTCGGTGAGCATCCAGGTCGGCGGCGACGGCGCGGGCGTCGGCAGGTTCAGATTGTGGGTCGAATAGGAGAAGTGGATCGGCGGGACCAACATCCAGCCGCCTTTCTCGGCGATCAGCTTGCGCAAATAGGGATCGCGATAGTCTGCGGCGGTCTCGAATTCGCCCCCGAACGCCGTCTCCGGATAGGTGAAGAGGACGGGGAAGTACGATCTGCCTTCGAGGCGAATGAAGAACGGCTTGTCGTTCGCCAGAAACTCGGCGAACAGCGTGACGACGAACAGCACGAGGAAAATCCAGAACGCCCAATACCCGCGCTTGTTCTTCTTGAAATTCTGCCAGCGCCGGCGGTTGATCGGCGACATCGCAAGCGAATGCGGCTCCGGCGGAACGTCGAGGCCCATCACACCGACGGCGGTGGTATCCGGAGTCCGGTCGGCGGTGCGCGCGTCCATCACACCTCCCGGGTCTCGAAGTCGATGCGCGGATCGACCCAGGTGTAGGTGAGGTCGGCCAGGAGATTCACCGCGATGCCGACAAGCGAGAAGATATAGAGCGTCGCGAACACGACGGGGTAATCGCGGTTGAGCACGCTCTCGAAGCCGAGCAGGCCAAGCCCGTCGAGCGAGAAGATGGTTTCGATCAGCAGCGCGCCGGTGAAGAACGCATGCACGAACGCCCCCGGGAAGCCGGCGATCACGATCAGCATCGCGTTGCGGAAGATGTGACCGTAGAGCACCTGCCCCGACGTGCAGCCCTTGGCGCGCGCGGTCAGCACATATTGCTTGCGGATTTCGTCAAGGAACGAGTTCTTGGTGAGCAGCGTCATCGTGGCGAACGCCGCGAGCGCCATCGAGGTGATCGGCAGCACGAGGTGCCAGAAGTAATCGAGGATCTTCGCATACCACGGCAGCGCCGCCCAGTTATCCGAGGTCAGCCCGCGCAGCGGGAAGATATCCCAGAACGAACCGCCCGCGAACAGGACGATCAGCAGGATGGCGAACAGGAACCCCGGGATCGCGTAGCCGATGATGATGAGGCTCGAGGTCCAGGTGTCGAACGGCGAGCCGTCGTGCACCGCCTTGCGGATTCCGAGCGGGATCGAGATGAGATACGTCAAGAGCGTCATCCAGATGCCGAGCGACATCGAAACGGGGAGTTTTTCCTTGATGAGCTGGATTACGCTGGTATCGCGGAAATAGCTCTTGCCGAAATCGAAGGTCGCGAAATTCCAGATCATCAAACCGAAGCGTTCATAGGCCGGCTTGTCGAAGCCGAACTGCTTCTCAAGGCTCTTGATGAATTCGGGATCGAGGCCCTGCGCGCCGCGGTACTTGGAACTCACATCGCCGCCAGCCGCGATTTGTCCCTGGCCGCGCGCGGCGAAGTCGCCGCTTTGCGAACCGGACATGCGCGATGTCGCGCCCGTATCGCTGCCCGAGATTTGCGCGATGACACGCTCGACCGGCCCGCCCGGCGCAAACTGCACCACCACGAACGATACCAGCATGATGCCGAGCAGGGTCGGGATCATGAACAGGATGCGACGAAGGATATAGGCGGCCATTCAGCAGTCGTTCCTAAGGGCGTTCCATGATCGTTTCTTTGCGCATGAACCTATCCCATCCGGGAGGATGTCTGGGACATCCTTTGGGAGTCATGCGTTAGCGCCCCCGCTCGAGTTTTGCTGCCTTCTCCTGATCGTACCACCAGGTCTCCGGGATGCCGCGGGAAAAGCCCGGCTTCTTCGGCGGATACCCGAAGACATCCCAATAAGCGATCCGGTGCGCCGCCAGATACCAATGCGGTATCCAGTAGCGGCCCGCGCGAATGACGCGGTCGAGCGCGCGGCATGCCGTGGTGAGCTCGCCGCGCGTCTCGGCCGCAATGATTTTCTCGACCAGCGCGTCCACGACCGGATCGGCAATGCCGGCAAGATTGAACGACCCGTTCATCTTGGCCGACTGGGAGGTGAAATAATTGCGCAGCGAGTCGCCGGGCGTCACAGAGAAATTGAAGCGCTGCACACTGATATCGAAGTCGAACTCGTCGATGCGTTTGCGGAATTGCACGGGATCGACCACCCGCAACGTCGCATCGATCCCGACGGTCGCCAGGTTCTTGATGAACGGCATGTGATGCGGCTGGAAGGTCGGCTCATCGATCAGGAATTCGAGCGTGACCGGCTCTCCCTTTGCATCGACGCGCTTGCCGTCCTTGATCGGGTAACCCGCCTGCTGCAGTAAATGCGAAGCCTTGCGCAGCAACGCGCGGTCCTGCCCCGAACCGTCGGAGACCGGCGGCATGTAGGGCTCGCCGAAGACTTCATCCGATACTTTGCCGTGAAACGGCTCGAGTAGCGCAAGCTCCGCCTCGCTCGGCTTGCCTTCGGCCATCAGGTTCGAGTTCTGGAAGACCGAGACGGTGCGCTTGTAGGCGCCGTACATGATGGTCTTGTTGGTCCACTCGAAATCGAACGTATTTATGATCGCTTCGCGCAGCGCGCGGTTCTTGAACTTCTCGCGCCGCGTATTCATGAACCACCCCTGCCCGCCCGACGGCGTGTCGTCGGGTAGCATCGCCTGCTTCACGCGTCCGTCCTTGAGAGCGGGAAAATCGTAGCGTGTCGCCCAGAGGCGCGCGGTGAATTCCTCGCGGAACAGATAGTTCTTGCTCGTGAAGCCTTCGAACGCGACATCGCGATCGCGAAAGAACTCGAAACGCACGACGTCGAAATTGTGCTGGCCCCGCATGCTCGGCAGATCGGCGCCCCACCAGTCTTTCACGCGCTCGTATTCGATGAAGCGGCCGGGCTCGAACTTGCCGACCCTATAGGGGCCGCAGCCGAGCGGCGGCTCCAGCGTCGTTTCTTCGAAATTGCGCGTCGAATAGTAGGCGCGCGAGAAGATTGGCAGGCCGGACGCGAACAGCGGCACATCGCGCGCGCGCTTCGGCGCGAATTTCAGCACCACGGTCGTATCGTCCTCGGCCTCGGCGCCGAGCAAATCGCGCGTGAGCTGGGTGATGATCGGATGACCCTTCTGCTTCAGGAGGTTCAGCGAGAACGCGACGTCGTGCGCGGTGAGCTTCGCGCCATCGTGGAAACGGGCTTCGGGCCGCAATGAGAAGCGATAAGTGAGCTTGTCGGCGGAGATGCGCACCTTGTGCGCCGCATAGCCGTACATGCTGTCTGGTTCGTCGCCGGTCACCTGCATCAGGGTCGCAAAAGTGAGTTGCATCCCCTGCGCACCGTCGCCTTTCAGGATGTACGAGTTGAGCGAATTGAACGTGAGGAAGTTCTGATTGAACTGGCGACTGGGGCCGACTTGCGAGAACAGCCCACCTTTCGGGGCGTCTGGATTGACGTACTCGAAATGCTTGAAGTCAGCGGGGTACTTCAGGTCGCCGAAGGACGAGATGCCGTGCGTCTCGATTTCATTCGCCCCGGCTTCCCTTGCCGAGAGTCCGCCCGCCAGCGCGCCCGCCGAGAGTACGAGCACGTCACGACGGGTTACCCCATCCCCCTTTCCGAGGGTGAACGTCATCGCGATCCTGTCTTGGCGGCGCGTTCGGCGTCCCACCACCAGATCGTCGGGAATGCCGCCGAGCCGTATTCCGGCAGCTTTTCCGGACGGCCGAAGCGATCCCACCGCGCCGCCCGTGTCTTGTTGTAGGTAAATTGCGGCACCACGTAGTGGTTCCACAGCAGCACGCGGTCGAGCGCGCGCGTGGCGGCGACGAGTTCGCCGCGATCCTTGGCAAAGATGACACGTTCGATCAGCGCATCGATTGCCGGGTTCTTGATGCCGGCATAATTGCGTGAGCCGATACGATCAGCGGACGCCGTGCTCCAGTAGTCGCGCTGCTCGTTACCGGGCGAGAGCGACTGGCCCCACACGTTGGTGATGCTCTTTCCAGCACAGTGGGATCCGAAGCTTGGAATTCACGTGACTTGAAGTCGCGGC
>JADMIO011047626.1_pt1 | contig 28023 bp, 21 predicted proteins | sample 8958161 | NCBI WGS metagenome assembly JADMIO01 (sample SAMN16585339, study PRJNA669376) | soil metagenome | isolation source: Crop rotation soil | place: USA: Cullars Rotation, Alabama | collected 2011 | reverse complement strand
ATAAAACGAAAGGCCCAGTCTTTCGACTGAGCCTTTCGTTTTATTTGACCATGTTGGTATGATTTAAATTAATACGACTCACTATAGGGTCAGTGCGGCCGCGACTTCAAGTCACGTGAATTCCAAGCTTCGGATCCCACTGTGCTGGAAAGCGGTCTGTTCAAGAAACTCGTTCGCTTCCCTGCTCGCGCTGCCTACAAAGCGGAACTGCTGCGTCTCGCGCGTGTGTTCGTCACGATGCTCGAAGGCAAGACTCCGAGCGAACAATTGTCGACCGTTCTTCGTTTTTACAAACCACTGTTGAAGAACAAGTATGACGACGTGCAACGACGTGGCCGCGACCTGGAACACCTGCAAACAATTGCGAAGCGTTACAAATCACCGGCCAAGTTGCTCGACGACATCGCGCTCGATCCGACTGAAGCGGTACAGAATGATGCGCCGCGTCGCAGCAGTGGCTTTGTGACGCTCTCAACAGTGCATTCGGCGAAGGGACTCGAGTGGGACAACTTGTTTGTGATCTGGATGACTGATGGCTGGTTTCCGTCGAGCAGGTTTCAGGACGAGTTTGATGATTATGACGAGGAGCGGCGGCTGCTTTACGTCGCGACGACGCGCGCGAAGAAGGAATTGCATTTCGTTTATCCGGCAGTGGATGTTTACAGAGGTCCGGAAGCCGACGGCGGCGCGCCAACGCTCTCGCGCTTCCTCGAACCGATACCCCCTTCGATTTTGCCGCACGCATCATTATCAGGCGAATAAATTGGGCGTCTCCCTGGAGTGCGCCACCTTGGTGGCGCTTTGGTATCACTTGTCGAACACATACGAAAGCGGTGCCAAGGCACCGCACTCCAAGGAGACGCCCGAAACATTAGGACGTATAGTATTATCTTCCAGCAATCATGACTCTAGGAACCGAATGGTTGATCGATGCAAGTGGGTGCGACGCGGCTGCGCTTGCAGATCTCGATCGATTGCGTGCAGTCTTCAATCGCGTCATACACGATCTCGAATTGAATGTTCTCGGCGAGATCCAGTGGCACCAATTCGATCATCCGGGTGGCGTCAGCGGTCTGGCACTCCTCTCTGAGTCGCATCTCACCTGTCACACCTATCCCGAATTTCGCGCCGCGACTTTCAATCTTTATTGTTGTCGCGAAAGCGCTTCATGGACGTGGGAAACAACTCTCAAAGAAATGCTCGGCGCCACCGAAGTGAAAGTGCGCGTGTTTGAACGAGTCATCCAGGAATCCGTCGCAGGAGCCGCTAAATGAGTGTGCTCGTGGCGAACTGCCCGTCATGTGGCGCGCCGGTTGAGTTCAAGAGCGGGCAATCAATTGTCGTCATCTGCGGGTACTGCCGATCGGCCATCGCGCGAACAGATCGTGAGTTGAAAGATCTCGGCAAGGTCGCCGAACTCGTCGAAACCGGCTCGCCGCTCGATGTCGGTTTGCGCGGCAAGTGGAAAGACGTTCCGTTTGAGTTAACCGGACGCGCACAACTCGGTCACGAGATGGGCGGACAGTGGGACGAGTGGTACGCGACGTTCTCGAATGGCTGGCTCGGTTGGCTGGCCGAAGCTCAGGGTCGCTTCTACATCACGTTCCAGTATCCGATTCCCGAAGGCGCGCAAGTGCCGTCGTTCGATCAACTGCAACTCGGACAACAAGTGCCGGGTCTGCCATGGCCCACGCCGTTGATGGTAGCCGAAACCGGACGCGCCACGGCTCTGGGCGCGAAAGGCGAGATACCTTATCTCTTAACGCCCGGTGAGACTTATTACTACGCCGATCTCTCAGGCGTTAATAATTCATTCGGCACACTCGATTACAACCAGTCGCCGCCACTCGTCTTCCTGGGCCAACAAGTAACACTCGCCGAACTCGGCATCACCACGACGCGCACACCCGAACGCGAAGAGCGAAGAGTCGGTGCTGCGCAGCTGAGTTGTCCACATTGCGGTGGTCCACTCGGACTGCGCGCGCCCGATAAAACAGAGCGAGTCACGTGTCCCAACTGCAACTCATTGTTGGACGTCAATCAGGGACAACTGCAGTTTTTCAAAGCACTCGAGCAGCCGGCATTTCAGCCGCTGATTCCACTCGGCACTACCGGCGACGTGCCGGAAGGAAAGATGATGGTGATTGGCGCGATGGCTCGCAGCGTGACTGTCGAAGGCACGCAATATTTCTGGAACGAGTATCTTCTCTACAATCCGCAAATCGGCTTTCGCTGGCTGGTCCATAGCGACAATAACTGGAATTACGTGCAGGCTGTGCCGCCCGGAGAAGTGTATGAGATAGCGAGATCTGCCACTTACCAAGGCAGGCGCTACAAAATTTTTCAGGACGCTCCGTGTCGTGTTGAGGTCGTGCTCGGCGAGTTTTACTGGAAAGTCGAAGCTGGTGAAATGGTGCGGGGCGTCGATTATGTCGCGCCGCCTTACATGCTTTCGAAAGAAGTTTCGACAGTCTACGTCTCTGACGATGCGGGAAAAACGAAACGCACGACCGGCGAGATCAACTGGTCACTCGGAACGTACATTCCGGTGCGACAGATCGAGAAAGCGTTCTCGGTCAGTGGTCTGCCGCGTCCTTCGGGAGTTGCGCCCAATCAGCCTTACAAACACTGGTGGATTTATAAGTACTGGCTCGCGTTTCTAGTCGTCATGCTGTTGGCGGGCTTTCTCGCGTTCCTTGTTTCCGGATCGAGTAAGCAGGTGTTTTCTCAAACGGTGAACTTCGCGCCACTGCCGAATGAAGATGGCACGCAGGTCTTCTTCAGTGAACCTTTTGAGTTGCAGGGAAGACGCAACATAAAGGTCATTGGCGAGTCGCCGGTGGAGAACACGTGGGTCTATCTCGAGGGAGATTTGATCAACGATGAGACCGGCGTGGTCCAATCGTTCCCGATCGACATCTCTTACTACCAGGGTGTTGAAGACGGCGAGTCGTGGTCTGAAGGCGGGCAGAGTGATTCGGCTTATACATCGTCGATGCCGGCAGGGAAATATGTGTTGCGTTTGGAAGGACAGTGGGAAAGGTGGCAGCAGCCCGCGGTTGTATCGATCAGGATCGAGCAGAACGTAACGCATGGGATTAATCTGCTGATCGCGCTGATTGTTTTGTCTATTGGTCCGGTGATTATGGTTATTTATCACATCGGATTCGAACGCCGTCGCTGGTCGGAGAGCATGTTTGGCGGCAGCAATGATGACTCGGAGGATGATGAATAAGGTTTCACGCAAAGACGCAAAGCTCACGAAGACGCAAAGAGAATAATTCTTCTTTGCGGCTCTTGTTTTTCCTTTGCGCCTTTGCGTGAAACAGATCTGGAGTTTCTTAATGCTCAAAGCACTCTACACAATCTTTGGCGTCGGCGTGGTGAGTTTGTACACCGTCGCTGCGATGTTCGGCTGGGAGATTAGCGGCGGGTCGCGACGGCAGTTGCCGCCCGATGCGCGACAAAACGGTTACCGCTCGTTCCACTTCTGGCACTACGGCTTACACGGAGGAAAATGATGATTGATTCAATTGCCATTTTAGGATTGGTGACCCTCGAAGGATTGTTGCCGGTGGTAATCACCACGTTGGTGTTCGTCGTCATCGGTCTAATCGTCTTTGCCCTCGCCTTTCTGATAATCGCGAAGGCAGCGCCTTTCTCGGTGCGAAAAGAGATCGAAGACGATCAGAATATCGCGCTGGCCATCGTGATCGGTTCGGTCATCCTCGGCAGCGCTTTGATCATCGCCGCGGCGGTCCACTGATAGGTGAAGCGTCCTCCGTTACTCTTTCTCAACGTTCTCATCGTCGCGACCTGCGGACTGATCTACGAGTTGCTTGCGGGCACGCTCGCAAGTTACGTCCTTGGCGACTCCGTTACACAGTTTTCCCTCATCATCGGCATTTATCTTTTCGCGATGGGAGTCGGCTCGTGGCTCTCGCGCTTTATCGACAAAGGACTCGCGCGACGCTTTGTCGATATTGAGCTCGCGGTTGCAGTGCTCGGTGGCTTCTCGGCGCCACTGCTGTTTCTTACCTTCTCGCGTGTTGGCTATTTCTACGTCGTGCTCTACTTCCTCGTCTTCGCGATCGGAGTGTTTGTCGGTCTCGAAATCCCGTTGCTGCTTCGCATCCTTAAGGACGAGATCGAATTCAAAGAGCTCGTCTCGCGCGTACTCGCCTTCGACTACATCGGCGCACTCGTCGCTTCAATCCTGTTTCCGATTCTCTTTGTGCCTAAGCTCGGTCTGATTCGCACGTCACTCATTTTTGGAATGTTGAATGCCGGGGTGGCGCTGTGGGGCACGTGGTTGCTGCGACCGTTGATCAAAGGGCAGATTATCGGATTGCGCGTGAAGGCTGTGCTCGTGATGGCGCTCCTGGTCATCGCGCTTGTGAAAGCAAACAAGATCACTTCGCTTGCTGAAGACGAAATGTTTGCCGACGAGATTGTCTACACGAAGGACACGCCGTATCAGCGCATCGTCATCACGCGCGGGCGCGCCGGGTTTCAGTTGTTTCTGAACGGCAACTTGCAGTTCAGCTCGACCGATGAGTATCGCTATCACGAAGCGCTCGTTCATCCGGCGATGATCGTGTCAAACAGTCCGCGGCGCGTGCTCGTGTTGGGTGGTGGCGATGGACTCGCGCTGCGTGAGATTTTGAAGTATCCGTCGGTCGAACACGTCACGCTTGTCGATCTCGATCCGGAGATGACGAAGCTGTCGAATCGTTTTCCTCTGCTTGCGAAGTTGAATCAGCAGTCGTTTAGCGACCCGCGCGTTCAGGTCATCAACGAAGATGCGTTTATCTGGGTGGAACAGACGAGCGAGCCTTTGTACGACGCTGCGATTGTCGACTTTCCCGATCCAAACACGTTCGCACTCGGGAAACTCTACACGCAGCGCTTTTATAAATTGTTGCGAACGCGACTGACTGAGAATGCCGCAGTGTCAGTGCAATCGACATCGCCGATGTTTGCGCGCAATTCGTACTGGTGCATTGTTCGCACACTCGAAGCTGCGGGTTTCATTGTGCGGCCTTATTACACTGCGGTGCCGAGTTTTGGGCTCTGGGGATTTGCGCTCGCGCGCTCGACACCGTTCGACGTGCCGCGAAATCCGATGGCGGGATTGAAGTTTCTCGACGATCAGTCACTGGCGGCAATGTTTACCTTCTCGAAGGACATCGAGCCCGTGCCCGTGGAGATCAACCGCCTCGATAACCAGGTGCTGGTGCGATATTACGAGGGCGAGTGGAAGAGGTTTGAGTAAAAGAATTTCACGCAAAGACGCAAAGAGTAACGAAGACGCAAAGATGAGGGGTTTTTTTGCGGCTCATGTTTTCCTTTGCGCCTTTGCGTGAAACATCTTTATGAATAGGCGCGAACTATTGGCGGCATTCTTGGGTCTACCAGTGGCGCTTGCGGCGTGCCGGCGGAATGAGGCACCACCGCTTCCGGCCGGTGAGATCGTTGGAGCGTCGGATGTCTTTGGGCATCGTGTGCGTGATGGCGCGCGCGTTGAAGTGCCGCAGGATGCGTGGTCCAAGATTCCGCTTGTCATCGTGGGTGGCGGTGTGGCGGGTCTCACGGCGGCGTGGCGTCTGCAAAATTCCGGGTTTAAAGATTTCGCACTGATCGAGCTAGAGAGTGCGCCTGGTGGCACGTCTCGATCGGGATCAAACCGTCTGATCTCCTTCCCCTGGGGCGCGCATTACATTCCGGCGCCGATGAAAGAGAACGCGCCGCTCGTGTCGCTGCTGGAAGAGATGGGTGTCGTCGAGGGAAAGGACAAGAATGGCGAGCCGATCATTGGCGAACAGTTCCTGTGTCGCGATCCGGAAGAACGCATCTTCTACAAGGGACGCTGGTACGAAGGGCTCTATCTCCACGCCGGCGAAAGCGAAGACGACAAACAGCAATACCAGAAATTCAATACCGAGGTGGACCACTGGATTGTATGGCGCGACGGGAAGGGTCGTCGCGCGTTCACGCTTCCCGTCTCTGCATGTTCAGATGATGCCGAAGTAACAGCACTCGATCGACTTTCGATGAGCGCGTGGATGGACCAGCGAGGCCTGACTAGTCCGCGACTGCGCTGGTGGGTCGACTACGCCTGTCGCGACGATTACGGCATGACGCTCGAACAGACAAGTGCATGGGCCGGGCTTTTTTATTTCTGTTCGCGCGTTGTGGCGCCGGAAAACGAGTCGCAGTCGCTGATAACGTGGCCGGAAGGCAATGGGCGTCTGGTCAACCATCTGTCTGAGAGGGTCAAAACAAATATTCAACTCGATCGCGCAGTGGTTGAATTGATCCCGACGAACGATGGCGTTGATGTAATAACGATCGATCGTGACGGGCATACACCGCGCGGCTTTCATGCGAGTCGGGTGATCTTCGCGGCGCCGCAATTCGTCGCGCGATATGTCATACGGCCGTATCGCGACAATCCGCCGCCACACATTGCCGAGTTTCATTTTGGCGCCTGGATGGTGGCTAATCTGACGTTGAAGGATCGACCCAAAGCTAATTCGGCGCGCGATTTTCCACTCGCGTGGGACAATGTTCTTTACGAGAGCCCGTCGCTGGGCTATGTCGTCGCCACACATCAGCGCGGCTTGGATCGTGGTCCAACGGTGCTCACTTACTACTATCCGCTTTGCGATGAGAATGCGCGGCTCGCGCGTACGCGATTGCTGCAGACTGACTGGCGCGGGTGGGCAGAAGTCGCGCTCACTGATCTTTCACGGGCTCACCCTGACATTCGTAATCTCGTCGAGCGTTTGGACGTGATGCGTTGGGGTCACGCGATGATTCGCCCCCGAACGGGATTCATGTGGGGCACAGCACGTCGTGAAGCAGCAAAACCGTTTCGTTCAATCCACTTTGCACACTCTGAGCTAAGCGGTGTCGCGCTCTTCGAGGAAGCCTTCGATCACGGCCTACGCGTTGCGGACGAAATCCGTAACCAATCCGCGTTTATCCGCGGCTAAAACTCTTCGAATTGTCTTTAGCGCTTCATCGAGTTCGGATCCCGCGAGCTCGAGGCGCGGGGGTCTAACACGAGCGTTACCCATCCCGACTTCCTGTTGCACGAGCTTAATCAACTGCACAAACTTCGGCACCGTATCCATCCGTAGCAACGGCAGGAACCAGTTGTACAACGGTATCGCTCTCTCGAGATCGCGCTTCATCGCGTAATTAAAAAGGTCGACTGACTCTTTCGGCAACGCATTGACGAGCCCCGCGATCCAACCGACCGCACCCATCGCAACGCCTTCGACGATCGCATCATCAACACCGACCGCGATCGCCAACCGGTCGCCAATCAACTCCTTAATCCACGTTACACGCCGCACATCAGTGCTCGACTCTTTCACCGCTTCAAAATTTTCATGCTCCAAAGAGAGTTCTCTGATCTGTTCCGGCAGAAAGTCGGTTCCGTAAGCGACCGGATTGTTGTAGAGCATGCAGGAAAGTTTCGTGGCGCGAAATACAGCTTCAACGTGTGCTTTCATCTCGCGCCAATCGCTCTTATAGACGTATGGCGGCAACACCATCAAGCCGCTGCATCCAGCATCCGCTGCTCGTTCGGCAAGTCGCACCGCCTCATCCGTGCTCAACGACGCAATCGCCGCAACCACAGGCACTCGACTACCAACCGCGTCAACAAGAGTCTTCCAGATCGCGAGCTTCTCGTCGAAACTCAAGGTCGCGCTTTCGCCTAACGATCCCGGTGTGACGATTCCAGTGCAGCCATTGTCGATTAGCCATTTGGCATGCTTAGCGACAAAGTCGTGATCGATGTTGAGCTTCTCGTCGAAAGCAGTTGTCGTCGCAGGCATCACGCCCGCCCATTTCATCTTCATTCAGTTACTCCACGAATTAGACTCTCAACTCGAACCGGTAAAGCAGGTGGACGCACCGATTCTGCACGCCATCCAAACAAAAATTCAACCGCACCACCACAAACTCTTCCCTGACACGGTCCCATCCCACAGCGCGTTTGCAACTTCGCCGCACGCCAGGATCCATGAGGCTGAAGTCGTTCGAATGTGACGTCCTCGCAGCGACACACAATCGTTTCCGGCGCGGCCAAGTGCTTCAACTCATCACGTAGCGCAAAGGTGCGGTTCAACAGGTCTGCAAACTTCCGGTGCTTCTCGCGAATTGGAAACAGCTTCCGCGCTTCGTCACGCTTACCAGCAGCAGCCAATCCCGCGATCTCACCTTCGACAAGCGACAGTTCCAGTCCGCCGATTCCCGTCGCCTCACCTGCGCTGTAGATCTGTGACACTGTCGTCTGTTGATATTCATCGGCCCTCACGCGACCCCGATCTACTTCACATCCCAACAACTCCGCAAGCTCGAGATTAGGCACGAGATGAAAACCGCACGCGAGATAATCGCACGCAACTTCCCAACGCTTGCCGCCGCGAAAGAGTGTCACTCTCTCGAGTTTTTCTGCTCCGTGCGCCGACAAAACCCAACACCCACTCCGATACGGCACACGCTTCAGTTGTCGCTTCAGTGCAAATGCCTGCGAACTCTTACTGAATAAGCCGATGCCAAATCGCGCCAGTTGCAAGGACGACGCTTGCTCTGCGATCAATAAAACCTCAGCACCTCGCCCGCGCAAATATGCAGCGACTGCCAACAACAACGGACCACTACCCGCAACGACAACTCGCTTTCCTTCGATCGGCAGCCCGGTCTTTACGAGTGCCTGCAAACCGCCGGCACCCATCACATTCGGCAGCGTCCAACCCGGAAACGGTAGAAACCGTTCGCGTGCGCCCGTTGCAAGCACCAGGCTCTCATACTTCAACTCGCAAACCCCTTCAGACGTTTCGGCGAGTAGCCTCCCGGCTTCCGGCTGTTGGAACACGCGCGCGCCGTTGATCATTTGCATATCAACGGAGCGAATTCTTTCAAACCACTGCTGTGCTTCCGCTGATGAAGGTTTCGCTTGTTCGCCACGCCAGATCTGGCCGCCCGCCGCCGGATTGTCATCCACCACACTTACGCGCAATCCACTCGAAGCTGCGCGCCACGCGGCTGCGAGTCCGGCTGGTCCAGCGCCAACCACGAGCACGTCGCAAGCATGATGTGCTTTATCCATCAGTTCGCACGTCCATCCCGTCCTTGCAAACTGTTTGACAACTGCGACAGTGTAATTCGCCATCGATTACGACACGGCACTCGAAACAGATCCCCATGCCGCACAATGGACCACGAGGCTCGCCGGACGCTGATCGCCGAAATGCACTTATTCCTGATTTGAGAATTGCTGCTGAGACCATGCTGCCTGCGGGTATTTCGACTGAAACACCATTCACAACAAGCGTCACGGTTTCAGGCATGCGCGGACTCCTGAGCGACTCGCGAGGGCAAATAAGGCGCGACAGGAATCGCAGTCTCGCGATTCATGATCTGAGCGACGAGTAGTTTGGCAGTGCCGAGCGAGGTGGTAATCCCGAGTCCTTCGTGTCCTGTGGCGAGATAGAGTCGCTTGTGTTCAGCGTGCGGCCCAATCAGTGGCAGTTTGTCCGGCGTCGCAGCGCGAAACCCAGTCCACGTTCGTAGCGATGAGAGCCTTCGCAAACCCGGCAGGTATTCCACTGCACGATCGAGCATGCGAGTGAGAACTGAGACATCAACATACGACTCCTCAACATCGAACTGCCGCGACGAGCCAATCAACAACTGTCCCGTCTTTCGCGGTTGAATGTTGAATGCGACTGAATCAGCCGTCAGCGTGTGCGCGCTTTTCAGATATCCGAGCTCCACGAGTTGATGTCGCAAAAAATCTGGATAGCGATCGGTGATTACGAGATGGCCTTTTCGCTTCTTCACCTCCAAGCCCGGGGTCAACTGAGTTGACCAACTGCCCGCTGAATTCACAATCACCCCTGCCGCGATGGACGTTCCGTCACGCAGGCGAATGCCTTCCGCTGTGATCATTTCGACTGCTGCTCCGAGAAACAACTCAGCGCCACGCGTCACCGCCTGCTCCACAAAAAACTGCGCCGCGCACGGTGGATAGATCACGCTGTCACCGGGCACACGAAGTCCGCCGACTAACTCCGGACGCAGTTGCGGCTCAGCTTCTGCGAGCGAGTGGGCGTCGAGAATCTCAACTGCCACGCCACGATCGGAGTAAACGCGCGCTTTGCGCCGCGCTTCGGCCATCTCATCATCATCCGCAGCAATCCAGATCGTGCCACACGCATCGTGCTCAACTTCCTGCGGCAGTTCGTCGCTGATCTCATCCCAGAGCTGTTGCGAGTATCGCGTGAGGGCAAACTGCGCTTCGGAATCGTCCATCACCACGAGATGGCCCATGCCCGCGGCAGTCGCACCTCCACCAATGATTCCCGCCTCGACGATCGCAACACTCAAGCCCTCACGAGCACACTCCGCCGCACACGCGGATCCAACTATTCCGGCGCCGACGATGACGACATCAAAAGCTTTGGAACTCATCGACCGATTCCCATGGCAAAGGGATCGCGATCATCGATAATCAAATCTGCCTCGGCTGTGATAAATGCGGAACCCTTGATACTCGGATGGATGACGCTGTCGATAACTCTCACCGTGCCCTCGAAAACGCTGCCGACGATACTCTCCTGTCTCCACACCTGACCTTCTCTCAGTTTTCCATCGGCAACGAGACAAGCCAGTTTCGCACTCGTGCCTGTGCCGCATGGCGAGCGGTCGTAAGCGTTGCCGGGACAGAGCACGAAGTTCTTACTATTCACGCCAGCAAGCTGAGATGGCCCAAACAGTTCGACATGATCGATCTCGTGTCCGTCCACGCCAGTGATTCCGGCACGTGCGAGCGCATCGCGAGTTTTCAGCGTGAACTCCATCAAACGTTCGAGGTTTTTGAACTCAAGCTCCTGGCCGTGATCGTTGACGAGGAAAAACCAGTTGCCACCCCACGCAATGTCACCTGTAACTGGTCCATAACCCGGCACTTCAATTACTACCTTCGCAGCAGTTCTATAACTCGGCACATTAGCGACTTCGACTTGTCCTTCCGCATCGAGTTGTGCGATGACGACGCCGACCGGCGTCTCGATGCGATGAACGCCAGGTCCGATGCGATTCAGATACTCCAACGTGGCAACGACGCCGATCGTCCCGTGCCCGCACATTCCCAGATAAGTCACGCTGTTGAAAAAAATCACGCCAGTTACGCACGTGTCATCAACAGGTGCGCACAACAAAGCGCCCACGACCGCATCCGAACCGCGTGGCTCGTTCACGACCGCGCGCCGAAAGTCGTCATGTTCATCGCGGAAGCGCTCGACTCGGGCAGAAAGCGAACCGTTACCGAGGTCCGGCGCGCCGTCGATAATTACGCGCGTCGGCTCGCCACCGGTGTGTGAATCGATCACTTTTATGCGTCGCACCGGCCTATTGAGCCACAAAAATGCTTAAAAGTCACAAGTGCTTTTTGGTCGATAAATCGGTTATGATGTCCGCCGCTCTAGTCTTCACGATGGCCCAGAATCCGGTGTTTCCGAAAGGCAAGTAATGCGAAAGTTCTTCCCCCTCGTTCTTCTTCTGTTGTGTACCAGTGTAGCTTCCGCACAGACACGCGATGCGGAATGGAAGAGCTATGCGCTACCGCAAACGAATTTCGCGCGCCACGTAAATGCCGATAGGGAATTTATCTTTCGTGTTCCCGCTGACTGGAAACAGGAAGGCACGGAGCTGATATTCCAGGGTCCACATTCGGCGGCCATCAAAGTCTACACACAGAAAATACCTGACGGTTATTCGTTGCGAGAGTACTTCGCGTCATTTGTCCGTGCGGTACGAGAGCAATCCACCACTGCCGAGTCGATGCAAACTCGCAAGACACGAATACAAGACCTCGAAGCCCGCGAACTCTTCCTTGAAATCGAAAACTCCGAAGGGCAAATACTGCGCATCACGAGCTGGGTTGTAGTGAATGGACCACTAGCAATCTCATTCAACCTGCAGGTGCCTGTCGCACACGCTGCCGAAGTGGAACCGTACTTCAAAGCGTTCATGCAGTCGGTGATGTTTCTGCCGATCGAGCACAAAACGTTTGAGGAGCTACGAGCTAAAACGTTGAAGTCAACTGCGCCTGGTCCAATTCACGAGTTCGAAAACATCGTCGAGTCTCTCAACGAGATTGGTGTGGATCGTGAGGCGGCAGTCAAGCGGCTGACGTCGCTCTTTTCCACTGCGCCCGACATTGCGGTTGATCTGCTCGTTGATCGACGCCCGCTGGTTCGCTCGGCCGCGGTCCAGGCTCTCGCACGCAGCAACAACACCGCGCTGCAACCATTCATCTGGGAAATGATCGACGACAGCGAGCCATTCGCCGCCGAACCCGCAGCTCGGACTGTGGTCAATTCACCGGATCTGGTTACACAGATTCTCGAACACTCAGCGCTCGGACACAGGACTCAGAGGATCGCTCGCATCTGGCCGTTCATGTCAAAAGAAAAGCAGGTCGAGCTATTGCAAAAACTCTTCAGCAAAACCGCCGTTCCTCTTCCGAGCCCTTCGCCTCCCGCAAAAGAAACGACGAAGACTGATGTAAAAGTAATCGCGCCAGTAAAACCAGACCCACCCATGCCAGACATGAGTGGGGGCGTTTTGAACGACGCGAACGTTCAGGCCGGGGCCTTAACTCTGCTGGCCACAATCACACCCGCAGAGTTCAAGTTGCCGCTCGAGCGGATTATGGCGTCGAACTACGATCCACTGATCGGGCTCGGTTTGCAGGTTGCAAATCATCGCCTTGAGTCGTTGCCAGTCGATCAATTAATCAAGCTCGCCGGTTCTTCAGATAAACAAGTCAGCAAACTTGCTGCGCAGAGTTTAGGAGTGTCCGGAAGCGTTGCCGACATTCCCCGCATTGAAGCACTTGTCTCAAAAGAGGCTGCGAGCGCCAAAAAAGATCTCGACGACGAATTAAAACTGTCGATCAAGAAAGTTAAGTTTCGACAAGAACTCACTGCTGCAAAGAATCAGAACGAAGCACGCCAAATCATCAACAAAGCATTGTCCGATTCGTCGCTCGCCGGCTTTGCATGGCTTTACGACTGCGAAGCTACAACGTCGGGCTGTGGTCCAACCTCAACCCTCAAGAGTGACTTCACACTAAAACCATTTGCTGAAAATCTGTTCCCGAAAAAAGTCCGGCACTATACCGCAATCCCAAGCCTCGGCCAGGCAACGCAGAAGTTTTACGAAACACTGAATGGCCTCCAGATGGATTCGCCACGCGCGCAATCGAATGTCGTGCTCATTCTCAACGCCGGCAGGCAGTCGCTCGCAAATAAATGGAACGCTCCTGCGGAAGCCGAAACAGTAACCGAATACGCAGGGATCGATCTCAAATCGCCGGTTGCATTGGGGTCGTGGACGGCAGAGAAGGCTCTCGATAGCACTGCAACTGCGCAACGCCGAGCGATCGTGTTGCGTGTCAAAGATCGAGCACGGTTTGAACGCATCGTCGATCAATTTCAGGAGTCGAGCAGCTCCAGCTTCACGGATCTGACAGACTACATCGCCCTCGGCACACGCGCCATCGCCGCTCTGCCCGCAGCCCTGCCTCTGATTGCCCAGGCAATAACCGAGCGAGAGCCTTCGAAACCGAAGCGTGAGCCTGTTCTAAATTACTCCGTGATTAGTGACAGAGAATGGAACGGGCTCCAAATCAAAACGATCGAGCGTCGTTCCATCAACTACAACTGGCAGATCGAAACAGCCGTCAGCCACATTGTTTACCTCGGCGACTACGCCATCATCGCTCCCGACCTGGCAACGATTCGCGATCTCGTTGCGAACGCGAACAACCCAACCGAACGTCACACACTCGCGGAAAACGACGAGTTTCGCAAAACCGTCGAGCGTCCTGGTGAGATCGTCTATTTCAGCGATCTAAAAGCAATCCTCTCAGAGTTCACTGCCGGTACTTCCGCCTCTAATCAGGATTTTGATTTTGGGATCAAGGAAAGCGGCGCTCTCAACATCGGCGCCTCGACTTGGGAGAACACACACCATTTTGTCTTCGAAGCAAGTGATTGGTCGAAAAACCTGTTGCCATTTCATCCGAAGAACTTAACAGCGCCTCGCACTCTGCTACCCGCGTCAACCATCGGTTACTTCTTTATGAATCTCGATGCGGCTCTTTCATTTTCAGGGAAGTCCGGATCGTTCCTTCCGGAGAACCTGCAGAGCAACTCAAAACTGTGGGGCCTCGATTTCCAAAAGGAAGTGCTTCCTGAACTGGGACCGGAATGCGGCGCGGTATTGCTCGAGCTTCCGACTTTCGAGGAATTTTCTACCGGTGGCACCTGGGCCACATTCTGCAAATTGAAAAGCAATAAACTCGCGGAAGCGTTGGGTACAGGCAAACTCTTCAATGGTGTTGGACCAGCGAAAGACTTTGCGGAAGTTAAAAACGGCGCCGATTCTTATTTCTTTGGAGTACGCAGCGGATTTCTGATTTTTTCCAATCGTGAAAAGGGATTGGCGGCGTTTGACGGCAAAAGCAGTCTGTCGACAACACGCGATTATGCGAGAGCCGTGGAGAAAGTTCCGGGCGGCATCGTCGCATTTGGTGGCTACAACCTCGAAGCAGCGGTTGCCTCGGCGAGTAAAGGTCCAGTCGAGGGGCTCAACGGTCAAATCGCAAATGTGATCTTTTCGATTGCCCGCGCTTTTCACAGTCAATACTTTTACACGGCTGCAACAAACGGAAGTGTCGAGGGCAAATCGTCGGTGGCAATGGATCGCGAGGGACGTTACTCCTCCGCCGATTTTACGTCTCTGACAAAAGAGTCGACCATCAAGCTCGCCACAGTGGAACCGACAGGCGCGCCGATTACGGATCAGACACGTCTCAGTAGTCTCGTGCTGCGAATGCGTGCGAAAACTGCTGGTCCAATCGATAACGTCAAAGACGATCTTAAGACTGCCGATCAGACTGTCGAACAGAAATCGGCGCAGGAGTTGATGCTGACGGTTGCCGCGCGGCGAACCGGAACGGAAAAGGCCGTTGTGTTGCCGGTAAAGGATCCCGAGTTTGCCACCGACCTCAAAGCCACCGCGGAATTCCCGGCCAACGACGAGAATGTAAAAAAACAAGCAACCGAGATTGCCAGGGACGATCGCGATGCATGGAGTGTGGCCCAAAAGCTTGCTGACTGGACACACAACAATCTCGAATGGAAGACGGTGGCGAGCGCGGACGCCGCGCAAACTCTAGCCACTCGCGAAGCAGATTGCTCGGAGTTTAGCGCGCTCTTTGTTTCCATGGCGCGATCGCTTGGCCTGCCCGCGCGCATCGTTTCCGGTCTCGCGTATAGCGGCGACACGTTTGGCGGCCACGCGTGGGTCGAAGTCTGGGCAGGCAGGTGGATTGAGCTCGATCCCACGTGGGGAACTCACTTTGTTGATGCGACTCACATTCGTGATACATCGGGTGCTCTCGTCACATCGGCGGCTTTGAATCTTATCGATTTCGAAGTGCTTGAGGCGCGCCGAACCGTCGAAGATTTTCAAAAGAGTCCCAAAGCTCTGGCCGAACACTTACTCAAAGCCATTCCCGCGGGCAACCGGTCTGATCTCGAAGCCGTCGTGGATGTTGCAACTCTCACCGATGAGTTCATGGGCGCCGGCGCATGGGCCAAATTGAATGAAGTCGAACGAGACCAGATGTCGTCGGCATACCGCAGAGTGCTGAGCGCAATTATCGAGTACAGCAGGATCAGCCAGGAAAAGGCCACGATGCGGCTGATGCATCTGGAGGAAAAGGGAAACGTTGCCGAGGCGATATGCTGGCTTGGACCATCTGACTTGCTGATAAAGCTGCGTCTGGTTCGTAACAACGATGTCTGGTATCTGGTGGAAGTATGGCAGACCGACTCTCATCTTCGCTCAGTCGCTGAAACTATTCGACCCACTATTATCAGTATCGAGAGTGCGCGTGCTGGAAAAAGAATCGCACCGCGGCAGACCGATCACGCTCGGGTGCTGACGATGGTCCATAACGATGCGGCCAAGGCTGTGGCAGCGGCGGATGAAGCACTCAGGGCAAAACCCAACGATCAAGGTCTGCGACTGCTAAAAGCATTTGCATTGTCGCAGCTGGAGAATAAAGAAGCCGAAGCCATTAAACTTCTGCGAGAGCTGAGCAAAGAGGATTTCGCGCCGGCCGTTTACAGACTCGCCTATGAACTCGACATATCCGACGATGAGAATGAGAAAAAAGAGGCGATCACATTCTACGAACGCTACGTGAACCTCGAGCCTTATGATCCGCGCGGCTTACTTGAACTTGCGATTGCATACGACGGCGCAAGTGACTTCGTTAAGGCTGAGAGTGCATATCGAAAGTATCTCGAGCTCGACCCGGCGAATTCAGTTGGCTATTCCGATCTCGTGACTTTTCTCGTAAAACAAAATCGTCTCGGCGAAGTGGGACCGGTGCTCGTCGCTGCTGAGAAGAATGTGGGCACTGATCGAGATATCTTCGGAGCCGTGGTGGTTGATCTGGCTGACCTCGATGATTCCACCTATGCGATTAAGTTCGCGGCCAGCCAACCGGAACGCATGAAAACGAGCTCAGATGCGAACCTTGCTTTGGGTCGCATGTACGCATACGCCGGAAAATACGCTTTGGCGGTTCCGCTTTTACATACTGCGATGAAACTGGATGAGGAGTGGGACGAACCGTACCTTGTAATGGCATTCATTCATCGAAGGCAGTTGCGCTTTGTGGCGGCACTCAAAGCCGCCGACCAAGCCATCGCAATTGATGGAGAAGATAGCGACGGTCATTACGAGCGTGCGTGTGCGCTCGCACGTCTCGGGCGGCTCAAGGAAGCCATGTCATCGTTGGAAAAAGCTGTCGAGCTTTTGCCGGAACGGGCAGGATGGATGGCCGCCGAAAAAGATCTCAAACCACTCGCAAACCTTCCCGCATTCAAGAAGCTGCTACCACCACCAGAAAAACCTTAACCACGAGCGCCGAAGGCGCGAAATATGAAAGCCCAGGGCAAGCGGGCAGCGCGTCGCCCTGGGTTAATACAACGAAGGCCTGAAAGGCCGAAATACTGCCCGCCGTATTTCGCCCTTTCAGGGCTCGTCCGCAATTTTATTTTGTTTACCAGGGGCGACGTGCTCCGCTTCGCTTCGCACTTGCCCCTGGCTATTATATTTCGCGCCTTCGGCGCTACCATGGCTTTCATATAGAGCGCCTTCGGCGCTGCCCTTGTTTTCATATTTCGCGCCGTTGGCGCTGCCCTGGCTATTATATTTCGCGTCTTTGGCGCTGGCCTTGGCTTTCATATAGCGCGCCTTTGGCGTTGCCCTTGTTTTCATATTTCGCGCCGTTGGCGCTACCCTGGCTTTCATATTTCGTCTTTGGCGCTGCCTTGGCTTTCACACTTTGCGCCGTTCGCGCTGTTTGGTCCACCTGTCCTAAATTTCCTGCGTCACCACAATGCGTCGCGCCGTAATCCGTTACCAAAACGAGTAGGAACAATGCTTGCTCTGTTCTCCGTCGAAAGGAGAACACCATGAAACGCAGAACTCTTCCGGTAATACTCGTGTTGCTTTTGCTCGCGAGCCATGCGCCGCTGGCCTTGTCCCAACAGGCGTCGTCAAACGATTGGAGTGTGGTCCAACAAATCAAGACGGACGCAAAGATTCTCGTCAAACAAAAGAATGGAAAAGAAGTCAAAGGCTCCATGATCGAGGCCACCGACACGACGCTGACGATCGATCGCGACGGCAAGCCGTTCAGCATCCCGCGCGCGGACGTGCGCCAGGTTCATGTGATTGAAGGAAAGGCGCAGAAAGGAAAGTGGGCGTTGATTGGCGCGGGCGTCGGAGCAGGTGTTGGTGCGGCGATTGGCAGATCGAAATACTCGCGCGACCGTGACGACAGCGAGATCTGGACCGCGGTCGGTTTGATGTTCGGAACCGGAGCGGGGGCGGCCGGCGGATTTCTCTTCGGTATGAGCACGCGCAAGCGAGTGATGGTCTATGATGCGCGCTGAACTACTCCGCCCCGAGTAGCGCCTGTTTTGCAGCGTCGAGTTCTTTGAGTTCCTCTTTACTCAGTAAAGGGTATTCGAGATCGAGTCCGTTCAGTGTTTCGACGATTGCTGCAGCAACTACCAAACGCGTGAACCACTTGTGATCCGCCGGCACGACGTACCATGGAGCATACTTTGTTGACGTGTGTTTGATGGTCTCTTCGTAAGCCTGCATGTACTGGTCCCAGTGCTCGCGTTCGTGAACGTCGTTGATCGAGAACTTCCAGTTCTTCGCCGGGTCGTCAATACGCGCCAGAAAACGTTTCTGCTGTTCTCGCTTTGAGACATGCAGGAAGAACTTCAGAATCACAACGCCGTTGTCCGTGAGATAACGTTCGAAGTTGCAGATGGCTTCAAAACGCTGTTGCCATAGATCTTTTGTTTTTATTTCGGTTGGGAGTTTCTGCGCGGCAAGAAAGTTTTCGTGGACGCGTACGACGAGTGTTTCTTCGTAGTAACTGCGATTGAAGATGCCGATGCGACCGCGCTCCGGGAGGCGCTTCGCGCAACGCCACAAAAAGTCGTGATCCAACTCTTCGGCCGAAGGTGCCTTGAACGAAGAGACCTCGCAGCCCTGTGGATTCACGCCTGACATCACGTGCTTGATCGCGCTGTCTTTCCCGGCCGCGTCCATGGCCTGAAAGATGACGAGTATGGCCCAGCGGTCCTGTGCGTAGAGTTTGTCCTGCAGTTTCGATAACAACTCGACGCCCTCAGCCAGCGTGCCCTCCGCCTGCGCCTTCGCGTCCCGATCGAAGTCGAGCGTGTCGTCGGGATCGACATCCTTGAGCCGAAACTTGTCGCCGTTGGTGACGCGATATGCGTCTGCATAGTTCCGAGCTTGTTTTAGAAAGTCTTTGCTGTTCATTTAGTCCTCACTCAGCCGTCCATTGCTGCCGCCGAATCGGAGGATATCTGACTGACGCTGATGGCGTACAGCCAGAATGAACACCAGCTCAGTTTTCAAAAAGAAAAAGATATGGTAAGGAAACCGAGGAACGAGTGCCCGCCGAACGGCGCCTTTGATGACGCGAAATCTATTCGGATTCTGTCTAATCCGACTGATGGTGATGCGCGTATAAGATAAGAAGCGCGATGCTGCTTTTGGATCTTTACGTTGGTACCAATCGACAGCAGTGGCGATGTCGGCCATGGCAGGCGACGTGAGGACGATGTAATATTTCATCTTTAGCTATTAGTGAGAATCTAGCCCTTTGATTAGCTGTTCAATTAGCTCCTTCTCAAACTCCTCCCATGGTATTCCTTCAAAACCGTTTTTTTCGCACTCCGCTAAACGCTCTTCAATAAGCTTCATATCTTCGTCAGAAACGGGCAGATCATCCGGCAATGATTTGATCCGTTCCTCGAGTTTACTAACGTACTCATTTTGTTCGTCAATCGATAGATCGTCGAAACCGGGTGGAGGAAGCGGTACTTCTAAAGACATCTTTAATTCTCCTTGTGGAGAGTGTATAGCACGATTATTTTTGTTGTTCAATCTGAATCTATTGATTTTCGCTTCTTTGTGGTGCGTTTTTCGGCAATCTCTTCGCGCTCTTCTTTTAATCCCAATTTCATCGCCTCAAAAGCAGGAAGACTATTGATTTTCGGCATCGGAGTGTTGCCTTTGACTGAAAACCAGATGATGCGATTCAGCACTTCCGGATCGGCCATGTCGGCGTGCGCAAGATCCTGTTCTTCGGTTCGTTGCATCCAGTAGGCAGTCGCGGCATCGCGCGCCGGTGGTGTCATCAGATTGTCCATCGCCACATTCGGAAGCAGAGCTTTGTATGGTCTGAGATCCGGTTCGGCGCGGAAGATGTTCATGGGCGTCGCGGTTGCATCGAGCTGGTTCATCGGTTCGATGCCGAGAAGCAATTCGATCGTTCTGATCAAACTCACAGTGCTATGAAACTCATGTATCAAAGCGCCCGGTCGATTATAAGCACTGATGACTAACGCCACTGACCGGTGTGCATCGACGTGATCTGGTCCATCCTGCGCATCGTCTTCAACAACGACAATCGCCGTGTCCTTCCAGTAAGGACTATTTGAAACTGCCTCGACAAGAAGTCCGACACCGTAATCGTTGTCAGCCACAAAAAACTGCGGCGTCGGGTTGCGTGCGGCAACACCATTAGTGTGATCGTTAGGCAAACGCAGTGTCGAGAGATTCGGCATCCGATCCTCAAGTCCGGCGGCACGTTCCTTCACAAACATTTGAAACTCCGCCAGCCAGGAGCCTAACCGCGAATTGCCGCGAAATCGCGAATCTGCGTGAGCATCGTTAATCAACGCACTGACGCTGCCGTTACTCTCACTCGCCGCGCGATACGAGTCGACAGTCATCGAATCGGGCGTATCCGTGTCGAAGTTGCGATAGTAAGGATTGAAGTGACCTTCAAGCGATTTCTTAGTTCCAAAGGCAGAGATTGTTGGCGTGAGGTCGGGATAAGTTTTGGCGCGATTGTTTCTGATCGCATTTACGTCCGCCTCCGAAAGTGTCGCGATAAACTCGCCGTAGTTCTGATGCGTCAACCGAGCACGCGCTGCCGCATCCCAGAGATAGAGCGTCTCAGGCTCGGCAACGTCTCGAGCGCCGTTCAGATAAGGAATGAAACGCTGCATGAACTTCGCGATCTCCACGCTGGTTACGCCCGGTTCAAACAGCGATGGCAGGTTTCGCACGGGCTCGTAATTCGGCAAGCGGTTGAAGCCTTCGTAATCGTAAGTGCGCCCGCGCCGGCTGTAATTCCAGCGAAATGCTTTATCGACGTAATCAGTGGAAAATGCGGCCGTGGACCAGTTGTGACCATCAGGACTCGCCTCCGAATTCACAAAGAAACGATCGAAGAGTCCGAAGCGAAGTGCGAGCGCGCGATGGTTCGGCGTGATGTCCTGCGGCTGTCCGTTTGGCCGCGCGGCTGCAATGCCGGCGCCAAAGATCGCTAGTGAAGCGTCGCCATCAGCCTTCGCACCGTCGCCTGATTTCTCCACATCGCCAAACACCTGATCATAAGTCCGGTTTTCCTTGATGATGTAGATCACATGCTTGATTGGCGAGCGACCGGCGAAGAGACTTGTTTGACGCTGGCCCAGCAAACCGCTGTTGCGCATCACCTGCTGCGTGTAACGCGCGAGGGCCGGATCGTCAGGCAGATTCACCGCGCTGATGTTTCCGACCACGATCGCCGCGCTGTACTGTCCGCCTTGTCCGCCAGCTCGACCACTGCCTGCGGGAAAACGCTCGTTCGGCGCGTTGGGAGCACGGCCTGAGTTGTCGACCACCATCGACGAATTCTGAACGCCAGTTCCCTTTCCATTCCCGATGAAGATCGTTTGTCCAACAACGGCGACCGCCGATGGATACTGCCCCGTTGGAATGAACCCGCGAACCTTACTTCGCTCGTCTCCCCAATCCTCGCCGCGTGCTTTGCCGGACAGCTCAACAACCGCAACCGAGTTGCTGTGAGCGTTCGCAACGTAAAGATCGTCGCCACGCAGCGCCAAACCTTCCGGACTGTTGCCGGGCGGAACGCCTTCAGACAAACGCACGCTGATGCGTTCGATCTCTTTGTCGGTCTTCGTATCAACAACCGACACGCTGTCGTCATCTGAATTCGCGACGTACAAACGCGTACGCGCCGGGTTCAGAATCATCACTGTCGGATGTCGACCAACCGATAAACGCGACACAGGTTGTCCGGGTCGAGCAACTGCTACGGAGCTCTCGTTCCAACAAGTCACATAAGCTTTGGCGTTCCCATTTTGATCCGGCACAACAGCGACGCCGTACGGATAGACCCACTGTTCGCTATCGGGATTAAGTCGGAGATCGACGCGAATGAGTTTCCGACTCCCGCGCAAATCCTGAATGACGCCCAGACTGTCTCCAAGATTATTGGCGACGAAAAGCGTGTTGCCGTCCGGACTGATCGCGATTCCAGTCGGATAGACAGGCGCGCGGTCACTGTTGTAACGCGGCGAGTTTGCAGCAAAAGCAAATCCGGTCACGTCAATGAATGGAGCTTCGATGTTGGTGTTTGGACCAGGCGACGCGGGCGTGATTGGAGTTTGACTGTCAGGCCGAAAGCGGAATATCCAGATCTTGTTTTCAAATCCGCCGGAAACATACAACGCGTAAGAACCATCGTCGTCAGCTCTGGACGAAAAGACAACGCCGACATTCACACTCTGCGGCGAAGGAAAATATACATTCTGAACCACGGCCGCAGGCTTCGCATTCAGATCGATTACTGCAAGCGACTGCTGACCACGATTCGCGGCCGCGTTGAACTGAACACCGTAACCGCTGTTCACCGCGATCAAGAACCGGCCCTCGCCGCCCGGTCCAGACTTGTCCGGACTGCGAACCAGATCAACCGGCAACGCCCCGACCGCCGGCTGTCGCGTGGTTAAATCCTGCACGAGAGTACCTGCAGGAGTGATTGGTCGTCCCTGACTCGCAGATTCATCCGCACCCGCAGAAGACGACATGCCTGCAAACGACCCGAAGAGCAGGCAGGTTGTAAGTAAAAAAGTGAGCAATGTGTAATTACGATGTCTGGGGTTCATTGGCGTCGGAGTTTATCCACAAAAAAGCGCAAAAGCCACAAATCAATTAAGGGGAAAGCCCCGGCGGACCAGGCATCCACCGGGGCCATTGTGCATTTTGGCGGGAATGCTCCGAACGAGCATCTGCGCGATACCGTACTCTGCATGTGCTAAGCGAAAGTTACCGGCACGTGAATTAATAGTTAAGTGGTTTAGATCCGAAAATCTAAATCCATTGTGAAAATATTGACGAAACAACCGCGCCGTATTTCACAGCTACTAAGCACCAACGTCATTGCAGGCCGCTCGCCTTTCGGAGGCTCACGCGCCGGGCGACGTGTATAATGGCGTGCACTAAAAAATGAACCAACTCGTACGGTTTCTGTTCGGACATGAGCAGGCCGTTTTTACTAACGGCCGCTTCGGATTTGACGTGCGTCCGAGAGCCGTAATACTGGTTCTGCTTGTTCTGCTCGCCGCTGCCTTCATTTATTTCATTTATCTAAGACCACGTATTCGTCTTCCGAAGAAGACAACTGCGGCGCTCATTGCGTTGCGAGCGACGTTGCTGCTGTTGATGGTGACGTTGTTGCTGCGACCCGTGGTCGTTGTCTCGTCAGTGATTCCGCGCAGCAGTTATGTCGCGATGGTCGTCGACGATTCTGTCAGTATGAAACTGCGCGACATGCCTAACGGCGCAACGCGTCTCGACAGCATCAAGCAAGCGCTGCTTAGCACGGGACAAGACTCTTTCCTGAATCGCCTCGAGAAAAAGTTCAAAACAAATCTTTACGGTTTCTCCGGAACATTATCAGGACTGAAAGACGGCAACGATCTTTACGCAGAAGGACGAACAAGCGATGTCGCCGGCGCGCTCGACGAAACGATCAAGAGATCTTCGGGTATGCCGCTTTCGGCTGTAGTGCTTGCGACCGATGGCGCGTCAAATGTGCCGCGCGATCTCGCAGCAGTGTTACGAGAGCTGCGTGCGCGCGACATTCCGGTGTTCACTGTGGGCGTAGGCAATACTGCGAAGCCGATGGACGCCGAACTGACGCGTGTGAACATGCCGCGCAGAGTTCTGGTTGGTTCGAGACTGAACATCGAGACGATTGTTGGTCTGAGTGGTTACGGCGCGACGAAAGTGTTGCTCAGCGTGCGTGAAGATGGTCGCGCAGTTAAGACAGAGGAATTCAACCTGCGCGGCAACGATACGCAGGCGATCAATCTCGAGATCACGCCGACTACGCCGGGTGTTCATCGATACACGGTTGAAGTCACGCCACTGGACGGCGAGATAACCGTCGACAACAACAAGCAGGACTCGCTTGTGGAAGTGATCGAAGGACCACTGCGAATTCTACACGTCGAAGGTGAGCCGCGTTGGGAGCTGGGCAAGATTCGCGAGTCGATCCAGCCGAATGAGAAGAACGTCACGCTCGTCTCACTACAACGCACTGGCGAGAACAAGTTTTATCGGCAGGGCGTGGGGACACAGACTGAGCTGGTCACTGGTTTTCCAAAGACTGAAGAAGAGCTGTTCTCATACGACGGTCTGATCATCGGCAGTGTCGAGGCTGGATTTTTCACGGCTGATGAATTGCGCAGCATCGAAGCGTTTGTAGCGAAACGTGGCGGCGGTTTGCTTTTTCTCGGAGGTCGCCTCGCGTTTGATGGTGGCAAGTATAAAGGAACAGTCATCGACGATCTCTTGCCGGTTTCACTCACTGGTCTTCCAGTTGACGATGCAAATGCATATGCACCCGTTTATAAACCCGTGCTCACGGGCGCAGGTCAGTCGCATCCGATCACGCGTCTGAATGAAGATCGCGGCGCGAATCAAAAAACGTGGAACGAATTACCGCCCATCTCCGTGTCGGAAGTGCTGACGAACGTTAAGCCCGGCGCTTCCGTGTTGCTCGAAGCACGGCGCGTCGAAGGTGCGGCGCAGGTTGCGCCTTTGCTGGTCCAACAACGTTATGGTCGCGGGCAAACGCTGGCCCTCACAGCGACCGACACTTGGCGCTGGCGCATGAGAAGCGATTCGAAGAACAACGCGCACGAAACGTTCTGGCGACAGATGTTGCGCTATCTCGTCAGTGGCACGCCGCAGCAGGTGGAGATCGGGACGGAGAAGGAAGTTTATGCGCTCGACGACAACGTGCAGATAGTCGCCGATCTTCGCGATAAGAAATTCAATTCCGTTCCCGACGCACATGCTACGGCGCGGGTAACTAAACCATCGGGGTTGGTTGTCGATGTGCCGCTGAAGTTTACGACGTTGAACTCGGTGAATACGTACGCCGGGGAGTTCAAGGCGGATGAGTTGGGCGAGCATCGGATCGAGTTGATTGGTAACAGCGCGACGCTCGGCGCGTTGAGTGCGAAGTCAAACATGCTGGTCAGCGATCTGAATCGCGAATACTACAGTGCTGCGCAGAACAGTGATCTCTTGAAGCGCATCTCGGCTGAGACCGGTGGGAAGTATTACACGCCTTCTGAAGCGCAATCGTTGCTGGACGATCTTATTTATCGTCAGACGCCGTATTCCGAGCGTGTTACTAAGGATCTTTGGGACATGCCGGTGAATTTTCTGTTGATTATTGGGTTGTTGAGTGCGGAGTGGTTTTTGCGGAAGCGTGAAGGACTTGCGTAAGGGGACATGGATTTGCGCGGATCAAAGCCACGGATTTTGGTGTTAGGGGCCGTGATGGCGCTCACGGTTAGTGGGACGTTTGCGCAGAAGAAGCAGGTGCAGGTTGATCCGAATAAGTTTGCGGTCATTATTAATGGGCCGGGTGGAGAGGCTGTTTATACAAAACAGTTCGAGGAATGGACCGGGCAGTTGAAGTCGGTGTTGTCGGATCGTTATGGGTTTGACGCTAAACACATCACTGTGCCACGCGCGACTGCGGAAGAAGTGAAAACTGTCTTTGGGACATTGAAGACACAGTTAGAAGCAGACAATGTCCTCTTTCTGTTTCTGATCGGACACGGGTCGTTTGATGGGAAGGAATCGAAGTTCAATTTGATTGGACCTGATCTGGCCGCCTCGGAATACAACGCGCTGCTCTCGTCGCTGCCGACGAAGCGTGTGGTCGTTTTTAATATGTCGAGTGCGAGCGGCGAATTCATCAAGAGTCTCGCCGCAAAAGGCCGGATCGTAGTCACTGCGACGAGAAATGGACAGGAGACGAATGCGACGCGGTTCACCGGCTTCTTCATTTCAGCGCTGAACGCCACTGACGCCGACACAGATCAGGACGGACACACGTCGGTGCTGGAAGCTTTTGTTTACGCAAACCGTCTCACCGCCGATTTCTACAAGCGCGCCGGGCGGCTCGCGACCGAACACGCGCTCATAGACGACAACGGCGACGGCGTCGGACATGAGAAGGTGGAAGCCGGAGAAGGTTTGTTAGCACGCGCGACCTATCTCGATTCGTTGAGTGTCGATGAAGCTGCAGCGACCGCCGCCACCGGTCGACTCCTCAAAGAGCGCACGCGACTCGAAGGCGAGATCGAACAACTGATCGCGCGCAAAGACAGCACGCCCGAAGCGGAATACGAAGCCACACTCGAGCGTCTGTTTATTGAACTGGCAAAGATAAATCGAACGATCAAGCAAGCGGGATCATGATGAAGATTACTCACGCAGTCTTACTTATTCTCCTCGCACTGAGCACGTTTGCCACGTTTGCGCAGACACCCGAACTCCGTGGTCTCGCGGAACTCAAGAAGGGCGACTACGACAACGCCTTCAAATTGTTGAGCGCCCGGCTCGTTTCGAATCCCAACGATACAGTGGCCCAGCGAGCTTTGGTGCGCGTCTACATCGAAACCGGCCGTTACGCCGAAGCTGAAGCAACCGCCAAACGTTTTCTACTGAAAACACCCGACACCGGCTCAGTCCGTCACGAACTCGCCGAATCGCTCGCCATCACTGGTCGTTACACCGAAGCAATCGCCGAGTTTGAACGCGCCGCCGCCGATTCCGCAAAGGCAGACGCAGTCGCCGATAAACTCGAAAGCGATCTGCGTCGTGCGGAAATACTCGATCTGATCGGCCAGGAAGATCGCGCCCGACCAATCTACGAAGCCTTCGTCAAACATTACACCGACAAGGATCCCGAAGCAGCGCGCGAACTGACACTCGTCGCGCGTGCACTCGTCCATCTCGAGCGATACCAGGACGCCAATGACATGTATCGCTCGGCCATCGAGGCCGATTCGAATTATCTCGAAGCACAACTCGGCGCTGGTGAGTTATTCACTGAAAAATATGCTTACGGCGACGCCGCACTTTTTCTCGACGACGCGTTCAAGATAAATCCAAACAGCGCCCGCGCCTTTCTCGATCTCGCGCGTAACAAACGACTCGACGGCGATGCTGCAACATCGGCCGCTCTTGAAAAGGCACTCTCGATCAATCCGAATCTTGTCGAGGCAATCTCGCTCAAAGCCGCGTTAGCGCTCGAAGCCAGTCAACTCGACGACGCTTCAGCCGAGATCGACAAAGCACTCAAGATCAATCCGCACTCACTCGAAGCGCACTCGCTTCGTGCCGCGATGCTTTACTTACAGGACAAAGACTACGAACCGGAAGTCGCCGCTACACTCGCGATTGGACCAAAGTACGGCGGCGTCTACAACACACTCTCTCATTACGCCACCATCACACGTCGCACCGAGCAAGCAGTGCAGTTCGCACGACGCGCAACCGAGATCTCGCCGAGGCTATGGGACGCACATCTCAACCTGGGAATGTCACTGCTGCGTCTGGGCCAGATGGATACGGGCCGTGAAGCAATCGAGAAGGCTTTCAAAGGTGATTCATTCAACATCTGGGCCAAGAACACGCTCGACCTGCTCGACTCGATGCGTAACTTCAGAGAAACAAAGAGTGGCTCTTTCATTATTAAAGCGTCGGCGCAGGAAAGTGATGTGCTTGCGCCTTACGCTGCGAGTCTTCTCCAGGAGGCCGCCGCCAAGTTAACCGCGAAGTACAAGTTCACGCCGAAAGGTCCGGTCATCATCGAGATCTTTCAGAATCACGAAGACTTCGCCGTGCGCACTCTCGGAATTCCCGGACTCGGCGCGCTCGGAGTGTGTTTCGGATTTGTGGTCGCGCAGGATTCTCCGTCGGCGCGTGGGGCGGGAGAGTTCAATTGGGGCAGCACACTCTGGCACGAATACACTCACGTCATCACGTTGCAGATGACTGACTATCGCATTCCGCGCTGGTTCTCGGAAGGGCTCTCAGTTTACGAAGAGCGACGCGCGCGACCGGGTTGGGGTGACGATTGGAATCCGTTGTTCGTGCGCGCGTTTATGGAAAGACGTTGGTTCAGAATGGCGGATCTCG
>JADMIO011081458.1_pt1 | contig 28025 bp, 25 predicted proteins | sample 8958161 | NCBI WGS metagenome assembly JADMIO01 (sample SAMN16585339, study PRJNA669376) | soil metagenome | isolation source: Crop rotation soil | place: USA: Cullars Rotation, Alabama | collected 2011 | reverse complement strand
CGACAACTTGTCCACGTGGAATTCTAAGCTTAGGATCCCAATGTGCTGGAAAGGCCCGAAAGGCCCGCAATCCCCGGACGGGGCAGCGGGTGGATGTGCCGGAGAAATTCGTCGTAACCTTCAAGCCTGGTAAGGAGATGGAAGAAAAAGTGCGGGAGCTGGAACAGCGGTTGGCGTCGCAGGGGATCAGCCTTTCGGCGGATCATGTGCCCAAACCTGTTTCGGCCAGCCAGCCACCTGCCGCGTAAGCGGAAGGTTAGGTAAGGAAATGAGTTAGGAGATGTGTGCGGGGTCGGAGACCCGCGCACAACAGGGAAAACCGAAGAATCGACGCACCCAACGACCAAGAACCAAACTAGCGGTGAGTAGCTGAAACGGCCCTCACCCTAGCCCTCTCCCAAAGGGAGAGGGAACAGATGCGACTTTCATGGAGGAAAGTTCGATGCGACGGCTTCTATATGGAATTCTGCTGAGTCTGGCCGTCACGGTGAACGTGGGCTGCTTCATCCCGATCTATTCGGGCGATCCGGCGGTGCGGACGAAGGAGCTGATCTTCACGTCCGAGAACTTTCGCGCGATCCTGGACCAATGGGAGCGGATTTGGTTTTTGGATATGCCCGATCACATGACGCCGCGGCGCGTGCATGGGGGGATTATGTAGGGTTCGGGGTTCAGGGTTCGGGCAGAGGGGCAGGAGGCAGGAGGACAGGAAGGTTAGTCGGTGAAGGCGTAGCGGAGGATGCAGTAGAGGGTGCTGATGAGGTCGCGGAGGCCAATCTTTTTGCCTTCGGCGTAGCCCCGCGGTGAATAGCTGATCGGCACTTCGTAGAGCCGATAGCGATGGCGGGCGATTCTGGCGGTGACTTCGGGCTCGAAGCCGAAGCGATTCTGCTTGATCTCAAAATCTTTGAGAGCTTCGCGACGGAAGGCTTTGTAGCCCGTCTCCATGTCCGTAATTTGGAGGCCGGTGGTCCAGTTGGAAAGTTTCGTGAGCAGGGCGTTGCCGCAGCGGTGCAGGAGCGATGTGCAGCGCTGGTCGCCGCTGAGGAAGCGCGAGCCGTACACGACATCGGCCTGATTGCAGACGATGGGACGGACGAGCGAGAGGATGTCGCGAGGATCGTATTCGAGGTCGGCATCTTGGATCACGACAACGTCGCCGGTGACACGGCGGAGACCGGTGCGGAGGGCCGCACCTTTGCCTTCGTTTTGTGGCTTGAAGATGACGTGGACGCCATTGGCGGGCTCGTACTGAGCGAGGAGCTGGCGCGTGCCGTCGGTACTGGCGTCATCGACGATGATGACTTCTTTGGGAATCGGCAGGGCCACAACGTTGGCGAGAACCTGCTGGATGGTGGCCTGTTCGTTATAGACGGGGATGACAACGGAGATTTTGAAATTGCGCGGGATGACGAAGTCGCGCGTGATGGGCTCGTAGCCGTCGTCCACGGCGAGGAGATCGGCGAGGCGCTGCAGCTCTTCGAGCGAATGCGTGATTCGCGCGATGGTTTCGGGGGGCGGCGCCGTGGCGTGGAAAGGCACTGCGAGATCGGGGGCGTGGGTTTCGGGGGTGTCGAGGGTGAGGGTCATGGGCGGCAGGGGTCAGGGGACAGGAGACAGGGAACAGGGAATCGTCAGCCTTCTCGATTTGCGTTGATTGACGGAAATGCTGGCCAGGGGGTGTAGCCGAGCTGAGGGGCGTCGGTGATTTGGCGGTGGTCGGGGGCGATGTAGGTGGAGATGTTGGGATCGTTGTATTTGTCGGCGCGGCCCCAGAGCTGGGCGAGCGAGTCTTGATAGAGGAGGACCCAGTCGGTCTGGCGCTGCATGACTTCGACGCTGGGGAGCTGCAAGCGTGAGATGAGGACGAGGTCGGGTTGACCTTCGCTGAGGACGCGGTTTGGATCGAAGGGGCCGGAATTTGGATCGCGGTAGCGCTGGCTGGGATCGACGGCACCGATGAGGAAATCGAAGTGGGCGTCGAGCATGGCTTGGGAATAGCTGGTGCGGCAGCGGCCATCGACTTGGACAAGAATGCCGGGGTTAAGGATGCCGGGGACATTCGGCTCGTGTGGGCCAAAGGCTGCGAGGGCGTACTGAGCCCAGTTGAAGGTGCAGAGCATGTTGCCGTTGAGCTGCTGGCGGGCGATGAAGTCGAAGGCGGCGACAGGGTAAGCGGAGCGTTCGACTTTCAGCGTTGTCACGCGACGAATGAGTTGTACGGAGCAAATGGCGATGGCCAGGAGGAGGACGACGCCGAAGCCACGCTGGAATTGCGGGCTGAGGCCGGGGAGGAAGGGGGCGTTTTCGGTAGCTGGGTGTGAGGTGTCGGATGTTTCGCTCTCTGACGATTCAGTGACGCCGAGACGGGTGAGGAGTGAATCCCAGTGCAGGGGGAGCCACCAGCCGGCAGCGATGGCGAAGAAAGCGATGTGGCGGTGGTGGGTGAGTGCTTGCCAGAGAATCAGGCCGAGAATGGTGACGTGCGTGAAATCGCGGGAGCGTTTTGAAAATGTGATTGCGGCGACACTGGCGACGAGGAGCAGCCAGAAGGGAAGAAACTGCGGATCGAGGAGCTCGGGGGCGCGCCATTCAACAATTTCGGGGCGCGGGACTTTCAGGTCGTGGTAGAGCCAACGGTGAAAGTTCAGGCCGTAGGGATTGAGGAAAGTGGCGGCGATGGAGGCAGCGGCCATAAGGGCGAAGCGGATGAGGAGGCCGTCGGCGGCGCGGCCTTTGTGGCGGATGGCTTCGATTCCGCGGAGGCCGAGGTAGGCGAGGAAGATGCAGAGGCCGGCGAGGAAGCCGCCGTGCGAGTTCGTCCAGAGCATGAACAGGGGTGGAGCGAGCCAGAGGAGTTTCAGGCGGGGCAGATCGTAGTCGAGGGGTGCCTGGTCGGCTGTGTTGTCATTCTTTGTTCGCTTGAATGGAAGCGAGCCGAGCTGCCACTTGCCGTCCCAGCCGGCGAAGCAGTAGGAAAGCAGGGCGAGGAGCAGCGGGAAGCAGATGTAGGAAATGAGCTGAGGGCGGAGGCTCCAGTGGTTGCCGAGAGTGATGGCGATGAGGAGGGTAAAGGAGCAGGCGGCGATGAGGCCGGCCCCGTGGCGGCGGGCGCGGAAGAGGATGGTGCCGACGACTGCGAGGCCGAGCAGGCATTTGGTGATGAGGAGGCCGGGGCCGCCGGCGAAGTCGTCGATGAGCGCGAGAGCGTATTCGGCGATCAGCTCGTGATTAATCCAGGGGTAGCCCTGAGCGATGTACGAATAGGTCGTGGTCGCCGGCAGGCCGTGGGCGAGCGCGTCGCGGCCGTATTGGATGTGACCCCAGAGATCGGGATCGGCGATGTTGAGCGAGAGAGCGACGGCGCAGGCGAGGAGGACGGCGACGAGCGTGCCGCGGTGGAGCCAGCGGTCGAGATCGGTGTCACGATTCAATTTAAGGAATGAAAATAGGCTCATTGGAGCGCCCTTTGGCGGTTGCCTTTTGGGGGCCGCGCGCGGATTTTTCCAGACTTTGAAAGGGTAGGTCGGGGCGGTTGCGATGCGGTGGAGTCACTTGAGGAGCGGGAAATTCTGCGGAAAGGAGTCGCGCTATGCGGTGGGGTGTTACGGCTTGGATGGGTTGTGAGGGGGCGGTAGGCTGGGGCGGAAAGGGAATAGGGAGTTGGGAGTAGGGAGTAGCGAGGTTTGGATATGCAAAGAAGTGTTGAGATTGAAGGGGTGGGGCTGCATTTGAGTCAGCCGCATGCTTTTGAGAGCGAGTGGATTGGTCAGGGGGAGATTCTGAAGCAGCTTTTGGCTTGCTGGATGGTAGTGGGGGAGAAGGATTTGCCGCTGACGCCGCGGCTCGTGGGTGCGCCGGGGATTGGCAAGACGGCGCTGGCGATGGCGGGGGCGGCGGCGCTGTCGCGCGAGCTGTACATCTATCAGTGCACGGCGGACACGCGGCCGGAGGATTTGCTGGTGACGCCGGTGCTGGCGGAGAGCGGGAAGATTGCGTATCACGCGTCGCCGCTGGTGACGGCGATGCTGCGTGGCGGCGTATGCGTGCTGGACGAAGGGAATCGGATGAATGAGAAGTCGTGGGCCAGCTTAGCGCCGCTGTTCGATCAGCGGCGGTATGTGGAGTCGATCGTGGCGGGGATCACGATTCGCGCCGCTGCGGATTTTCGCTGTACGGTGACGATGAATCAGGATGAATCGACGTATGAGGTGCCGGATTATATTTTGAGCCGATTGCAGCCGACGCTACAGCTTGGCTTTCCGAACCGGCGGGATGAGATGGCGATTTTGCAGTATCACCTGCCGTTTGCGGCGGATGAGATGTTGGCGATCACGGTGGAGTTTTTGCAGCGGTCGCACGAGCTGCGGCTGGATTTTTCGCCGCGGGATGGGATCAACCTACTGCGGTATGCGATGAAGCGGTTGGCGCAGGATGCGACGCATCCGATGGCGAAGGATGCGGCGTGGCGGGAGGCGGTGGAGAAGTGTTTGGGGGCGGATGCGCTGGATATCGAGGCGGCGGCGAAGCGGCGGGCGCGGACGCTCGGCGGGGAGAATGTGCCGCTAGGGCTGGGAGATTTCTTTTTCGATCCGGACGATCCGCTGCATCCGGATCGGGAGGAGGATGAGGAGGAGTAGTTGCGGCTGCATTACGTGCGGTTGCCTTCATTGACGCTCTCGCGCGGCCAGACTACATTTTCGGTGCATTTTTACGCGATTTTCGCGGCTCATTTGAGCCGCTGATGCACCCTCTCACTTGGGATTGAAGGCGAATATGGCGACTGCGACAGCACGGCGGCCCGCGAAGGCGGCGGCAAAGGGAAATTCTCGACCCCAAGCTTCGGTTAAGGGTGGAAAGATAATTTATTTCTTTGGGAAGAGCCGGTGCGACGGGCGCGGCGAAATGAAAGCGCTCTTGGGAGGCAAGGGGGCGAACCTGGCGGCGATGACGAAGATTGGGCTGCCAGTGCCGCCGGGATTCACGATTACGACGGAAGTTTGCACGTATTACTACCAGAACGGGAAGCGATTTCCGCCGAATCAGGCGAGCGAATTGGCGAAGGCCGTGGCGTGGCTGGAGAAGGAGACGGGGAAGAAGTTTGGCGATCCGAAGAATCCGCTGCTCGTTTCGGTGCGATCGGGCTCGCGCGATTCGATGCCCGGCATGATGGACACGATTTTGAATCTGGGTCTGAACGACGCGACGACGGATGGGCTGAAGGCAGCGACGAACAATGGGCGGTTTGCATGGGATTCGTATCGCCGGTTCGTGCAGATGTATGGCGATGTGGTGATGGGCGTGCAGAAGCGACATGAGAACGAGCATGAGCCGTTTGATGAAGTGATGGACGAGCTGAAGCACGAGGTGGGTGCGAAGCAGGATACCGACTTGAACGAAGCCAACTTGCAGGAGCTGGTGAAGCGATTCAAGAAGCTCATCAAGGACCGCACGGGCAAGGAGTTTCCGGCGGAGCCGGTGAAGCAACTGGAAGGGGCGATTGGGGCGGTGTTCGGGTCGTGGATGAATGAGCGAGCCGTCTTGTATCGGCAGAAGTATCGGATTCCGGATGAGTGGGGCACGGCGGTCAATGTACAGAGCATGGTGTTTGGCAATATGGGCGACGATTGCGCGACGGGCGTGGCTTTTACGCGCGATCCGGCAACGGGCGAAAATGTTTTTTATGGCGAGTACTTGGTGAATGCGCAGGGTGAGGATGTGGTGGCGGGCGTGCGGACGCCGAACAAGATCGCTGAAATGGCCGGTGACAAGATTATTGGTCCGGCGTTCAAGGAGCTGGAGAAGGTTCGCAAGACGCTGGAGAAGAATTTTGGCGACGTGCAGGATTTTGAGTTCACGATCGAGAAGAAAAAGCTGTTCATGTTGCAGACGCGGAACGGCAAGCGGACGGCGCTGGCGTATGTGAAGATCGCCCATGACATGGTGAAAGAGAAGTCAATGACGCCTGAGCACGCGATCAAGTCGGGCGATCCGGAGGCGCTGAATCAGCTTTTGCAGCCGATTTTTGATCGCGATGCGTATGCGGCGGCGAAGAAGGAAGGCCGGCTGATGGCGACGGGCCTGCCGGCGGGGCCGGGTGCGGCTTCAGGCGCTGTCGTGTTCACGGCGAGCAAGGCGGAAGAATTGGCCGCCAAGGGTCAGCATGTGGTGCTGGCGCGGATTGAAACGAGTCCGGAAGATTTGCGCGGGATGATCGCGTCGGATGGCATTCTGACGGCGCGCGGTGGTGTGTCGAGTCATGCGGCATTGGTGGCTCGACAGATGGGTAAGGTGTGCGTGGCCGGTGCCGGCGAGATTCATATCGACTATCACACTGGCAAGCTGACTTGCGGTGGTGTGACGCTAAAAGAGGGCGATGCGATCAGCATCAATGGTTCGACGGGCGAAGTTTTTCACGGTGCGATCGACACGGCCGACAGCGAGCTGAAGCAGGTGCTGGTGGGCAAGACGCTGAAGCCGGCGGACAGTCCGGTGTTTCAGTACTACAACTCGCTGATGAAGCTGGCGGATAAGTATCGCAAGTTGGGGATTCGCACGAATGCCGATCAGCCGGACCAGGTGACGAACGCCGTGGCGTTCGGCGCGGAAGGGATCGGTCTGTGCCGCACGGAGCACATGTTCTTCGAGGGGGACCGGATCGACGCGATGCGGGAGATGATTCTGGCGGAGACCGAGGAAGCTCGTCGCAAGGGACTAGCAAAGCTGCTTCCGCATCAGCAGGGCGATTTTGAGGGGATCTTCCGGGCGCTGAATGGTTTGCCGGCATGCATTCGTTTGCTTGATCCGCCGCTGCACGAATTTTTGCCGCACGAGCATGGGCAGCAGAACGCCTTGGCCTCAAAGCTGGGGATTTCGGCCGACAAGATCGCCAGCCGAGTCCATGAACTGCACGAGTTCAATCCGATGCTCGGGTTCCGCGGCTGCCGGTTGGGGATCAAGTATCCGGAAATCACGGAGATGCAGGCGCGGGCCATCTTTCAGGCGGCGGCGGCTGTACTGAAGGAAGGGATTAAGGTGAAGCCGGAGGTGATGATTCCGCTGGTGGGCTTCAAGAAGGAGCTGGATCTGCAGGTGGAGATTGTGCACCGCGTGGCGGCGGAAGTGATGAAAGAGACGGGGAAGAAGTTCCCGTACATGGTGGGCACGATGATCGAGGTGCCGCGTGGGGCGCTGACGGCGGATGAGATTGCCGAGTCGGCGGAGTTCTTTTCGTTTGGCACGAATGATTTGACGCAGACGTGCCTGGGGATGAGCCGGGACGATAGCGGATCGTTTTTGCCGTCGTATCAGACGAGCGAGATTATCAAAGCGAACCCGTTCGCGTCGATTGATACGACGGGCGTGGGGCAGCTCATGAAGATCGGCGTGGAGAAGGGGCGGAAGACGCGCGGCGATTTGAAGATTGGCATTTGCGGTGAGCACGGCGGCGATCCGTCGAGCGTGATGTTCTGCCACACGATCGGGCTGAACTACGTGAGCTGCTCGCCATTTCGGGTGCCGATTGCGAGATTGGCTGCGGCGCAGGCGGCGCTGAAAGACGGCAAATAGGGCGAAGGCTACGATCGCCGCGAATTCATGAATCCGGTGGCGCTGAGGCGGATGGGTCTGCGCCGTTCTCCTCTTGGCCGCCCGCAGGTTCCGAGAAGTAATTCACTCTCGTTTCCGGCGGGCCATCGTCAACGGGCATGATCTCGCGTAACCGCAGGAAAGCGTTGAAGTGCAAGTCGCTGGAATAATCGACTCCATTCAGAATTTCTAACTGGCGCTCGTCCACGTTCCGGCGTTCCGAATCGTAGCTCCCCCAAGCGCAATCCAAGCCGTGATTCTTCACATGCTGAGCGAAGTTAGCTTCCCACCAATCCGCAAGTTGCTGATCGTCGGCGGGCAGGCTCAGTAAGTGATTCTGCCTTGGTAACAGCGGCCAGAACATGAGCCAAGGTCGGTGGACAGCTTCGAGGTAATGATCGCGGAGATGCGCGTGCCGCAACGATTCTTGCCATTGTGGCAAAGCCGCTTCAATCGCTTCGCGGTCCATTCGCAGCGGCGAATGCCATGTCCAAAATTGCCGCCAGTAGTTGTTCCACTCGGCGGTATCCGGTTTTTGGATGCGGACGGCCGAGTATCCGGCCTTCAGCGCAGCGTAGTGCTCCTGTGCCGCCAGCAACCGCAATTGTCTGTAGCGACTCCAAATGGCTAGCCCGAGCGACAGTAATGCCACGAAGAGAAACAGAGTCCGGAGCCTAAAAGAAAGCCGCCAGCGTGTCATTTGCCGCCCTCTGCAGGATCACAAAGCCGCCGCTGATGATATTGCGGTCACAATGCTGATTGTACCGCGCCAATTTGGCGCAAACCGCAGCTAACCTGCTGTTTCAACACGCCGAGCTTTGACCATTCGGGCTAGGCCAGCCAAGTCTTTCGTGATGGTAGCGGGGGCAAAGTGGCCGCTGGCGGCAATCAGCTCGACGACGCGGCCGGCGATGAGCGGACTGACTTCGAGAATGAGCCAGCCGCCGGCCAGGAGCCGCTCGGCAGCTTGCGGAATGAGGCGGTCGATGATTTCGGTGCCGGTGGGGCCGGCGATGAGGGCAGAGCGGGGCTCGTGCTGAATCACCGAGGGCGAGAGCGTGCTGACTTCGCTTTCGCCAATGTAGGGAGGGTTGCTGGCGATGACGCTGAAGCGCGGCTCGGCAGGCAGCGGGGCGAGCAAGTCGCCGGTGAGGAATTCGATTCTGTCGGCGACACCGTGAGCAGCGGCGTTTTCTTGTGCAATTGCTAGGGCGGCGGGACTGATGTCGATGGCGGTTAGGCGGGCGGCGGGGGCATGTTTGGCGATGGCGATGGCGATACAGCCGCTGCCGGCGCCGATGTCGGCGACAAGTGCAGGTCGAAAGTCGAAAGTCGAAGGTCGAAGGTCATCAGGCGAGGCCGCAGCGTCCAACTTTCGACTTTCGACTTTCGACATTTGACTTATTGCGTCGAGGGCGGCGAGGACGACGAATTCGGTTTCGGGGCGGGGGATGAGGACGTCGGGCGTGACGCGGAAGGAGAGGGAGAAGAACTCGCGGCGGCCGACGAGATAGGCAACGGGGACACCCTCGGCGCGGCGTTTTACTAGCTCGCGGAAATTGGCGCGCACCGCGTCATCGACGACCTGGTCGAAGGCGGTGTAGAGCATGATGCGCTCGCAGCCGCGGGCGTGGGCGAGGAGAACTTCGGCGTCGAGGCGGGGGCTGTCTGAACCGTGCGACTTGAGATAGTCGGTCGTCCAGGTCAGGAGACGGAGGACGGTCCAGGCGTCGGACATAGGAATTTCAGATTGCGGATTTCAGATTGCAGATTTGGCAGAGAGGGCACGGTGAATTGTAGGGTAAGGATGAAGGATGAGGGATGAGAGATCGTTATGATGGAGGGATGCCGCGATTTGTTGTTTTGTTGCATGAGACGCCGCCAGGTTATGTGCGGGGGACGCATTTTGATTTGATGCTGGAATCGTCGGGAGTGCTGCATACGTGGGCGATGGAAAAGCTGCCGAGCGCGGCTGAAAGCGTGTTGGCGGAGCAGTTGCCTGACCACCGACTGCACTATTTGGATTTTGAAGGATCCGTGGAAGGTGGACGAGGGAGCGTGCGGCGAGTTGATGTGGGGGAATATGCGCTCGTGGAGAGTGCAGGCAGCGCGATGAAGCTGCTGATGCGCGGGAAGTTGTTGCTGGGCGTTTTGACGCTGGCCGCAGAGGGCGAGGGAGATCAGCGTTGGCGAGTGGAGCTGTCGCCGGGCTGAGTGGCGATTGTTGATTCGCCCGTGGCAGGCGAAGTGTTGCCGGCGAGGCGGATTTGGCCGCGGGTGATCTGCAACTGGTCGAGAGTGGGGGTTTGCCGGTCGTTAGGACTGGTCAGCGGCAGTCGCAGAAGCGCGACGGGTGCGCCGCGGGTTTCGGTCCAGTGGAGGGGAATACTTACGTGGGCGGCGCGATCGGAGATTTCACTCAGATAGCTGTCGAGTGGAATGGGAAGGAGGCCGGCGCGGGCGGAGTCGAGGCGGAAGGCGATTTCGTTGGGGTGGTCGGTGAGATACAGGTCGCCGGTGATGGAGATGATGGTATCTACAGTGCCACGTTTGTAGTGAATGGCGAATTGAATGCGGTCGTCGTCGATCGCGAGGCGGGGCTCGGATAGTTCCGGCGGCAAGGCATGGGCGAATTTGAGCGGCAAGTCGTTAGCGAGCCAGGCGTTGATTTCATTTTCGTCGAGGGTGATTTGCCAGCGGCCGGTGTGATGGGCCTGGTTGTGGAGCTGCAAGAGGGCCGATTCAAAGCGCTGGGCGCTTTCGGTGGACGCTGTTGCGGAGTTTGTGAGGGCCTGGCGGTAGAAGCTTGGTGATTGTTGGGAGGCCCACCAGGCGAGAATGAGGGAGATCGTGAGAAAGGCGAGGAGCGCGCCGCCGGAGATCAGTAGTCGGCGGCGGAGGAGTCGCATCGTAGCCTCGTGGAAAAAAGTAAAATTCCTCGTGCATGCTTCGGGTTATTGTGCAAGTTGCTTGCCGATGGCGGGGCAAAAACCCTCGCTTGCGCTTCGGGCTAGTGTTGAGGCCCTCGCTGACGCTTCGGGTTAGTATTGGCGGGAGGCGGTGCGGGGTTGGGTGGCGGCGGCGCGCCAGGCTTCGACTTCGCGGAGGACTTGCTGGCCGGCGGCGAGGGGATCGAAGGAAATCGCCTCGAAGGGCCGCGTGAAACGAGAGTTGGCATCGACGAGCATGCGGCAGTGGAAGCGGTAGCGGCCGTTGTCCTGGGCTTCGACGATCACGTACTCGGCTCCGAGTTGCTCCAGTGAGCCGCGGATTTGATGCAGGCGGTTGATGACTTGCTCGTCGATTTTTGTTTCCGGCGGGCTGGCGGGCGCGGCGGCCAGGGGTGGTTCGAAATGGGCCGCTGGGGCGATGGGCAGCGACGGTGCGGAGGGGAGTGATGCGGCTGCTAAAGCGCCTGTCGCGGGGCTGATTTCTTCATAGTGCGTCGCGGCGGCGAGCGGGCCGGTGGGCTTTTGGGGTGTCAGCTCCTCGGTGAGTGGAGCGGCTGCCGGCGGCTTGCCAAAATCGCTGGGCGCGGCGCCGTACAGCAGCTCGTCGATTCGCCGGGCAACCGGCGGAAGGGCCAGCACGGGCATGGCCACGACAAAGCCGAGGAGAAAAATGGCGCGGAGCGACAGGAATCGCATGGGTCCTTCCGGGAATTCGAGTGCGTCCGATGCAGGGCCGCTGCATGAAGGGCGGCTGGCGGATGATAGTCGGCCGGCGGGGCAGGGCCTAGGCGAAAACAGAGGCGTGCTAGCAGGTGAGTTGTTCATTTGCACGCGGCGGTAAATAATGCTGGGAATTCCACGAACTAAATGTAGTTATGCCTGATGCTAAAACGTCACGAACGGTCCGCCCCTGGCCTCGCTGGGTGGGGATTGCCGGGTGGAGCCTGCTGGGCATTTTGGGGACGACGCTGGCGGTGTTCTTGGCGACGGTGACGTTTGGGGCCGTGCACGGGACGGAGTTTTGCCCGCAGACATTCGAGCGGCGGTCGTATTCGTTTTATGAGCTGCCGATTGTGCACGTGCAGATGACGGGCGAGCGGCATGAAGATTTGACGGGCGATACGGAGAAGTGCGTCACTTCGAACAAGCTCATTACGCCGATCGTGGGCAAGAAGGATTGGCACGTGATCGTGGGCTCGCGTGGGACACGGCAGCGGCGGCCGGGGGACGCGGGGATTTTGCTGCAGTATCTGGATGCGGAGGAGAGCAGCAACGTCTATCGGTGGACGCGATGGTCGGAGCAAAATATGGAGCTGGCGAAAGCGCTGTGGCCGGCGGTGCAGCGGCTGGCGCTACGTGATATGTATTTGTTTGTGCCGGAGTTGTTTGAGATCGCAAAACTGAGCGAGGGGCCAGCGAAGTTGCAAGAAGACGTTGATGGGTTTGTGGCGGGGAAGCTGCTGGTGCTGGGGCGGCAACTGCAGGCGCGGAAGAATGCGGCGGAGGCGGTGAAGGTTTTGGACGAGGCGCTGCTGCTTGCGCCGGAGATTGAGGAGATTAAGAAGGCGAGTGAGGAGGCGCGGGAGGCGGTGAAGGCTGAACCGGGCAGCGCGGAAAAGCCGGCCGAGGAGGCGCCAGGGTCTGTAGCTGGTAAGTGATGGCGGCGTTGGCTACATTTGCAGCGAGATGGTCTTTTGGAGCCGCACAAATGTCTCGATATTTTAAGTCGCTTTGCACGTCCTCTCTGGTGGTGTGCGTGATGTCGATTGCATCATTGGCGGCTGATTTTTCGCCGGTGGATCAGCTTCCGATTCGTACGGAGCTGCCTGATCCGCTGGTGATGCTCGATGGGACGCGGGTGACGACGAAGGAGCAGTGGGAGACGAAGCGGAAGCCGGAGCTGAAGGCGCTGTTTCAGCACTATATGTATGGCCGGCTGCCGCCGACGCCGACGCGGCAGAGTTACAACGAGCTGTTTCGCGATGAGAAGGCGCTGGGCGGGAAGGCGACGCTGAGCGAAGTGAAGATTACGTTTGAGGAGCCGTCGCTATCGCATCCGCTGCATGTGCTGCTGGTCGTGCCGAATTCTGCTGGCGGAAAATCAGGGCAGAAGCCGCCGATATTTGTGGGGATGAATTTTTGCGGGAATCATACGCTCTTGGATGATGCGCGGATTCACTTGCCGGAGGTGTGGTGTCGCAATACTTGTCCGGGGGTGGTGAACGAACGGGCGACGGAAAAGGGGCGGGGCGGGCAGGCGGATGTGTGGAATGTTGATTTGATTATCGAGCGCGGGTGTGCGCTGGCTTGCTTTTATAGCGGCGATATCGATCCGGACACGCCGGATATGAGCGACGGCATTGGGCCGGCGTTTTACCGAAGCGGGCAATCGACGGCAGGGCCGGACGATGCGGCGACGATCATGCTGTGGGCGTGGGGGTATCATCGCGTGGTCGATCTGGTGGAGCAGTTTGCGAAGGACCAGGTTGATGCGAAGCGGATTGCGGTTGTCGGTCATTCGCGGAACGGGAAGACGGCGCTGGTGGCGGGGGCGTTTGATGAGCGAATTGGCGTGGTGATCCCGCTGCAGGCGGGCTGTGGCGGGACGGCTCCCAGCCGGACGACCGATACGCGGGCGGAGTCGGTGCGGCAAATCAATACGTCATTCCCTCATTGGTTTTGCGGGAATTTCAAGTTGTTTCAGGACCCGCTGATGCCTCGCGTTGATGCGCAGGGGAAGACTGTTCAGCCGAAGCGGGAGGAGGTGAACCGGTTTAGCGAGCGGAGCAACCGGCTGCCGTTCGACCAGCATTGTTTGATCGCACTGTGCGCGCCGCGGCCGGTGCTGTTGCCGAACGCGGAGGAGGATTTGTGGGCGAACCCGAGTGGGCAGTTGGAAATGCTGCAGGCGGCGACGCCTGTGTATCGGCTGCTAGGCGTGGAAGGTCTGGCAGAGGGGGCCAAGCCGGAGATGAATAAGTTGGTTGATAGCCGGCTGGGTTATTTTATGCGGCCGGGGAAGCACGCGATGACGCGGGGGGATTGGGAGGTTTTTTTGGCGTATTGTGGGAAGCAATGGGGAAGGTAGAGACGGCGCGTTTTAGCTCCGATGGACAATGGCCGCCGGTGTCTCCTGCGGTTTGGCGGCATAACCTTCAGGCCGTCGTGGCGGAAGGCGGATGACCTTGCGATTGTCGGAAAGATAGCGCCGTCGGGCGTCTTCTATGATCGCATCAAGGTCATAATTGAACTGCGCCGCTAATTCTTCGCGAATGCGGCGAATTTCGGCGACAACTGGATCAGAACTCATAATTGATTTCCATTAGCTCCTGCGGCGTGCAAATCACCGGCGGTTCAAATCCCAAGTCTCGGCAAATGGCATCGATCTTACGGCGTAGCGCTGGATTGGCGATATGCGTGCAGTTCCACGTCAATAAGTATTCTACGCTGTTCACGGCCGCCGCAGCGATGTGAAGGGCGTCGTATTCCGCTTTTTTTGGAATTGGGACGCGAGAAAGTAGTGCCTCTGCCAGTGGTTTAAACTCGGGCGGGAGATCAATAAGCGGAAGCTCATTCAGAAATGCTTGCCGTTCCTGTGCCGCCCTGGGGTCGCCTTTCGAGCATTCGTCAATGACGAATGGCGAGACAACTGGCTCATATTTGTGCCGGTGGTTGTCCCACCAGTCGCGCGTCAACTGTTGGTTGGATGCGACGATCAAATCTCGGCTGAGGCGCATGGCGAGATAGCCGATGATCGTTGTTTCGAGATAGACGGTGGGTTTCATCGGCAGTGCTGGATCGCAATAGGAAAAACCTCAGGGCTTGAGTTCCGTCCAAGGAATTCGGTTGTTTGAGGCCTTCTTGAAACGGTCTGCGGCGATTTTTGCAAGCAAGTAGTCCTCAAGTGCGGGACCGAGTTTGTCGAAGAGTTTCGCTTGTTCGTCGGTGGGGAGGCGCTTGATCGTTTGGGCGAGAGTTGTCGGGTTCATGAGCGAAATTGCTCCTGCGCATCATTCTACCACGGCGGCAACGACGACCAATTTCGCCCCGGTGGGGCTCTTGATCGCTTGGGGAACTCGTGGCCCAGGGCGGCGCTGCGCTTGTCCTGGGCTATCGAAGGTCGCCGCGTTGCGGCGGCAGCCACCAAAATCAGTGTTCCGCCGACGTGTGGGTTGTGGTTCGGAGTAGCACCGCCGCGTGCGGCATCCAACAGTCGGATTTTTCAGTGCCAACCTCGTGGCCGCTCTGGCAAACCATATTTGGACCGTCACAACCATCGCTGCCGCAACATCCGTTGTGGCGACCGCCATCAGGATGATCTTGCGTCCCGACAACGTCGTTCAAGTTCACCAGCGGACAACCTTCTGTGTGCGTCCAGTATTCGCCGTCGCTCAACGCATAGAATCCCTCGGGTAACATCGGCTTACCGTCCTCAAAAGACAGCTTCTGTTCTGGCGGAAGAGGCTCGAGGGGCCGAGTAATCGCCTGATGACATATCGCGCATTCAAAGATGATTCGACTATCGAGCATGAGCTTGCGGCGATAAAGCAGTCACGGGTTCCGGCAGAGGCGAGTGCTTCACCTCTTGGAGGGCGGGCATTACTTCGTGGGCGAAGAGGTGCATGGATTTGCGGGTGAGGTCGGCGGGGAGCGTGCCGAGTTGGAAGAGGCCGAGGAGGTTGCCGACGCCGAGGCGTTTGCCGTATTCGAGGAGCTTGTCTTTGACGGTGGCGGGGCTGCCGACGATGGCGTAGGCACCGTCTTCGACTTGCTTGCGGGTTTCCACGTTGATTAGGAACTTGGAGAGGGCGGTGTGGATGGTGGCGATGGAGCGGACGCTGGTGTAGCCGGGGGGGAGGACGACAAGGCCTTTGAGGAGTTGCTTGGCGAAATAGAAGAGGTGACTTTCGTAATCGGCCCAGGCCTGCTCGTCGGTTTCGGCGACGTAGATGGGGCAGAGCCAGCCGAGCTGATAGGGGCTGGCTTCGTAGCCGCTTTTCTGGGCGCACTCGCGGAAGAGGTCGAAGTTTCGCTGGAAGAAGTCGATGTGGAAATACGGAATGCCCATGTAGCCGAAGCGGCGGGCGGCGACGAGCTCGATGGTTTCTTTGCTGCCGGCGCCGGGAATCCAGACGGTGGGGTGGGGCTTTTGGATGGGGCGCGGCCAGGGGTTGACGTATTTGAGCTTCCAGAATTCGCCGTAGTGCTCGAAGGGGCCGGGCTCGGTCCAGGCGCGGAGGACGAGGTCCATGCCTTCCTGGAACATGGCGCGGGCGTTGGTGGGGTTCATCGAGAAGCTGTAGTATTCCGGGCCGCCGCCGACGACGAGGCCGGCGATCAGCCGGCCGCCGCTGATCACGTCGATCATCGCGAATTCTTCGGCGACGCGCGTGACGGGGTTGTAGAGCGGGAGGGCGTTGCCGATGACGGCGATTTTTACGCGCTTGGTTTGCCGCGCGAGGATGGCCCCCATGAGGTTGGGGCTGGGCATCGTGCCGTAGGCGTTTTGATGGTGCTCGTTGACGCAGACGCCGTCGAAGCCGAGCTCGTCGGCGAGGCAGAGCTCGTCGAGATAGCGGTTATAGAGCTCGTGGCCGTGAGCCGGGTCGTAGAGCGAGTTAGGGAGCCAGGTCCAGGCCGATTCGTACTTCGTGCCGAAGTCGGCGGGGAGGCGGTCCCAGGGCATGAGGTGGAAGGCGAAGCAGTGCATGGCGGGAGACGAAAGTCGAAGGTCGAAAGTCGAAAGTCGAAGGTCGAAGGTCGGAGGTCAGGGTAGTGCGGTTTGGCGGGGATCACAAGGGAGTTCAGAGAACGGTCGATTGCGAAGGGGATGGAAAACGCGAATAATGGCGGCCACGTTGTTTTTCGAGTCGAGACGATTCAATTGTGGGGCCGACATGTCTCAGTTCAGCGGCAGCCCGGGGAATCCGCAGGATGTGAATCCGTATCAGTTTTCGCCGGAGCAGAAGGGGCCGGACGAGAGTGCGCCGAAGGTTGGCGGATTGGGAAGCCTGGCGCAGGCTTCGCGCGGGCAGCAGTTGAAATCAGCGCGCTCGACGTTGATTGCCATTGGCGTGCTGACGGTAGTGGTCAATGTGATCTTCATGGCGATTCTGCCGGGGCAAGTGCGGCAGGAACTGCAAAAGAACGGGCAGGCGGCGAATGACCAGCAATTGGCGATTGCCACGGGGGTGGCGATGTCGATTCAAGGGGTGTTTTTGGTGCTGGGGATTGTGTTCATCGTGTGCGGGTTGCTGGTGAAGCGGTTTCCGGTGCCGGCCACGCTCACGGCATTGGTGCTGTATATCTTGTCCACGGTGGGCATGATGGGGCTGGATCCAGCGTCGCTGGCCCGCGGGATCATTATCAAGATCATTATCATTGTGGCGTTGGTGAAAGCCGTGCAGGCGGCGTTCGCTTATCAAAAAGAAATGCAAACCGCCGGCGTGTGAGTGATGGTTGAGAGCTTTCCGCGTCGTGTGGTGGCCAAGCCGCGGCTGGCGATTGGATTTTGGACGTGGCTGGCAATCGGCCTGGTCGCGCTGGTCTGCGCGGCGATGTTTCGACAAAGCGAACTGGCGTGGCTGGCCGCGTGGCCACTGCTGATGGCGCTGTTTTTGTGGGTGTTTCGCGAGCGGCCGTTTGCGCTGCAGATTTCGGAAGGCTCGATTTCTGTAAACGATGACCAGCCGGTTGCTTTCGACCAGATTACTCGGGTCAAAGCGGTGGGTGATATTTCGCGAGGCCCGCCGGCGTTTCCGATTCTGGTGCGTCACGCGGCGGGTCAGATTGTGATTCCGGCGGCAGTGGACGTGCCTTCGAGTGAATTGCTGGCGCACTTGAAAGCGCAGGCACCGCCGTACGTGCTGCAACTCGATCCGCGACTGGATGAATATCTGAAGAGGCAGGTGGACCTGTTTGGCAATCAGGTGGCGCTGTATGTGGGAGAGAGCGCGGTTTCGGTGACGCGATATTGGGCGCTGGCCAAGGCGATTTTGGCCACGGCGGCGGCGGGCGGCGTGCTGGGTTTTGGCGCTTATGCGAGCGGCTTGGGGAATGACGGAGCGTTGATCTTGGGAGTGATCTCGGCAGTGATTTTTGTGGTGACGGGGTTGTTGGCCTTGGTAGCTCATTCACGATCGGACGGCGGCCAGCACGTGGAAACGGCCGGCTTGATCGTGTCGCCGGGCGGACTGGCGATGATTCAGGGGGAGTTGGTCGGCGAGCTGCGGTGGGAAGAGATACGCAGCGCGAAATTGGCGAAGGGGATGATTAAGTTTTCTCGTAAACACCAGTTTAGCGGCCAGTGCGTGCATTTGACGGTAGCGGGCGCGACGATTTTGATCGCGGATATATACCATGAGCCGGTGAGCACGATTTATGCGAGCATTCAGCGGTTGAAGTCGGTATGAACGATTGCGCTTGGGTGGTGCGGTGTTCGCGACTGAGCTCGGGAATTAGAATCGGCGTTTTAGAACGACAAGCGAATTTACCGCGGAAAATAAAATCACCGCGGAGGACGCAGAGTTACGCAGAGGAGATTTTGTTTAACTCTGCGAAGCTCTGCGTCCTCTGCGGTTTTTCTTACGACCTTCATGGCTACTGTGGCGGCACCAAAAGCGACGGCCAAAGCTGAGAAGCTGGAGGCGAATCCGTATCCGTGGTATTCGCCGCGGTTTTGGCATGGGATGCGGCCTGGCGCGTGGTGGAAGTTGTGCGCGGCGCATGGGTTTCGGATTCACCCGATCCGCTGGCCGATGGCGTTTTTGATTGGGTTGATTACGCCATTCAACTCAGTGATGGGGACTGTGCAGGGACTGTGGCACGGGAAGAGAATTCGTGAGACAGAGATCGAGCATCCGCCGGTGTTCATCATTGGGCACTGGCGGAGTGGGACGACGTATCTGCATGAGCTGATGTGCCTGGATGAGCGGTTCGTGTCGCCGACGACTTATCAGTGCTTCGCACCGCATCACTGCATCTTGACCGAGTGGTGGATGAATACGCTCGGGTCGTGGCTGGTGCCGAAGCAGCGGCCGATGGACAACATGGCGGCGGGGTGGGACCGGCCGCAGGAGGACGAGTTCGCGCTGGTAACGCTGGGCGCGCCGACGCCATATTTGCGGATGGCATTTCCCAATGATGAGCCGCCGTGCATGGAGTTTTTGGACATGCAGGGGTGCGCGGATGGCGAGGCGGCGCGGTTCGAGGCGGCGATGGTGCACTTTGTGAAGCTGCTGACATATGCGTCGGATAACAAGCGGGTGCTGCTTAAGTCGCCGCCGCACACGGGGCGGATCGAAGTGCTGAGTCGATTGTTTCCAGGGGCGAAGTTCATTCACATCGTGCGGCATCCGTTTGCGCTATATCCATCGACGGTGCGGCTGTGGCAGTCGCTGGATGCCGTGCAGGGATTGCAGATGCCGAAGGGGAAGGGATTGGATGAGTATGTGTTTAATTGCCTGACACGGATGTATCGGGGGTTTGAGGAGCAGCGGAAGCGAGTCGATCCGGCGGCCATTTATGAAGTAAGGTACGAGGAGTTGGTGGCGCATCCGGAGGAAGAAGTGCGCAAGATGTATGAGAAGCTGGGGCTGGGGCCGTATGAGATCGTGCGGAGCAAAGTCGAGGCGTTCGTGGCGACGCAGAAGGACTATAAGACGAACAAACACCGGGTGGATGACGAGCTGAAGAAGCGGATACGAGAGCGGTGGAAGGGCTATTTTGACAAGTACGGTTATTTTTGATCGCGATTTTTTTTCCACGCAGATTGCAAATTGCAAAATGCAAATTTCAGATTGGCAATTGGCAATGTGAAATTTGCAAACGAGATTCGTGAGGTTGTTCGATGGTGAATGCGCCGGTTGCACCAAAGTCGCCTGTTCGTCGGCCGCGGTTTCAGTTCAGCCTGGCGGGGCTGATGGTGCTGATGTTCGTGATGGCGGCGGCCGCGGCACCGGGGTATTACCTGATGCACGGGAAGGGGGATCAGCAGAATGCTCGGCTGGTGGGGATGTTGATGATGTTGGCGGGGCCGCTGCTGTTGATGACGCTGTTGAGTGTGTTTTTGTCTGTGATGCGAAGGGGGCAGTAGGCAATGGTCAGTTGCCAGTGGTCAGTGGCCGGTAGCCAGTGATCAGGATCGATGGTTGAGCTATGCGGAAACTATTCGCCCTCGTGATGCCGTTTGTAGCCTGCTGGATGGCCGTGCTTGCTGCTGCGGCCGAGAGGCCGAATGTTTTGTGGTTGATTGGGGAGAATCTGTCGCACGATCTGGGGTGCTATGGCGGGCGGAATGTGCGGACGCCGAATTTGGATCGCCTGGCGGCTGAAGGGGTGCGGTTCACGCGGGCGTTTGCGACGAATCCAGCGTGCGCGCCGAGCCGGTCGGCTTTTTTCACGGGGATGTATCAGACGACGATTGATGCGCACCACATGCGGTCGCATCGCAGTGATGACTTTCGGCTGCCGGCGGGTGTGCGGCCGATTACGCAGCGGCTGCGCGATGCCGGTTACTTCACGGCGAATATCAAAACGCTCGGTGACAACGCGGTGGGGACGGGCAAGCTGGATTTGAATTTCGTCAATGAAGGGCCGATCTATGAGGCGGACGGGGCCGATTGGTCGGTGCTGGCGGGTCATCAGCCGTTTTTTGCGGTCGTCAATTCGCTGGAGTCGGAATACGACATTTATGACCGGCGGTCGTACGCGAAGGAGCGGGTCGAGTGGGTGGGCGAGCGCGAGCACGAGCGAATTGCCACGCCGGAGAATGTGACGCCGCCGCCGTATTACCCCGAGCACCGGATCGTGCGCGAGGAGTGGGCCCGGTATCTGAATTCGGTGTCGGGAATGGATCGGCGGATTGGTTGGGTGCTGGAGCGGCTGCGGGCGGATGGGTTGGAAGAGAATACGGTGGTGATTTTCTTTGGCGACAATGGGCGGCTGGAGCCGAGGGGAATTCATTGGTGCTATGACTGTGGCCTGCGGGTGCCGCTGATCGTGCGGTGGCCGAAGAATTTTCCCGCGCCGTCGCAGGTGAAGCCGGGAGCGGTGGACGAGCGGATGGTGAGCTTGATTGACATCACGGCGACGACGTTGGCAATCGCGGGAGTATCTCAGCCGATGGGAATGCAGGGGCGGGCGTTTCTTGGGAAGGATGTGCCGGTGGCGCGGCAGTATGCCTTTGCGGCTCGGGACCGGATTGATGAGACCGTGCAGCGGATTCGGTCCGTACACGACGCGCGGTTTCATTACATTCGCACGTACACGGCTGGGCCCACGTTGGCTTCGCTGAATCGGTACAAGGAGAAGTGCTTTTTGATTTTGCCGCTGATGCGGGCGATGCATGCGGAGGGAAAGTTGACAGGCGCGCCGGCGGAGCTGATGGAGGGGCGCGGGCCGTGTGAAGAGCTGTTTGATGTTGCGGCTGATCCGCATGAGATACGAAATCTTGTGAAGTCGGATGTCGCGGAACACCGCGAGGCGCTGGTGCGACTGCGGGCGGCACTGGATGTGTGGATCACAGAGACGGGAGATCAGGGGCAGTGGCCGGAGGCGGCGGAGATTGTTGCGCCGTTTGAGAAGGAGATGCATGAGTGGTTTGGGACGCCGGCTTGGTATGGGCGGTGATGGCCCAGATCTAACGCGGAGACGCAGAGACGCAAAGGCGCAGAGGGGAGACAAAAGCAGTGCGGTAGGATGCCAGTGAGTCGGGACATTTTTTGAGGTTTGTCCATTCTCGTTTACGGCTGGCTACACTGGGGGCGAATAAGGCAGGCATTGAGGAGTTGCGCAGTGAAAACTCGATCGTCGATCATCGCGATTGGCTTGTGCTTGATGTGCGTAGTGACAAGCCGCGGGCAAGAGAGCCGCGTGGCGCAGAAGATGGATGGTTTTGATGCGTACATGGAGAAGATTCTGAAGGATTGGAATTGTCCGGGTGTTGGCGTGGCGGTGGTGGCGGAAGACAAGCTGGTGTTCGCGAAGGGGTTTGGCTATCGCGACTATGGCAAGAAGCTGCCGTTCACGCCGAAGACGCTTTGTCAGATGGCGTCGAACACGAAGCTGTTCACGGCGGTGGCGGCGGGGATGGTGGTGAATGAAGGGAAGCTGACGTGGGACCGGCCGGTGCGGGAGTCGGCACCGACGATCCAGTTTTCGAGCGATCAGCTCAATACCACGGTGACATTGCGCGACATGCTGGCGCACCGGACGGGGATCACGCGACACGACACGATCTGGTATCAGTCGGACGATTCGCGGCAGGAGCTGTTTCGCAAGCTGCGCTATTTGCAGCCGAAGGTGCCGGTGCGAACCACTTTTCTGTACAACAATTTGATGTATGCGGCGGTGGGGCAGCTGATCGAGCTACAGACGGGGCAGACGTGGGAGCAGTTTGTGCGGCAGCGGCTGTTCGAGCCGCTGGAGATGAAGGAGTCGCTGTTTCGCGTGGCGGAGATGGTGAAACAGCCGGACCACGGCGTGGGATATACGGAGCGACGCGATAGCTTTGAGCTGTATAACAAGCCGTACTACGAGGACATCGACGGGCTGGCACCGGCGGGGGCGGTTGTTTCGAACTTGGATGAATTGTCGCACTGGCTGATCTGCCTGATGAACGACGGCAAGTATCAGGGCAAGCAGGTGATTCCGCCGAGCGTGCTGAAGGCGACGCTGGAACCGGCGCTGGCGATGCCCAACACGCTGGGCGAGAGTTTGGGTTATTGGGAATTGCTGAACGAGACGAGCGGGATGGGGCGATGGACGGCGTCGTATCGGGGGCACTTGCTGGCTTCGCACGGGGGCGATTTGGATTGCTTTCATTCGCAGGTGTCGATGATGCCACAGGACCGCGTTGGCGTGATTGTGATCGTCATTGGGGACCACTGTGCGAGCCTGTACAACACGATCACGTACAACGTCTATGAGCGGCTGCTGGGAATGGATGAGACGCCGTGGAGCGATCGGCGACTGGCGATTCGGCTAAAAGGAAAGAAGGCAGTGGCGGAGGCGCGGACGAAAGCGGGAGAGGATCGGGTCAACGGGACGCAGCCTTCGCACAAGCTGGCGGAATTTGTAGGCGAATATGAGCATCCGGCTTACGGCGTTTTGAAAATTGGTTTGAAGGACGAGCAGCTGCAGTTTGATTTTCACAAGATCCGTTTTCCGCTGACGCATTTTCATTACGACCGGTTCGATACGCCGGACGACGAGCGGTATGGGAAGTGGTCGGTGAATTTTCGAACCAACCCGCAAGGCGACGTGGATCAGGCGGTGATGTCGCTGGATCAGGCGGAGGCGACGTTTCAGCGACGGCCGGACACGCTGTCGCGCGAGTTGCTGCAAAGGCTCGCGGGGCAATATCAGACGGCGACGGGGTTCAAGTTTCAGATTGTGCTGAAAGACGATGGAACGCTGGTGCATGCGTTTCCGGGAGTGCCGGAGGAGAAGCTGGTGCCGTACAAGGGGCTGAAGTTTCGCGTGGCGGAGTTTTCGGATGTGGTGTTTGAGTTTGTCGTTGCGGGCGATGAAGTGAAGGCGGTGAAGCGGCGGAATGCGGCGGGGGAGTTTACGCATACGCGGGTTAATCGGTGAGGGAGAGACTCATGACAACACGACGCTGCGTTTTGGCATTCGCGGTGGCCATCGGATCTGCCGGGGCAGATTTCAATTCGCTAGCCGCCGCTGACTGGTCCACGATCTATGGCTCGGCGCGGGAAGAGGCGCGGCAGATATCGAGCAGCTCGCTGGCTGTGCCGATGTCGCCGGGAGAATGGCAGGGAACGGTCGCTAAGCGGCGCGAAATGTGGCGGGAAATGCTGGGCTTGTCGCCACTGCCGCCGCGGACGCCATTGCAGGCGACTGTTACCGGCGTGCTCGAGCGCGGCGATTACGTGGTCGAGAAGGTTCATTTTCAGTGTTTGCCGGGGGCGTATGTGGTTGGCAATCTTTATCGGCCAGCGAAGGTTGTGGGACGGTTGCCGGCGGTGCTGTATTTGTGTGGGCACACGAAGGGCAAGGTGCAGCCGGGGTATCAGGCCAATCCGCGGTGGTTTGGGCAGCACGGTTATGTGGCGCTGGTGCTCGATCCGATTCAGCTGGGCGAATCGCAGGGATTGCATCATGGGACATCGCGCGAGGGGCGATGGGATTGGCCCAGCCGAGGCTATACGCCGGCCGGCACGGAGGTGTGGAACGCGATGCGGGCGCTGGATTATTTGGAGACGCGGCCGGATGTGGACGCCGACAAGATGGGCGTGACGGGATTAAGCGGCGGGGGTGTGATTTCGTGGTGCTTGGGCGCGGCGGATGAGCGGGTGAAGTGCGTTGTGCCGGTGTGCCAGTCGGGCAGTATTGAGAGTGTCGTGGTCGATCGGGCGACCGATGGGCATTGCGACTGCGCGTTTTGGATCAACTATTACCGGTGGTGCTGGCCGGACATCGGGGCGCTGATCGCGCCGCGGGCGTTTCTGATGGCGTCGGGGTCGGAGGACATTTTGTGGCGGCCGATTGGCTATCGCGATGTGGCCCATCGCATCCGGCATCAGTACGCGGCGCTGAATGCGAGCAGCAAATTTGATCTCGTGGAAGACTTAACGCCGCATGGTTATACGCCGAAACTGCGGCGGGCGATTTTTAGGTGGTTCAACACGCATTTGAAAAACGATCCGACGCCGGTGATGGATGATGTGACCGAGTTCGTCGAGCCGGAGGAGAATCTGCTGGTTTTTGGCGGGAAGCTGCCGGAGCGGGACGAGATGCGGCGTGTGGATCGGTTGCTGGTGGCGCGCGGTGAGCTGCCGGCGCTGAGCGACGCTGGGGCGTGGCGGGAACATCAGCTGGCGGCGCTGGCCCGTCTGCGTGATTTGACTTTCCGCTGGACGACAACGGACCAGAAGCCGCGGCAGCGCGATTTTCGCGCTGATGGCGGGGACGCGAGCGGCACTTCTTCGACCTATGTCTTCGATAGCTTTGATGGAATGACAATTACCATTAAGACGAAGCGGCCGACGGGCGCTGAATGGCCGATAAACAACCTTGTGTTTGCCGTACAGCCGGACGCGACGCGGACGTTTGCGGGCGGCGGCTCGTCGCGGCCGAATGTTGCGGCGGGGATTGGCACGGCGGTGGTGGAAGTGCGGAATACAGCGGCGACTTCGGTGGGGCCGGGATATTTGTTGACGGCGCGGCGGACTTATCCACTGCTTGGGCAGACGCTTCCGGAGCGGCAGGTGAGCGATTTATTGGCCGCGATTCGATTGCTGCGCGGCGACGAAGTCACTGGCAAGATGGCCGTGTATGGACAGGGCTACACTGCGCCCCTGGCCGTTTATGCGGCGCTGCTCGATCCGGAGATCAGCGAGATTGTGCTGGCGGATTGTCCGGCTTCGCATGAGGACCCGCAGACGCCGGAAATGTTGGGAGTGCTGCGGATCGGCGATTTGCCGCACAATCTGGCGCTGGCCTATCCGCGGCCGATCACATTTGTCGGCAAGATGCCCGAGGCGTTTGGCTGGACGCGGCAGGTGTATGAGAAGTTTGGCGCTGGAGAAAAAGTGCGCGTGGTTCGCAGTATTCGGGAGTGGCAGCCGCGGTGATGTCTGCGCCAAACGTGACCTGTTTTGTCTCCTCCTTTCGCTGCGTGAGAGGTTTGCTTTCGCGGAGCGAAAGCCGACAATCCGTCTAGCGCGGCTCCAGTCGCAGGCGATTTTTGGCAACGGCTTCGACTTTCGCGCGACTGAAGGCGAGCGGAAAGTATTCGCCGGCGGCCCATTTGGGGAGCAGATCGGCGTAGTGAGGGCTGCCAGGCTGACCGGATTGGCCGGGGACGCTGGTGACGGTGGCGCGATCCCAGGCGGCGAGGTCGAAGACTTGGCGATACGAGGCCCCGTGGACCTGGCGAAAGTTGTCGTCGTGGCGGGTGTTGTTCGGCGTGTGGACATCGCCGGGGCGGGCGACGGGGCCGAGGTTGAAGGCGGCGGCATAGGCGGGGCCGAGGGTGGTGAGCGGATGTTCGAATGAGACGGTGTGCATCTTGCCCCAACTCCAACTTGCCGGGTCGTCGCCGAGGAGTTTTCTCGTTCGCTGGACGGCAGAGGCAAATGTCTTGGTGACGAGCTCGTCACGCTTCGCGGTGGCATTAGAGCCCCAGATTGGTTCGGTGGGATCGTGCAACTGCGCGAGCAGGATGGTGACGTTGCGCAGGTCGCCGCGATCGGTTCTGGCGTCTTTGGGCAGACGGTCGGCGTAGAAGGTATTCGTTAGCTCTTGCAGCCAGGTGGCATAGAGCGGGCCGGCCTGCGCTTCGCGGGAGAGGACGCCGTCCCAGGAGGTCAGAACTTTGGCGTAGGCGGCGAGGTCGGCCGGCAGTTTGGCTTTTTGAAGGACCTCAATGAGCGACTTGCCGACGAGGGAGGTGTTTTCGTGCTGGATGCTTTGGCAATCTTCGATTGTGAATTTCTTTCCAGAGTTCAGCCGCTCTTGAATGCGGAGGAAGCGGTGCGGGGAGGACCATTCGTAGCCGATGGCGTGCGGATAGTCTTTGGGGAGGATGTTGTGATTGGCGGTGGCGATCCAGTGGTTCGGCGGATTGAACGATTGAGGCAGGTCTTTGGTTGGGAGGTAGCCGGTCCACTCGTGTCGGCCTTCGGCACCGGGGACAGGCAAGAGGCCGTCGTGTTTGTTGCGGATGGGTGTTTTGGCGGCGGCAATCCAGCCGATGTTGCTGTCCACGTCGGCATAGACGAAGTTTTCGCCGGGTAGCTTCCAGGCATCCATGGCTTTGAGGAATTGTTGCCAGTTTTGGGCGCGGCAGATGGAGAGGCTGCCGAGATAGGCCGCGCCGCCCGGTTCGTCGCCGACCCATTTGAGAGCGACGGCGATATTTTTGGCTTCGTCTTGGTAGATGATGGGGCCGTGGCGCGTGAAGCGGAGCTCCAGCTTGACGGGTTCCGATTTGCCGCGAACGGTGATCGATTCGGTGATTGTTTTCATCGGTTCCCAGCGGTCACTGGCGCGGTACTGGCGCGGCTCACCGGGCTTAGTCTCTTCGACATACAGGTCTGACTGATCGGTGCCGACGATTGTGAAACCCCAGGCGATGCGCTCGTTGTGACCGACGGCGACGCCGGGAAGGGCTGGCTCGCCGGCGCCGATTACGTTCCAGCCCGGCGCGTGCAGGTGAGTGAGGTAGCGAAGCGAGGGGAGTGCGATGGCACGGTGCGGATCGTTGGCGAGGAGTGGCTTGCCGGTGGCCGAGAGCGCGCCGCCAATGACCCAGTCGTTGCTTTCGGTCGTGCTGGGCGGGAATTTGAATGATCGTGTGGCGGCGGCGTAGCCATTCAGAATGTTGGGAGAGATGTCGTTCAAGTCGAGGCCGGCGGCGGGGGCGTAGGCCAGTGGGGGATCGGTTGGCGCGATTCGGCGCGCTTGCTCAACGCCGACTTGAGCGACGAGGCGGGCGCGGGCGATCTCGCGCTGCCAATTGCTGGTCATGACGATGCCGGACATGCGGCTGAGGATGTCTTCGGGCCGCCATCGGGCCGGCTTCGTTTTCAGGATTTGGAATTCGATGGGCAGTTTTTCGCCGAGCTGATCGATATAGGCATTGATGCCACTGGTGAAAGCGGTGGCGATGGCTTGGGTGTCGGGAGCGTAGCTGGTCCACTCGGCTTGCGGGTCGCCGCGATAGAGAATCAGACGGGCGAAACGGTCGGCTTCGATGGCTTGCTCGCCGAATAGCTCGGCCGTCTGACCGAGGCCGATCCGCCGCCAGAGGTCCATTTGAAAGAGGCGGTCTTGCGCGGTGACGAAGCCCTGGGCGAAGAACAGGTCGTCCTGGTTCTGGGCATAAATGTGCGGGACGCCCCAGGTGTCGCGGATGATTTCGACGGGCTGCTTCAGGCCCGGGGCGGCAATGGTTCCGTCAACGGTTGCCAGGACTTCTTTGGCGCGATTGAGAAGAGCTTCTGGCGAGTCTGCGGCGGACAGGAATTTGTTCGATACGATTAGCAAAAAAGCTGCGGCAAATGATGGAAGGGCCGGTCGCATAAGGTTTTGGCTTCCAATTTACGCGGTGTCCAGCATCCGCAGATTCGGCGCAATCTTACCGAGTTCGTCGGCCATGAAGCGTTTGACGGCGGTGGTGGTCCGCAGGGTAAGCGCTTTGCGGAGGACGCGCTGGGCGAGGTCTTCGGTGAGGTGCAGAGCGAGCTCTTTCATCGAAGGGATGAAGGCCGGGCTCATGCTGAAGCTGCGCAGGCCCATCGCGAAAAGCAGAACGAAGGCTTTGGGCTGGCCGGCCATCTCGCCGCAGAGGGTGATCGGTTTTTTGGCTTTGCGGCAGGCCTTGATGACGCTGGCCAATGTTTTCAGGACGGGCGGGGCGAGCGGCTGACAGAGGTGGCTGACCTTCGGATTGTCGCGGTCAGCGGCCTTTCCAGCACAGTGGGATCCGAAGCTTGGAATTCACGTGACTTGAAGTCGCGG
>JADMIO010803683.1_pt1 | contig 28025 bp, 21 predicted proteins | sample 8958161 | NCBI WGS metagenome assembly JADMIO01 (sample SAMN16585339, study PRJNA669376) | soil metagenome | isolation source: Crop rotation soil | place: USA: Cullars Rotation, Alabama | collected 2011 | reverse complement strand
CTTTCCCGGTACCTCGAAGGCGCACTGGCGCGGCATAATGTTTTCAGGGATATTGAATCCCTCTCTTCCTTCCTTATTGAACGCAGGAAATTACCAAAACTGCCCGGGGGCCTCATACGCAAACTGAGTTATTCGGCCTGATCAGTCATCCTCACTGCTGTCGAAGGAAAGGCCAACCTGCCAGTAGCGCGAATCTTTCCAGGTGTTATAGCTGAAGAGTTGCAGTTTTATTTTCCGGGCCAGCCGCACTTCCACCATGGGACCTGCATCAAATACAGAATAAAAAGGTTCGAGGGTATATTGCCAGGAGCCACCGAATTGGATTTTTTTGGTAACCGGGGCAAGTATGCCAGCCCAACTGAAAAAGAAGTTGGGATCGCGTGGCGAAAAGAAATACTCATTTTCCGCGAACCACGAAATGTGGCGGCTGTTGAACTCGCCATTCAAACCCAGGACATAACCTTTGGCGTTGCCAAAAGTGAGGCCGACGGTAGGGATCACCTCTCCTTTATCATTGTTGAATTCCACCGGCAGTCCCAGATGCACCGAAAAGGTCTTCTCGTCTTCATAATTATACCTTGTCTCCACATATACTTTGTTCCCGATGTAGAACCAGGCCTGTGGTACGATATCCACTTTGGCGTTCTTTGCCCAGCTTGCGCCCACATACATGCCGGGGTACCGGATGAGCCCGGAGTCTTTATCCTGGGCAGGGCATTGGAGTGAAAGTAAAATGCAGGTGGCAGCCGTAATTTTTTTCATGGCACGGGTATTTGTTACCGAATGTATTTATTTTTTGCATCCTTTTAAAACGCCTGCCGTGGAAAGAGTTCAATTTTGAAAGAAGGGTTTTCGCGGTTTTTCATGCATCTTTTTGTCAATCTGTTCCGCCATCCATTGAAAATATTCTGCCAGGTAAGGATCGGGGTTCTTTTCCCGCATTTCCAAAACAAGAGGCCTGCTTTTTTCCCAGATCGATGTAACAAAGGATCCCAGTGTCTTATCCACCAGGTCGAAATTTATCACACCGTCGGCCAGTAAAATACCCAGGGATTCCATCTGCTGCGTTATTTGGATAAAACGCACCCGTTCATCCTTTGGCCAGGCGGCCCATTTTTCGATGGTGTCAGGAAATTCAGTGGTGGTTATAAAAAGGATCAGTTCGGCAAATTCCTTGGACTGGAAATTCTGTAACGCATCGATGGTAAGCCTTTCGCGCCGGTTCCTTTTTTCTGCCCTGATCTGGGCAAGTCCGAAGACAATGGCAACGATCAAAGAAAGGGTGAGCGCGATGTTCGCGAGCATGGCAATGAACTCGGTTGACATAAGAACTTTTTTTAAAAGTAAAACTAATCAGGAAGCCGGCATCGCTGTTCTTTCCCGGTATGGCGCAGGGAGGGGATAATGGCGATGGCCCGGCGCCTTTGCAGGCGCGGGAAGAACTTATCCACAGAAATTTGAGAATGGCCTGCAATTTGATTTCAACCTAATAAATCAAAATCAATGGGACCAAATGAATGGGATGAAAATCCGGCTGAAATGGATTCCTTTTAACCAGGATCTTACAAAACCAATGCTATGTATTTGCTGACCAACACCAAGATCGGGAGGTTTTTGATCGAATCGTACAATGATATCCTGCTGCTGATATTGCGATAAGCATTATACGAGCTCCTTCAACGTCTCCACCACCTCATCCACTTCCTTTTCCGTATTGTATTTACTGAAGGAAAATCTTACCGTTACCTGCTCCGCCTTATTTTTTAAGGCCCTTATCACATGGCTGCCCGCATCCGCGCCGGAAGTACAGGCGCTGCCGCCACTGGCGCAGATATTATGAATATCAAGGTTGAATAGCAACATCTCGGATCTTTCGGAGGCCGGGAAACTCGCACTGAGGACGGTGTACAGGCTTTTCCCATTTACATCGCCATTAAAACTTACGCCGGGGATGTTTTTTTCCAGTGCAACCGCCATGTATTTTTTCAGTCCCCCGATCTTTTCACGGTCTGCCAAATGGTTCGCAGTAGCCAGCTCCAGGGCTTTGGCAAAGCCCACGATACCATATATGTTTTCGGTGCCGGCGCGCATGTTCCTTTCCTGGCCGCCGCCATGCACAAAGGGTTTTATTTTAATGTTCTCGTTGATGTATAAAATGCCTGTGCCTTTGGGGCCATGGAATTTATGCGCCGATCCCGTGATAAAATCAACCGGGGTGTTCTTCAGGTCGAAGGGGAAATGCCCAACCGTTTGCACGGTATCGGAATGAAATACTGCATTGTATTTCCTGCAAAGAGCGCCCACGGCATCCATATCCAGGATGTTCCCGATCTCGTTGTTGGCATGCATGAGGGTCACCAGTGATTTTTCTGCACTGCCCCGGAGCAATTGTTCCAGGTCGGCAAGGTCTATATGGCCATCGGGCAACAATTTTACGAAACTCAGCCTGGCTTCCCCTGAACGCTGCAGGTTTTCAACTGTATGCAGGGTGGCATGGTGCTCGATGGGGGAGGTGATGATGTGTTTACATCCCAGGTCCCTGACAGCCGCGTTGATGGCCGTGTTGCTGCTTTCGGTGCCACCGCTGGTAAAGAAGATCTCCGATGGGTGTGCGTTGAGGATCTTCGCCACTGATTTTCTCGCCGTTTCAATAGCCATGCGCGTTTCCCTTCCATAGGAATAAATGGAAGAGGGGTTGCCGAATTTTTCGGTCAGGTACGGCATCATGGCCGCCAGCACTTCTGCATCGAGGCTGGTGGTAGCTGCATTGTCGAAATAGATCCGTTGGTTCATATTCAAAACAATTAATGCATAGCGGCGATCAATTTACCTATTGCATCACCTCGCTGATATCTTTCATCAGTTTACTCGCAATGTTGCGGGCCGTAGTTTCAAAATTACTTTCCGAATAGATCCTGATGATGGGCTCCGTATTGCTGGTACGCAGGTGCACCCAGTCATTGTCAAACTCGATCTTGAGGCCATCCTCGGTATTGACAGGATTGTTGCGGTATTTTTCCCTGATCTTTTCAAATATTTCTTTTACATCCACATTTTTTTCGAGCGCGATCTTATTTTTCGACATAAAATAGTCGGGATAGGTGCCCCTCAGTTGCTTGATACTTTTACCCGTGTGGGCAAGATGGCTGAGAAAAAGACCAATCCCAATAAGCGCATCGCGCCCATAATGAAAGTCGGGTACGATGATGCCGCCATTGCCTTCACCGCCTATCACGGCCTGGGTTTCTTTCATCCGCGTTACCACATTCACTTCCCCAACGGCCGAGGGATGATATTCACCCTTATGATTTTCCGTGATATCCTTCAGTGCCCGGGTTGAGGACATATTGCTGACAGTATTGCCCGGCCGTCTACTTAAAACATAGTCGGCTACAGCTACCAGCGTATATTCTTCCCCGAACATGCTGCCGTCCTCGCAAACAAAACACAACCGGTCCACATCAGGATCCACGGCAATGCCCAAATGCGCTTCATTCTTTTTAACCGCAGCCGACAGGTCGGAGAGGTGTTCGGGCAGCGGTTCGGGGTTGTGGGCAAATTGCCCGTTTACCTCGCCGTTGAGGGTGATCACTTCCTTTACGCCCAGGGCTTTTAATAATTGCGGGATGATAAGGCTGCCGGTACTATTGATGGTATCTATGACGATCCTGAATTTTGCTTTTTTAATAGCTGCCACGTCTACCAGTTCATATTTCACCACCGCGTCGATATGTTGTTGCATCCAGCTTGTATCCGGGGTGATCTTGCCGATCTTATCCACGCCGGCAAACTGGAAGTCCTCCTTCTCCGCGATCGCCAGTACGGCAGCGCCCTCTTCGGCATTGATGAATTCCCCATCGCTGTTGAGGAGTTTGAGCGCATTCCATTCGCGTGGATTGTGGCTGGCTGTGATGATAATTCCCCCGGCTGCTTTTTCATGTTTCACCGCCATTTCCACGGTTGGCGTGGTGCTAAGGTCGAGGTCGATCACGTCAAATCCAAGGGATTGCAGGGTGGCGGCAACAATGGCCTTTACCTGGCTACCGCTGATGCGGCCATCCCGCCCGATCACTACCGAACGCTGATCTCCTTTTTTTTGCAACAGCCAGGCGCCGTAGGCCGCGGTGAATTTTACAATATCCACCGGGGAAAGGTTTTCACCCGGTGTGCCCCCAATGGTACCGCGGATACCGGATATGCTTTTTATCAATGCCACTTACCTTGTTTTTAAGGATGCAAATGTAGATAAAAGGCGCTTATTGGCCGGCAAATCGACGGAGGCCATTAAATGTTGAATAGCTGTATTTTTGGCGCATGGCAACGTGGTTCAAAGACTGGTTCAATTCTCCTTATTATCACCAGCTTTATTTTAAACGCGATGAAACAGAAGCGGCGAACTTCATCAATGCCTTGATCGATCACCTGAAACCCCCGCCGCATGCCAGTATGCTGGACGTCGCCTGCGGCAAGGGAAGACATTCTATCCAACTGGCGGGAAAGGGATACCAGGTAACGGGCATTGATCTTTCCACCGACAGCATTAGCGAGGCCAAGCACTTTGAATCGGATAACCTGGAATTCTTTGTCCACGATATGCGGCTTCCGTTCCGGATGAATTATTTCGATTATGCCTTTAATTTCTTCACCAGCTTTGGCTATTTCAAAACACGGCGGGAACATGACAATTCCATACGGACCATAGCCCAGTCGCTTAAGGCCGGGGGCATTTTCGTGCTCGACTACCTGAATGTACATTATGCGGAAGATCACCTGGTGCATAAAATTGAAAAGGAGATCGACGATGTGAATTATTATATCACCAAGTGGTATGATGAGGACCATTTTTATAAAAAGATCGTTGTGGAAGATGAGGTGCTGGAAGAGCCGCTGGTGTTTACAGAGGAGGTGGCCAAGTTCAACCTGGGCGATTTCACTGACATGTTCTCCTACCACGGGTTGCAGGTCCAGGAAGTGTTTGGCGATTATAATTTCAACGGTTACGATATAAGAAAGTCTCCACGCCTGCTCATGATCGCGAAGAAAACACATCCCTGACTTTCGATCAGCGATTTTGCCTGTTATTCACCAGCATCCATTTGGCGGTTTCATACAGGGCCGAGGTCAGGTGCGACAATACCCGCTTTACGGAGTCTGCTTCATGGGGTGTAAGGATGAGCTGGTTCGAGCGTACAGGTACCAGCTCCTCTTTGTTGATCCTGATATTTTTGATGAAATAATAATCATCGGTAACCAGGCCGATGTTTCCCTCATCATGATGGATGATGAAGGCCGCGTTCATTTTATTTTTTGTATTGAGCAGGTCGCGCCCCAGGGTAGTGTTGAGGTAGGGCTGGTGTATCATGCCTGCCAGCGTGGGAAGGATGTCGATCTGTGAAACCACTTCCTCCCTCACCTGTGGCGCCAGGAGGGCGGGTGCATAAAAAAGCAGCGGTACGTGCTCGTCGCTCAAACGGTTGGCGGTCCAGGCATTGGGGTACATGGCCGAGGCATCGCCTTCCACGCCGTGGTCACCGGTGAAAATAAATATGGTATTGTTGAACCAGGCCTGGCGCCGGGCTTCTTCCATGAACTTCTTAAAACAATAATCCGAATAACAGAATGCCTGGAATTCTTCCTGTGATTCGAAACCGAATTTCTTCAGTGTGTCGGGCGCTACGATTCGTTTTTCGAAATCCTTATCTTCTTCGGGAATACTGAACGGCCGGTGGTTATCTGCGGTTTGGATAATAGCAAAGAAGGGTTTTTGCTGCCGGTTCAAAACGGAACTGGCTTCCAGGAAAAGATTTTTATCGCTGATGCCCCACACATTCAGTTGCGGGGAAGTATAGGAGCCGTCCTGGTAAATGTGAATGCCGCTGACATTCTTCAGCAAGCCTTCGAAATTGTTGAACTCGCTGCTGCCGCCCAGGAAATAAAATTTTTCATAATCGGGGAGGTTGTTGATGATGACGCGCTGGTTGAGTGCTTCGGGGTTGCGGCTGGAGAATTTTGATAACTGCACGTCCGGGATGCCGGTAAGTATGGCAAAAACCCCGCGGGCCGTACCGAAAGTGGCGCTGAAGCAGCGGTTAAAGAAGATTCCGCTGTCGCTGATGCTTTTAAAGAAGGGCGTGGTATTGAGCGGATTCCCCGACAGGCTGCTCTTGTACATGCTGAAACTTTCGCCTATCACCAAAACCACGTTGGGCCTGCTTTCCAGCGCCCGGCTTACGGGTTCTATGATCCTGTCATATTTCGCGGAAACCCGGGTTGCCGAATCCAGTTGCAGGAAATCCGCCACGGCGGGATAATATTCCCGGGCCTGCACCTCATCCACCGACGGCTTGCGGAAGCGCAAGGTGGTAAAAAAGTTCTGGAGCGGATTAAGGGCCACGTAGGATTTAAAATTGTCGTTGAAGCGGAAGGCATCTTTCCAGGTGAGGGGTGAAAATGAAAAAAGACCATACAGTGACCAGCAAAGGAAAAGAATGGCAATGGCGTGCCACCGCCTCTTGTAGATCACGTCTTCACGTGTGTTTTTTTTCACCACGTTCACGTGGGTTTTCCGGAAAAGGCGCGACAGCATAATGACGGACAATACCAGGGCCAGGAGTATCCATACCATGGGATAACTTTCCCAAAGCATTTTAAAAGATATCACGGGGTCCTCTGCGAAATTGAGCGCGCTCGCATTGATGCGGGTATGGTTATAACTGAAATTGCCAAAGTCGGCGCCAAAGAAAAAAAGCACTACCAGCGTGGTAAAAGCGAGGTAGTAAGTCCACCATTTTTTATTTCTTTCTGAATAAAAAGGAGAGAACCTCGGCAGTACGGATAAAAGCGCGATGGGCAGCAGGATGAGGGCTATCCATTTTGCATCATAGCGGAAGCCGAGCCAGAACGAGGGAAGGAGCTCGCTTACCGGCATAGCCAGGGGCTTGAACAGGAAAACGGTGGCCACACGGAACAGGGTGAACAATATGCAGTATATGATCCAAAGCCGCAGGATCCATTGAATGGTTACGGGTACGGTCCTGGGAATTTTTAATTTATAGATCATGTGGCGCGTAAAGATAAAAAGGCTTTGCCATCATGGGTGTGCAATGCCTTTTTTATTGTTCAATATCATGTACTTCGCCGTTTCGAAAATGGCATGGGTGAGGTTCCGCATCCTTGTGCGGGCAGCCTGCGTGGAATCGCCGGGTGAATACACTATGTTATTCCTTGCAGAGGCAAACTGTTCGGTGCCGGTACCAAGGTTCGTCATATAACAATACTCCGAGGATATCATGCCCGCCTTTCTTTCTTCCGGATCAAATAAAAATGCCTCTCCACCGGCAGGTTGCGGTGAAAGTGTATCGAACAGGTCGCGGCCCAGCGTTGAATTACGGTAAGGTATGCCCACAAGGCCAGCGATGGTGGGAAGCACATCTATTTGCGAGCAGACACGGCTTTCGCGGGATGGCTTCAGCAATGACGGTGAATAAAAAAGGAGGGGGACATGCAGCGAGGTAAGGCCCATGGTATTCCAGCAGGCAGGAAACATATTGCCCGCGTCGCCGCGGATGCCGTGGTCGCCCACAAAAACAAAAATGGTGTTGTTGAAATACTTTTCCTTTCTGGCTGTTTCAAAAAATTTTTTATAGCAATAATCTGTATACCGGAAGGCATTCAACTCGGCATTGGATTCAAAGCCATATTTTTTTAAGGTGTCGGCCGGGTATTCCACTTTGGTGAATTCCTTCAGGTCTTCATCCGGGATTGTATAGGGACGATGGTTGTCGGCAGTTTGTATGACCGCAATAAATGGGTTGGGTTGCTGCGCAAGCACAGCATTGGCTTCTAGGAAGAGATTTTTATCGCTGATGCCCCAGATGTCGATGGCCGCGGCCTTATAGCTTCCTTCTTCGTACAACGAAAGATCTTTGATGTTGTTGGTAAGCAGGCCGCGTATATTGGCCCAGCTCGTGCTGCCGCCCAGGAAATATAATTTTTTATAGTTGGACAGGTCATTGAAAATGGTATGCTGATCCACCGCCGCGGGGTTGCGGCTGGCCGTGTTCGCGATCTCCACATCGGGAATACCTGTTATCGCTGCCCATACGCCCCTGGCGGTTCCATAGGCAGGTGTAAAACACCTGTCAAAGAAAATCCCTTCCCGGCACAGGTCATTAAAATAGGGCGTTGTATTCAGCGGATTGCCATACATGCTGCTTTTATAGGCGCTGAAACTTTCACAGATCACCAGCACGACGTTCGGCATTTTGGGATCCATTTTACCGGGAATATCGCGTTGAAAATTCAGCCGGCTGCTGTCTGTTTGTTCCAGGCCAAGCCAGGAGGCGACCAAGGGATAATATTTCCTGACCTTTATTTCATCATAACCCGAATGGCGGAACTGGAGCGTGCTGAAAAAACTTTGCAGCGGGTTGAGGGCAACACTGGACCTGAATTCATCGCCAAAGGCAAAAGCATCGCTCCAACGGAGCGGGAACTGGCTTGCTTTACCCCAAATGGCTGAAGCCAGCATCAGGAATAACACTACCGAGAAGACAGGCTGCCACCGCAGGTAAGAGGAATGCGCCGACAGCCGGAAAGCGATGCGCACCGCCCAAAACAACAGTATCGTTACCGCCCCGATCAGCAGTAACATCCATACTACCGGGTAGGTTTGCCATACCATGCTGAAAGAGATCTTTGCATCTTCCATATAATTCATCACGCTCGCATTCAACCGCTGGTGCAGGTAATCATAATGCTGGAAGTCCACCGCGTAAAAGATCACGACGAGGAGGATGGCCAGCAGGAACCATCCTTTCCACACCTTCTCTGAGAACCGCGACCGGAACGGGCTGCAGTCCTTCCCCCACCAAAGCCAGGCGGGTATAAGGAGGGCGGCCAACACAAATATTAACCAGGAAGCCGTACCGCCTTTGTTGTTGCGAAGGAAAAAAAATGTGCCGGCAAAAACCAGCAGGAGCAGCAGGAGGCGGAACAGGCTGGCCCTCGTTAATTTTTTATTTACCCGCGACAGCGACAGGTTCCCGATCAGCAAAAGCGGCAGGGTGATACAGGCCGCGATGCGCATATCATATTTTGCACCCAGGGTAAAGGAGGAAAAAGTATTGGCAATCGTGTACCCGGCGGGCTTGTAGAATTCAAAAAAAATAAACCGGAGCAAGGTAAGGAAAATAAAAAAAACAAAAGTGCAAATAAGCGCCCATTTGCTTACCGGTGAAAGCTTAGGTACCATGTGGTTTGTTGACGGGTAAAGATACATGGATAGGACGGTATCACGCCGTGCGATACGGCGACAATGGTTATTTTTGCGCCCATGCTGATAGATGCTGCAACGCTTCCTTTGCTGGAAAAGCTAAAAGGTTTTGACCGCTCCCTGTTTTACAGGATCAACGGGCAATGGCACAACCCTTTCTTCGATTCTTTTTTCCCTTTCGTGCGCGAAAGTATTTTTTGGGCACCATTTTATTTTTTCCTGGTATTGTTCGTTACCATCAACTTTAAGAGATACGGGGGCTGGTGGACCCTGTTCTTCATACTGAACGTTGCCCTGAGCGATTTCATGAGCAGCACGGTGGTCAAAGAGCATATTTTTCATTTGCGGCCCTGCCGCGATCCGGCGCTGGCCGATCATATCCGTTTCCTGGTAAAATACTGTCCCGGCAGTTCCGGCTTCACCTCTTCCCATGCCACCAACCATTTTGCGGCAGCTATGTTTATCTTTGCAACGCTCCGGCCCTTGGTGCCCCAGGTTTGGCGGAACTGGCTGTCGCTGATTTTCGTTTGGGCCCTGCTGCCTTCCTATGCGCAATTGTATGTTGGCGTGCACTATCCCACCGATATCATTGGTGGTATGATTTTGGGGTTGGCAACCGGTGGCTTTATGGCCTGGCTTTTCGGGCGGCTGGTAAAATATAAGTATACAATATGATCGGAGTTTTTATATTACTGGGACTGATCGTCATCAATGGACTGGTGGTGATGACTGAGATCGCGCTGATCTCGGCCCGCAAGACGAGGTTGGAACAGTACGCGGCGAAGGGAGATGAAAATGCAAAAGCTGCTTTGAAGTTACAGGAAAAGCCGGAAGTGTTTCTTTCCACGGCGCAGATATACATCACGGTGATCGCCATCCTGGAGGGTGTATACAGCGCTGAGCGTTTCAACAAATACCTCGTGCCCGTGATCGAACAGGTGAATTTCATGAGGCCCTATGCGGCCACCATCGCTACGGTTTTCATTGTCATCATTGTCACCTTTCTTTCCATCATCTTCGGTGAACTGCTGCCCAAGCGCATCGCCATGATCAAACCGGAAAAGATCGCCCGTGGTTCCGCCCGGGCCATGGATTTTCTCAGCCGGGTATCTTTTCCCATCGTGTGGTTGCTGACGGGTATCACCAACCTCATTTTCAAAATTTTCAACATCAAGGAATCCGGCGACAGCAAGGTAACGGAAGAGGAGATCAAGGCCATGGTAACGGAAGGCAGCGAGCACGGTGCCATTGAAGAGGAGGAGAAAGAGATCATTGAAAGGGTGTTCCACCTCGGCGACCGGAACATCACCTCGCTCATGACGCACCGTACGGACATCGTTTGGTTTGATGTAAATGAAAGCGATGACTCGCTTAAGAAAAAGATCGGTGAATACCTGCATTCGGTATATCCTTTATGCGATGGGGATATCGATAATATCAAAGGGGTGGTTTATATAAAAGACATGTACCTCAATCCTGACCGCCCACTGATCGAAATGTGCAAGAAAGCGCTTTTTGTTCCCGAGAACAATACGGCCTACCAGGTGCTGGAAAAATTCAAGGAAACCAAAATCCATTATGCTTTCATCGTGGATGAATACGGAACGCTGAATGGCATGATCACTATCAACGACATATTAAAGGCCATTGTTGGTGAAATGCCACAGGATGAAGACGACGATTATGCCATCGTGGAAAGGAAGGACGGCACCTACCTCGTGGACGCGCAGATACAGTTCTATGATTTCCTGACAAAATTTGAAAAAACGGATTGGATGAATGATGGTGAGCAGGAATTTGATACGCTGGCTGGCTTTATCCTGCATGAGCTGGAGCACATTCCCGAAACCGGCGAAACCTTTGAATGGCGGGGTTTTGAATTTGAGATCATCGATATGGATGGCCAGCGCATCGACAAGGTGCTGGTAAAGGCCTCCGACGAAATAAAGGACGAGATGGAAGACTAAAAAAAGACCACGTTTCGCGTGGTCTTTTTTTTACAACTTATGTGGTTACGGGAGCAGTGGTTGTTTCCGTGGCGGCTTCCGGAGCTTCATGTTTAAAAAAGCGGCCGAAGAATTCCTCCATACCGGGGAAATGTTCTTTGAGCGCGTCACCACCTTTGGTTTTCAGTTCGGCGAAATAATCCTTCGCTTTTTCCACTGAATCTTCCGCATGTGTCTTCAGGCTATTGGCTTTGTCCTTCAGGTTGTTCATGAGCTTTTCTTTTTCTTCATCGCTCAGTTTTGCATATTTGTACACCCCGTAGGCAGCCGCGGCACCCAGTAAAAAGGTCGCCATGTGTTTGCTGTTTACATTCATAGATTCAAATTTTAGAAAGTGAATAATTAATACACCTTACACAGTGCAATTATGGTGCCTTAATGGGCGAGGCCCTGTGGCGATTTGATAATCAGCAGGGAAATGGGAATGAACCCAGGCATAAATAAAAATCCCTGTAATAATATTCGTTCCTTAGTTTTGATACATGCGCTACCTCCTGCTCATGGGTTGTATTGCCTGCCTGCGTGTGCAGGCGGCCCAGGTGGATACGGTTTCGGTGTATAGCCAGGCCATGCAGAAGTCCGTATCATGCGTGGTGATAAAGCCCGCCGGATATAGGAAACATAAGGCCCGCTTTCCCGTGGTGTACCTGTTGCATGGCTATGGCGGCTGGTACAGCAACTGGATCATACGCGTGCCGGAGCTGAAGGACTTTGCAGACGAAAATGGCCTCCTGATCGTGTGCCCCGATGGCGGCAGGGCAAGCTGGTATTTCGACAGCCCCATAGACCCGGCCATGCGCTATGAAACATACGTGGGCAACGAAGTGCCGAGGTTTATCGATTCGGCGTACCGTACCCTTGCTGACCGCGAGCACCGCGCCATTACGGGGCTGAGCATGGGTGGACATGGCGCGCTCTTCATCGCCTGGCGGCATCCTGGCATGTTCGGGGCGGCCGGCAGTATGAGCGGGGGCGTAGACCTTGCCGCTTCGAAAGATAAATTTGAAATTGTAAAGGTGCTGGGTGATACCGTGCGGCATGCGGATAACTGGAAAAAATATTCCGTGGTGAATGTGGTGGATGTAAAACCCGCCCTGCTGCCCGCACTCATTATCGACGATGGCATGGATGATATTTTTATCGTCGAGAACAGGCGCCTGCACCAAAAATTACTGGCACTTTCGGTGCCCCATGAGTATATCGAGCGGCCCGGCAAACACAGTTGGGATTACTGGCGCTATGCCGTACACTTCCAGTTACTTTTTTTCAGAAAGTATTTTATGGCCCACCCGGAAAATAAAGGATAATAATAATGGGCGATCAGTAGCCCGTTTGCCCGTCGCGCGTTTTCACTTTTTTCTTGCCCGAATTTTTCTTTTCATATTCCAGCACTTCCTGCGGTTTTACCTTTTTGGTTTTGTCTTCCTTCACCGCAACGGGTTCTGGTGCATTTGGTAAATACCCATGGTCATAGGTTTCGGTGCGGATGATGCGGCCGGTAGTGGGATCAAAGAATTTCCAGGTGCCGTGTTTCACGCTGTATTGTTCAGCTTTGACAATTTTAAAACTGAGGATCTCGTTGCTGCCCTGGCCATAAATGGGAATAGTATCATAGGGTGCATCGGGATTATAGGCCTTCCAGCTTTCAATACGGCCAAGGTCGCCCATCATGGTAAAATATTGCTGGATGCCATCCTTGCCGCCATAACGGTAATTCTCCATGGCAATGAGGTCGCCATTTAAATTATACCTTCTCCAGGCACCTTCGCGTTTACCGTCTTTGTAAATACCTTCTTCTTCATAACCTGGTTCCCCCCTGAGCTCCGGAACCTTGATGAGCCACTTGCCCTGTTTCTGGTCTTTTTTATCAATGGCGTTCAGTGTGTCGCCATCGGTGGTGAGCTGGAATGATTTGTATTGAGAAAAAGAATGGCTGACACAAAATTGCAACAACAGGATAAGGATTAACTTTTGTATTTTTAGCCGGATATATTTCATAAAAAAAATGATAATGATAAACCGAAAGCTACTTACCGCAACAACAAACAAATTTACGCTGCGCAGCCAATTTTTCAAGCTTGCCGTTATGACCTTTGTAACAACTTTAACCTTTTTATTTTCCGTGGCGCAGGTGAAGCCGAGCACCGCGGAAGAGCGGCTTAACGGGTTGAAAAAGAGGAAGGCCCTTGAAGATAATTCGGTGACAAAAGACATCCGTTTCCGCAACATTGGTCCCAGCATCATGAGCGGGCGCGTGGTGGATATTGAAGCCAACCCCGCCGACGCCACCGAATTTTATATAGCTTATGCCACAGGCGGGCTGTGGTATACCAGCAATAACGGGCAAAGTCTTGTTCCCATATTTGACCGTGAAGATGCCATGACCATCGGGGATGTGGCGGTAAACTGGCAAACGCGGGAGATATGGGTGGGAACAGGCGAGGCGAACAGCAGCCGTTCCAGTTACTCCGGTATTGGGGTGTACAAAAGCAGTGACCGCGGTAAAAGCTGGCAGTACCTGGGTTTGCCCGAAAGCCATCATATTGGTAAGATACTCCTGCATCCCACGGACCGGAATACGGCCTGGGTGGGCGTATTGGGGCACCTGTATTCGCCCAATAAAGAAAGGGGCATTTATAAAACCAGCGACGGCGGAAAAACCTGGAAGCAAACATTGTTTGTAAATGAAAATGCCGGTGCGGTCGACATGGACATCAATCCCAAAAATCCAGATGAACTGTATGCGGCCATCTGGCAAAAAGAAAGGAAGCCCTGGAACTTTGTGGAAGGTGGCTTAGGTTCCGGAATTTATAAAAGCAATGACGGTGGCAATACCTGGAAACTTTCCACGCCGGAAGGGAGTGGCTTTCCGCATGATAAAAACACAGGCCGGATCGGCCTGGCCGTATTCGCCGGCAATCCACAAACCGTCTATGCTATTCTTGATAACCAGAATTTACGCCCCGATACGGCCAAACCCAACAGCCGTTTTTACACGCTGAATGATTTTAAGGACCTCACCGTGGAAACCTTCATGAAACTGGACAGCAAAAAGCTGGATACTTTTCTCATGCGGAACTTTGATGAGAAATACCGCGATACAGTGGTAAGGGAAATGGTAAGGACGGGAAAATTAAAACCCACCGCCATCTATGATTATCTCTATGATGAAAATGAAACGGCCACACCGGTGATCGGTGCAGAAGTGTACAGGAGTGATAATGCCGGTGGCAGTTGGACGAAAGTGAATATAAAATCGCTGGAGCTTTTCAGCAGCTATGGATATTATTTTGGAAAGATATCGGTGTCGCCCGTAAATGTCAATAAAGTTATCATCAGCGGGGTGCCGCTTATGCTCAGCGAAGATGGTGCAAAGACCTTCAAATCCCTGGACAAGCAGGGTGTAACGCATTCTGACTGGCATGGCGCCTGGATCAATCCTTTGCGGGACAGCAACTGGATCGCGGCCAACGACGGAGGATGCAACATCACCTATGACAATGGCAAGCACTGGTTCAAGGTGAATACACCGGCCGTAGGCCAGTTCTATTCAGTGGAAGTGGATAATGCGAAACCCTATAATGTGTATGGTGGCCTGCAGGACAATGGCGTGTGGTTTGGACCTTCCACCACCCGCGACCTGGATCAATGGCAGTATGAAGGGGTATATCCCTGGAAAAACGTGGGCGGGGGCGATGGCATGCAGGTACAGGTAGATACACGTGATAATAAAACGGTTTACAGCGGATCGCAGTTCGGCTTTTATGTTCGCCGCAACACGGATTCACTGGCCAACCAACGTTCCGGCCGGCTGGTGATGGCCCGTGGCGACCTGGGTGAGCAGCAACTGCGCTACAACTGGCAAACGCCGATCATGCTGAGCCGCCACAACCAGGATATTTTTTATATGGCCACGAACCGCCTGTACCGCAGCCTTAACCGCGGCGAAAAAATGCAGGCTCTTAGCGCTGACCTTACCAATGGAAAAAAATCAGGCGACGTACCATTTGGCACTTCCACCACCATCAGCGAATCCCCACTAAGGTTCGGCATGTTGTACATAGGAACGGACGATGGCAATGTGCAACTCAGCAAGGATGGCGGGTATACCTGGACGCTGGTGAACAAAGGCCTGCCAAAAGGATTATATGTGAGCAGGGTGGTGGCGTCGCAATATGCGGAAGGCCGTGTATACGCAACATTGAATGCATACCGCAATGACAATTTCAATCCCTACTTATATGTAAGCGAAGATTATGGCAACACCTGGAGCCCGCTCGGCACCGACCTGCCTGCCGAACCGCTGAACGTGGTAAGGGAAGATCCAAAAAATGAGAACATTCTTTATTTGGGCAGCGACCAGGGTTTGTATGTATCCTTCAACCGCGGCAAAAGCTTTATGACCCTGGGTAACCTCCCGCGTGTTCCCGTGCATGATATTGCCATTCAGAAAACCGCCGGTGAGATCGTGATCGGCACGCACGGACGCAGTGTTTACATTGCTTCGCTCGAGGACATCTATAAAGCGATGAATGCGCCCAAAAAAGAAACAGGTATGGCCGGACTGAAATTATTCGACTGGAAAAAAATGAACGAGGGCGAACCCGACGTCGATTGCCCGCCCGCCACCCCTGTAAAAAAGACAAAGGCCAAAATGGTGAAGGTGGTAGCTCGCAATTAGATCTGCCAATGGTGAAAATTAAGATATGCTGTATAGGCAGCCAGGCCGAAGCCAGGCTGGCCATGCGATATGGCGCATCAGCCGTGGGCCTTGTGGGTAGAATGCCAAGTGGCCCCGGGCCTATCGGCGACACGTTGATAAGGTCCATCGCTGCCAGCATACCGCCACCGGTTGCCACCTTCCTGCTTTCCTGTGAAACCAGTGCGGATGAAATCATTGCCCATCACAAAAGAACCTGTACCAATACCATCCAGTTGGTGGATGAATTGCCGCTGGGCGATTATGCGGTCATCAGGGCCGCACTTCCCGCGGTCAAACTGGTACAGGTGATCCATGTTTTGAACGAGTCATCGGTGGAAGAAGCCATACGCGCGTCGGAACATGTGGACGCGGTATTGCTCGACAGTGGTAACCCCAAACTGGCCATCAAAGAACTGGGCGGCACGGGCCGCGTCCACAACTGGCAGTTGAGCCGGCGGATCGTTGAAAGTATTGCTGTGCCTGTATTCCTGGCGGGTGGATTGAAAGCCGAAAATGTAAGGAGAGCGATCGATGAAGTGAGGCCGTATGCTGTAGACGTTTGCAGCGGTGTGCGAACAGAAGGAAAACTGGATGAGCATAAACTTGCGGCTTTTGTGGCCGGGGCCCTGGGTTAATTTCAGGCAGTTTGACAAAGTGGCGGCCTGAAATGGATTGCATAGCTGTCACGGAAACGGCGCCTCCTTTTAATTTAACCGCGTGCTTACAAAAAAAGGCAGAAGAAAATTACTTCCTTCTGCCTTTTCCTGATGAGGGTGTCCTTCAGCCTTAATTGATGTCTTTCCCTTCTTTCAACATCCCGATCATCCTGTCAATCGCATCTTTATTGGGCTGGTTGGGCGCGAGGGGCTGCGCGAGTTGCGCATTCTTCAAGGCGTTGGCATAATCGCCGGTGGCGGAATAGCCGCGGGCCAGTCCCATCAACGTGGTGAACTGGTTCGGGTTTTTTTGCGCGTTCAGCTTAAATACTTCGAGCGCTTCTTTTGCGCGCTTCTGCTGTATGAGTTGCCTGCCGTACTGGTGCAGTTCCTGCATGGAAGCCAGTGGCATGGCCATTTTCATGGCAGCGTCCGCATCTGCGCTGCGTCCCATTTTATTGAGCACGGCCGCCCGGGTTGCATAATTTTTAAAATTCTTTTCACCCACGAACTGGCCATTGAGTGCATAATCGCTCCAGGTAAGGGCTTCATCCAGGCCGGTGTTGTTATCCACTGCGAATTGCGCGGCCTGTTGCCATGCATCCGACCTGAAACCTTTATTGCTTCTCAGCTCATGGCGGAAGGATTCCATTTGCGTGTTTACAAGATCCACTTCCACGCGGAAAGGGATCTTTAGTTTTTCCCACAGCAGGGCAATAGTGGCGCCATTATCCGTTTCGTCCATGAATTCATATTTTAATCTTTCCACACTTTCATTGAGCGGTGCAGTTTTTACCGTCACCCGCAGGGCATCTTCTTTTGGGTCATAAAAAAATGAGCCCCAGGAAGTGCTATTGTGGCTGAAGATAAGTGTGGCATCGCCTGTGCCCATGGCGGCGAAAAGTGCGTAGGTGCCGGCTTTCAGCGGTTGCCCTTCCACCTTCACATCGGTGCTGAAGGTGATGGTGGTATTTTCATTGGCGCCTGCCCGCCAGGGCGCTGCTTTACTGGTGCCAAAGCCAAGGTCCTTGTAACCCGTGTGCACAAGCCCGTTCCATATTTTCCCTTCACGTCCTTTTACGGCAGGGCGGTCATAATGAAGGGTTACATCCGTGATGCCGATCCTTTCACTGACCGAAGCTTTTTTATTGCCTCCATCCGGCGGCGTCGTTAATTGCGTAAAGGCCGGGAGAGTGAAAAAAAGAAATGCAATACAAGCAGAAAGTGTGCGTATCATAAAAAATAGTTTAGGAACTAAATATAGAGAAAGCGGTAAGGCCTGTCAAAATTTAAATGATGAATGGCAGTAATAAATATTACGGTTATTCATCATTTTTTTATAGCTTGCCTTTCAATTCTGCAACGGAGGACCCATCTCCAACAACGATTTTCCATTTCCTTTGAACATCCTGCCGGCCGGTAAAACACGCATGGAATTGTATTGTAAACCCAAAATAATTGCTGTATGAAAAATTTTTTTCGCAGGGGCACAGGCAGGCTGAAAATGATACACCTGTTCCTTGTTCAGGCCCTCTTTTTTTCCATTCCCGTTTTTTCCCAGGTACAGATAAGCGGGAAAGTTACCGGAAAAGATAACACACCTATGCCGGGGATCTCCGTCCAGGTGAAGAACACCAATACCGGAACGGCGACCGATGTGAACGGGATGTATAGTTTCTCTGCTTCCCTTAAACCGGGCAAAACCACTCTCCAGTTCAGTGGTGTTGGTTATAAAACACAGGAACAGTCGCTTACCATCGGCGGCGGCAGTTCTTATGTTGTTAATGTGCAGATGCAGGAAGACGCGCTGGGCATGGATGAGATCGTGCTCACAGGAACGGCCCAGGGAACCACGCGAAAGCAATTGGGGAATTATATTGCTTCGGTGAAAGGTGAACAGCTCACCAAAGGCGCTTCTTCCAACGTACTCCAGGCCTTGCAGGGCAAAACAGCCGGCGCGCAGATCATTCAAAACAATGGTGACCCGGCGGGTGGATTTTCTGTACGGTTAAGGGGCGTGAGTTCGGTACTTTCCGCATCAGAACCATTATATATTATAGATGGCGTGATCGTAAACAATGCGACAACCCGGGTTACCAATACCCAGAGCGGTTATGACGGTACCAACTTTGTTGGTAACATCGGGCAGAACCGGCTGGCTGATATCAACCCGGCAGACATTGATCATATAGAAGTGCTGAACGGCGCCGCCGCTGCCGCCATTTATGGTTCAAGGGCTAACGCGGGTGTTATTCAAATATTCACTAAGCGCGGAAAATCGGGCGCACCACAGATCAATTTCAACACCAGCATCATGTCGAATGCGCTTCGCCATAAACTGGATGTGAACCGCGCGCCCACGAAATTCGGCGGACCCACCGATGGGCCCACGGCGCAAACGCAGGACATCATTACACCGGCGCTCACCAATACCACGCCGGTTACCCGCTACGATTACCAGGATTATATTTTCAGGAAGTCGATCGGTACCGACAATAATATCTCCATCAGTGGCGGCAACGACAAGACCAAATATTACCTGGCAGGATCGTTCTTTTATAACGAAGGCATCATCAAGAACACCGACAACAGGCGTTTCAGTTTCCGCGCGAACGTTGACCAGGAGATCAACAAAGTAGTAAGCATGAACCTCGGGCTGAATTATGTAAACAGCATGTCCAACGAAAAACCTGATGGCAATTCCTTCTTCTCACCCATGAACTCAGTTACCATCATCGGTAATTTTCACGACCTGTTTACCCGCGATGCCCTTGGAAATTTAAAAGCAGTAGGGGAAAGGGGAAGGGTGAACCCGGTTTCGGTGATCGAGGATTTTAAACAAAGAGAGGAGATCAACCGCCTTATCGCCAACTTCGGTGTGAAGCTGAAACCTATGAAGGGGCTCACCTTCGATTATGTGATGGGTATCGATAATTATGGACAGAACGGGAACACTTATATGCCTCCATTTGCCTACAATGTGAACACCGCATTTTTTGGCGGTGGTACTATACTGGATCCAACGCTCAACGGCTATTCCAGCGTGGGTAATGATAATTTTTTCCAGATCAATCATGAGCTCACCGGTAACTACCAGTTCAACATCACTTCCAATATTGTTTCCACCACGCAGGTGGGTTACTCTGCGCAATATGAGAAGAACAATTATTCACTCTTGCAGGGAAGAGGGTTTTCGACCCCCTTCGTTCGCACGGTAACCGGCGCCAGTACTGCCCTGCCGAGCGTGGATGACAGGACGGAAATATCTATTTCCGGCGCTTACCTGCAGGAAAACCTTCGCATCAACAATAAATTGTTTTTAACCGGCGCTGTAAGGCTCGACGGCTCTTCCGTTTTTGGTGAGGACCAGCGCAACCAGGTATATTATAAAGCCAGCGGAAGCTACCTGTTATCAGACAATTCTTTCTGGACGAACAGCATGCCCTGGTGGAATACCCTGAAGATCCGCGCAGCTTACGGACAATCCGGTAACCTCACTGGCATCGGTGCGTATGACCGTACGAATGTTTACACCACCAATTCATTCCTGGGACGTACATCGCTTAATTCAAGCACGCGCCTGGCCAATGAAACGGTTAAGCCCGAACGCCAGAAGGAACTGGAGATCGGCGCGGATATGTCCTTTTTCAAGAACAGGGTAGGCCTGCAGTTCAACTGGTATAACAAACAGGTGGAGGATCTGCTCATCAACCGCCAGATTGCGCCCACCAATGGCTTCTCCAGCCTGCTGGATAATTTTGGAACACTCGAGAACAAAGGCTTCGAGATCGTGTTGAATTTTTCACCCATCAGCAAAGCCGACCTGCACTGGGACGTAACGGCGATTTATAATCACAACCGCAATAAAGTGCTGGAAGTAGGGCCCGCGCTTACATTGCTGAGCACCAACGCGGGCGCTCCCATCGCATTGCTGGAGGGATATCCGGTGGGTATTTTTTATGGCACCTTCTTCGGCCGCGATGCATCCGGCAACATGATCAAATCCACTGCCGGCCTGGGCCAGATGGAAAAAGGCGTGCAGAACTCACCCACCACCTATACCACACAGCGCGATGCAGCAGGTTTGCCAACGGGTACTACACTTCGCAAGGTGATCGGTGATCCCAACCCGGATTATACCGCTTCATTGGTGAATGAATTGACCTACAAAAAATTGTCGGTGCGCGTGCAGCTCGATGCCGTACAGGGTGTGGATGTATTCAATGCCGACTTCAGGACGAGGCAGGGGGTTGGCAATGGTACGGAGGCTGAGAAAGAGCACCTTGGTATTTATGCGCGCGGCTACATCAACAGCATTTATGGAATTGAAGAATGGAGGGTGGATGATGGTTCATTTGTAAAGCTGCGCGAAGTGTCGCTCAGTTATTCACTGGGTACATCAAAATATTTCAAGGACATGATCATAAGTTTAAGTGGAAGGAACCTGGTATCATGGGATAATTATAAAGGCTATGACCCTGAAGTCAATTCTGCGGGTCAAAGTACATTATTAAGAGGGATAGATTTTGGTTCGGTGCCCATCCCACGCACCTATAAATTATCACTTGGTCTGAGATTCTAACCTTTAAAAAAAAAATTATGAAACATTATATTTTTAAATTATCGATTTGGGTTGTGGCGGCCACCATGCTGTTGTCCCAAACCTCCTGCAAAAAGAATTTCGTTAACCCCGGCGCGCCAACCGATCAGCAGGTATTTAGCTCCATTGCAGGCCTTACGGGCGTGGCCGTTGGTTTACAGCGGGTGTACACAGCCGGACGCGCCAGCTCATTGTACAACCGCATCGCCTTAAATGGATTGCTGACCCTGGAAGACACGGTACTTAACCAGGGCAATACTTCCGAATACAATCTCGAAAGAGGTGGTGGAAATGTGGATGGCACCAACACCATCCTGGGAGGCCTTTGGACCAGCAGCAACAAAATAATATATGATGCTGATAAGGTGATCGCCGGTCTGAACGCATTAAGCGCCGGCGTATCCGATAAGGGATATGTGAGCGGGCTGCTGGGATATGTGTCCATTTTCAAAGCGCTTGCACTGGGCGACCTCTCCATGTTCTGGGAAAAGGTGCCCGCGGCAACAGGATTGAACGTAACCTTTGTGGACAGGGCGCAGGGTTTTGCCAAGGCCATCGCTACTATCGATGCGGCGCTTGCAGCCATCAATGCGGCCCCCGTTTCCGCAGCTTTCCTGGCCAACATTCCCTCCGGTATTGATATTGTGAATACACTGCACGCTTTGAAGGCACGTTTCTCGCTTTTTTCAGGCAACTATTCACAGGCGCTCACCGAAGCCAATCTTGTAAACCTTACGGTTAAATCCACTTTTAATTTTACATCGGTGAACCTGAACCCGATCTTTGAAACGGCGACTTCCACCAACAACGTGTATGGCGTGCACGGGGATTCACTGGGCTTGCCAACAGCGCTTAAGCCGAGCGCCAACGACATGCGCATACCATTTTATTATACCACCGCCTACCTGTCCCGCATCGCGGGGTTTGGTGCCGCCTCTACCACGCCGTGGCCTGTTTACCTGCCCGGTGAGATGACTCTCATAAAAGCGGAAGCCTATGCAAGAATGGCTACGCCTGACCTGGTGAATGCTTTGATAGAATTGAACAAGGTGGTCACTAAATTAAGGGCCAACGACCCCTTTGGTGTAGGCGCTGAGTTACCGCCACTGGCAGGACTTACACAGCAACAGATATTAGACCAGATCTATAAGAACCGCAGCATTGAGTTATTCATGTCAGGCTTGCGGCTGGAAGATGAACGTCGCTTTGAAGTTCCTGCGGCATGCCCTTGACCGCACGCAGGTCGACGATCCAGCCGCCCTGCCGGGACGGTGGTGGTGTCACGGTCGTGGTCGACGCCGAAGCGGCGGGGGGCTTGGGGGCCTTGAACAAGGGCACCGACTGGCGGTTCGGCGTGACCACCACCTCGGGATCGTCATGCAGCCACGCAAAGGGCAGCGACTCGCCGGCACCATTGAGCACACGCAGGTCGTCGAGCTCGCCCGACTTCGCCTGCGCACGCACGTCCAGCGGAACGCGCAGCGTGTAGTAGGCGCCCTCGCCCTTCAGCTGCAGAGGCAGCTCGCCGGCCCCCGCACCCATGGCAGTCACCGCCACGGCTGCCGTCGCAGCCACCCAGCCGATCGCGGCCTTCATGTTGGCACCTCTTCGGTGGCCTTGCCGCTGCTTGGCGGCACCGGCGCGAAATAGCCGACCAGCAGCAGCAGCAGGCCGACGACGATGAACGAGACGATGCGGTAGAGACCGCCATGGTCGGCCAGCTCGATGAAGAACAGCTTCGCCACGACCACCCCGAGCAGCGCGGCACCCACCACCCACACCGTGCGCGTCACCTTCTTGTGGCCCAGCACCATCAGCGCGACGCCCAGCAGCGCCCAGGCCACCGACAGCGTGGCCTGCGTCAGGCGCGAAGCGAACATCGCACTGCTGTCCCACGGCACCGCCGCCCAGTGGTGGCAGGTGCGCAGCAGCAAGCCGGTGTAGAGCACGAAGGCCGTGGCGCCCAGGCCGGCGAGCAGCAGCTGCCTGGGCAGCCAGCGCTGCGCCGAATCGGGCAGCCCGCGGAACCACGTCAGCGTGGCCAGCAGCACCAGGCCGTGGCCCAGCTCGAGCGGATTCAGCAGCGGAACGTAGGGCAGCGGCGCGGCTTCGCCCGAGAGCGTGTTGCTGAACCAGACCCACAGCAGCAGGTAGGCGGCCACCGGTGCCGCGGCGATCAGCAGGTAGACCTCGCGCAAGCCGCTCACCGGCCAGCGCCGCTGGATCGCCGGCCGCGTCAGCAGCGCCAGCGCGGCCGCCGGCATCACCACCCAGCCCAAGGCCGGCCAGGCCGAGTCGGGCGAGCCGATCCGCGCCAGCAGCTCTTGCCCTTCGCGGGCGGCAAGCGCCACGAAGAGCCAGAAGCCCAGCAAGTGCAAGGGCACCTGGGCCTTCTCCGGCGCCCAGCGCTGTTGCTGCCGCAGCAGCAGGCCATGCCAGACGATGGCCAGCGGCCAGATCAGCCAGCCGGCGTGTGCATGCGGCACGTCGCCGACGAGTCCGACACTCATCCAGGCCAGCCAGGCCCAGGCGGGCACGGTGATCCAGCTGCTCTGGCCCAGCACCTGCCACTGGCGCCAGCGGGCCACCAGCACGATGAGCGCCGAGCTCAGCAGCACCCACGCGACCATCGCGTTCGTCCACCAGCCGTGGGCTTCGTCGCCGCGGCTCGACAGACCGCGCCAGATCTCGGGCGGCAGGACCTGCGCCCACCAGAACAAGGCCCAGACCACCAGGCCCCACTGGGCGGCCGGCGGCCTGAGCCAGGCGGCCGTCCACGAGCGCCCGGCCGCCGCGCGCAGCATGTCGCCGGCGATCAGGCCGGCCAGGCTCAGCACCAGCGGCGTCCACAAGGTCAGGCCGGTGGTCTGGGTCGACCACATCGGCTGGCCATAGCCGATTGCCGCCAGCCCGGCCACCACCTGCCAGACCCAGCCGGACATCACCAGGCCGTCGTGGCGCAGGCGCAAGCCCAGCCACAGCGACGCCAGGCCCAGCACCGGCCAGATGCGGGCGGCCTGGTCGGCCGGCATCACGAACAGCAGGCTGCCGCCGAGCGCGGCCACGCCGGCCAGCAGGCCGAGCGTCGCCCCCAGTGGCCAGGACGGCGGATCGCCGGCGGCTTCCTGCGGGGTCTTCAAGCGCTCGCGCAGGCCCGCAGGCAGTGCCAACAGCGCGCTGGCCATCAGGCTGCCCGCGATCAACACGGCCGCCACCAGGCCTGCCCACCCGCTGTCCAGCATCGCCTGGCCATGCAGCACCTGCAAGGTCGCGATGAAGCCGCTGAGTGCCAGCGCCTGCAGGCAGGCCACCGACCATGGCAGCGCCGCGCTGCGCCAGCGCTGCGGCAGCATGGCCGCCGCCAACGCCAAGGCAGACGTGGCGACGCAGGCCCATTTCGGCACCAGCAGCATCCACGCCATGGCCGTCAGTGCGGCCAGGCCGATGACCCACTGGGCGGCCTGGCCGAGCAGCTCCCACGGCGCGACGGCCTGGCCATCGCCCTCGCCCTCACCATCGCCACCCCCATCACGCAGACGCAGGCTGACCGTGTGCATCGCCAGCGCGCCGACCGCCAGCAGCGCCATGCCGAGGACCGAGCCGGTCAGCAGCGGCACGCCGATGCCCTCGTCGATGCCTAACGCACTGAAGGTGCGCACCGCCGCACCGCCGAGCACCAGCAGCGCGAACGCCCGGGCATAGGGCCGGTGCTGGCGCGTGCCGAGCCAGAACATGCCGGCCGCCTCGATCGCCCAGGTGGCCCCCGTCCACACGCCCTCGAGCGCCAGCGGGATGGCCAGTGTTCCGAAGATCACGCTGACGATCACATAGGCCTCGCCGAGCAGCGCGTAGCGCGGACCGCCGCGCCTCATCGTCACGCCGCCCAGCAGCAGGTAGAACAGTGCATAGCCGATCGCGGCCCAGGCCGGGCCGAACTCCCAGTCCTGCACCAGCAGGTATTGCAGGCCGAAGGCCACCAGGGGCACACCGAAGACCAGCGCGCTGTCGACGCGGCCGACCTGCGCCAGCGCCTGCGCCGCCCGCTGCGCGAGCGGGTTGCTTGCATCAGGCATCGTGCCCAGCGCCAGCGCACGTCGCGCGAACAGCACGCCGATGGCCGTGAACAGCACGAAGAACAGCAGCAGGTACACCTGCACACCCGTGTACAGCGCAGGCACGTAGTGCCCCTGCGCCCAGCCGCCGGCCAGCGTGAACGTGCCGATGAACGCGACCAGGTTCAGTGGCCGCCAGGCCTTGAACCAGGCGATCAGGAACACGCCGATGTCCAGCAGCAGCATGTAGCTGAACAGCACGTGGTGATGCCCGCCGCCACTGGACACGAGCACGGGTGCCGCGAAGCCTTCGGCGACCGCCACGTACGCCAGCCAGGGCGCGTTCTGCACCACCGCCAGCACCGCACTGAGCACCGTCACGCCGAACAGGAAGGCGAAGGCCGCCTCGGGCGCGATGAGCCCATTGAGCTTCAGCGAAGCCAGTGTGGTGAGGTAGAGCACGCCGATGCCGGCGCCCTGCAGGATCAGACCGTAGCCAGTACCGCCTGCCGCATCGCGCCGATCGCGCAGCCGCCAGCCCAGTCCGAGCAGGCCGATGCCCAGCAAGGCGACGCCGGCATAGCGCAGCTCGGGCGGCACCGTGACGCGCTCGGCCGCATAGCGCAACAAGAAGGCGAGGCCGAGGAACAGCACCAGCACGCCGATCTTGACGATCGTGTTGCCGCCGAAGATCCAGTCGTGCACGAACGGCGGCAGGCGATCCTTGAGCGGCACCGCAGGCGGTGCGGGCACGGGTGCCGGCGGCTGGATGGCCGGGGCGCTCGGCGGCGGTGCCGCCTCGACAGTCGCATTGCCCTCGACCTCGACCTCGGCCTCGGCCTCGGCCTCGGGCGCGCGATCGATGTCGCGCTGGACGGACTCTTCTGCCGCGGTGGATGAAGCGACGGATGAAGCAACGATAGGCACCGGTTCGGGCGCAGGCACCCGCGCCGTGGCCGGCTGCTCGTCAGGCCGCGAGAGCGGCACCGCAGGCTTCGGCGTTGCCGGCACCGTGAACACTGGCGCGGCGCCCGAGGGAGGATTCTGAACGGGCGGTGGCGACGCCTGTGGCGCCGGCCTGGGCGGCGCCTGCGGTTCGGCGGACGCCAGCGAATCGCCAGCCCCGATCTTCGGTGCCTTCAGCCGGACGACTTCCGCCTGCAGTTGGCGCACCTGCTGCTCCAACACCGCCAGGCGCTGGTCCAGCGTCGGGCGCGCGGATGGCGCCTTCGCCGGGTTGTCTTCTTCATTTGAACTGCGCTTGCCCGACTGGATCAGCGCAGCCACCCCCACACCCAGCAGGACGCCAATCAGCGCCCCGGCGAATTCACCTGCCAGGCCACCTATCAAGGCGCCCATCAAGCCGAAGAACCATTTCATGTCGCCACCCTCTTTGTTCCCCTCTGACGGAGGTGGCGAGGATTATGCGGGTCGTTTGGACCCGCCCACCGCGCGCCGCCTGGCAAGGCAGCGCGCGGTGCGGCGAACGGTATCGCAGAGCGAGACCCACCCCCTGAGATTCAGTGCCCGACGGCCGGCGTGCTGTCGGGCCAGGCTCCGCCGGGGCCTGGCGCGTCCGCCGGCGATTCGCCGCGGCCGCCCAGGTGAAGGGGCTCGTGATGATGCAAGTCCGCATCGTGGATCACCGGCATGTCGTCGTGCCCCTCGGCCATGCAGGCAGGCACATCGTCATGGTGTGCGCACATCGGGCGACCCCTTCGGCGCCGGCGGGATCAGGGCGTCTTGATCGGGTGGGCGTCGATGCGCAGCGTCAGCGCGGCACCGTTGCCGGACGTCTGCCAGGCACCGTCATGGCTGGTCGTGGTGACCATGTTGCCGGTCTTCGCGAAGGTCCAGACCGGGTCGACGAACATCGGCGACATCGAAGCGGCGACCACCCAGTACGAACGACCCGCCACCAGGTGCGGCCCCTTCTTGGTGACGAAGAACTGCTCGACCGGGTTCCAGCCCAGGGCCTGCACCGGCGTGGTCCAGCGCTCCAGCTCGACGCCGCTGGGCACGCTTTCGCTGCCGCCTTCGTCGACCGCGTCGGTCTGCAGCGTCACGCGCACCTTCTTCTGCACGGTCTCGCTGTTGTTCATCAGCCAGAGGCCGATGCGGGCCAGACGCATGTCGCCATCGGCCGGCACGGTGAAGCGGGCCGCCACGGCCTGGTCCACGAAGACGTCGAAGCCATTGGTGCCGAACAGGCCACCGGGCCCGGGCGTGTCGACGATCGGCACGGTCTTGGTCCAGCCGGTGGTGTCGGCGGCCATGGCGGCGCCGGAGGCCAGGCCGGCGGTGATCAGAATTGCTGCCATCAAGGGAGTGCGAAGGTTCATGTTGTGCTCCTCGAACTGAAGACGACCATCGTAGGTCGCGCAGCTGTGGCAAGCTTGACCGAATCCTGATCAAGAACCGGATCCCCTGCCCATGTCCCCTGCCGCGCTGACGCTCGACGCCGCCGGTTTTCCGCTCGCCGATGGACGCCCGCTCGACTTGGCCCCGAAAGAGCGTGCGGTGCTGGCCTTGCTGCTGCAACGCCGGCCCGCCGTCGTCAGCAAAGAAGAATTCGCCGGCACCGCCTGGGCCGGCCAGGCGATGTCCGATGAAAGCCTGGCGCGCAGCATCAGCAGGCTGCGTCGCGTGCTCGCCGCCTTCGGGCTGACGATCGAATCGGTCTACGGCACCGGCTACCGGCTCGATGGCGAGCTGGCGGCTCCGGCCCGGGAAAG
>JADMIO011449847.1_pt1 | contig 28035 bp, 19 predicted proteins | sample 8958161 | NCBI WGS metagenome assembly JADMIO01 (sample SAMN16585339, study PRJNA669376) | soil metagenome | isolation source: Crop rotation soil | place: USA: Cullars Rotation, Alabama | collected 2011 | reverse complement strand
CTTACCATCTATTTTAGAGTTGATGCTATAAGAAAACTCACCGAGTTCTACACGTGCAAGATCTTTCAGGTAGACTGCAGATCCATTTGCTGAAGTTTTAACAATGATGTTCCGGAACTGCTCTTCCGTGTTTAAATCACCATCCAGTACCACAGAAAATTCAAAAGTCTGATTGTCTCTTTGCGGCGCCCCTCCTACGCTTCCGCCTGGAATACGGGTATTTTGCTCTGAAATGGCTGCCGAAACTTCTGCAGGTGTAATACCCATAGCGGCCATTTTGTTCGCATCCAACCAAACCCGCATACTGAAAGGTTGTCCGAAGGCCATAACGTCCCCTACTCCTTTCACCCTGAGCAAGGCGTCCTTAATATATAAATTGGAATAATTGGACAGGAACTTCTGATCATAGGTACCATTTGGAGAATACAAACCAAGTACCATCAGCATGTCCGTATTGGCTTTTTTAGTGGTTACCCCTAAACGGCGCACCGCTTCAGGTAAGGATGGCTCGGCGATCCCCACCCGGTTTTGAACATCCAGGGCAGCAACATCAATATTGGTACCTACTTCGAAAGTCACGGTAATGGTAGAACGACCATCTGCGGTACTGGAAGAGGTTAGGTATTTCATACCAGGTGTTCCGTTGATCTGACTTTCAATAGGGGTAGTTACGGTTTGTTCCACCGTTTGTGCATCAGCTCCGGTATAAGTTGCACTCACCGAAACTGTTGGTGGTGCAATATTTGGATACTGACTTATCGGCAATCCGGTCAGTACAATGGTACCCACCAGGACGATCAGTATGGAGATAACGATCGCCGTTACCGGACGCTTAATAAATACTTCTGAAATCATAATATCTTGATAATATTTTAACCTTATTTTACTGCTGCTGCTTTTTGGGTATTGCCTCCTGCAGGACTGGCTTGTACAATCGAACCAGGTCTTAAATTCTGAGCTCCTTCGGCAACTACGACCTCACCGGCTTTCAAACCGCTTAGCACCACAATCTGCCCATCAGCTTCTGCACCCAATTTCAGGATACGTTGTTCCGCTTTACTGCTATCGCCCACTACGTAGACCATATATTCACCCAGCTGTTCTGATACCGCTTTGTATGGAATAGTCAGCTGTTTGTTTTCAAACTTATTCAGCACTTTCACATTACAAGTCATGCCGCTAAAAAGACTGCCTTGTGCATTTGGATAGCTGATCCTGATTTTAATTGTACCAGTTCCCGGATCAACAGCACGGTCTATCGCTACTATTTTCCCAGGCAGCTGATAAGTATGCTGATCCTGTAACTCGATGCTGAAAATGGCATCTTTAACCACCGACTGGTCCTTTTGCAGCTTTGCAAAACGTGGAATATCTTTCTGATTCACCGCGATATCAACTGCAATCGGGTCATTTGCAGATACAGTATTCAACAAAGTTGATCCCTGGGTAACCAGTGCTCCTGCTTTAACCTGAGAAATGCCAATTGTGCCGTTCATGGGCGACACGATAACCGAGCGGTTCAAATTAGCTTTAGCCGTTGCCAATGCAGCTTGCGCTACAGCAACCTGAGAACCTGCATTAGCCAGGTCTGTCAGTGCATAATCTACCCTTTGCTTTGCAATTGCTTCTTGCTTAGCCAGATTAGTATAACGTTCGGCATCTCTTTTTGCCTTATCATAATTGGATTTAGACACTTCCAGGTTTGCTTTGGCTGAATTGAAGGCTGCGAGATAATTGGTGCGATCAATTTCATATAGTTTCTGGCCTTTACTTACCTTCTGACCATCCTGAACATAAATGGCTGTAACATATCCCCCAACTTCAGCACGAAGCTCTACCTCATTTAAGGCAACCACTACGCCGGGGTAAGAATCTACTGTGGTCACCTCTTGTTCACTTACCGTATACACACTTACTGGCGTGGCCTGCGGTGCTGCCGGAGCCGGTTTTTCTGAACTTCCGCAGGATGCTAACAAGGCAGCAGTACCCATTAAAATAGCTGGTGTTATTAATTTGAATTTCATATTATTGTGTGATGGTTATTGTTCCTAAAGCTTGTTGTACATCCAGTTTGGCCGATAACAAACTGTATAATGCATTTAAATAATTAAGTTGAGAAGTGCGCAGATCCGTTTCTGCAGTCATCAGGTCCAGGTAAGTTTTAATTCCTTCATCGTACTGAAGTTTGATCGTACCATAAACCTGCTTGGAGACATCCACGTTCCCGCGGGCAGTCCGCCAGTCGTTTAAACTGGATTTATAAGTCGACAAAGCCTGCTCATACTGGGTATTGATCTGGTTTTTCGAATTCTCAAGATCAAGGTCTATACGTTTTTCCAGTAATTGTGATTTCCGGATTTCCTGTGTCCGCTTAGTACCCTGAAAAATCGGAATATTCAGTTTTAACCCCGCGACAGATCCCGGGAAAGATTTTTGATACAGATTACTAAAATCATCATTGAGGTAATTCCAGCTGTAATTGATAAAACCAGAAAGTTTAGGCATATAAGCCAGTTTATTATAACTGGTATTGATATGCTGCAGTTCGCGCTGCGTTTGCAATAAGCGGTACTCAACGCGATTCTGATAATTTAAAACCTGCGCTGTATCCACCAGGATATTCTGCTCCATCGCCTCATTGTTAAAGGCCAGACTCAGATCCCTTTCCGGACTATAACCAATTAAAGATTTCAGGTAAGCATACTTGTACTTCAGCAATTCCTGTGTCCGCTTTCTATCTGCAAAAGCGTTGTTGAGACTAATTTGTGCACGCTGATAATCTGTTTTATCAACCAGTCCAACTTCATACTGAGCTTTCGCATCCCGGAACTGTTTCTCCAGCCGGCTGATGTTTTCCGCAATAATTTTAAACTGCTCCTGACTGGTTAGTATATCGTAAAAAGCCTTACTGACTTCCACAACAGTATTGATCTTTACGTTTTCAGCCGTTTGACCATATTGCTGCCGGTAATATTTGGCAGATTTCGACGCCTGGATCAAACCTGCATTTAAAAACTGCTGATCCGCTTGTAAGGTTAATGCTGAAGTGTTTTTTGTTCCGAAGGTGATGTAAGAAGTTTCTCCATTGGTTGTCAGTGCATTCACCTGTTGTTTCAGGTTGTGGTTAAAATTTGCGTCCGCATTAATTTGAGGTAACCAGCCAGACAAAGCCGATTTGATGTCCCGCTCACCAATTTCCTGGTCAATCAAAGCCTGCTTAACACCAGGTTTATTTCTCAGGGCATAGTTGATTACCTGAGCCAGACTCGCATTGCTTAAATCAAGCTGCGTACTGTCTGTCTGCCCAAAAACCAGGGCGGGGAAAAATCCCGCCATCAGGAATAAAAAGGATATTTTATTAAGGTTCATATTATGTGCAATAAAATTTCGATGGGCAAAAGTAGGTTTCGGGATCAGGCTAAAAACCGAAAAGTTGACTGAACAAAACATATTAAAGCCCGAAGCGACCGAAATGCATCCTCAACTGAGTCGGGGCATTCTCTGCTTTAGTCAGGCATTTCATCTATTCAGTTAGTTTTGTATCTTAAAGAAGCGAATAAAATCCTATTCTTGTAAACCAACAGCGATCAGGCACCATGTCAAAGAAACCAAACAAAGATTCTTATCAGTATTTCCGTTTTATTGTATTGGCGATCATATTTGTGGGTTTCTACCTGCTGGCCTTTATGATTGATCCCTATCGGTCCTGGAAAGTATTCTTTGACCGGGAAATCGGCGAGATTTTAAAAGAATGGTTTTTTGTGATTATGTTCTGTATTTTCATTACCGAAATCAGTCTTTTTATCGCGAAAAAGATGGATACAAAACTGCCCTGGGTAGATTATCCGATTGCCCGCTTCCTGCTGCAATTCAGCGTACAGATCGTGGCTACGATTGCTTTCCTGTACGTATACATGCATACCACCCTGTGGCTATTTGGTGGCGACAAGAAGTTCAGCGACCTCAATGCCCTTGCCCTGCGTCAATCTTTTGTGGTGAGTGTATTGCTTTCTGTAATGATCAGCATCATCTATACGGGGAACTTTTTTCTGGGCCAGTGGAAAGAAGCGATGCTGGAGAGTTCAAACCTTAGCTTAAAGGCTTCCGAGCTGAAACAAATTGCGTTGGAAGCAGAACTCGAATCCTTAAAAATGCAACTGGACCCGCATTTCATGTTCAACAATTTCAGTACCCTGTCGGCACTCATCACGGAGGATCAGAATGCAGCCCAGCATTTTCTGGAAAACCTATCCCGTGTTTACCGGTACATGATTGTCAACGTTCATAAAAACATTGTGTCTGTTGATGAAGAACTTGAGTTTGCCAAAGCCTATTTTTACCTCATTAAAATCCGTTTGGGTGAAAACATTAAAATGCAGATCAATCTGGCCGATGAAGTTTTAAAAAAAGGCATTCCGCCCATTACTTTACAGCTTTTACTGGAAAATGCCATCAAACACAATACCGCCTCACGCTCTAAACCACTGATCATTACTATTCATGAGGATGAAGCTGAGAATCTGGTTATTGAAAATTCGCTGCAACGACTGAGTTATAATATTCCTTCGACCTGCACCGGCTTAAAAAACATTGAAAGCCGGTACCGCTTATTGTCTGACAAATTACCAGAAGTCACCGAAACTACAGATTTGTTTATTGTGAGACTGCCATTGATGAACCTTTAATTTTAACAAACATGAAACTATTGATCATTGAAGACGAGATACACAACGCCAACCGGCTGCAGTTGATGCTGAAGGAAATCGATCCGGAGATTACCATCGCCGGCGTGTTAGAAAGTGTTGCTGACAGCATTGAATGGTTCGACAAACATGATGAACCCGATTTGATCCTGATGGATGTCCGCTTGGCGGATGGTTTATGCTTTGAAATATTCTCGGCCCGCACCATTACGGCCCCGGTTATTTTTACCACGGCTTATGATGAGTATGCCATCCGCGCATTTAAGGTAAACAGCATCGATTATTTGCTCAAACCTATACACAAAGCAGAACTTGGCGCAGCTTTAACAAAATACGAACAACTGGCTGGCAGCAGTATGCCGGATCCAGCAATATCCAATCTGGTAGACATCATCAAGAAACAAGGTGTAGCCTACCGCTCCCGCTTTCTGATCCAGGTAAATGACGGTTACAAAACCATTTTGGTTAAAGACATAGACTACATCTATTCAGAATTCAAAATCACCCACCTGGTCCTTCACAACAATGTGGTACAGGCGCTTCCCTACACTATGGATGAACTGGAAGAACAACTGGACCCTAACGTATTTTTCAGAGCGAACCGGCAGCACATCATCAGCATCCATACCATCAAGGACATCCACAATTTCTTTAATGGGAAGCTAAAAATCACACTAAGCAAACACCCTGAAGCGGAAATCATCATCAGTCGCGAAAAAGCCGGCATTTTCAAACAGTGGCTGGATCAATAGGCTAGCTAGTGTTCTGTTACCCCACCCGATCCGATCACTGTTTTCTTGATCTCCGGATTACCGGTATAATACACATGGCCGGAGCCGCTAATGAAAGCACTAATGGAACCATCTGTTTTAAGATTAATATTTCCGGAACCACTGATACGGGCGGAAAGCTGATCAATCACCAGGGATTTACCACCAAAATTGCCACCTCCACTCAGCGTAACACTGGCATTTTTAGCACGACCATTCAGTTCTATATTTCCTGAACCACTCAGCACGCCGGTAATTTTATCAGCTTCAACATTCAGCTTAACATTACCTGAACCGCTTAAAGTAACAGCAAATTCTACCGCTTTAGCTGTACCGTTTACCAGCAAACTACCGTTTCCGCTCATAGCCACACTGCTTAAAGCTTTAACCGTCACATAAGCAGTAATCTTTTTATTTTCATATTTCTTTGCCCAGCTCATCCAGCTGGTTTGTGGCCTGATGATCAGAATTCCCCCTTTAACCTGACTCACAAGGGTAGAAATTGCTTCCTTGTCACCTTCAAACCTTAAGCTTTCCTGCGTACCGAATTTAACAACGACATCAATGGGGCCGCCGGCTGCCACACCCGTAAAATCTTTAACTTCACGATCGTCGCGAACAACGTTTATGGTATTTGTCGCACTACCTGCAAAAACTGGTAGGTTGCTGGTAAACAAAGCGCCGAGTATAAATATGGTGAATATCTTTTTCATTAGTTTATAAGTTTATGATCCTTTAATCAAGCTCAAAGTTAAGCTCATTTATTAAAACCTGTCTATAGAACGGACAATTATGCATTCAATTATATTTAATATATTTAAAAACCACAGCAAAAATGGCTGAATTAAATAAACATCCAACACTCCAACCAATTAAGCGTGAAATGAAAGGATCTTTTAAAAATTATAGCGGCATTATTTGGTTGCTGACAGGAATTGCACTGGGCAGTATCGCCGGACTAGTTTTCGGAGAAAAGGTAGCCATACTGAAACCAATAGGCGATATCTTTTTAAACCTGCTTTTTACCGCAGTGATTCCATTGGTGTTCTTTGCGATCTCATCGGCAATAGCCAATATCAAGCCATCTGATAAGTTAAGCCGGATGATGAGCATGACCGCCATTGTATTCCTGGGCACGGTACTCTTTTCAGCCCTGCTAACCATCATTGCTGTTAAGATATTCCCGATTCATGAGTCGCTGGGTAGTAGTCAAATCGCAGAACATGGCACCGAAAAACCTTTTTCAGAGCAATTAACAGGTTTGTTCACCACTGCCGAATTTTATGAATTGCTCTCAAGGAAGAACATGCTGGCTATGATTATCTTTTCGATCATCATTGGTTTTGCCACCTTAAAATCTGGAAAAGCCGCTGAACAGTTTTCAGCTTTTCTACATTCGGGCAATGAAGTATTCAAATCGGTATTTGGTCTGATTATGAAAATCGGACCATTGGGACTAGGTGCGTACTTTGCTTATCAGGTTGGCGTTTTCGGGCCGCAATTGTTTGGAACCTATGCGAAATCCCTGGGCTTATACTATGGTTTCGGTACATTCTATTTCATCGTTGTTTTCAGTTTATATGCATTTATCGCAGGTGGTATCAAGGGAATTAAGAAATACTGGAAGAATAACCTGATCCCATCCGCAACTGCACTAGGTACCTGCAGCAGTATTGCAGTCATCCCTGCCAATCTTGATGCGGCGAAAAAGATGGGCGTTCCAGACTATATTGCCAATGTCACTATTCCTTTAGGTGCTACACTACATAAAGATGGTTCCAGTATCTCTTCTATTGTAAAAATGGCTGTTGTGTTTGCCATGTTCGGCAAAGGTTTTGACAGTGCAGATGCCATTGTTCTCGCACTGGGTATGACAGTCCTGGTCAGTGTAGTTGAAGGTGGAATTCCAAACGGTGGCTATGTTGGCGAACTCCTGTTCATTTCCGCTTATGGCTTACCAATGGAAGCACTTCCACCAGCGATGATTATTGGTACTTTGGTAGATCCCCTGGCAACCCTCCTAAATGCGACGGGCGATACCGTAGCTGCCATGATTGTTACCCGATTTACCGAAGGTAAAGCTGCAGTATCATGATGTAAAGTTAGGCCTTTGCCTGAGCAAATATCGTTTCAATAAGTAAAGTCGTGTCCTCTGATGAAAACTGTGCATGGCCTAAACCAACCAATTCAGCATATAATCCTTCAGTAGGCTGCTGAAAAGTGGCATAAGCATAGTCAATCAGACCGTTTACATACTTCTGACCAGCACCAAGTCCGATAAGTTTAGCCGCAACAAAGCTATTGATGTCCTCCGGATCCAGAAAACAGATCAATCTGCCAAATCCAAAGCAATAGCCGTAATAAGCTAAACCAAATACATTAAATAGCTTTTCGTCATTTATATCCCATCTCAGGTCAGTCGTCACTTCGTTGAATAATTTTTCTGCTTTTGCCTCAAATAAGTCTTTCATTGATTTATAATTAGTTCCGGTCTGTTCTATTTTCTATTGATTTTATCGTTACAAATATCGACCCAAGTTCTCCAACAATAACTAATCAGGATTTTTTGTCTGAATACTGGTACATTTACTATTGTATTTAAGGCTAACCTAAAAAACAGGACAAATTATGACCTTAAAAATAATTTATACGGACTGCAACTTTACTTCTTTGACAATTGTCTAATGCCAGATGTTTGATGAAAAGGGGATCATCCCTAAAATTCTTAACGGTGACCTCAGGGCCTTTGACTTATTGATAAAACAATATGAAAGGCTGGTTTTTCACATTTGCTTTAAGCTGGTGAACAGTAGTGATGATGCCCAGGATATTAGTCAGGAAGTATTTATCAAAGTATTCAATAGTCTGAAAAACTTTGAATACCGTTCCAAGCTTTCCACCTGGATTGCAAGAATTACCTATTCCACTACATTAAACTACCTCAAAAAAAATAAACGAGATCGTTTTGACACCTATCCTGAAGATATCGAGAATTATCATTTTACACTTACAGATCCGGAAAACGAGCTCATCAAAAAAGATGCAAACCAATACATCAATTACCTGATTACCCAGTTACCTCCTCAGTACCGCATGGTTTTAACCTTGTTTCACCTGGAAGAATTTTCCTATCAGGAAATTGAACAGATCACCGGCTTGCCTGAGGGTACCATTAAAAGCTATTTATTCCGTGGACGAAAACTTCTAAAAGAAAAACTGGAGAATTACCTTAAAAATGAAGTATGATGAAAAAGTATAGCGAAACAGAGATTAAACAAGAGATTAAACAGACAGCGCTGCAGACTGAACTATCTGCTGCAGATACAGCGGCCTACCAGGAGTTGTTTAAAATACTTGCCATTCCGCCTAAGGAAAGTTTACCTATGGACTTTTCAGCTAAAGTGCGGGGCCAACTGAAACAAGAATTGCAGCGCAAGGAAAGATTTAGGTTTTATGCGGGATGGTTACTCATCTTCAGCCTTTCTATGCCACTCCTATTTGCAGGATTGCTGATACTGGATAAAGCCTATGATACCCGGATCATTCAGTCAGTTAGTGAGCACAAATGGATTTTTATCCTTGCCTTCCCTATGCTTTTCCTGATCCAGTATATTGACCATATGACCATAAAAAAAGATCAGCTAAAAGAACTAAATAAATAGCCATACTGCAACCTTATTCATCCGACCATTGTCTAATGTTATAAATAAATCAAAACATGAAAAAAGAAATTATTTTCCTCACCCCTATAGCCATCTGCATTGTCGTAGCCATCATTATCATTGCACTGTACAAATACAGATTAAGAAAAAAAATTGTTGAGCTGGGGCCGATAGACGACAATACACTAAGGTTTTTACTCAGCCTTTCAGCTGGAGGTTCAGAGGTATTAAAATGGGGTCTCATTCTTTTCTTTGGTGGCGCAGGCCTGGTATTGGTGGAATTCCTGCCCTATCCTGCTGATGGATCTTCGCTTCCCTTTGGTGTAGTACTTATCAGTATTGCACTCGGTTTCCTCAGCTATTATCTGATCATGAAGAGACAGGAAAAATAGGTTAATCTAAATTATTTTTATTTCAAGTACCATGCTTACGAAAACCATAATTTCCGTAATAGGGATTCTTATTGCCCTATTTTTCCTTAACAATCCCGGCCAGGCACAGGAAACCAAATCTCTTTCTGAGGTCACAATAACCAGTAAAAGGGCGATTATCAAGCAAGAAATTGACCGGCTTGTTTATGATCTGCAAGCCGACCCCTATAGTAAATCAAACAGTCTGCTGGAAATGATGAAAAAGATCCCTATGCTCAGTGTCGATGCAGATGACAACCTCACTTTAAAAGGCAATTCCAATTACAAAATTCTGATCAATGGAAGGAGTTCTTCCTTACTGGAACGCAATTTAAAAGAAGTATTGCGCAGCATACCTGCCTCCACTATTCAGAGGATTGAAGTAATTACCAACCCGCCTTCTAAATACGACGCGGAAGGACTGGCCGGAATTATCAATATCATTACCAACAGACAAACCGCAGAAGGATATTCTGGAACGATGAATTTGTTTGCAACGCAGCCAACCGGCGGACCTGGGGCAGGTGCCTCCATTGCCAGCAAATTGGGAAAGTTTGCCTTCAACGTTTTTACTGGTGGGGGCATCTACAATACACCGCTCTCATCCGATCAAAATCAAAGACTATCTTCACAGGCAGTCCTCAATCAGGAACGTTCCAGAAAGAAAGATGCCCATAGTGGTTATCTGGGTACAGAACTTAGTTATGAAATTGATAGTCTGAATTTACTATCAGCCGCTTTCAACATCAATGGTAGCAGGGAAAATAACGATTTGACACAATGGAGTAACCTTGCAGGTCTGGAATCTCAACAATACACACTACACAGCAATAACATTGTCGAAGGAAATGGTGGCGATGCTTCATTAAATTATCAGTTGGGCTTTGCTCACAATAAAAAGCAATTGCTTACACTCTCCTATCGTTTTTACACTAATAATTACCAAACCGACAATCAAAATATTTTTTCTGAACAGTTTAATGATATGCAGGCGGATTATCAGCAATACAATGAAGGAAGGTCAACTGAAAATACCGTTCAGATTGATTATGTGACGACAGTCAGGAAACTGGGGATTGAGCTTGGGCTTAAAGGCATTTTCAGAAATAACAGCAGTGATTTTAGATATTTAAACTTTGATGATACAACAGAAAATTTCGAAAGCGATCCACAGAGAAATAATGATTTTGACAATACTCAAAATGTTTATGCAGCTTACAATTCCTATCAATTTATTGTAGGGCCGATCAGTGCCAAAGCAGGACTTCGCCTGGAGCACACGGAAATCCGCGCAATTTTCAGGAACAATCAGACCAATATTGCCAGGCAGCAACTGAACCTGATGCCTGCCATTGCGCTGGCTTACAAGCTGGGAAATGTATCGAGCCTGAACCTGAGTTTTAACCAGCGTATTCAGCGACCAAATATCTATCAGATGAATCCCTTTGTCGACCGTACTAATCCAAATGTTACAACCACTGGTAATACCACACTTCGCCCTGTAGTGGCAAATGGTATTCAATTGGGTTATAGCCTGCAAAAAAAGGCATTTATGAATATCAGTCTTGATTATACCGCTTTCCATTCCCTCATTAATCAGGTTGCTGAGTATGATTCCATCAGTAAAGTCACACAGATTGCTTATCAGAATACGGGAACAGCCAGATTATTCGGCGCTAACCTGAGCATTAATTACCCGATCACCTCAAAATGGAGCTTTTCTACCAATTCTAAGGCTATGTATGGCAAAATTGCAGGCATTAGTGGCAACACGCCTATTAGCACAGATGGATTCATGTATAGCATCGGACTCAACAGTAGCATCAATTTAGAAAAGGGCTGGCGTGCGAATGCCAGTATGAATTACAAAAGCAAAAGCTTTACGTTACAACGGGAGAGTAATGCTTTTACCAGTTCTTCTTTTGGCGCATCTAAAAGTTTAATTATCAATAAACTTACCGTATCCGCTTCGGTCAGCAATCCTTTTGCCAAATACCGGTCGAATATTGTTGAGCTTACAGGACCTGGTTTTATGCAGACTTCCACAGATATTTCTTATTTCCGTTCGTACCGCTTTAGCATCAATTACAATTTTGGGAAACTAAAAGATGCTGTAAAAAAGAGCACAAGGTCGGTTAAAAACGATGATGCTTTTTAAGCGATCGTCATGCCGGCGCAGACGCTGTTTGGCGATCGTCATGCCGGCGCAGGCCGGCATCTCGCAGTAGAAGTATTACCTTTCTCTTGCGAGATACTGAAATAAATTCAGCATGACGACCGACTAATCAACATGACGACCGACTAATCAGCATGATGACTGACTAATCAACATGACGAATGACTAATCAACATGACATTGACTAATAAGCATCATTATTATGTCTTTGCATTTTTAACGGTCGTCATGCCGGCGCAGGCCGGTATCTCGCAGTAGAAGTATTACCCTTCTCTTGCGAGATGCTGAAATAAATTCAGCATGACGACCGACGACCGACGGCATGACGAAGCTTAATCAAAGCGATCCAGGTTCATCACTTTTGTCCACGCAGCTACAAAATCTGAGCTGAATTTACTTTCTGAACCTGCACTACCATAAACCTCGGCCACGGCTCTCAATTCTGCATTCGACCCAAAAACAAGATCCGCACGGCTAGCTGTCCATTTAACCTCACCAGTGTTTCTATCACGCCCCTCATAAAGTTCTTTATCCGGGGATGCCGCTTTCCATACCGTACGCATATCCAGCAAATTCACAAAGAAATCATTGCTTAGCACACCAGGTCTTGAGGTAAACACACCCTGTTTCGATCCGTCAAAATTACTGCCCAATACCCGCAAACCTCCAAGTAAAACAGTTAACTCAGGTGCTGTTAACGTGAGTAAATGTGCTTTATCAATCAATAACTCTTCAGTAGATACAGGAAATTTCGATCTCCGATAATTACGGAAACCATCTGCGGCAGGTTCCAGATAACCAAAAGATTCGACATCTGTTTGTTCCTGACTAGCATCCATACGTCCCGGTCTGAAAGGAACCTTAACATCCTGTCCAGCATCTTTAGCCGCTTTCTCGATACCCACACCTCCAGCAAGAACAATTAAATCAGCCACTGAAACCTTTTTACCGGTTGTCTGCGCCCCATTAAATTCATTTTGAATACCTTCCAGCACAGACAGGACTTTTTGCAATTGTGCCGGATTGTTCACCTGCCAGTATTTTTGAGGCGCAAGACGGATCCTTGCCCCATTGGCGCCACCACGCTTGTCGGATCCCCTGAAAGTCGAAGCCGAAGCCCAGGCTGTGGTAACCAGTTCGGCAACCGTTAAACCTGAGTCCAGAATTTCACCTTTCAAGGCGGCAATTTCACTTTCAGTAATCAAGGCATGATCAACTGCAGGAATAGGGTCTTGCCACAATAAAACTTCCTGCGGAACTTCCGGTCCCAGGTAACGAGCACGCGGTCCCATATCGCGATGCGTTAATTTGAACCATGCCCGTGCAAAAGCATCAGCAAAGGCATCTGGATTTTCGAAGAAATGGCGGGATATTTTCTCATAAGCAGGGTCAAACCTTAGAGCTAAATCTGTAGTCAGCATAGTAGGCAAATGTTTTTTTGATGCATCAAATGCATCTGGAATAATAGCATCTGCATTTTTTGCGACCCATTGCTGTGCACCTGCCGGACTTTTAGACAATTCCCATTCAAAGCCAAACAGGTTTTCGAAGAAATTATTACTCCATTGAGTCGGTGTTGTCGTCCAGGTTACTTCCAGTCCGCTGGTAATTGCATCCGGCCCTTTACCAGAACCATAACTGTTGCTCCAGCCCAATCCCTGCATCTCCACATCTACCGCTTCAGGTTCCTTACCTACATGATCAGCAGATGCAGCACCATGTGTTTTACCAAAAGTATGGCCACCTGCAATCAGCGCCACCGTTTCCTCATCATCCATGGCCATCCGGCCAAAAGTATCCCGAATATCCTTAGCAGAAGCTATCGGATCAGGATTTCCATCCGGTCCTTCAGGATTCACATAGATCAAGCCCATCTGTACTGCGGCAAGAGGTTTTTCAAGATTACGGGAGTGAACATCTCCGTCTGCATCATCATCAGAGACCAATACACCATGTCCTTCTACTCCGGGAGAACCATGGGCGTAACGTAAATCACCGCCCAGCCAGGTCGTTTCTGAGCCCCAATATACCGACTCATCCGCTTCCCATGCATCTTCACGGCCACCTGCAAAACCGAAGGTTTTAAAGCCCATAGATTCCAGGGCCACATTGCCAGTAAGAATCAGCAGATCGGCCCAGGATATTTTGTTTCCATATTTTTGTTTAATCGGCCAGAGCAATCTGCGGGCCTTATCAAGACTCACATTATCCGGCCAGCTGTTCAGCGGGGCAAAGCGCTGCAAACCCGCACCGGCACCACCACGTCCATCGCCCACGCGATAGGTACCTGCACTGTGCCAGGCCATTCGGATGAACAAACCACCATAGTGGCCAAAATCTGCCGGCCACCAGTCCTGAGAATCGGTCATCAGTGCAGTCAGGTCACTTTTCACAGCAGCAAGATCCAGACTGTTAAACGCTTCTGCATAATTGAAATCCTTAGCCAGAGGATTCGATAAAGCAGAATGCTGGCGCAGGATATTCAACTTTAACTGGTTGGGCCACCAATCCCGGTTCCGGGTACCGCCACCCCCAACATTATGCTTCATAATGCCGTTATGAAACGGACATTTACTGATGTCATTTGATTCTTTTTCCATTTTCTATAAGTTTAGCTAATCAATACCTCTTTCTGCTTAACCGTTGTAAGCATTATAAATTTATGATTTTGAAAGCGATAATCACAATCAATAAATTCTATGCGGAATAGGCAAAAACTATGATCAATGCTTCCTTGTATTCAAAGGGCTTTTAACAAAAAAAACAGGAAATTTTAATAGCGGAGTATTGTCAGCGCTGGAGATCGAAACTTGATATTTACTTTTTTTAAACGTAATCGTTATTTTATTTGGATTTATTCCAAATAAAGAACTTTCTTTGCATTATGATAATAGTTGAAGCTCCTTCCTGAGTAGCAAACAAAAAGAAAGCCGGTGATCCGTCGCCAAACATCACACCGGCCTAAACAAACTAATCTTTTAAATTAATTCACTACAAAATTATGAATTCATTGTTACTAAACAGTAATACTTTTAAATCCTCATTTCTCAAAAACATCATTAGCGCCATTTTTCTAATTTTCATACTGCTGTCTGTTTCTTCTGGTGCTTTTGCGCAACAAACCGGAAACATCAGTGGCACAGTTAAAACCTCAGACGGAAAGCCTGCCGAATTCGTAACCATCAGCTTGAAAAGCATTTCCAAAAGTACAGTTGTCAATCAGAAAGGTAATTATCAGCTCAACCGTATTCCAGTTGGTACGTATATATTAAGCGCCCAGTACATCGGCCTGATTACCCAAACCAAAACCGTAGAAGTGAAAGCTGGAGAAACTGTACAGACCAGTTTTATACTTTCTGAAAACAATGAACAACTGCAAGAAGTAGTAGTCAGCAGCAAAGCCAATAAATTTGGTCGTAAAGAAAGTGACTATGTGGCCCGCATGCCGCTAAGCAATCTGGAAAATCCACAGGTATATACCACCATTGGCAAAGAACTGATGCAAGAGCAAATTATAGTTGATTATAAAAATGCCTTGTGGAATTCCCCGGGTGTAGTTCCATCAGTCAGTCCGGCCGGTACCATCGGCGCATATATGCGTGGGTTCAGTACCAGTACTACGGTAAGAAACGGTATGGCAGCACAATCCTGGACTGCAGTAGATCCTGTAAACATTGAACGTGCGGAAGTAATTAAAGGTCCTTCCGGCACTTTATTCGGTTCCAGCATTGTATCTTTTGGTGGATTGATCAATCAAGTAACCAAAAAGCCTTTTGATTCTTTTAAAGGAGAAATTTCAAGCACTTTGGGCAGCAACAACCTGAGTCGCATTACTGCTGATATCAATACACCTCTCGACGCAGAAAAGACTGTTCTACTACGCGTCAATACCGCCTATCATAACGAAGGAAGTTTCCAGAATTTTGGGCACAACCGCACCTTTACCATCGCGCCAAGCATTTCTTACAGAGTAGATGATCGATTAACTTTATTATTTGACGCTGAGGTATTCGTGCAGAACAAAACACAAACTCCTTATCCTACATTTCCTGCAGGATTGTTCAGCAGTCTGAAAGAGGTTCCACTGGATTATAAAATCAATTTTGGCGGGGAAACGATCGATGCCCGTTTAAGTTCTAAAAACTTCTATACGCAGGCGGATTATAAAATATCCGACAACTGGAAATCGAGCACACAAATTGCCTATAGCAATAACCATGTAGAACGAAGTTTACAGATATATCCCCTCTTTGTCAATGCCAATAAGGTAACGAGAAGAATTACGGATTTCGGCCCCCGGGATTTTAACTCTATTGAATTACAGCAGAACTTTACTGGTGATTTTCAGATCGGATCGATGCGAAACCGACTTCTTGCAGGAGTAGATGTCTACGCTTATGACGCCAAACAGCGTTATTCCAATCAGATTACTTACGATACTATTGATGATATTACCAAACCTTTTCCCGGTATAGAACTGGAAAAATTTAATGCCCTGGCAGCCACTGGTACTTATAGTACAGCCACGGCTAAGCAAAATATTTACAGCGCTTACGTTTCCGACGTCTTAAACGTAACAGACCGGCTTAATGCCATGCTTAGCCTTCGTGTCGACCGCTTTAACAATAAACCCGCGGTAACTAATGGTGTAGCTGGGACCAACAACTATAACCAAACGGCCTTATCGCCCAAATTCGGACTGGTTTATCAACTGGTAAAGGATCAGCTAAGCATCTTTACCAATTACATGAATGGATTTTCTAACGTTGGTCCTGTAGTTCAACCTGATGGCACGACGGAAATTTTTAAGCCAAAACAGGCCAATCAGTTTGAAGTAGGGATTAAAGGAGATGCTTTTGCACAACGCCTAACGGCCTCCATAAGCTACTATAACATTCGCGTTAGCAACGCAACTTATACCGAAGTCCGGAATAACCTGAACTTCACCGTTCAAAATGGAACACAGGATAGTAAAGGCTTTGAATTAGAAATAGTAGCCAGTCCCCTTAACGGCCTAAACATTGTTACCGGCTATGCCTACAATGAAAACAAAATCAGCAAAGGAACAGCTGCGCTTATCGGAAAATTTGTACCGGCAGCCCCGCAAAAAGTAGCAAACTTATGGTTGAGTTATAAATTCTCCGAGTACATTAAAAATGTGGGTTTAGGTTTCGGCGCGAACTATGTGAGCAAGGCCTATTTTGATGCCGCGAACACTTTGAGTATTCCAGCCTATACCCTATTAAATGGGTCTGTATTTTATGATCAGCCGAAATGGCGTTTTGGCTTAAAAGCAAATAATCTTGGCAATACCCATTATTGGAATGCTTCTGCCGCCAATCAGATGACCCGACAACTACTTGGTAATATGACCTTTAAATTCTAATACAATTAATCCATCCATTTGATTTGTCGTACTAGATATTACAAATCAAATGGGTGGATCACTACACTCATCTACCAAACGTAATATTGAAGAATAGTTCTGTCCCACAGAATCAGACAAAGCAATCTCACAAGTTTTAGAAGAGGAATAATAGCCATCATAATCACAGCTTTTAACTTCCTTAGATTCTTTTGCTGTTGCCGAGCCTGTCAGTTCCGGATGTAAAAACCCACGATCTCCTGCCATACCACAGCAACCAGCAAATAAAGGTTGCGTAACCTCGTCGGCAAAATGAGCAGCAATGGCATTAAATTTCTGTTGCACACCATCCATTTTCTGAATAGAACATACAGGATGCAACACAATGCGGTTCTTTTTGGTAGAAACCCGGACTTTAGGCATGACATAATCAGCCAGATATTCGACACTGTCGATGATGTTTAGTGCATCAAATCGGGTTTTATTCTCTGCGCTGAGTTGAGCGCGGCAATTCAGAAGCGTCTGGGTACAAGAACTGATGTCCAGTACCACAGGATATTTACCTCCCTTTGTCGCCTCCCACAAAGTAGCAATGGTTTGATTCGAAGAATAAGCAAAAGCATCCTTAAATCCTTTAGAAGAATAAATTTGTCCACAGCATTGCTGCTTAATGTCTTTAGGAATAATGACCCCAATGCCAGCTTTAGCAGATACATCCATCAGCGTTTGCATGACTGGTTTTTGTCCCGCAACCGCCTCTCCCATTACCCTGGATATACAGGTAGGAAAATAGACAATTGCATTTTCATTTCCCGCTATCTTCTCTTCGGGAATGCGCTTAGCAAGTGCCAGCTGATTGGACCAGAGCGGAAAAGCCGGGATGACCTTTTTAAACAACCCGGTTAGCCGATACATGGTTTTCGCGCCCAGCGTTTGGTTTAAAAACACCCCGAAACCCAGGGCAAAGCGGACCGTACCAGCCACCAGTTTAAATTCTTTAGCGGTAAGCAGCGCAACTTTATTGGCAAAACCAGAGTGACTTTCTCTGCGTAATCTTTTCACCAGATCGCCGGTATTGATATCTACAGGGCATGCTGTTGCACATAAACCGTCTACCGCGCAAGTATCCAGTCCCTGGTATTGATACTGTTTTAACAATAAACTATACTCCTGCTTCTCACCCTTATTTTTCAAATTCAACAACTCCCGGCGTACAACAATACGTTTGCGCGGGGTTAAGGTGACATCACGACTAGGGCATTTATGCTCACAAAAACCACATTCCATACAACGATCGACCTCTTCTTCCACCTGCGGCAGGTCTTTCAAATGGGTAATGTGGGCGTTTTTATTCGAATTGATAATCACACCTGGATTGAGCAGATTTTCGGGATCAACAATATTTTTGAGTGACTTCATGAGTGCGTACAACTCAGGCCCCCACTCTGTTTCTACAAAGGGCGCCATATTGCGACCTGTTCCATGTTCGGCTTTTAATGTACCGTCATATTTGTTGACAACCAGGCTTACTACCTCATTGAGGAAGTCATGGTAACGTTTCACCTCAGATTCCGTATTGAAGGCCTGGGTAACAACAAAGTGAATATTTCCATCTTTGGCATGACCAAAGATAATGGCATTGTGATAAGCGTATTTTTTAAAGAGCCCTTGCAGGTCAAGAATGGCATCACCTAATCTTGAAACCGGAAAAGCAATATCTTCCAGAATTACCGTGCTTCCACTTGCCCTTACTGCACCCACTGCCGGGAACATGCCTTTTCTCACTTTCCACAACAGCGCTTGTTCTGCAGCCACTGTCGTAAACTCAGGCGCTTGCAACATAGATAAGTCAGGTGCCGCAGCCATAAAATCTGCGATCTTTGCCGATAATTCCTCCTGTACATTTCCCTGATACTCGATCAATAGTGCTGCCGCATTTTCCGGCAAAGTTTTGATGATGGCCGGAACGCCTTTCATATGTTCAATCGACCGCAAAGAAGCGCGATCCATCAGTTCAATGGCCTCTGCACCAGAGTTACTGATTGGAACAATAGCCTGACAAGCTGAATAAATATCTGGAAAATACACCAAAGCTGTCGATTTCAAAGGATAATCCGGAATGGTATGCAATACAGCTTCCGCGATGAAACCCAGTGTCCCTTCGGCACCAATCAGCAAATGCGCCAGAATGTCAAGCGGCTCGCTATAATCTATAAAAGCATTAACGGAGTAACCAACCGTATTTTTGGTTTGATATTTTTGTCTGATCCGATCATAAAGAGGTGTATGCTCAGCGATCTGTGCACGAAATTCCAGCAGTTGCGCATAAAGTGCCGGGCACTCTTCCTGAAAACGGGTATAATCCTGAGGGTTTTCTGTAGAAAAAACTTTTCCGTTTGGCAGGATAAAACGGATGTATTTGGTGGTATGATAAGAGTTCTTGCTAACTCCGCAACACATTCCGCTGGAGTTATTGGATAGAATACCACCCATCATGGCAGAACTGATACTGGCAGGATCCGGACCGATTTTCCGGCTGAATTTCTTCAGATAAGCGTTCACAATAGCACCGATTGCACCGGGCTGTACCCTTACGCTGGCCCCATCATCAAGAACGGTAATTTTTTCCCAATGCTGACTTAAATCTACCAGTATCCCATCGGTTATTGCCTGGCCGGACAAGCTGGTTCCTGCGGCACGAAAAACCAGTGGAACCTCATGTAATGCAGAAAATTGAAAAAGCTTTATAATTTCAGCTTCAGAAACCGGCAATACTACGGCCTTTGGCCTTAAATAATAAAATCCGGCATCAGCAGCATATGCCACCAAATCAATTAAACTACATTTTATCCTTTCTTTAGGAAGAATCCCTTCCAGCGCAACACCGATATTTATTTCACCCATTGTTTAATATCTCTATAACCATATTCAGATCCCAGCAGCAAGCATTGATCCGCCGGCACAATCCCATCTGATGAAGTCGCCGCAAACAAACTCGATGCTGCAGCACAAACGCCCAGCTCCAGACATTTAGCCATCTCAAGTTCATCATGGATCCCCATCAATACACCAGCTGCAAAAGCATCCCCCGCACCTACTGCACCTTCAATTTTATTCGCTGGTAATTGTATACTCGGCTGGAACAATTCTGTACCGTCTTTACTGACTGCAATCACTCCGGCCGGAAAATGTAAAATCACCCATTTACGGACACCCATTTCAATGATCCGGGAAGCAGCTTCGTAACATTTTTCCATCAAGGCTATACCTTCATATGAAGTCGTCTTCACTCCTGTAAGCATACCCGCCTCAAACTCATTCACAAATAAATAATCAATATGTGGTAAGGATGAGGGAATGATATGTTTAAAGCGGTCCGATTTTTCACTGACAATATCCGCCGAAGTAATCAATCCTTGCTCTGATGCATATTTCAATACTTTTGAAGCGCGACTACTACCATCTGCTTCCATTAGATCGAGTTGATCCAATAGCAGCAAATAACCAAGATGAAACATTTTAGCCGTTGAACCTGAAAAATTAAAATCGGGAATATCCAACAACGCATTTGCTCCTTTCTGGTAAAAAAAAGTTCTTTTTCCAGTAGATTTAACAGTCATCACATCTGTATAGGCTGTAAATGTACCTGTTTTTTTCTTAATCTGGCTGGAATCTATACCCAAACAATTACATTCTTCAATAATGCAAACGCCTCTCTCATCGTCACCAACAAGACCAAGTCCACTAAGTGGAAAACCGGCTTTTAGTTTAGCAAGTCCTTTCAGCACATTGTATGCGGACCCGCCATTACTGCTGTATTCTGCAACAATGCTGACCAGTTTTTCCTCTTCAGGATAAACGTCTATCATTTTTACCTGATCAATGATCCAGTTTCCACCAACTAAGATTCCTTTTCTCATGGCTATTTATCGCTTATTAATTGTAAAACTGCTGGTTCATCCTCAATAATTTCGGAAAAACGTCCGATTTCCTGATTCGAGAAGAAATTGTCATTATGATCGTCATTGGCTGTTGATACTTCTCCAATAACACAATCCGCTGAAGCTGGATAAAACTGATGCCAGATGCCAGGCTCAATTGTAACCCGCTCCCCCGCTTGGAGGACAAGTTCATCTCCCGAAGTAAAGCTCGAATATTCACCGTTAACTTTCAAATTGATCTGGGTATTATTTTCTACTTTTTCCGGATCTTCCGCCCAGAGTTTTACCACAAGTATTCCCGATCTGCATATGATATCCTCCTTTTTTCGCTGATGTGTATGTGAAGGCGTAACCTGATTTTTGACGGCATACATCAATTTTTCGCAGTATTCTTTTTCCTCAGCGAGATTGACGAGTACCAAACCAAAACTAAGAAAATCATTTAACCCGAAATCAGTTATATCCCATTTCGGAGATGGCGGCAAAGACCAGCCATTTCTTTTAAAACATGCTGTTGCCGCAACAATGGCCTGGTTTATCTCTGATCTCTTCATGCCATTTCTATTTGGTAATTACCTATTGTAGCCAGGGATTGACTGGCATACGATTTCAAAGCTGCGTTAAATACATAGTGGCTATCCACAGCCTCCTGTGGTGTAACACAACCAAATTTATCACCCAACAATCCTTCGCGCTCTGCGATATAAGCCGCCAGCATCTGCATAAAACAATCTGCAAAGCCAGGTTCAAAAATGCCGCCGGTAACCGTTGGAAACTGCACTCCTTTAAAACCAAGATCGGTACGCTGCCAAAGCTGTTCCCCTTCGCATTTAAATGTCCAGAAGGCCTTGGTATCCTTGGTGCTGTATTTTACACCACCTGTTGTTCCCAGCACTTCGATATACCAGGTATTGGTTTCTCCTGGAGCAATCCGTTTCATTTCCAGTGTCATCGGTACCTGCTGATCCGAAATCAGAACTTCCGTATTCAATGTCGCATTGTTCCAGGTGTCGCAAACAGCCATGCCACCTTTTCCATCCGGGCGTTCATTTATAATTTTTTGCAGTTGAGCATAGACCAGATGTGGTTTCCAACCCAATCGTAAAGGTACATGCAATACATGCATTCCAAGATCACCCATTACACCAATCTCACCACAAAACTTAGTTTGCCGCTTCCAATTGATCGGTTTGGTCGGATCAAGGTCACTCGAATGAAGAAAACCAGCTTTAATTTCTATAATCTGTCCGATATTTCCGGAGAGCACTTCCTTAATCACCCTTTGCGGACCAGGTAAAAAGGGCATCTCCGAACTGCATCTCACAAACCGGCCCAATTTCTCTGCAGTCTCCATAATGGCAATAGCAGATTCCAGATCAATACCAAAAGGTTTTTCTGCCAATAAATCCTTACCTGCAGCGAGTACCTCCAGGTAGTATTCTTTATGAAGATTGTGTGGCAAGGCAACGTATACTACGTCCACCGACTTATCAGCCAGCAATTCTTTATAATCCGTTGTTAGTAATTTTACGGTATCTACGGATTTATACCAGGAAAGTACATCTGCATTGAGGTCACACACCGCTGTTAATGCTACTTGTACCGGAAAATCATTCAATGCAAACCAGCGCCCGAAAGCACTGGCGGCTTCTTTTCCCATAAGTCCCCCGCCTATGATCCCTATATTTATCTTTTTCATTTGGTTGGATTTATAATGATGTGATGATTTAATTTTTGATCAGTCCGATGACATCAGCTGGTTTTGCAGACTCATGTACAATCGCCATTAATGCTTTCGTCATACCTGCGGGATTCGCATGCTGTATCACATTTCGCCCATAAACAATTCCCCTCACGCCCTGCTGCATCAGGCCATAAGTTCTTTCCAGAATTTCTTCATCTGTGGCCTTGCCTCCCCCACGAACCAATACGGGAATATTGCCTGCTATTTCAACTACACGATGATACTGACTGATGTCATCGGTAGGGTCGGCTTTAATGATGTCAGCGCCAAGCTCCACACCTTGTCTAACCAGTGGAATAATCATTTTCGGATCTCCGTTCACCATATAACCACCAGCCTCACTGTTTGGCCTGAATACCAGTGGTTCGATCATTAAAGGCATCGCATACTGTTCACATATGGGCTTAATCTTTAAGATATTCTGAATACACTGATCGGCTACCTCCGGTTCCCCCGGGATGCTAAAAAGATTTACCACCACACAAGTTGCATCTAAACGCAGGGCTTGCTCCACCGCATTTTCAATCATCCTGCTAAACAATGCCCGCGGCAAAGCAGATCCATAAACATTAGCTACATCTGTTCTAAGCACCAATGAAGGCTTTTCCCGGCCTGGAATGGATTGCAAATATTGTGCTTGTCCTACGGTTAACTGTATTGCGTCCGGAGCCGCCTCAACCAGTACTTCTACTGCTTTCTGTACATTTTCTATCCCGCTTAAAAAAGGATACTCATTGAAAAACCCATGATCGATAGCAACATCGAAACAATTTCCTGATTTACTGTTAAACAGTCTGTTTAATTTATACGTTTTCATTAAAATATAATTATTGATTGTGTATTAATTTGACCGGGAATGAAACTGAATCTTAAGCTTCAACCGTTAATCCCGCATGTCAAATATGATAATTTTTTATTAAACTTGTATATACAAGTTTAATAAAAAATTACTACTTGAAAATTATTGTCCGCCAGCCCAGTTCCTGTTCGGTTGATCCGACATATTCAGTTCAATTTTCCCACCCGACATCAAATCGGTGTGCTTAAACCAGGGCCCGTTCAAGACCTTACCATTTAATGAGGCAGCCTGTATATAGGGATGGTCAGAAGCGTTATTTTTCGCCAGAATTTCGAAGGTTTTTCCATTATCCAGTTTGATGGTGACGCGATCAAAAACAGGACTACCTATGGTGTAAACCGGAACTCCCTGAGTGACCTGAAAAAATCCCATCATAGAAAATACAACGAAAGAGGAAAGTCCGCCGCCATCTTCATCGCCGGGCAAGCCGAATAAATTATCAGTAAACCAGGTATCCAACAGCATCCGGATTCTTTTCTGTGTTTTCCAGGGCGAACCTAAATAATTATACAAATAAGGGATATGCAGACCCGGCTCATTTCCCATGACAAACTGCCCGACTAAACCTGAAGCATCAGGCTGGGTATACCAGTACTTATATTTGGATAATCCCAGGTCTGCCCTAAACAGCTGATCTAATTTATCTTCTGCTTTCTTTTTTCCACCCATCAATTCAAAGAGTCCTGGCAAATCATGCTTTACATCCCAGTTAAAGTTATAGGCGTTGTTCTCCGTAAAATACGCCCGGCCTTCAAAGCGGGGATCAAAAGGTTCAATCCATTTTCCATCTTTATCCTTTGCCCACATAAAACCACTATCCACCCGAAATACATTTTTATAGTTTTTTGCCTTGTTCAAAAAAACAGTTTTATCTGCCGGAACTCCGCTGGCATCCGAAAGCTGTGCTATACACCAATCACTGTAGCTATTGTCAAGCGTCACAGACACCGACTGCCGTTTCTCCCAGCCTGCATCTACTTCCTTAACGGTTTCTACTTCACCTGGCGGCAAGCCCGGCATATAACCGTTTTTATGATAAAAAGAATCCAGAACTGTTGCCGGACCGTTCCGCCAGGGCAGAATAGTTCCTTCCAGGGAATTTTTCTTCATCCCCCTATAGGCTGTTTTCAAGTCAAAATTTCTAATTCCTTTAGACCAGGCATCGGCCATCCAGATTGCAGCATTGTTTCCGGTCATCGCCGGCCAGTCGCCAAAGGTCACTGCAAAGGACGGCATCCAGCCACTTTGCTCAAACATGGAGACATATGATCTGATTTTCGCTGCTTCCTGCGCAGGATTTAAAATCATGTGCAGCGGTTCCAGTGCTATATATGTATCCCATAGCCAGTTGTCCACAAAAAAAGGATCGGCAGACTGGTGTATCTTCCCATCATAAGCGCTATAATAAAGCCCATATTCATTGATATCCACCATACGTTCATAACAACGGTACAAAGCAGTATAGAAAACCCGCTTTTGCGCCAGACTACCGCCTTCAACCTGAATTTGAGAAAGCACCTTGTCCCATGCTTTGATACCCGAATTTTTCAGAAGTTCAAAATCCCATGCTTTAATTTCTTTGTGCAGATTTTGCTTCGCCTGTTCTACACTGATATAGGAAATCCCGTATTTGAAATTAACTGATTTTGCGCCTTTGGAGATTTTGGCCAGCAGCATTCTTTTTGTCTGATCTTTATATTCAACCAAATCGATATCAACATCAGTCTCCCCATAGAAATAGGCTTTCATTCCGGAAAACTCATCTACCCCTGATAGAACTCGCTTTCCGCTAACCTGAATTTCACCTTTTTGGTTCATCAAACCAAAACGCAGGTAATGGTCCCGGTTCTGAGCAAAGGAGGTTTTAAAATAACCGCTTTTTGCTGCAGCAGAAAACTCCACCACATCACCCTGGTCCTGTTCAACAGCTTTATAATAATAAGGTTTAGCTTCCTCCTTCGCTATTGTAAAGCGTTTATTCCAAAGCTTCTCCTCCCCATCAGCACTCAAAGGCAAAAAGGAAAACACCCAGGCAATACGGTGTGAGGCCACATTCAACGGAAAGTTGCTGATCTGATCATCCAGCTGATCTTTCTTCATCGGGTATACCCTCAACATCGAATTGGGCAGATGGACGGTTGGCCTGGTAGGCTCAAGAATAACACCCACTCCACCAATGGTCGGATCTACATACTGCAGATTAGATTTAATTTGCTGTGCATAGGAAGAAAAAGCGCAACAAAATAATACGATTACCAGGTTATATTTTTTCATCGACATTCTGTATTTTACTTAGATTTATACAATAAGGTATACATAGAATTGCAGTCAGAATTGCCTTCCACTTCCAGTTTAACTTTAAATAACTGCGCTTTCATCTTTGGAAGCTTCACCGAAATCTGTGGCCCGATACCATTCTCGAAAGGTTTGGCACCTTCAAAATTCCAGGTACTTAGCTGCAGCTCTTTATCCCCATCATAGATTAATGTTACCGTAATCTTACTTGCCGGTAATGCTTCATAGGTATCATTAAGCATAAAAAGTGAAGCATTAAAGAACTCACCTTCATTCCAGAGAAACTTAGCAGCGCGCATACTAGCCAAAACCGGTCGGCAGGCATTTGCGACTTCATGAAAGGCCGGCTTCACTTCATTTGGCCAACTGATCAGACTGTTGTTCGCTGCTGCTGGCCAGGGTTCCTGAAAGCACCAGTTTAAAGCCATACTACAATATGGTTTCTGTCTTCTTGCTTCTTCAAAAATAAATTTAAGCCCCTCTCCCTGGGTCAACTGACTATAGGAGACCAGCTCTTCAATCGACTTGATCTTTCCAAAATAATCTTCTAAAAAAGGAAGTTCCAGCCAGCGATGCTCGCCCCATGCACCCAGGGCATGATGTGTTTCCCAGGCCGTACCCTTTTTAGGAGGAAAGAGTTCCGTAGCAGGAATCATCTTTTTAAGCAGATCAACACTTGCTGTCCCGGGAATTCCAAATTCTGTATAAGCTGTTTTGTCTGACTTGGGCATCCACTGAAAAACCTCTTTTCCGTTGATGTTGTCCTTGTCATAAAAAACATAACTGCCATGCCCCATTCCATACAAAGGTGAAGTATAGATAAAGGGTGTTTTTGGATCGAGTGTATAGCACATGCTATTCAGCAGTCTCAAAGCCAGGGATTGCTCAGTCATCCTGCTCCAGGAATTAAACAATTCATTTCCGCCCGACCATATCGCCAGGGACGCATGTGTTTTTACCCGGTTGATGATAGAAGTAGCCTCCTGTTTCAATACCGCCAGATATCTGGCATCATCCGTATAGTTATTGCAGGCTAAAGGAAACTCCTGCCATACCATGATTCCTTTCTCGTCGCATACATCAAAGAAAGACTCTTTATTTACGATTCCACCACCCCATACCCGCAGCAAATTAAAATGCGCATCTTTAGCCAGCTGAACCTGCTTTTCGTATGTTTCCCTCTTGATCAGGCCTACAAAAATTTCAGGATGTACCCAATTAGATCCTTTGGCAAAAATGCGTTTGCCATTGATTTCAATACTTGCAGGGGCCCTGTTCCTGGTTACAGGCATGGCCTGTGGCCTATCCCATTCCCCCTCATTCATAATCATTCTCACTCGCCGGAAGCCAACTTTTGCTTCCTTTTTCTCCAATGTTGCTCCTTTTGGATCCAGCAGTGTAAATACAGATTGATATAGCACAGCTTCACCATAGCCATTTGGCCACCACAATGCCGGCTTATTTACCTGCGCATGAAGCAATTCCTCATCCTGAGCGAGTACACCTTTTTTCTCAAAAATGACCTGACCGGTTTTATCTTTAAAAATCCATTGATAAGAAGTTCCCGGAAGTTTCTCTCCCTTTACGGTCATCGACAAATCCGCCGCATCCAGGCTATCGGCCAATTGATAGGTTACATCAGCGGTATTCAAATGTGTAATGTTGCGAACCTCCAGAAAAGTCTCATCCCAGATTCCCCGCGTAACCAATCTTGGATGCCAGTCCCAGCCATAGCTCACCGCAGGCTTTGCACTTTCCCGGGCATTTTGCCTGTAGGTTTCCGTACCTGGCTGATAAACAGAAGCCGAAGGAATCTTAGGCACTGGCATCAGCACTATTTTCAACTCATTATCTTGTTTTAACGCATCAGTCAGGTCAAGATCTACGTAGGTAAACATCCCCTCCTGCTGGTGAATCTGAACGCCATTTAACAAAATTTTAAATTCATAGTCAATTCCCTTAGACTTAAAATAAAATCGCTGTCCTTTACTCAATACCGGCCGTTTAAATCTTGCCCGATAAGTAAAGAACCAATCTTCCATCCAGTCAAATTGTTTCACGTTATCGCCAAACCAATAAGGCTGTTTATAATGCTCAGCGCTCATTACAT
>JADMIO010976169.1_pt1 | contig 28057 bp, 38 predicted proteins | sample 8958161 | NCBI WGS metagenome assembly JADMIO01 (sample SAMN16585339, study PRJNA669376) | soil metagenome | isolation source: Crop rotation soil | place: USA: Cullars Rotation, Alabama | collected 2011 | reverse complement strand
CGCGACAACTTGTCCACGTGGAATTCTAAGCTTAGGATCCCAATGTGCTGGAAAGGGCGCCGGTAGCCCCTGTGGCCCGACAGATGTCTTCCATGACGCTTTGCCAAGCGGCGGGATCGACGGCAGCCTCCCCGAGTTGGACGCCTGCAGCCATCATATCTACCGCCGACACCTACTTCTCCCTTTGGTTCTCTGCTTCCACGTAGCTCCAAGCCGATGGTAGCCGGCCGCCGAGAATGTATGTTCGGCTGAGCAAGATTTTGCTCGGTTTCCAACCAGGGATTCGATTCGCACGTCTTGAGGGGGATAGGCCAACTTTGCCCACTTGGCTGGCAAGCACAGCCGCGCAGACTACTTGCGGTTCGATATTAAGGCTGCCGCCAAGGCTGTCCTCAACCGAACGGACCTCATCGGACAGAGGGTGGGCCATTAGCTTAACTCCTCTGCTGGGACCAGCGGAGATTCACACGGAGGCACCGGCTACAGCTGAGAGCCAGTCTACTCAACCGAACATTGTTTCGCCAAAGAATAATGTGGTTTGACACGCAGATTGGAATGTAGACGTTCGGGTTCGTTCGAGACGCCAATGGGCGACCATCCCTCATGCCAAGCCGCCCGCCGCCACATAGCTTACGTCGGGCTTACCGGCGGTTGGAGCGGCTCACGCGAGGACGAGCCCGGCTGCCTCCGCTTCGATGTCTTTCAGGACGACAAGGGCCCGAATACGATCTACTTCTACAAGGTCTACCGGGACGAACCGCGCTTGAGGCACACCGCGCGTCGCCCGCTATCCCGAGGGGGCAACCTGGCGGCCGACTGGCTCGTCGTTAGGGTCAGGTTGCGTTGCTCACGCGCCAACGGCATTCCCCTAGTACCCGGAATCACAATTGACTGATACGTCGTGCTTTGACGCGGCGCTGGTAGACTTTGCGCTTTGTCCAGACGAAGGGCTTGGGATGCTTGTTGTAGGCGTAGATAAAAGCATCGATGTGCTCCCTGAGCTGCTTGACCGAGGTGAAGGAAACGCCGTGCAAGGACTTCCTCTCCAGGATCGAGAACCAGATCTCGACCTGGTTGAGCCACGAGGCTCGGGTCGGGGTGAAGTGGAAGCGAACCTTGGGATGGCGCTTGAGCCAGCGGTCGTTCTTGGGCTTGTGGGTGTTGAGGTTGTCGAGCACAACATGGAGAGCGGTGTTGGGATAGGCGGCGACGATGTCGTTCATGAAGTCGAGGAACTCGACCCGCCTGCGGCGCGTCTTGTGCGCAGCCGTTACTTTGCCGGTCGCCACCTCGAAGGCGGCAAACAGCGTCGACGTGCCGTTGCGCTTGTAGTCATGGCTATGGCCGGTCAGCGTCCGCCCGCTGGGCAGCTTCAGGTAGCCCTGCGCCCGCTCCAGCGCCTGGATCGAGGGCTTCTCGTCGATGCAGATGACAATCGCCTTCTCCGGCGGCGCTATGTATAGCCCGACCACGTCGGCCGCTTTGGCGGCAAACTCCGGATCATCGCTCTCGCACCACGACTTGCGGCCATCCAGGTCGATCTGGTGCTCGCGCAGCACGCGCCAAACCTGCTGCTCGTGCACATCGCCCAGCTCGGCGGCGATCAAGCCTCCGGTCCAACGTGCAAAACCCGCCGGCACCGGGCGATCCAAAACGGCCAGCACGCGCTTATCCGTCTCCACGCTGTACTTGGCGGGCGGGCCGGGTCGAGGCTTGTCGCCTAGGCCGGCCAGACCTTCCCGGGCATACCGACCGCGCCATAGGCTAACTGTCCGCGGCATGGTTGCCACCTCGCGCGCAATCGACCGTGTCGACCGCCCGGACGCCGCCAACAATACGATCCGCGCCCGCATCACATCGCGCTGCTCGCTCGTCGGCGCTCGAACCCGAGCCTCAAGCACCGCCCGATCCCCGCGCTTCAGGCGAACTTCTGCTGTTTTCGGAACCATCAAATGGTTGAATCACGTATCAGCCTTTTGCAAAAGTAGGTACTAGATTAGCTGCCAAAAGCGTAGAGCTACTATGGGAGCCGGCCAACAGACCCACGGCGGCGACTTTGGGTGCTGGTCTGGAATGGCGAGCAATGTTGATAGTCGATCACCATTCGTCAACCGTGCCGCCATCGCCGAAATAGTGGCGACATACCGCCCCGACGTTTGACGACTGCCAAAGCGCTCGGCGTTGTCGACAAGCGCTGCTCGCCCAAGATGTCGAGGTGATCGAATAGAATGGCCATGTCCAATTATGTCCCATCGCTGCACTTCGCCAGTTGTCAGTTATTGGGGCAGAACCGGACATGCTGCAATGGCGGGAATCTCGAAAATGGGCCAGGCTGTGTGAAAGCGGCGTTGATGGTACGATTCTCCGGCGATTGGGCTGGTGGATTGGATGGCACGTTTTGTCGTTGGCGACGACCGCAGCCAGAGCACGCTGTTTCCCGAGCGGTTGGATGAATACTTGGGCGATAATCCCGTCCGGGCGATCGATGTCTTTGTCGATGAGCTTGATCTGGCCAAACTAGGCTTTGACGGCGTCGAGCCGGAGGCGACGGGAAGGCCGGCCTATCATCCCGCGACGCTGTTGAAGATTCATGTCTACGGATTCCTCAATCGCGTGCAGTCGAGCCGGCGCCTGGAGCGGGAGTGCCAGCGCAACGTCGAGTTGGTCTGGCTGACTGAGTGACCGATGATCCAGGTCCCCCAATCGACTGGTGATACTCGCATTCTCATCGTCGATGACGATCATGAAATCCGGGAGCTTCTTGCGCGCTATCTTTCAGAGCAAGGCTTTCAGATCACAACGGCTGAAAGCGGATTAAAGATGAACCAGGCGCTGGCAAGCGGGGAATACGATCTAGTTGTCCTTGACGTCATGCTTCAAGATGCCTCCGGACTCGATCTTTGCCGCACGCTGCGTGCGCAATCCGCAACGCCGATTATTCTGCTGACGGCATTGAAGGAGGACATGGATCGAATCATAGGCCTCGAACTCGGTGCAGACGACTATGTGAGCAAGCCGTTCAATCCTCGCGAGCTGCTGGCCCGAATTCGCGCAGTTTTGCGCCGATCAACCCCGGCCGAGGCTGATCCGTCGGTCTATCTGTTCGAGGGATTTCAGGCCGAGGTCGAAACTCGACGTGTTTTGAATGCCAATGGAGCCGAAGTTCCGTTGACGGCGGCCGAGTTCGATCTTTTGCTGGCGTTTCTGCAACGGCCTGGTCGCGTTCTAACCCGGGATTCGATTCTCGACCTGACGGGGAAGGATGCCGCTTCGCTGGATCGCTCGATCGATGTTCTTGTTAGCCGCCTCCGCCGCAAGCTCGGTGACACCGGGCGGTTCAGCCTCCTTAAGACCCTCCGCAATGGCGGCTACCAATTTACTGCCTCCGTCGTCCGGAGGCGCGGCAAGTGGCCATCGCTCAGACGGTAAAACAGAGGAGTGGGGTCATGGAATGGAAATGGTTTCCCGCCGCATCAGCCTGCAGATCGCAGTTATGGTGCTTCTAGTAACGCCGCGCTCAGCGCATAGACGGCACTGCCGAACTCGACCAGGGCACGGTCGCCGGTCACCTTAACGAGGCGGCCTCCGTACTGCGCCACCACTGGATCGAGGTGTTCGGACCGATTCTTGCGCAGGCGCGCCAGCGTCCCGCTCTCGTCGTGCCCCATCAGGCGCGAGTAGCCCACAACGTCTGTAGCAACGATTGCCGCCAGTTTGCGCTGCTCTCGCGCCAACGGCGTTCCCCTGGTAGCGAAAGCGTAGGGCTATGGTCCCCGGTAAGCAACAGGCCTCGCCGAGGTCAACGCTGCAACGTGGAATCGAGCAGCTTGTAATGTCCTCAGTTTGAAATTCGGGGGACTGTGCCCTGATCAGGGTCTATCTCCACCCGCCGCTGCTCAATCACAACTCTTTGAGTAGGCGCTGCAACTCCCCGATCCGCGCGCGGACAAGTTCTTTGGCCATGGCGCAGAACTTTGAAACTCGCCCCGCCCGGTTTTTTCTTTCTGGCACAAGAACCAGACTCACCCGATAGGCGTTATCAAACTGCCGGTCTCCCCTCGTTGTCCGGCGGGCCTGCCCCGGGCGCCAGTCCCCTAGATGGGTTCACGACCGGGGTGGGCTCTTTCACAAGGAGTTTCTCTTCGTCGGCCATGCCGCCGAAATCACCTTGGAATAGCACATGGCAGCGCAGCAAAAGGCCGCAAAAAAGAACACAGCTCGCCCGACGACGGCAAAGCGCGAACTGATCATTACCGGGCGAACAAGCTCTACGTCCGACGCAACTGGCGCAGCACCTCCTTCAAGGAAGTCGAGGACGTTGGCCGATCGCTGGCCCAGGACCGTGACCGCAAGGCCGAGACGGTGGCGAAGCCCGGCCAGGGCGACCAAGGGGATCGCCGATGAAGCCACAAGTTCGACGGGAACTGATTCGCCTGCGGGCGCTGGCAAAGACCAGGCGCGCTGGCGCATGGAAGGCCCCCCGTGATCGGCTAACATTGGGTACCTCTGCAGCAAAACCCGAGATTAGCGCACTAGGGGCTAACGGCGATGGCGAAGGCAGTCTGGAACGACTTGTTGGCTCGCTTTCCAGAGCCCCGCATGCTCGTTGCCCAACGCCCACATTTGGATGAAAAAGGAGAGGCTCTCCAGTGCCCAGTCAGCACAACGACTCATGGTGCGGCTGGAAGCGGCGTGAAGCGTTTGTGCTTTCGGTGAGCTCCGAGGCTGCCATGGTTGCAGACGTGACCAAGGCCACTCAATCAGATCCGACATGGCGCACATTCGTACTCGATGAGGCCATGGAGGAAGAACTCGCCAAGATAGCCGGGCGAGCCCGCTAAACGCAGCCGTCTACGCACAACACTCTCTGAGCGGTGGGGATAGTGTTGGCGGCCGCCTGATTGACTGTTACGGGCTTGGGGTCAAAATGTCGGAGCGCCTCGGGTATCCCTCCCCCGGCTGACCCCGGCTAGGGCGCCTACTCGGCCCGATCGGTCTCATCAGCGGGCTTTTCTTTGGAATGGTTTGTCCGGACGTGACCGTGGCCCACACTCGTGGCAGGGTGGGGGCGTCCCTACAGGCTCGTCACTGCTCAGTTGAGGGCAAAGCAGAGGAGGCTAGAGTCGAAGAAAGACTGGGCCGGGGCTGTTGGTTCTACCCGCCCCTCTAACCCGAAGGGAGTGGCCGCTTGTTGGCCGCCCTCCGTTCGAAGCGGGCCGCGTTTGCATTGAGGCGTTAAGGCGAGCGGCGCAGTGCAGAATGGCAACACGTTTGTAAAATTCCGCGCCTGACTGAAACCAGATAGCTCGTGCGGACTTAGGGTCCCTAGGAGCGCGAAATGACAGCCCGCAGCGATTTACTCCAGCAGGCAAAAGAATTCCGGGCCTCAGCGACCAGGGCGCAGCGTCTCGCAGATGGCTGGGGCCTAGGTAAGCACGATGATATTGCCGTTCTATGGGCGTATGCGGCTGAATTGGACCAAAAAGCGCGGGCTCTGGAGGCGCGGGCGCTCGCCGAGGATCTTTACCCTTCCTCCCCTGTGCCTATTGTGACGCACGCGCAACAGCAGATGCAACAGCAGCAGTCGGAGGCTGCCCCCAATCCCCAAGCAAAGGGGCCAGCACACGAGAAATAGGACGGACATAAAGCGAGCGCGCTAGTCTGTGAAGCATGGAACCGCCGATGAATGCTCGAACCGCCGTAAGCGTCTCAAGGCATAGCTCTATTTATAGCCAGCTGTGACGAGCAGGCGTCTTCGCCTCACCACTCGAAACGCCACGAAAGTGCCGCGCCGACGATGAACTGATGTGGCGAGCCGGCGGGCCCGGTCACGAGGGGTGATGCGGCTGCAATATCCGTGAGCCTGTTCCAGGCTCCGAATGCGACTCCCGTCAGTTTGTCACTGATGCGCCATACCGCGCTCCCGCCGAGCCCGACGCTGCGAAGGCCGGCGCCCGGATAGTACTGCGGGTAGCCCGAATTGGACGACTGAGCGGCATTGATCCCGAAGTACGCCTGGTTGAACGTGCTGTCGGTGACCGAGAGCCGTGGTCCCCCTGATAGAAAGACGTTCTCCATGATGCGCAGCTTCCCGTCGAGCAGCGCGTCGAAGACAAGCCCGTTGGTGCCGCCAAGACCGCGCCGCACCTCGACCTTGGCAGCAAGAAAACGACGTGTCGAAGCGTACGAACCCACCGCCCTCGACAGTGAAGGGCACAGTGCCAGTGCCGAAAAGACCCGGCCCATTCCACTCGTTCCGGGGAAACCTATAACGCAGAATGGGCCCGGCCTTGAAGCCACCGGCATCGAGCAGCGTCGCACCGACACCATCGCGGGCTGACACGAAGAACACGTCGCGCCGGTAGCGCAGGACGAGGTTGGGCACGGGCAGGACGCGATAGTAGGCGCCGCCCTCGAACCAGGGGGCCATGACGATACCGGGACCGATGTCGAAGGTCCAATCCCGCGGTGGCGGACCGGCAAACTATGACGATGTCACCCTGGATGCGCTTTTCGTGTGGTCGGCCATCCACGGCGTGGCGACCATGATGCAGACGAACGCGGTGGCCACGCTTGGACTGTCGCCGCGGGTCCTGGCCGCCTCGCCCGAGCACTCGATGGCCCGCATGCGCACGGCGCTTGCGCATCCACCGATCCCGTCGAACTCGCGACGGCGGTCCCGGTGCGGGCGTCGTGCCACATCAAAATCATCACGAGCGTCAGGGCGATGACGAGATCGGCAAACACCTGTCCGCCCGCTAGGCTTTGCAGATGGGGGGCGATGATGCCCCAGTAGCCATGTTGCCACAGCGCCGCGGCGGTCAGCGCGCCGAACAGGACAATGGTGATCACGACGAGGCTGCGTGTCGGTATCATCTGAAGCTCCTTTCGCTTAAGAATGACCGGCGCGGCGACAGTCAGGCAATTACCTTGGGCGTAACGGCGCTGTGCCTCACCAGGCGAATCGCCAGGAGAGCGCAACGCCCGCCACGAACTGATTGGGCGAGCCGGCAGGCCCGGTCACCAGGGGCGACGCGGCGGCGGCATCGACCAGCCTGTTCCAGGAACCGAACGCGACGCCATTGAGCTTTTCCGTGATCCGCCAGACCGCGCTTGCGCCGGCACCGACGCTGCGCAGCCCGGCGCCGGGATAGTACTGGGCATACCCTGACCTGAAAGACTGCGCCGCGTTGATTCCAAAATATGCCTGGTTGAAGGTAGCGTCGGTGACCGACAGGCGCGGGCCGCCGGACAGGAAGAAATCGTCGGCGAGGCGAAGCTTGCCGTCGATCAGGGCGTCGAACACCAGACCGTTGCTGCCGCCCAAGCCGCGGCGCACCTCGACCTTCGCGGCGAGGTAAGGCAGGTCGTAGCGCAGGAACCCGCCGCCTTCGACGGTGAAGGGAACGCTGCCCGTACCGAAGAGGCCAGGTCCATCCCACTCGTTGCGCGGAAAACGGTAGCGCAAGATGGGGCCGGCCTTGAAGCCGTCCACGTCGAGCAACGTTGCGCCCACGCCGTCACGTGCCGATATGAACACCTTATCGCGCTGGTACCGCAGATCGAGATTCGGAACAGGCAGCACTCGATAATATGTGCTGCCCTCGAACCACGGCGCGATGACGACGCCTGGGCCGATATCGAACGTCCAGTCCTTGGCAGGAGGACCCGCCGCTTCACTGCCAATCGACGTCGGCTGAGCGAACCCAGGCTTAATGCTTCCGCAAACGCATGCCACGAGCAACAACAGTACCGACCACGCTTTCACTCTACCTCCCGAAGCTGACTCCGCTTGTACGTAGCGGCCTGTCGGTCGGATCGCCGGAAGATTTTTGTTTTACCGGCCGACAAGGCCGCGGCGAGGAAACTCCAAGAAGCTGGCGATCACGGCGAACAGCGCGACGATGACCGCAAGGGCGAGATCGATGCGGTGAGCGGCGAAAAAGATCGGGCTCCAGGCAAAGTTGAGGAGGAGCTGCGCCCACCGTAGGAGCGTGGTCTTGTCTCGTTGGCCAGTGTGCGCGCGGAGGTGGGTTCGCCAGCGGGCAATGGCGACCAGGAAGTACAGTGTTGTCCACCGGAACGAAGACCCAAGCCGGAGGATTGAAAGACGGCTTTTGTAGCGCGCCGAACCAGGAGTCGGGTCTCGTCAGGCCGCCAACCAGCCGCATTTTTACAAACTGTGGTCAAATTCGCCGATTCGCGACTTTTGGGCTCCGGAGAGAGCCTTATCCTGCGGGTCAAGCCGGCCAGCACCACATTTGTTGTGTCGCTGATTCCTGACGCCAGCAATGTCTTCAACGCCGACACATCATCGCAACCCTGAAGAGCGGCAGCTTCTGCCGCGATGGTCGAGGCGCTCGGACCCGATACATAGTTACTGTGCAAAGCTTCTAATCGGGCGTTTTATATTGGGTACCTCACGAGAACACCGGTACGGGGAGCGGACTGATCGGCTGGTCGGCCACGACGCGCGGCGGGTCGCCGATGCGGCGGTGCTCGTCGGGCTTGCGCCAGGGCCGGCGCACGCCGAACTGCTCGGCGACGTCGAGGCCAGCCGACAGGGCATCCTCATGGAAGCCGTAGCCGCAATAGCTGCCGCAGAAGAAGGTGTCGCGCACGCCCTGGATGGCATGCAGGTTGCGCTGGGCGTGGATCGCGGCGGCGTCGTACATCGGATGCTCGAAGGTAAAGCGCTGCAACGCCCTCGCCGGCATGTGGCTGGGATTGACCGACACGAAGAGCGGCGCGCTGTCGGGCAGGTTTTGTAGACGGTTCATCCAGTAGGTGACGCTCACGGGACTGTCGCGGTCCTCGCCGTCGGCAACGTAGTTCCAGCTTGACCATATCGAACGGCGGCGTGGCATCAGTGTTGCGTCGGCATGCAGCCAGACTTCGTTGGAGGAGTAGGCGAAGCGGCCGAGCAAGTCGCGTTCGCGAGCGTCTGCATCCGTCAGCAGGGCCAGCGCCTGGTCGGCATGGCAGGCGAGGATCGCCTTGTCGAAGTGGTTCCAGTGGCCGGCGGCGTCGCGGACGTGGACACCGTCACTGCCGCGGCGGATCGCGCTGGCCGGCGTGGCGAGGCGTGCGTTTTGGCGCAAGGGCGCCACGATGCGCTCGACATAGGACCGGCTGCCGCCACGCACCGTGCGCCAGGCGACCTGCTTGCCGACGGCGAGCAGGCCGTGGTTGTTGAAGAAGCGCACGAAGGTCTGTGCTGGATAATCGAGAATGCGGCCAAGCGGCGTCGACCAGATGCAGGCCGCCATCGGCACCAGGTAGCGATCGCGAAAGGCGGGGCTGAAGCCCGCATCGTCGACGAAGTCGCCGATCGTCAGGTCGAGATCCTCGCAATTGTCGAGCAGGCGCGGCGCCAGGCGATTGAAGCGCAGGATGTCGTGCGTCATGCGCAGGAAGGACGGGCGCACCATGTTGCGCCGCTGCGCCACGAAGCTCGCGAAAGAGCTGCCGTACTCGAAGCGACCGCCGTCGAGGCTGACCGCGAACGACATGTCGGACGGTTTGGTCGCCACGCCGAGATGGTCGAACAGGGCGACCAGGTTGGGATAGTTGCGCTCGTTGTAGACGATGAAGCCGACATCGACAGGCTGGCTGCGGCCGGGCCCCGGCGCATCGACCGTGCAGGCATGGCCGCCGAACCGGCTGTCGCGCTCGTAGATCACGACTTCGTGCTGGCGGCTCAACAGCCACGCTGCGCCGAGACCCGCAACGCCAGCGCCGATGACAGCAACTTTCATGCTTCTAACTCCGCTACCGGATACTCGACGTCAGATACGCATGCCAGGGGCCGGCGGATGAGTTCAGGAGGCGCGCCCGAGGCTGCGGAAAGCCTCGAGGGCTCGAGTGCGGGCGGACCCGTGATCGACGATGGGCTCGGGATAGATCTCGAGTGGCAGCGCCGGCTCGGCGGTCCACGGGCGATGGATGGTCTTGGCCGGTAAGCCCGCCAGTTCGGGCACCCAGCGGCGCACATAGTCGCCGGTGGGATCGAACTTCTCGCCTTGCAGCACGGGATTGAAGATACGGAAATAGGGCTGGGCGTCGGCGCCGCTGCCGGCGACCCACTGCCATCCTGCGGCATTGTTGGCCGGATCGGCGTCGACCAGGCTGTCCCAGAACCATTTCTCGCCGACCCGCCAATCGATCAACAGATCCTTCGTCAGGAACGAGGCCGCGATCATGCGTACGCGATTGTGCATCCAGCCGGTCGTCCAGAGCTGGCGCATGCCAGCATCGACGATAGGATAACCGGTGCGGCCGCGCCGCCACGCCTCGATGGCGGTGTCGTCGTCCGACCACGGGAAGGCGTCGAACTCCGGCCGGAAATTGCGCTCGCCGAGGTCGCCGAAGTGGAACTGCAGATAGTAGGCGAACTCGCGCCAGCCGAGCTCGGCCAGGAACTTCTCGGTCGCCGCCGAATGACCGCGCGCCGTTGCCGCCTGCCAGATCTGGCGCGGCGAGATCTCGCCGAAGGCGATGTGCGGCGAAAGTCGGGACGTGCCATCCGTAGCTGGTAGGTCGCGCGCCTCGCGATAGCGCGACATGGTCTCGTCGAGGAATGCCATGAGGCGCACGATTGCGCCGGCCTCGCCCGGCACCCAGCTTCCGCCCAGTCCGCCCGACCAGTCGGGTGCGCTCGGCGGCAGTCGCCAACTCTCAAGGCAGTCACTGGCCGGCCAACTCTGGGGCGCCGGCAGCCGCTTGGGTGCAGGCAAGGGCTCGCCCGGCGAGGGCAGGCTGCGGCAGGCTCGCCAGAAGGCGGTGAAGACCTTGAAGGGATCGCCCGCCAGCGTCTTCGCCTTCCAGGGCTCGAACAACAGGTTGGCCTTCAGGCTTTCGGCGGCCATGCCGCGCTGGGACAGTGCCTGCTTCAGGCGGCTGTCACGTTCACGCGCCCCACGGTCGTAGACGCGATTCCAATAGACGGCTCCGGCATCGCATTCGGCGGCCAGCGCGACGATGGCCTGCTCGGCCCGACCGCGGCGCAGGATCAGGCGCGAGCCCAGGGTATGCAGAGCGGCATCGAGCGATTGCAGGCTGTGATGCAGCCACCAGCGCGAGGCGGCGCCTGGCCGCCGTATGCCGTCGGTCTCCTCGTCCAGCACGTAGACCGGCACGACCGGACGCCCCGCGCCGCGTGCTGCGATCAGTGCCGGATTGTCGGCCAGGCGCAGATCGTTGCGAAACCAGACGATGGACGAGGGCATGCGCCTGATACGCGGCGGTGGCCGAGATGGATGCTTCAGGGCCTCGGGCAGTTCGGGAGCGGCTGCATCTCCAGGGACTGCAGGTCGGCGGTGCGGTGACCAGGCCGGTGTTGATGGTCAGGCGGTCCAAAACGCCGTTGTCGAACACCAGGGCATCGACGCTGAACAGCGGCCGGGTGTCCTGCTGGCGGCCGCGCGTAAAGGTCATGAATACCGGCCACAACTTGCCCGGCGGCGCCGTCATAGGCTTGTCGGCCGGGCGGGCGGCGCGGCTGGCTCTTCTGTTGCTCGGTGATATCGATCAGGAAGGCATCACCCATGACCTTGGCATCGAACACTTTGCGGGGATGCTGGCGGCGATGGCCGGATCGGCGAATGGCGCTGCGCGCGTGTCCGGCGGTGCTATGAACTTTTAGCGAGCAACCTGGCAGTGCCTTTCGAAAACCAGTCAAAACATCCAAGATCAACGGAGTGGTGAATGGCAGACGGCGCACCGAGCTGGTCGCAGAGTTCGGCGACGGCCCGCCGCTCCTCGTAGCGACGCTCGGGCGGCGAAAGCAAGGCCAGATGGCACAGCCGGCACGGTCCGCGCAACGGTTCCGGTGGTCGGGCGTGAACCTCGTCGTTCAGGACAATCCGTTTGGGGTGGTCGGGTGGCAGCATCGATTCAGCCATGAATGCCCGATCACGGTCCGGCTAGTCGCCCGGCGCCAAACCCGGCTAGCGCGGCAATCGCCGTCAGGAAGGTGCCCCAGACCATGTCGACCAGGGCCAGGCGAACCGGCCAACGCTGCAGCGTCGCCAGATTGGTGAGGTCGTAGGTGCCATAGGCGCACAGCCCGAACACTGCGCCGAGGAGCACGGCGGTGTGCCACCCGCCTGAATTAAGGGCGGGCTGCACCGTCAGGATCGTGATGCCAAGCGCGCAAAGCGCATAGAAGATCGCCGCGACTTCGAGGCGTGGCTTCGCCAGCATCAGCGACCCGATCTCCTTCTTGTAGAAGTCGAGCGCGATTAGCCCGAGCCAGAGAAAGTCGACAGCCGTAAAGACAACGAGGACTGTCAGATACGTGACGGCGAAGTTCCGCATGCGTGCCCCCTGCGTTCAATCGCTTACGTCGGCTCGGAATGTTTGGATCACGACGTTGTCATCGGGTCCGGCCATCGCTGCCGATCCTCAGCTACTCGGACAGCAGCATCGAGATGACTTTCACCCAGGGTGAGTGATACGACGCTCTCGGCCGCTCTCACGAGCAGGCGGCCGGCGATGTGGATGGTCCCGGCCAGGGCTGGAGCGTTCGAAATAAGCGACAGGAGATAGAGTAGCCCTGCGGCACGGGCGGACAGCAGCCCGACAACAACCGCGCGCTTCGCGCCGCGACGATCGGAGAAGCCACCCGCCCAAGAGCGCGTCAGCAGCGCCGAGGCGAAATAACTACCTGCTACGAGGCCGGCAAGGAAGGTAGCGAGACCGAGCCCATCATGGACGTGCGATGGCAGGACCGGTATGGCCAGCCCGATGACGAGGAAAGGCCACAAACACAGCCATCAAGGGCAGGACGGGCCTGAACGATGCGTGTTATCCTAACAACTACTTATCCCGTCTGGCCATGTGCAATCTCTACGCCCTTCGGCTCTCGGCGTGGGAGGTCGGCAACCTCGTGCAACAGTACACGGTAATCGGCGAGGAATGGGAGAAGTCGATCGGCGCACGCCATGACGCGCTGAAAGTGTATCCCAACTGCCGCGTGAGACGCCGTACGATCGGAGCTAGGCGTCCGTCTGATTGGCGACTTCCTTGGATATCATCGCGTCATAGCGACGTTGGCCCGTCACCGTAAGAGTCCATCGCCAACTGTTCCATTCGATCAGGTCGAGTTGCAGCAGGCGGCGGATATGCTCCGAAGCCAGTTGCGCACTGCTGCCCAAGCCGACTTTGAGCAAGGCTACCTCCTCGTTTGGGCTAAGTTGCGCGAGCAATCCTCTCATGGCTTATAACTCCCCTCCCAACTCAAACAGCGTCTTAACGGCGCAGCGGATGGAGCGCGCCTGGCGCAAGGCCGCGGTGCTAGGCGACGAGGGCGGCCGCTCTTTTCAGGGAGAACAGCCGCCGCTCGTACAGCGTTCGCTAGAGCGGCGGATAAACCCTCGCCCAGGGGACAACCAGCCCCCCAAGCCAGCTATTCTCGTTGACGACCCCGCCTGACTTGGCCGTGGCCTTCACGATTGCCTGGAGCAGGGCCTTCGAGTGGAAGGGCTTTTCGACGAGCGGCCTGTGCCCGTGCCATATCGGCACCGGCCCCGAAGTCCCAGTTGTTAGATAGACAAAGGGAACATCGGCAAAGGCCAGCACGTCAGCGATGGGCAAAGGTGTGCGCCTATCGACGTCGTGGTCAAGGATGGCACATTCGATGTCGCCACGCTCCAGCATGCGCTGGATCTCAACCACGGTGGTCGCTGGTCCAATGCCGCAGTAACCCGCCTTCTGCAGCACACGCTGCAAGTCGAGCGCAGTGATGGCATCGTCGACCACTAGTAGCACCTTGGCCCGCGGAAGGTCGAGCGAGGCGACCGACTGTGGCGAGAGGCGCCCGCCTTGAGCCAAGGGTCGCGTTGCTGCGCTATCGGTATTGTCTGGAAGCCGCCAGTTCCACAATTCGCCAAGCGTGGGGGCGGCTGACGTCGCCGTCATACCTTACCTCCTGTTGGAAATGCGTCGTGAGGACCGGACACTAGGTGCGCCCGGTCCCCCGTCAGGACGTTACTGCTGGGTGATCGTACGAGGCGTTGCCTGAGCGCCGATGGGGATCGCTCGTGGCTTCTTCTCCTCGGGCAGCTCGCGCTGCAGGTCGATGGAGAGCAGGCCGTTCTGCAGCTGGGCCGCGGTCACGCGGACGTGGTCGGCCAACTGGAAGCGGCGCTCGAAGTCGCGCGCGCCGATGCCGCGATAGAGGTACTCGTTGCCCTCATGGCGGTCGGGATGGCCCTTGCCGGTCACCAGGAGCTCGTCCTCCTTCTGGGTAACGTTGAGTTCGGCCTCGGTGAAACCCGCTACCGCCATGACGATGCGCCAGGCATCATCGGCCGTCTTCTCGATGTTGTAGGGTGGGTAGCCGCCGTGGGCAGGCTGGCCGGCCATCGAATCGAGCATGTCGAAGACACGGTCGAAGCCAACCGTGGCGCGATAAAAGGGAGCAAAATCGAAGTCGGAACGCATTGTCATCCTCCTCATGAGCGATGGGTTTGCGACCGGCCCCCCGCAGGGCGGCCGGCCTTGCGAGGCAGACCCTTCCGGGCCCGCCGGATGTCGATCTAGGGAAAGCCTGAGAGACGTCAAGGTCCCGCCGTGTGAAAAACTTGGCCCGCCACGGAGATGCCGAGACAGAGCGCGGCTACCACTGTCGAACGCCTGAACTTCGCCGCGCTGCGAATTGAAAATCAGCAAGCGGCTTCACTATTCGCCGTCGATTTCGCTGACCAGATCTCGCTCTACATGAAAGACCAGGTCCGAGAGCATGTCGTCGGCGTAGCCGTCGAGCGCGTCATTGACGTCGTGGTCGGTAATACCGTGGCGCTGGGTGACGCCGTCCATAACGGCCTTGATCGCCGCCTTGGCGCCGGCGACGTCATCCTGAAGGGCGACCAGGCGGTCGCGAGGATCACGGCGACTTTCTGCTCGGGCCCAGCGTGCGGGGAGAGGCAATTGGATCATGCGGCCGATTCAAGCCCGGCGGGTCAGCAACGTTGCCCCGTCCAGAAAAGATCAATACGCAGCGTGCCGTTCCCGATTCGGCCTCGCCAAATGTGGCCAGCCGCGGCGCCGTCTGCAAAATGCCCGCCCAGCCGGGGCAAGACTGGGCGGGCGGGCCCGTTGCCATCCAGGCCGGGGAGCACGAACGGGGAGTGCCGTGGTCCCAATGGCGATAACTCAGCCGTCTTGGAATTGGTTACAAGCGCGGAGTCGAATTAGCAGCGGCACTTGCGGAGGCGGGCAGCCGCGGAGAGCGGAGCCACACTGACTTGTTAGTGTCCTTCGCGCCACCGAGCGACGGTCGGGCGTGGCCATGGTCGGACACCTTCGAGGTCGGTTGCGGCCCGCATTTTCGGTATATCCAATAACACGGCGGATGTTCCCCCAAAAAGGGGCAGGCCCTTCACAGGTGGCCCGGATCCGATGATCGGCGCTCGGTTTCCGCCTGAGCTGACGGCGCGCGTCGATGCCTGGGCGAATAAGACCGAAGGCGGCATTCCTCGGGCCGATGCCATCCGTCGCCTGGTCGAGCTCGGCCTCAAGGCGAAGGGGAAGACCCGATGAAGCGGCCAGACCTCGCGCGGAAGCTGCTGGCCGCTATCCGGCGCCGGCCGAACGCCACGCCCGCTGAGGCGCTTGCCGAGTTCCGCCGGCTGCTCGAGAAGGCGCTGGCAAAGGGAGGCAAGCGATGAAGCGATCGATCGGGCAGTGGGCGCCCTGGATCTCGGACCCCGACCCGCCGCGGAAGCCGATGACGGACGCGCAGTGGAAGGCGTTCGTCGAGAATGTGGCGCGGCTGATGAAGGAGCCGCCTATCGTGCACGAGCCCGTGCAGGCCCCCAAGACCAAGCCGAAGCGCAAGGCGCGGTGACCGATGCCCTCACAGGACGACAAACCGACATCGACATCCCCTTCGCGGCGACGGGCACTGGCCGACTTGATTGAGAAGGCGGCGGAGCGGCAGCCGGCAGAGGTGGCGGAGAAGCTGCGCCAGAACGCGAAGGTCTTGCGCCTGGGGGGCGGACGTGGCGGAGAACGGGCTGCCCTAGAGGCCCGCCACGGGTGCTCGCTGCTGTCGCCGCAGGCCCATGATTTGTCGGCCCCAGTCAATGATCGCCTCCGGCCGCTCGCACTAGATGCGCGGCCTGTGAGCAGCAGATCATCCGCATGCAGCAATTTCTAGATTACCTCCTGTTTGCGCTGATTTTCGTGTGCGTGATCCTACTCACTTGGCTTCTGGTCTTATAGGGGCGAAACTCAATAGAAGCGAAGTCATCAGCGCGGGCATCAGTTTGAATTTGCCCCCTCGCTCACCTCCGGGTGAACGTAGATCCGACGCTTCCCGTCCCACACTTCGAAGCCGTCAAACCCGTCGCCGGATCGGCGGCCAAAGTGCGCTTTTGTTTGCTCAATCAAGGTCTCATCTGAGCCGGCAACTAGAAACTCGACCGACGCAATATGGCCCTTTCGCATGAGGTAAGAACGCACAAGTTCCCCGTACGCTCGCAGCCCCCTTCACCGCCTTAAGCTTGGTGTTCAATGGTGAACTCTACAATATTTCACTCCACGGCAACTCGGCGACTACGCGGTTCATTGGGTCTTAGAAAGGCGTACCGATGGCGGCCAAGCATAGCGATCAAGCTAAAGCAATCCGCGCCCGCGCCAATCAGGCAAAGCGCCTCGCTGGCACGCTTGCCGCGACCGCCGATGTCGATCGGCTACTCCGCTACGCTGCCGAGCTTGAAGCTGAGGCGGTCAATTTGGACCGGCTCGCCAAGGAAGAGGACTAGGCCCAAGTCGACGCTAGGCCGTCGCCATGCACGCCAAGTGCGATCGGCTCGGCGGCTAGCGGCTGTTGCGATCGGCTTCGTGTCGCCGCCGGTCTACTTGGCAGCAGGACGTAGGTTTCCTCGGGAGCGAGGGGTCGCCATCCCGTGCGCCCCTTGCTCACTGCTCCGGGGAGCCGGCGGGCGCTTCGTTACACACCCCGGAGCGTCCCGCCGGTTTTCTCACTCGCCTCTTCTGGCGGCCATCGATCCGGCCGGTCGTGCTTGGCGATGGCGGCGCCTCAATCGTCGGCAGCGTCAGATCGGGGGGGCGGTCGCCATTTCCGGCCTCAAAAACCCCCTTAAAAGGGCACTTCTCGAGTTGATTTTGACCACGGTGGCACTTCCCCCCAGCGTGGTAATTGACCCCGGAAATGCTGAAAAACCTGGTTTCGCTCTTTCGGGCATGCCTGCGGTCAGAACGTCAGCTCGCCGCCGTTTCCAATCAGAATCATCGAGCCGCAGATCGCGACGCATGCCGGGCAGGCTGTCCAACTCCCGGGGTGCCTCAAATTGATCGGCAGCCCACGTGCCAGGCTTGCTCCGAATTTCCGACGGTCCAGCCGAATATTGCGTAAGCGCGCTCAGGCCAACGCGGGCCGCCACCCTGTCTCTGTTGGCCGGTCCTCGCCGGGACGCAGCGTGCGACAGCCGACCGGCGCCATCGGGCGTGACCGGTCGGTCGGGTCACCCGCCTTCTGCCTCCTGGCCTCTCTTAGCTTCCCTGCGGGAAGGGCTGATCTTTGACCGCGACGGAGTGCAAGAGGAGGTGACCCACGCCATTCGCGGCCTGCTGGGCGAGCAGGGAGCCCAGGCGGTCAGCACCATGCTCACGGCCGCCGGCAAGCCCAGTGAAGGCATCTTTGCCTCGATTATTGGCACGGCCGCGCTGATCTTCGCCGCGATTGGCGTGGTAGTGCAGCTCAAGGAAGCACTGAATGTCGTCTGGGAAGTGAAGCCCAAGGCCGGCGCCGGTATCTGGGGCTTCACCCGCAATTACGTACTTTCGCTGGCCGGCGTCCTGTCACTTGGGTTCCTGATGCTGGTATCGATGCTGTTGACGGCGGGCCTCGCTGCCTTCGCGCGCACCTTCGGTAGCGTCATCCCCGAAGCGCTGATGCAGGCGACGGGCCTGGTGGTTTCCTTCGCCGTTATCAGCGTGCTGTTCGCAATGATGTTCAAGTGGCTGCCCGACGCCAAGGTGGAATGGCGCGATGTCTGGTTGGGTGGCGTCGCGACCGCCGCACTGTTCGAGGTTGGCAAGTTCCTGATCGGCTTCTACATCGGCAAGCAGGGCCTCGAATCGACCTACGGCGCGTCGGCCTCGATCGTGGTCGTGTTGATTTGGGTCTACTACACGGCGCAGATCGTCTTATTTGGCGCGGAATTCACCCACGTACGCTCGAAGCACAGCGGACGGCAGCAACGGGAAACCGAGAGCGCAGCGGCCCGCGACGACTGGCGTGGCACGGCGCGTGGCCACCGCAAACAGCAGACGCGATGACGACGCTCGTTCAACTGTCCGTCTCGTAGCGGCGCGCCTCGCACACAAAGCTGCAACGCAAGTTTCATCCGCCCTTGTCAGCACTCTCCATCAATTCGGTCGAAGGCTTAGTTTGCAGATGGGCAGGGGCAAGATCATCGGCTTGCGTTGATCAGGGGTGCTTCCACTCGCCGAGAATCCGCTCTGTCGTCGTAGTCTCGATTTGGGTGAACCGCTCCTGGTACAGCTTTAGGAGGGCGTCATGAGTGGCGTCTCGGGCGCTGCACAAAGCGTCGGTCGGCAACACGACGCGGAACCCAAGGTCCACCGCAGACATGACCGTGGCGAGTACGCAGACATCCGTCTCGCCGCCACTGATCACCAGGGTCTGGATGCCGCGCCTAAAAAGGGCCGGCGCCAGGCGGGGATGGCCGAAAGCTGAATAAACGGTTTTGTCGATCCGCCTCTCTGGAGGACACAGCCTGTTCAGCGGTCCGGCCAGCTCCAGCAGCTCCGGGTCGATCTGGTTGCGAGTCATCGTCCGCCAGTGCCGATAGTAGTCGCGCCACGCTCCCGCGGCGTCCTCGGGCGAGGCTGGCGGAACAAACCGACTGCACAAGGTCTGCTGCGGGGCACGCTCCGCCAAAGCCACGACCTTGGGCAATACTCTGGGCAACCAGGGCATAAACCATTCTGTCCTTTCCGCGAACAGCCGCTGTAAGTCGACCGCCAGATGCATTGTCTTATCGTCTAGGGTAAATGGCATTGGAGAACCCTCAGGAACATTCAGCAGGACAGGAAAATTATGCCCCGGGCAGCCCGACGGTCAGGGCAGCCAGCATCGAAGAAATGCCGCAACCTGCCGCAAGGTTGTTGATGGTACGAATTTGTTATCGGGTAGGCGGGGCCGGTCCGTGGGGAGGCTGACGGAATTACGACGAACTCCCAGGTAGCGCCGCGTTGTGACGACGGTGCGAGCGCGGCGGTTGCGGCTGCGCCTGCTGTGCTGCCGGGATAAAGGCGTTGCTTCTAAAATGCTTACTCTAAAAAGTGGCGTTTCAAGACTTCTTCTTCCGGGCGCCCTTGAGACTCGGCACCTTTTTGCCCTTCTTTCGCGCTTCACTACGTCCGATGGCAATCGCCTGATTGCGGCTCTTGACGGTCCCGCCCTTGCCGCTCTTCAACGTGCCCTTCTTGCGCCGGCGCATGGCGCTTTTCACGTCCTTGCCGGCGCTTCGCGAAGACCTGGCCATGGTTCCTCCGCAGTCCTTTCGGGTAACCAGCCCGGCCATGCAGGCTGCTTTGTCAACAAGATTGAAAAGGGAGATTCAAAGCGATTAGCGCGCCTAAGCGCGACCGGGCGCTGCTCCTTCACCGCCGGGATCTAGCGGCCGTGCGCCGGCACCCGTAGCACGCACTCGCCTCTCTTCAAGTGATGGCAAATATGGCCAGCAGGGCCACGGTGCCGCCGACGCCCAGCATAGTGGCGAAGACTGGCGCATGGCCGAGGAAGGCGAGCGCCAGGCACCCCAGCACCAGCGCAATGTGCAGGATGGCGAATAGGACGAGCTTGCTGAAGCTGTGGAAGGTTTCCTGATAGACGCGAAAATCCTGCTCGACGAGCCGCGGGTTTTGGACGATGTCGGCCATGACGTTCTTCCTCCTTAGATGTGCAGGGGAACGTCGGGCGTCGGTGCCGGTTGCGCTCGCGATCTACCCTGCTGTAGCGGCGCAGTGCTCGGCGACATGCTGTCCGGGGACTCGAGCAAAGTAGCCGGATCAGGGTCAGGCGGCCGCTACCCCAACATTTGAGCGGCGGAGCCCGGACCAGTTGGCGTTAAGTTAACGCGGCCAGCAAGAGTGTTTGAAGGGCCCTTGCTCGCAGATCCGACAATGGGTGGTGGTGCAGCCACCGGGCTTCACCCTGGGGGAACAGAACGTCTACAATCGGCAAAACATCTCAATGCCCTCCCTGGCAAGTCCTTTGTCGCCGCCTACCAAGGGCCGGCAATCCATACCATAGGCATAGGAGCGTCAATGAAACGCCTGCAGCTACGAGAATTGCGACCTCTTCGGCCACCAAGATCAGGCGCGCGATCAAGTAGGTGTCGAGACCAAGACCGGTGACCAAGGGCAACAGCGCCAGAGTCAGTAAGGCAGACGATAGATCGACAAAATGCTGCGAGACGCTGCCTCGCTCAACCTGCCGATGGTAGGCCGCTGGCGCCATGACGATGCCCATGGCAAGCGCAATCAGCAGGAAGGCGGCGAGGTGGATGAGTTGCTCACCAGCGGATAGATCCTGGAAGCGCTGATTGAAAACAGCAACAAGCTGGAACCCCAGCACAGCCTGAACGCCGGGCAGCAACATGCGTGCCTCGTCAGTGACGTGTGTGGCTTCTTGTTCAAGCGTCTCTTGATGGACCAGCATGGTCCGCCTCACTGCTTGCTTTCGAAAACCCTGAACCCCGCCCGCAGAAACCTCTTAGCACGCCGTCGTCCGCTGCGACGCAAAACGCGCAGCTTCTTGCCGTTTAGACCGGCGTAGTGAACGAAGAACGCCTCGATCTCCGGCAGCACGTGCGGCGGAAGGTCAGTCAGCCGCAGCACCGACATGTGATTATGGGCATGAGTGGCGACGGCGAAGTAGCGATCGTTGCGCTTCCACGGTTTGCGCTTCTCTTTCTGCTCAACCTCAAGCACGCCGATCAGCCGCGCTGTCGCCACGCAACCCGATGGCACACCCTCGTCAAGAAACAGCAGCACGTCGAGCGGATCGCCATCCTCGCCACGGGTTGACGGGAAGAAGCCGAAGTCGAAGGGAAATGCCAGGCCCTCGCCGAGGGTGGCGGCAAGCCGCATCACGCCGCGCTCGGTGTCATACTTGTACTTGTTGCGGCTGCCCTTGGGCGTCTCGACAACGACATTCAGGTCGCCGCTGTCATCGTCGATCAGCGGCAAGCGGTCGAGCGTTTCCGGTGAACGGGCCATGGCGACTAGTAGCCGCCGATGACCGGCAAGACCTCGCCGGTGATGTAGCTGGAGCATTGCGGTGAGGCGAGGAAGACGAAAGCGGGCGCTATTTCCTCCGGTTGCGCCGGCCGCTTCATCGGGACCTTGGCGCCGAACTCGGCGACCTCGCCCGCCTGCTTGTCGGCCGGGTTCAGCGGCGTCCACACCGGCCCGGGCGCGACCGCATTGACCCTGATGCCGCGCGGCACCAGGTGGCCCGCAAGCGAGCGAGTGAAGGCATGAATGCCACCCTTGGTCATCGAGTAGTCGAGCAGGAACTTGCTGCCGTGCAAGCCGGTCACCGAGCCGTTGTTCACGATGGCCGACCCGGGTCTCATATGCGGCACGGCGGCCTGCGCCATGTGAAAGTAGCCGTAGAGGTTGGTCTTGAGGGTGCGGTCGAACTGCTCCTCGCCGAGGTCCTCGAAACGCAAGGCATGGAGCTGAAAGGCGGCGTTGTTCACCAACACGTCGAGTGCGCCCAGTTCCTTGACCGATCGTGCCACGGCCTCGAAGCAGAAGGCCCGCCTTGCCACGTCACCCTGAATCACCAGGCAGCGCCTGCCTTCTGCCTCGACGGCGCGACGCGTAATGTCGGCGTCTTCGGGCTCGGCCAGGTGGACAATGGCGACGTCAGCGCCCTCGCGCGCGAACAGCACGGCTACTGCCCGGCCGATTCCAGAATCCCCGCCCGTGATCAATGCCACCTTGCCTAGCAGCTTGAACGAGCCTTTCCAGTAGGGCGCTTCGTACATGGGCGGCGGATCAAGCCGGGTCTCGTGGCCCGGCTTGCGCTGATGCTGGCGCGGCATTGGCGGTACCGGATAGCGGCGAGCGCCTGCCTGCATGGCCTCAGCTTGCTCAGCAGGATGGCGGCGGTCTTCGTGGGCCCGGCTCCGCTGCAACGTCCTGTGGCGCGCGGCAGTCTTGCGGGCATTTTTCGAAGCCGCTTTGCTGCGTGCCATAATGTTCTCCTTGCGACCTGCAACGAAATTGCAACGACATGAGCGGGACGCAGTTCCTGATTTGCGCTGGAGTCCGGTAGGGCCGCAGCGTGCCGGCTACCCCACGCCCGGCGCATCGGGTTATTGGCTGCTACAGTCGGCCGGGGCGTCGCGGCCACGTGCTGCACCGGGCCGGGCAGTCCCGAAGCAGAACTAATTCTGCCGAGGGGCTAACAGGACGATCCGCACGCCGAAGGCTATTTCCAGGCTGCCGCAATCTTCTCGATGCGCGCCAAATGACCTTTCAGTGTGGGCAGAAGCGCACCAGCCAGAGTTTTCAGATGGGCATCTTCTCCCGTTGCCGAATAGCTCTCGAACAGCGCCACGGCCTCGACATGCGCGTTGTGCTGGAGTTGAACGTAAAGCTTGTCGAAATCGGCGCCTTTATTGGCAGCAAGATTGTCAAGAACGGCCTGATGTTTGGCGTCGAGCTTCAGCGGCGGCCGCGCCTGTTTGGCTTCGCTGATAGCATCGGCCAGCTTTACGCCGGCCCCACTGTGATCGTCAACCATGAGCTTAGCGAAGGTCTTGATCGTAACGTTCTGGCTGCGCTCAAGAGCAAGCTTGCTGCTCTCGACTTCGAAGAGATTGCCGACAACGGCCTGCTGCACGAACGTTGCGGTGGGCGTGACCTTGGCTGGATCTGGCCGGAAAGCAGGGTCGGCAGCGTATGCGTTGTCCACCCACGAAAGCGCTATGAGACAGGCGGCGATGGCGAATGAGCGACGACCATTCATACTAACTCTCCCGTTGAGAAGACGTGGAATGTTTCTCACCTTCATCCATCGGCACGTTGGGCAGCTTTTAACGGGGCGCCGTACCGGTTGTCGCGGGCGAGGTCGGGGACGCGGGGGTAACGGTGCCGACCGGTGGTGCTTGGTCTGGTTCTCGAATGTATGGCGAATCGCCGGAAAGCTTTTTTTCGCATGCCGCGAGCGCCAGGCATCCAAGAGCCGCGAGAGTGATCAGCCTTTTCATGTCGACTCCATCGGTTGAGCATAGGGAAAGGTTGCGCCGCGGTTTTATTGCTTCGGCTGCGATCAAGTCGCCCTGCTTAAAGATTCACGCCGGGCCTTGGCGCCCGGCGTTGCAGATTGACAGCCACCCGCCTAGTCGGCGGCCTCCACGACATGTCCCTGCTTCAGCTTGTGGCCGGTAAAACTGCGGGTTTCCAGCCGGGGAAGGCCGCCTTGCTTGATTGAGGCCAAGAGCTGATCTTTTCGCGCTTGCAGTGTGCCGCCGAGTGATTTCATGTCAACGTCGCCCTTGCGCGCCTGGGCGAAGAAGCCTTCGCCGGGCTTCTCCTCTTCCTTCACGTGGTGCTTGATCATTTCTGAGAGCACCGTAACTTTGGCGTCGAAAAACTCGTCGTCCGGACTGCTTGCGGCGATCTCGGCGATCAGCACCTTGGCGCCGTCGTGCTCGACATAGGCTTCGTGCTCGAGATCGTCTTTCACAGCCTCCTTGCAGGCCGGATAGAAAATCTCCTCCTCGATCGTGGCGTGGACCGTGAGCTCAGTGCAGATTTCCTTGGCCAGCTTGGCTTTGCTGGCTGTCCTTGGCCTTTTCGAACCGAGCGAAAAGCTCCTCGACCTTGCGGTGGTCCGCCTTGAGCAAGGCAACGGCGTCGGCTGTGTCTCTGCTCGGCATGGGTAGTCTCCTAATTGTGTGAAGATGCGAACTTATGATCGTATGCAAGAGCGTGGCTGCAAACGCTCTCATGGTTGGCCTTAGGCGGGTTGGCTGGTCTTGCCGCCCGCCGATGGATTGATGTCCTTGGTCACGGACTGGACGAGCTTGTCGGCGATCTCGCCGACCTTGCCGCCGAGATCCGCGTTGCTGGCTTCGGCCTTCAGGACGTTCGCCGCCGAGGCCAAGGCGTCACGCCCGGCACCGACGGTCCGGGCGCCGGCTCCGCCGATCATGTCTTGTTCCGCCTTCGACAGCGGCAACGCCGCACCTAACGCGGCGCCGAGCGCCGCCCCGAGAGCCGCCATCAGAATGGGTTGCTCTTGGAGCAGGTGCGCCAGGCTCTGCCGCGTCTGATCGGCCAGCGTCTCGGCCTTTTGTTGCGCTGTCTCGGCGATGCCTGCGGCCTGGTCGCGCCGGTCGTGCAGCTGGCTGCGGCCTGCCTCGATCTCGCTGTCGACCTTGTCTTTTGCGGCGGCATAACCTTCGCTTGCTTTGCGCCGGACCTCGCCGACAGCATCCGCGACGCGATCGCTGGCGGCACTGGCAGCATCACGTGCTGTCCCTGTGACCGAAGCGGCGGCGCTGGCAGCAGCGGCTGCCACGGTCGACGCGGCGCTGGAGGCCGTGGCGGCCGTGGCGGAGGCAGCGCTGCGCGCGGCGCCCGCTCCGGAGGCGGCCGCCGACTTCAACGTCGAACCGGCCACCCCCATGACATCCGATCCGCTGGTACGCGTCAGCAGCATGGTGAGGCCGGCGCCGATCAACAGCGCTGGGACAGGGTTGGCCCGCGCCTGCTCGGCTAGGGTCTTGACCAGGGAGAGGCCGGTGTCTTTCACGAGGGCGATGGCTTCGGTAGACAACGCCGAAGGGGCGAGGCCGTCGCGCAACTGGACGAGCGTATCGGCGAGTTCGACGCGGCTGGCGTCCGCCTCGCGTTGCAGGCGAGCGGTTGAAGTCATGTCACTGTCTCCTTCATCATGCGCCCATCGCGCGACAGCGAGTTCAGGGTACGGTCGGGAACCAGTTCCTCCGGGTCGAGCCACTTTTGGCCCATCACGAAGAGCACCAGGCCGACGACGGCCGCTCCTCCCGCGACCAGCAGGATGGCGGCCGGTGGGCTCATGCCGCCGGCAATCAGCACGCTCACCAGCGCCTGTAGCAACATGCCGAGGGCGACGATCAGGAAAATGGCGCCGACGGCCATCATGGCGAGACCGACACGCAGGGCAGCCAGTTTCTCGGCCATCTCGGCGCGCGCCAGCCGGAACTCCGTCTGTACCAGATCGGCTGACTGGGCGATGGCGGCGGTGAACAAGGTCACGACGCCGGGACGGCGGGGTGCGTTCAGCATCATGCCTGTTCCTCCTGGCTATGACCGGTTGGACTGTTGCTGTCCGATGGGGACGTCACGCCGGCCTTGATCAGCCGCGACAGGGCGAAGCCCACCAGGGCGGCGCCGGCAATCATGGCGATGGGCTGCGAGCGGCCGAACTCCAAAGCAGAGGTCATCAGATCTCCCACTTTCTTCTCCCGGAGATCGGTCGCCAACCGGTCGATCTTTTCGCCCGCGCCACGCACATAGTCGGCGATGGCCGGCGATTGCTCGGCGACGCCGTCGGCGATGGTGCTGGCGGCGCGGCCGAGACCGGCAACGGCATCCGCCCCCGCCTGCTTTGAATTGTCCGCTACCTCTTCGACCTTTTTGCCGACTGCTTCGCCTACGGCTCGGGCGAAGCCTGCTGCCTCATTCCTTGTCTGCTGAGTGCTGTCTGCCATGTGCGCCTCCGGTGGCTTCCCTTGTGGCAGGAACGAGGCGCTGAAGACCAAGGTTGCTCCGGCCGACTCATTACGGTTCCGGCGGTCGCCGTGGGGGCTCGGTCCGGTGTGAGCGGCGCAGATGTCCGGCGCCGCGCTTCGTTGACCAGGTCTGTTGGCTCGCTAGGCCGTAGCCGCGCCCGGGGGGCCAGGAGACCAGCGGCGAGCCGCGCTAATTTCCCTTCGCCGTCTAGGCTTTCCATCGGTTGAGCGGTGACTGCACTTCGCTAAACACGTGGCGGTAAGGACGAACGCGCCGAAGCCCACACGCCCATGCACCACCCTCCCGCTGATTAATGGCGCGGCCGTCACATATCACCATTTGTCGCCGTCCTTCTAAGTCGTCGGCTACGCTGCGGCGCACGCCGCCATCGTCATGCACTTAAGCGGCCTCATGGGCGTCCATAGGTCCGTCGATTGCCGGCGGTCGTGCCCCTGCCAACCGCGTTCCGCGGCGCTTGTCCAAAGCCATCGGTACCTCGCGCGTCAGACGGCGCGCTGCATCTCGTCGGCTGTTGGCACGCGGCCATCGGGTGTGAGCTGATCGACAACCTGCGGGAGACGATCGCTAAGACCCGCCAGGAGCTCCTCGCGCGACATGCCGGTGCGTTCCATGAGAAAGTTGATCTGCTCTTCGGTCAGCACGTTCGAGAGATCGTTGGCCGACACGGTTTGATTGGGACCGCGAGACACCCAGGAGTCGACCGCATCGGCCTTGCCGGCGCCCCTAAACTGGGCAACGAGGTCCATCAGGCCGCCGGTGAGCAAGGCGCCAACGACTCCTTTCACCGAAGGCCCGCCACCAGTTGTCGCTGACGGCTTCAGGAACTCTGCCACACGCTCCGCGATGCCACCGGTACCCTCCACTTCGCCTGCAACCGGAGGCTTTTGCAGCTTCTTGTAGGTCAGCAGGCCGAGCAGGGCCATGGCGAGCGGTGGAAGACGGCTCGATGCGTCGCGCCGGCCTGCAAGAATGTCCAGTAGTGCCATTGCGCCCTCCCGTGACGAATTGCTCGTCAACGCGTGTAGACTGTGGTCGTCGTGGCGGGTGGCACCGGCGTTGTGACTGTCGTCGTGGCAGGCGTCGTCACCGTCGTTGTGACCGGCGGCGGGGTCTGGACAGTGCGCTCCGAGCGGACGGTGCAAGCTGTAATGGCTGCAAGCCCGAGGACGGTGAGCAAGATCTTCATTTCAAGCCTCCATGGCGACCTAAATGGGCTCGACATTCTCAATGGAGCCGGGCCCGTCAGGTTGCGAGGTACGGCAACGATACCCATCAGCTATTCGGTCGCGTGGGTGTCGAAGACCGGCTAGCCGTCGCCGATCATCACCCAAAAATGGGCTTGTGGTGGTCCAGACATGATAGGCCGGCGGCAAGGTCTCGTCGGGGTTCGTCGACATCCAGGGTGCCCGGCGTGGCGATAGGTGAGCGCGGGCCAGAAGCTGAGGCGTAGGTCAGTTCGGGCGCCGACGACCCCGTACGGCAAGGTGCGGCCGTGGAAGCTACCGCAATAGCACGGAGCCTTCGCCGCACGACAGCCGCATCGGTCGCCGCTGAAGCTCTCCAAGGCGCAACGGGTGAACCCCGCGCTCGTGGTCGAGGTCACGTACCTAACCTGGACCGAAGACAACCTTCTGCAGCGGGCCTCCTATCACGAACAGCGCGAGGACAAACCGGCGCGTCCAATTCGTGCAGACTATTCTCCACTCCCACCGGACTTAATGTCTCCACTCCCACCGGCCTTAATGGCGCTCGGAGGGCGCATAGCCGCCGCCAGCGAGTGCAAGGTGGCGCACACCGCCCGTATCTCTTCGTCGATCGACGAATCGAAAGGGCCGCTGCTCGCCAAAATGCGATCACACAGCGCATCGGCTTGATTGCGCGATCGACTGACCAGATCAAGAACTCTAGCGGGGAAAGAAGCGAGTGGGGTCGCTTTGAAACTGGCCAGCGCTTCGAGAAGCATCACCCGAGACATGTCGTCCTTAGGACCGTCTAACGCTCGGTGGCATGCAAAGTCCGCTGCCTGCACTGCGTCCACCGCATTCATTCAACCACCTGTCTTTGGCGCGTGTTGAACGAACTCTGGGCAAAATAGTTCCCGCGTTAGAATCTTTACAAAGAGGCAAACGAAGCGATTCCCGCTTAGCTTGGTCGACAAGGTCTTGGTTCGGGCCTTCCCACCCTGAGGGTACGCGTCCGGTGTGGGCCGCCTTTCGGCTGAAGCTCGCGCGTGAGAGGTGAG